>Ga0123336_10003544_pt1 | contig 12990 bp, 6 predicted proteins | sample SSSSmetaG_FD_96466 | JGI IMG/M metagenome (GOLD analysis project Ga0123336, IMG submission 96466) | Glacier valley bacterial and archeal communities from Borup Fiord, Nunavut, Canada, to study Microbial Dark Matter (Phase II) - ​SSSS metaG | ecosystem: Environmental > Aquatic > Freshwater > Ice... | reverse complement strand
GTATCTCTGTAGATACCACTTGTATTTACAACAGTTCCTGCTGGTAATATAAGGGTGGAGCCGAAGCAAATAGTAGTATCAATATTTTGTAATACAGGAGCAGGATACCCGCCAATATTTACCGTATCTTTTATAACACAAATTCCAAAGTTGATGCTTACATTATATTGCCCGGGTGCTGTTACTTTAAAAGTATCTGCTACACTATTATTTTGCCACAGATAAGAAACTGCTCCTGACGTTGTGGCTTTTAAAATATAACCTGAAGCTGTTATACAAACTGTAGTATCGTTGCCCAATGGCCTTGCTGTTGCTACATTATTTACAACAAATGAATCCCGATAAGTACAGGAAAAATATTTTACATCTACCCAATATACACCGGGGTTGCTAACAAATATGGCTGCTGTGGTGGCTCCTGTTTTCCACCGGTAAGTTTCTCCCAAACCCCTGCTGGCACTGATGGAGACAGAATCAGTACATAAAATAATATTTTGCAGAGGCTTGGCAGTTATCGGACTCACTACCACTTTCACGGTATCAATACTACTACAGCCATTGTAATTTATTTTCACCCAATATTCATTGTTACCAGTTGCCGTTGCTCTCAAAGTATCAGCAGTGCTGGCATTTTGCCAGAGATAAGTTGCCCCGGTAAATGAAGTAGCTGTTAGCAAAACGGAAGCACCGTTGCAACTGGCAATATCATTTCCAAAATTGATGTATGGCCTGCCGGGTACCGTGACCGTTCTGGTAACAGAATCCTTTTTACCACAGCTAATATTTTCTACCATCAGTTTTACTGAATAGGTTTGATCTGAGGCCAATGCCGGATAGAAAAAAGACGGTGATACAGCAGTGGAGTTTTGCCCATTGTAGCCAAAGTTCCACTTGTATTGAATACTGGTGCCGTAAGTAGAAAAATTTACAAACTTTACAGAATCATCTGTATTACAATTGAAAACGGTATTAAAGTTAGCTGATGCAAGACAATTGGTGAGTGGCGCACAAGTATCCGCATGTTTTATAGCAGAAAGCTTTAAATCGATAGTGCCTGTTACCTGCTGACCAAATTTTAAAATAGGTGAGAATATCTGGACATAATAACTCTGCCCGGGCGCAAGGCATTGGTAAGTGTTTTGTGTTAAAGCATCCAACACACAACTTTGTTCCTGCATCGCTCCGCAGTTACCCGTCATTAAACGATACTTAATATCGCTGGATGCTGCATTGGTATTTTCTACCAAAAAGGCTGTTACATCCAATGTATCTGTGCCACCAATATCCATCCGAAACCAACTGCTTTTATAATCGGCAGTATTGGTTCCCTGCGGACAGGTAAGTTGCGGACCAAACTCCCCATAATCGGTACCGATGGTATGGCAATTTACCAATACCGATGCAGACACTGAGCCTGCTCCATTCAATACTGCTGGTACTGCCCTGCTGCAAAAATCACCCACTGCTTCTATCAATTGTATTTCAGGATATACAAATTCATTTACCTGGTTGCAGCCGGTAATCATAATATAATAAGTACCCGGAGATACACAACACTCAGCCCAATAGCTGTTGGTGCTGTTATCATATACACCTGTATATCCCTGAATTTGTAAACCATTTACAGTAGAGTCGCCGGGTATGGTTTGCCTGAATAATTGTACCTGAAAATAATCATAGTACCTGGTACCGGCAATGTAAATCCTGTAGCGCACATTGCCTGTGATGGTTGGTGTAAATTTATACCACAGTGTTTTTTGACAACGGCTATCATTACCATAATAATAATATGGATCTGTAGCATCTTTGGTAGCACAGGAATAATTATCTACATCTCCCTGATAAGTGCCTGCACCAACAGAACCAATATCTCCTGCTAAACTGTAGTGGTCATGTTTGGGAGGAATCAGGTTAATGGAATCAATCAAAATTGAAACCTCGGTTTGGGTATTGGGTAATGTGCCACCCGGCTCATAAGGCTCTGCATTTACATTTTCTACGAGTACATAATATCGGGTAGGAATAGACGAGCATGGGTCTCGATAAAACTGCACAGAGTTATTGAGATTGGCGCAATAAATCCAGTTTTGAGGGTTAGTAGCAATATGTAGTAAACCAAGGGCTACAGTAGAATCTACCTGGCCTGTATTGGCTACTGTGCTAAAAGGTAAAGTACCATCTACATTACTCCTGTACACTGAAAACTTTTGCTGGTACTCTCTTGCCGGGGTTTTGCTTTCTACTTTTACTGTTACATAACCTGGTTGATTGATTACAAAAGTGTACCAGATATTTCTCCTTGTTGCTCCATAAATATTTGCCCCAAAGGCAGAATCATACAATGGCTTGTTTGGTCCGCTATTGTACACATTGGGGTTTACGGTAGTGTAGCAAACCGGTTCGGTCGGGTCGGTAGTAGTTGACCCGGTGCTGCAATAGAAAATATCATTGCTTGGTGCCCTGCCACTATTTAAAGGATTTACATCTCCCACTTTACCATAATGCCAAACAGAATCTGGCGGTACTACCCCAAAATCGTAGGCATTTTTTGCATAGTCGAACCGGGAGTATTTATTGGTTACATCAACGTAAATGGATGGACTAACCGATTGGCAAATATTAGCATCTTTTGCAAAAATCACCAGTGTATAAGTACCCGGCTGAAAGTAGCAAAACTGAATATAGCCAGCCGTATTGTTACAGGTTTGTATGGGATTGAGTGTATCAAATTTTAAAGAATCTGTCCTCACATCTTTATTATACACAACAGCATAATATTTGCCGGCATTGATTTGCAGAAAACACTCCTCTGTGGTTTTAAATACATAATACGCCACCCTGTTGGAAGCGGGTTCACAAGATTTAATTGGATGATTTGCAAATGGTGTGTCTAACGTACAATTAAAATATTCCGTAGGTAACACATAAGTGGTGTCAGTTCTGGGATAGGCTGGCGTACTGTTTACTCTATTCACCAAAGCAATTGAATGTGGCAGGTTGCCTGTTGCTATGGATGCTTTATAGGGTCTGTTAAAAGCAGGGCCCGGGCAGGAAGGTGTGATGGAGATTTTAAACTCATCATTGTATCCAACGGAGCTATTGTACCGGCCTTCTAAATTGAGGCTTCTAAAAGTGCTATCATAGCTTGGCCCCTGATTGTATGATACCACCGTGTACCAACCTTTTGGTAATAAATCGCAACCAGCTGTTGCTCCTGCTCCATTTTGAAAGCAACTCCATTGTGCGCCTACAGGCGACAGCCCTGCAAAGCCATCTGTAGCTTTACCATAAAACAATGATTTATAACCGTAGGCTTTTGCGTAACAATAATAATAGTAAGTATTTTCTATCCTTACGAGGCTTGTTTTGTTTAAATAAAACTGACGGTAAATTGCCTTGGTAGCTGGAGCAACACCCACAACACAAGGTTGAGTTCCATTAATAGCCACGGCATTGTCAGTACAACTCCAATCATCTACATCTGTGGTAATGCTGCCTCCTCCTACTCCAAGAGTATCCCATAGGCTGCCCAGATTTTGTGCGGTAAATGGAGCATTATGTTTGGTTCTTGTACGTACAAATGTAAAAACCGGTTTGTCAGATCTTCCTACATCTGCATCACCTGCCATGGTTGTGAAAGTATAAGTGCCGGGTATTACACAGGCTTCTTTGTTACTACAATTGGTATTCCAATCCATACATTCGGTAATTGGTTTTAAGCCTGTTATTTTACCGGGAAAAGCGAAAATGTTTTGTGCTTTTGCCAGCGCATTTGCATCACCTTTATACAAGCGGAAGCGCATAGGTGAGTAATAAGAAAACGTGAGATTAGAAAAATCAACCACACCACTATCATTCACCACAAACTGCCGGTAAACCACTTTATCATTAACCGGGCTACAGGTAGTATCTGCCGGACGTAATGTAGGCTGACAGCCAATTGTATCCGGTACAGCAGAATAAGCAACCCTATCTGCCAACGGCTGCATTACACTGCTTACTCTGTTGATACTATCAAAAGCACCAACCTCATTCAACCGGTATTTATTATTCGGGTTACGGGTGTAGGTGTTCATATCTAGTTGAAATGTTGTACCCAAATTATTGCTCAGACACAGTTCGCCGTTACTTATGGGATTGTAGTAGGTAAATGAACTAGATGGATAAGTATAATCCCTACCGGACACCTGCACAGTATAATTGCCGGGTTGTAAACAATCTAAAGTGTAGCTACCCATAAAAGTACCGATGATGTTTGCCGTATCTAACCCGTTACAACTATTGGTGAGTGCTTGTTTAAATACCCTCACTAACGGTTGTGTACCGCACCGCGTTACATAAGCATTGAAATTAATAGCTGCTGTGTTGGTGAGTGTAAACGTAAAAAAACTACTGAGGTTGTAAAAGCCACCACTGTAAGCAATGCCGGTATCTGGCAAAGCCGGGCTACAATTTGATGTATTGTGGCGGCTGTTGCAGCCCCATACATCATTTACGGAGGTGACCGTTCCTGCTGGTGAAGATGCCAAATTACCCAGGGCATTAGTGGGGGAAGGTACTTGTGCCAATGTTGGTTTTGGCCCTTTGGTAGGGCCCTGTCCTCCCACTAATATTCCCCATCGAACATCATCTGCAAAATCTCTTTTTATAAAAAACTGAATGCTATAAGTAGTGCTAGTATCCAGATCTCTGCACTTAAACATTTTAAAGGCAGCATTATAACCATTTGTTTCCAGGGAGTCGCAGCCTTGTATGGTAACCAATGAGCTAACAGGCGTGGTAACAGCATTACCTTTATACAATGTAAAACCAAATTTTCTTAAAGTAGGTGCATCGTTATTGGATGGAAAGTAAGTAGTTGCTCCGGTACCTGATAACTGCAAAACAATATAATCAAAATAAGAAGGTGTTTTAAAAGTCATCCACGCACTTTTGTTGTACTGGGTAGGATCAGCAAATGCATTGCAAATTTCTGCTGCGCTTTCAATAGACTGGCATTCGGTATTAAAATCAATTTTATGGGCATAATACCCTACTGTTCCAAAAGCATAAGCCTGGTTAGGATGGTCGTATGCTGCACCAGTTTGGTCACTAATTTCTAGCTGTATAGTTATTGGCCCTTTAGCGTTTAAGTTGGATGAAACCTGAATGAGGTATTCGCCGGTGGGCACACAAGGATGATAGGTATTGCCAAATGTTACAATGGGAGTAAGTTTTGAACTAATATCAGTATTGGTAGGAAGGCAGTTACTCGTTTGGTACACTGCAAATCCTACATCGCCGGCAGTGATGGTGGTACCGGGTTGCATTAGAATTACCCTTACCGCTCTTATTGTAGGGATGCTGAATTTGTACCAAACAGATTTTTTATCTAAACCTGCGACAAATATTGCCGGTGCAAAAGTTTCGCCGAATTGAACTGTGGCGGAGGTAATATCTATTGGCAATAAAGTAAATGTACCGAGTGCGTAACCCGCATTTGGTATGGTAATAAGAGTGGCAGAGGAGCAATCATCATTTACAGGATTTGCAGCTCTTCCCGTTACCGTAATAAACAAAAATACCAATAAGTATAAAAAGCAAAATTTTCTGGCATTGTTACAAAATGAATGAAAAATTATATCCATAAATATCCATTTACTACAGTAATATTTATTTTAAAATACTGATAATGTTTTGGTTTTTTACAGGACTATTGGGTTGTTTACTTACAATTTTTAAAATGGATGATGGATTGGAATTATTATTTAAGTTGGGTTGGTTTTTTAAGTTCACCAGAGCCTCTTATTATTGAGTTTACCTACGTTTCTCCCTTTCATAAACGAGACAACAAAAAATTAATTTTTTAATAGTCTTTATTAAATGCTAAAAGCAAAGTTCTATAGCAATAATTATAAAGTTTATTCCCTAATTAAAATTATATCAATTTCTATTTTAATAAATACCAAATTTGTAGTATAACACAAAGTATTCTGGAATTTAAATATTTTTAAATATCTGAAACCAATGGCTATCCAACTAAAAAATACGATTTTTATTTTGTTGCTTCTGTTGGTAATAAATTGTAATTGCTTTTGCCAAACTGCCAGGATCGACAGCATTAAAAAAACACTTACATTTTCTCCACAAAATGAAAAGGAAAGATTATTTACATTATTTACAATGTGTAGTCAGTATAATTCTTTGCATCCAGACAGTTTGTACTTATACATACAGGGGGCTAAAAGGCTGTTAGTTGGTAACAAAAATTTTGCTGATGCAGCACTTGTGGCCTATTATGAAACTTTGTTTTACATTAAAAAAGGAAGGATAGATACAGCCCTTATGATTGTAGAAAAAAATCTTGCAGATAAACAGGTGCTGGCATTACCGGAAGTAGCCAATAAATTCAGGCTCAGTAAAACAGGGATACTGATAAGACAAAGCAAATTAAAAGAAGCACTGCAGAATGCACTTGAAATATTACACGAAGCAGAAAAAAGTAACATACCAAAAGATCAGATTAAAGCACAGATACAAACAGGCTGGGTATATATGGAGCTTAACCAGAATAATGAGGCACTTAAATGGTTTTTTGTTGCGCTCACAACTATTTTAAAGGAAGACCCAGCACTTGAGCCCTCTTTGCTTAATTCTAATATTGCAGCTGTATATAACAATCTTAAAAAAAATGATTCTGCTACCATTTATATTAATAGAGCAATACGGCTGGCAACACAAATGCAGGAGCTATCGTATTTATGTAATAGTTATTATATTTATGCTGATATCTGCACTGACCTTGGAAATATATCCAAAGCCGAGCAGTTGCTTAAAAAAGGGATAGAGATAAGAAAAAAAATTGGCGATCCGTTTTATATTATTGCTGATCTGGCTCAGCTAGGAAAATTTTATGCCAACGTAAAACAATATAAAAATGGAGTAAAAACTATTAAAGAAGGTATTACAATCGCAACTGAAAACAAACTCAATTCCAAGCTTCTTTTTTTGTATACAACGCTGGCAGAAAATTATAAAGCTGCAAATGACCTGTTGAATTATAGCAACACCCTCAAATTTATAATTGAATTAAAAGATACATTATACAGCCAAAATAGTGCAGAAGCTATTTCCGACTTACAAACCAAATACGAGGTTCAAAAAAAGGAGAATACCATTATAAAGCAACGGCTTGATTTGGTCACCAAAAACTACTGGCTCTATGGATCAATGATCTTATCTTTCTTTACATTGTTACTCATTTATAATTTGTTTAAAAACTACCGTAAAAAAGAAAAAATAAAAATGGAATTTATGCTGGCAGAAGAAAAAAGATTTGCACAGGTTTCCATAAAAGAAGCACAAGGAAATGAGCGCAAACGGATTGCCGCAGATTTGCATGACAACCTTGGGGCTTATGCCGCCGCTATTTCCAGCAGTGTTGATTATTTAAGTGTGACACCAACCGCAGCCAGCGAACAAAATATTTTAGAAGAACTTAAAAGTAATGCTCAACAAATAGTAGCCCAGTTAAATGATACTATTTGGGTATTAACAAAAGAAGAGTTAGCACTTACTGCCATTAGCGATCGCCTTAAGGTTTTTATACAGCGATTGCTTAACAGTTATCCTACGGTGCAAATAGATGTAATGGAGAAAATTACTATGGATCATTTGCTGCCGCCGATACAGGCTTTTCATCTGTTTAAAATTTTGCAGGAAGGTATTACCAATGCACTCAGGCATAGCAAATGCACAACCATTACCATTTGCATAGAAAGTGATACTAACTGGCAGGTTATTATAAAGGATAATGGAAACGGGATGGCGGCTAATCTGGATACGACCGTTGGTGGTAATGGTTTGCAAAATATGAAAAAAAGAAGTAAGGAAGCAGGTTGGCTTATAAGTTGGCAGCAACTTCATCCAAAAGGCACCCAATTAATTATTGTTGCTACTACAAATTAATTATTGCATTTGTAAATACACAGTACCAATTTTAATAAATATTTTTTGTTGGATTTTTACGCATTAGTACTAAAAATTTATTTATGTCCTCAACAATTAACAGTAAAAAAATTAATATCGCCCTTGTAGAAGACAATAAATTAAACCAGCACACCTTTATTCAAAAAATCAGCTTGTTTCCTTCTCTTGCGCTGGTATTTACTGCCAATAGCGGCCATCAATGTCTGGAAGAATTAAAGGGCTTACCGCATCAACTGCTTCCTAAAGTAATTTTTATGGATATAGAAATGCCGGTAATAAACGGGATAGAAACCATACATTTAGCAAAGGCTTTATATCCCACTATTCATTTTATTATACTAACCGTTTTTGATGATGATGAAAAAATTTTTGAAGCCATTAAAGCAGGTGCTTCAGGATATTTATTAAAACACGAGTTCGCTACTGTGATAAATGAGGCCATTATCAATGTACTGGATTATAGTGGTGCACCTATGAGCCCGGCCATAGCCCGTAAGGCGCTCAACTTGCTGAGCAAACAGCAGCTTTTTGTAGCTGAAACAAGCCTGAGCTCTTTGCCTGAAATGATTACCAACAGAGAGCAGGAAATACTCCAGCATACCATCAACGGTTGGGATGCTAAACGAATTGCTGTTGAACTTTGCATAAGTGTATTAACTGTACGCAAGCATATTGCAAATATCTACACCAAGCTGCATGTTACCTCCAAGGCCCAGATTATTTCTTTAGCGCATAAAAATCATTGGGTGTAATTACTGCTCCAATATAAATACCGGATTTTGTTTGCATGGGCTAAAGCCTACTCCATTTATATTGGGGCAGGTTGTATTATTTGCCTTGGTTATGGTTTGGGTTTTTGCAGTTTTAAGCAACTGCTCCCAAGTGGCAAACTGACCAAAAAGCCCCAGATTTTTTTGTAATGTTTCTCTGAAATTGAAAGTAAAAAATCCTCCAAATGCATTGTTGCCTGCCGATACCTCTCCTTTTGCTGCTGCCGTCATCAAAATAGAAGTGGGCTGTTTATTTAAAAAAAGCTCCTGGCATTTTTGCATACTCCAGCCTAAAGAAGAGGACCGCAGGCTTGCCATACCTGAGCTGATATTATTGGTAAGGCTTGGGTCAGAATTACAGCAGTCGCTTAACACAAGATTAAGCCGTGCGCCTTTTGATTTTATAATACGATACAAATCCTGCACATTTATAGCATTAGCCCCGCCAATAGGCTCAAAATCTTTTGTTCTTAAATCCATGTATGGAAAGGTATATCCATCCTTCATGTCGCTAAATCCATGGCCTGAATAGTAAAAAATAACTATATCATTGTTGCCAGGGTTTAAAGCGTTAATGGCATTATCTACATTTTGCTTGCTGTAATTTTTGCCGTAAATCAAAGTAGATTCAAAAGGTATTTTCATGTATTCTGCAATTTCTCCAAAAGTTTTTAACGTGGCATCTTTATCAATTACGCAGGTACTGCCAATAGTTGGATCGTTGGTGTTGGCTACCAGCAGTAAATGTAGTTTGGCGGCAGATGTTGCAGGTGTAATGGTTGGTCGCCTGATGGCTACATCAAACAGGTTGGTATAAAATGATTCATTAGAAGCAAAATATTGAAGTACAAATTCTTTGGTTAAATCTTTATTTTCCAATAGCCTTACACTACTGATTACCCCTTCATGCAGTTTCTCATTTTCATCTGGCGACAATACAGATAAAGGCTCATAATAACCATCTTTTTCACTTTTTTGAAAACAAAAATAATCAGGATCATACCCATTTTTTTTATTGCCAAACAGTACTACAGGATCATAACTTTCTACTATGAGCAAACTACTGTCTGGCTGGCCATTTTTGTCCTCATCATAATGCTCCTGTATTTTCATTTCTACCACTGAGTATTGCTTATCCACCGGATCGGTAAATGCCACCCGTACAAAGCCGGTTCCATCATCGTTCCTTACAAAAAATGCTTTGTATTCATCCTTAACATCATGTTCCATATAATAGTACTGGTATTCGTACAAAGTTTGAGAAACGGCAATGGCACAGGCAAATAGCAAAAAAAATAAAGTAAGTAAAGTGCTTTTAGCCATAATAAATGTTTTAATTTAAATTATGTATAAACATACTATTCTAATTTATATAAACAAAGCCCTATTTAATAAAAGGTTAGGTTTAAGCCGTTTTAAAAAAATTGAAAAATATACCTTACTTATTATTTGTTCCTTTAATTACAATAAGGTTAAACAGGAGTAATCGGGGGTTAAATCCCGTTAAACTTAATATACTGATGTGTTATACCTATTATAAATATTCTATTGATCAATTTCCGCTTGGCTTTATTTTACCAAGCAATTTTTTATCGGGATTTACCATTGTATTTATAAAAAAGCTTTGGGCTATTTTATAAATACAATAGGTATTACTGTACTGTTACCTTCATCCCATACAATTTACATTTTTGCAAAAAGAAAATTTTATCTTTCCACGTAATATTTTTAAATACCACACAGCAAATCATGACTTTCCTAAAATGTAATATTGTTTTTTTTCTGATGGTTTGTTGTTTATTTACAACTAATCTGTTTGCACAAAAATCAAAAACAGACAGTCTGCAAACCCTGCTAAGTAAAGAAACGGTTGATACCAGCAAGGTAATACTTATGTGGAAACTGGCAGATGTAGTAAGTAATTACAATCCTGATAGTGCTGTGGTTTTATCTCGTCAGGCATTATTGCTGGCAAGCAGTTTAAAATATACAGAAGGCGAATCAAGATCGCTTGGCGTAATGGCCAACAATTTTATAAAGCAAGGCAACTATCCCCGTGCACTTGAATTTCAGCTTAAAAAACTGCAAATTGAAGAAAAACGAAACAACCCCCGCAATTTGGCCAGTGTGCTCATGAATATTGGTGTTGCATATATTTACCAGCAAGAGTACCGCAAATCATTGGAGTATTATTATAAATCCGATGAAGTAATCAATTCTTTTAAGTTGGAAGATCTAACGTATTACAGCGCATTAAACTTAGGCGATGTGTATGATCGCCTTAATGTACCCGACTCAGCTTATATTTATTTTACCAGGGCCCTTACCATTGCAAAACAATTGAAAGATGGAGATTTAATTGGCACCGCCATGACAGGCCTTGGGCATACATTCTTAAAATTAAAAGATTTTGCAAACGCAAGGGCTAATTACCAGGCTGCCATTACCTATTTAAAAGCAGCAAACGACGACGAAATACTCTGCGAAGCAGCCCTCGGAATAGCTAAGTTATTTCAACAAACTAACCAGCCGGATTCTGCTGTGCATTTTGCCCGGCTTTCTCAAAATCTTGCAAAAGCAGATGGGTTTCTAAAAATGAATTTACAGTCGTCGGTGTTTTTAGCCGACTATTACAAAAAGCAAAAAAATATAGATAGTGCATTTGCTTATATCAACGAAGTGCAGTCTGTTAACGATTCTATTAATAGTAAAGCAAGAATAACCGAGGCACAAATTATAACCAGTAACGAACAATTAAGACAACTGGAAACAGACGAAAATAAGAAAATTGCCCGGCGGGAAAGACAGCAGCAAATGCAGCAACTATACATTGGTTTGCTGATAACCGGTTTATCAATATTTATTTTAATTGCTTTTCTTTTGTATAGAAACAATCGTCATAAACAGCATTTAAACAAAACATTAGAAGCAACACTCGCTAACTTAAAATCTACACAGGCGCAATTAATTCAATCTGCTAAGATGGCTTCTTTAGGTGAACTAACAGCGGGTATTGCCCACGAAATTCAAAATCCGCTAAACTTTGTAAATAATTTTAGTGAATTAAATATAGAGTTGATTGAAGAAATGACAGACGAAATTGATAAGGGGAATATGGAAGAGGTAAAAGCAATTGCCATTGATGTAGCTGCTAATGAAAAAAAAATTAATCATCATGGTAAAAGAGCAGATTCTATAGTAAAGGGCATGCTGCAACACAGCCGCAGCACCGGCAGTGTAGTAAAAGAATCAATCAATATCAATGCCCTTACAGATGAATACCTGAGATTAGCTTATCATGGGTTGCGGGCAAAAGACAAATCATTTAATGCGACCTTAAAAACTTATTTTGATGAAAGCCTTGGTAACATCAATATTTTGCCACAAGATATTGGCAGGGTATTACTCAATTTAATTACCAACGCATTTTATGCTATAACTGATAAAAAGAAAAATACCTTGCAGCTTAAAGATGGCCAGCTGTTTGAACCCACGGTAATTGTGCGTACAAAAAAAACAGGTGCTATTGTAGAAATAAGCGTGAGTGATAATGGAGCCGGTATTCCGCAAAAAATAATGGATAAAATTTTTCAACCATTTTTTACAACCAAGCCAACCGGCGAAGGTACAGGGCTTGGTTTAAGCCTTTGTTATGATATTATAAAAACGCATGGAGGAAATTTAAGGGTAGAAAACAATGAAGATGAGGGGGCTTGTTTTGTAATACAATTGCCCCTACAATAGCATTTAAAAGGTAAGTTTTTAAAAACATTAATGCTTTAGCATTTATATAGAGGATCAGGATTTTACAAAAAATAGTGAACTTGAAACGGTTCACCATTTTTTATTTTTAATATTACTGAGTTGGGGCTTTTGTAGGTGTTTTAGTAGGTCTTATAGATGCAGTGTCTCTCTTTTTTGGTATTGAATCTGCTACAGGGGCAGTAGCCGGAGCGGTTAAATCTTTTGTTGCGGGTGCTGTAATTACAGGCATTTCAGTAGTTTCTTTTTTTTCGTTATTGTTACAACCAATTGCCAATGCGGTTGCTGATAAAGCGACTACAATAAAGATTTGTTTTACTTTTGTTGATTTTCTTAAAAGCATAATTTTCTTTTTTAGATTATAATAATAGTGTATTTATTTAAATTATGCAAGTTATTATGATATTTTTTTTATAGGATTATGTATAATGCTTACCATTTAAGTCCGCAACCAGTCCTTCGATTGCTAATAATGTAAATAGTTCTGTTC
>Ga0123336_10003542_pt1 | contig 12993 bp, 9 predicted proteins | sample SSSSmetaG_FD_96466 | JGI IMG/M metagenome (GOLD analysis project Ga0123336, IMG submission 96466) | Glacier valley bacterial and archeal communities from Borup Fiord, Nunavut, Canada, to study Microbial Dark Matter (Phase II) - ​SSSS metaG | ecosystem: Environmental > Aquatic > Freshwater > Ice... | reverse complement strand
TACGGAGTTATTCCAAAAGAAACCCGCCGGACAGGCCAACTACGGTAGCGGAAGTATACTCAAAGATGAAAATATAAATACAATATATGGCGCTCCGCTATTTAATGCCGATCGTACCTTTAAAGGTAATATAACTATCAGAAGTGCCTTGGCTACATCTCGTAATATCCCAGCCGTAAAGGCGATGTATATTTCAGGTGTCAAAAAGACGATTGATACTATCCATGACCTTGGGGCAACTAGCTACTGTACGCAAGGTGACGAAGTTAATGTCGGCTTAGCGGCAGCAATTGGCGGCTGTGGACTTAAACAAGTCGACTTAGTTAACGCCTATGCCACTGTGGCTCGTCAGGGAGTTTATAAACCACAATCAAGCGTCATTGAGGTCAAGAACAGCTCTGGCGAAGTCCTTAAGAAGTGGAGCGATACAGCCGGCGTTCAAGTCATCGATGCCCAATCGGCATATATCGTTAGCGACATTCTAAGTGATGATGTGGCCCGCGCACCTCTAGACGGCCGACACGCAATTGGTATGGATATTCCTGGAGTGAGAACCTCAACTAAAACTGGAACGTCTGATAAGGGCGGCAACGCTAAAGACATTTGGATGGCCAGCTATAGCCCGGTACTGACTATGAGCGTTTGGCTGGGAAATTCAGATGCTTCCATCCTTAAACGCGGCACATCACTTATTCCAGGACCAATTATCGCCAAAGTTATGGAATACGCCCACAAGGACGTATACGCCGGCCAGGGACTGTGGAAATCGGGTGATTGGTTCACCAAGCCTTCCGGTATCCAAACGGTCAACAGCGATCTATATCCTGCATGGTGGAATAAAACTCAAGGCCAAACTAATGCCAAGATGACGTTTGATCGTGTTTCGAAAAAGAAAGCTACCAGCCTAACACCAGCAGGTGCTCGCATTGAATTAGATGTTGTAAAGATGATTGACCCAGTGACAAAAAAGGATGTCTTTATAGCACCAGATGGCTATGATGCGACTAAAGACGATGACGCCCATAAAAGCTCCGACGTTCCACCGTCCGCTACTGTTAACCTAAATAACAAATCAGGCTCTAACAGCTATACCGTTACAGTAACTGTTGCCCCAGGCACCTTTGCCGTCGCTAATGTGCAGATAGAGGTCGGCGGCGTAGTCGTCTCGACACAACCAGTCAATGCTTCTAATACTTACGAATATAAAGGCACCTTAACTCCATCTGACACCGGCCCTAAGGTTGTTTCGGCAACCATAACAGATAGTGGCTACTATACTGGTACCGGTTCAGCGTCCGACAAGACAGACACCTATAGTAAATAATGGATTTCGATTTATTGTTTATTGACTAGGTCGACAAAATCTTGTTCTTTTTGAGCGCCCTTATTCTTGTATTGTCTTCGTTGTTTTGATTGATTAACTAGATGACGGTCGCTGCGATCACTATGAAATGTAGTCGGCTGAGGATTAGTAGCAGCTGGCTTGACAACAGTTTTCTGGGTGTTTCGTGTAGTTTTTCTGGCGGCTGGTGCTGGTTTCTTATTGTCGATAAGTTTAGCGAACATCATCTTACCGGCTGCTGTCTGAAGACTACGAATAAATTCAATCTCAGCTGTTTGGCCAATGCGGCTACTAGCATGTTCGACAACGACCATGGTGCCATCTGTCAAATGACCAACAGCCTGATGACTATCTTGACCCTTTTGGGTCAGCTCAAGAAGCATCTTTTCACCGGGCAAGTATGCCATACGCAAGCTCATCGCCAAGTCATTAACATTAAGAACATTGATATTTTCGACTTGAGCAACTTTATTAAGATTATAGTCAATTGTGCAAATCGAACCATGATACTTCTTGGCAAGGTTCAATAAACGCTCGTCAACACCCTCTTCGGCTCGACTTCCATCTTGAAATATCTCGACTTTGACATTAGGCATGTTCTGTAGTTCGGCAACGATGTCTAAACCATGACGAGCTCTCGAGCGCTTCTCGCTGTCAGCATGGTCAGCTAAAAATTGAAGCTCACCGATAACACTTCGGGGGATACTGAGTAGACCGCTGACAAAACCAGATTGAGCCACTGCTATAATGCGACCATCGATTAAAACAGACGTATCGACAAAAATTGGTTTAATTTCTTTTTTATGCGATAGTCTCTTGGTATTAACTGCCACTAAATAGGACGCCTCGATTATGATAATGAGCGATAGTATAATTGTTATATTTTCCATGATAATTCCTTACTTTTGTAGATAGTCGATGAGTGCTGTGCGCAAATCACCAACGCCTTTAATAAATGAGTTCTTTGTAGCGCCTTTTGGCGCGATTGCTTGAGTGAATCCAAGTTTTTTCGCCTCAGCGATTCTTCGATCAGACGATCGAACTGATCGAATTTCACCGCCCAAACCTACTTCGCCGAAAACGACAATTCCATCATCAATTCGACGACCAGCGGCGGCGCTAGCGATTGCCATACATATGGCCAAGTCAGCAGCTTGATCATTTAGCTTCAATCCACCGACCACATTAATATATATGTCTTTGTCAGATAAGTTTAGCTTCGTTCGACGCTCCAAAACAGCAATTAATAGATTGAGCCTATTCAAGTCAAACCCACTGGCAGTACGTTTAGGATAACCGAAACTCGTAGGATTAACAAGGGCTTGAATCTCAACCAATAGGGGTCGAGTGCCTTCAATAGTCGCTAGAACCACTGAACCATCGGCGTTCTGACGCTCAGCGAGCAGTGCGGCGGATGGATTTTCAACCACTCTTAGTCCTTCACCTTTCATCTCAAAAATAGCGGCTTCATTAGTCGATCCGAATCGATTTTTAGCTGCCCGAACAATCTTGAAGCCACCGTAACGATCCCCTTCAAACTGCAGCACGACATCAACTAGATGTTCGAGGACTTTTGGACCGGCGATACTACCCTCCTTAGTGACGTGACCCACGAGGACAACCGCCGCGCCAGATTGTTTTGCTGCACGTATAATGACATTGCTGCTATTTGTTATCTGACTGACCGTTCCGGGTGCAGATGTGATCTCATCAAGTGCTAATGTTTGGATGGAATCAATAATCACTAATTTATAATCACCTGATCGGATTGTAGCTGCAATGTCATCCGCACTCGTACTAGAGGCAAAGCTTAATTGCTCACACTTCTCAGCGCCGAGTCTTTCGGCCCGAAGTTTAACCTGGCTAGCCGATTCTTCGCCACTAGCATACAGTACGGGCTCGCTACAGGCGACATGAGCTGAAACTTGCAATAGTAGGGTGCTTTTACCGATACCGGGCTGTCCCGCCATTAGAATCACGCCTCCGGGTAGAATTCCGCCGCCAAGCACATCATCAAGGTCGCTAAATCCAGTCAATAAACGTTTTGCACTTTCCTTGCTAGAAATTGAACGCATTGTTCGGACGCTCAGAACCTTACCTGAGCTTCCACTCCTAGCAACAACTGATTTACCACTAGATACAGGCGCTTGCTCTACTAACGTGTTCCACTCGCCACAGTTATCGCACTTACCTATCCATTTCGGATAACTAGCGCCACAATTTTGACAGATAAATTGAGTTCTTGATTTCACCATTACATTAATTATACATTATACCGATGGTGCAGGGGCTAGCGAACTATCAATGACGTTATATAGCTTTTTGGACTGAGATGCAATCGAGTTATATTCGGCTAAAATCGAATCTCGTTGTTTCGTATCGTTTTCTAGGACTGCCCGAGTTGCAGCTAATTGCGAGCTGCGAGCTGAAAGTGAATACCACTCAGAGTTAACCTGGGCTTGTGATGAAAAACCACCGCTCTCGGCGCGCTGCTTAAACGATATTGCATCATTATTAAATGCCGCCACATCCGCATTGTACCGATCTAGTCCTGAAGAGATGCTTGCATTAAGAGAGTTATATTGACCGAGTAGCTCGTCGGCACGTAATTTCAGTGATTTAAAAACTTCACTGTATTTGCTATTAAGCGATACGACTTTTTGTCGGTCTGTAAAATATTTAGCATAATAAGTCTCGAGTTCCGGCGCGATTGTTGCGACTTCAGTACCAATAATAGAATGGAGTTCATTATCCCTTTGGCCGGGCTCTGTTCTGGAATAAAAAGCCATAAGTTCGGCGAAGTCTTTATCGTTTTCTAATTTTTTATATTCCACTTCAACAAGTCGATTAATTTTTTGTTTTTCTGAATCACCCATTCGAGCATAAATTGCATGAAGCGTTTCGTGGGTCGCCGTAACTTCTCGAATTCCATCAAGTTGGCTATCGGTAACGTCATATACAAAAATTCGAGAGCCACTATAGCAGCCTAGAATAGATGTGACGAACTCAACACGATCGCACTCTGCGTTAAAATCTTGCGTAGCGTCTAGCTTAGGTCGGCTAGCAAGATACACGAATTTTCCAGCTTCATTCATGCCCGACCTATCTACCAAATCGCTGACTTCGCTCGTCGGTTGGTATTGCCATACAGCAATCTGATCTACAATATATTGTTTATTAGCCACGAAAAATATCGACAGAGCGATCAAGACACTGCTAATTGCAAAACTAGATATAATTCCAGCTTTATTTTTATGATTCGGATTCGACACTGACGTTAACCTCCCCATTTTTTGTTCCAATAATTAAAACTGTACCTTTTTCGTAAACACCTGATAAGATTCCGTCCGCTATACGATGCTCGAGCTCGTCTTGAATAGTACGCCTAAGCGGCCTTGCGCCAAACTTTTCACTATAGCCTTTTTTAATTATGATTTTTTTAGCAGTCGGACGAATGACTAGATGGATGCCTTTAATCACCAGGCGCTGCTGTAGTTCGTTAATTAAATTATCAAATATCTTGCTGATTTGCTTACGAGTTAGGGCGCGGAAAGTTATGACACTATCAAATCGATTTATTAGCTCTGGGCGCATAATAGTACTGAGGGCAGACTCGGCGGCTTCGGCATTTTCAGTATGCAACTCTTCTAATTTAATTACATCATTCTTTGAGGCTGCATGGAAACCGATACTCGACTCTTTCATCATTCGCTCAGCCCCTAAATTACTAGTAAGAATAATAATGGCATTGCTGAAATTAACTTTACGGCCCTTAGCGTCCGTCAATGTGCCGTCTTCTAGGATTTGAAGCAATAGATTGAAAACGCCCGAGTGAGCTTTTTCGATTTCATCGAATAATACTACGCTATAAGGCTGGTGTCGAATCTTGTCTGTTAGTTGACCGCCGTCATCATAACCGACGTAACCGGCAGGAGCCCCAAGTAGACGACTGGTGTTATGCCGCTCAGCAAATTCGCTCATATCAATCTTTATAAGCGCGTCTTCACTACCAAAAACCTCTCGAGCCAATACCTTGGCTAGTTCAGTCTTGCCGACGCCAGTTGGACCCATAAAAACGAAGGACCCAATCGGTCGATTACTACTTGCTACGCCACTGCGACTACGTCGAATAGCACGGGACACTTTCTCAACAGCCTCTTGTTGGCCTATAACATACTTGCCTAAATGTTTTTCAAGATTGCGAAGCATTTTAGCTTCCGACTTTCTAACACGCTGAACAGGTATTCCTGTCATTGATGCAATCGCATACGCAATATCGTCGTCCTTTAGAATGACTGGGGTTTTATTCTCGGATTCTTCTCGTGTCTCGTCGAGCTTTGCCGATACTTGACTGATGCGAGTCTTATACAGGGCCGCTCGTTCGTAATCCTCACTAGCGACAGACTCTTCCATTTTTTCATTTAGATTTTTTATTTGTTTTGTAAAATCGCGAATTTTACTCGGTTTTTGTCCTAGACGAACTCGAACTAATGCCGCCGCTTCATCAATGACATCGATTGCCTTATCTGGCATAAATCGTTCATTAATATATCGATTAGCCATATAAACAGCATCTTCAATAATTTCATCGCTCATGCTCACACCGTGATGCTTTTCATAACGTTCGCGCAAACCTTTCAAGATTGAAATAGAATCCTTTATGCTTGGCTCAGGAACAGTTATGGTCTGCAGGCGGCGCTCGAGAGCACTACCCTTTTCAATATATTTCCGATATTCGTCTGACGTCGTTGCGCCAACTAGATGAATTTCACCACGAGAAAGAGCGGGTTTAAGCATATTAGCTGCGTCAATCGTCCCTTCAGCTGCGCCAGCGCCAACCAGTAGGTGTAGTTCATCGATAAATATTATTATATTTTTTTGCTGCTTCAATTCATTAATGACTTTTTTCAAGCGCTCTCAAATTCACCACGATATTTTGTGCCAGCAATCATTCCAGCTAGATCGAGTTGGATAACACGCTTATCTAGTAAGTGATCTGGTACATCCTCACGAATAATTCGTTGAGCCAAACCCTCTACGATTGCTGTTTTACCAACACCAGGTTCACCGATTAAAACTGGATTATTTTTAGTACGACGACTTAGTATCGTTACGAGGCGCTCCTCTTGAGAATCACGTCCAATAACTGGATCAAGTTTGCCGGCTTTTGCCAAGGCGGTCAAATCAGTCCCAAAGATGCCTAGCGCTCCTTTTGGTTTTGCTTGTTTTTTGTCTAAACGAACCTGAGCCGGCTCATAATCACCGTCAAAGTCCTGCTTTTGATCTAGAAAATCGTCGAGTCCAGAGGTTAACTCCACTAGGTCAACGCCCATGTCACGTAGAAGTACTGATGCCCTAGAGTTCTTTTGATTTAATATACTATATAAAATATGTTCGGTGCCTAAGAACTCTTGATGAAATTCCTGAGCGATATCCCAACTCATTTTAAGAGTTAGTTTTGCGGTCTCGCTAAGCCCTTTAGCTTCAGTGCCAACAATAACCGTTAAGGGCGCCAGGTTGAGCGCAACCTGTGCTCGGCTAAGCGTGACGCCAGCATCAGCCAATACCTTTGCACCAACCGAAGAACCCTGGGCTAATATGCCTAATAATGAATGCTCTGTACCGATATACGAACTGTTGTAACTCTGGGCAATAATATTGGCATGATGCAAACTAGTCCGTGCGTTGTCGGTTAGACGCGAAATAAATTCTGCAAAATCATCCACCATACACTTATTATAACCTATTTATACTAGCTGATACCTAACAATATATAGTGCATTAAATAAAATAATCAGGCTATGGCTGAGAGCCAATAGCCTGATTATGATTAGTAGTACCTAGCTGCTACTTTGTCGATTCCTCAACGGCATCAATTAGACTATCTTCGATGTTTTTACGACGAGCAGGTGCGGCTGGTTTAACAGCGGCAACCACTTGTTCTATATCGATTTCGTATCCAGTTAGTCGGCTGGCAAGTCTAACATTGACCAGCACGCCCAATAGCGATTGATTGCTGATCTTCGTTAACATAAACAGTAGCTCGCTTAGCCTCTTCGTCAATTACGACTTTCGCAACATCTGCCGGGCTAAGCGCATTTTTAATAAATTGTTCATTATTTTCATCGTAAGCAATGATGTCAATCTTTTCCTGATCGCCAATCTCATTCATAACAGCTTGTACGCGCGTACCGTGACCACCGATAAATGTGCCGATCGGGTCAACACCAGGAGTGGTACTGGCAACCGCAATTTTCGTACGTCGACCTGCTTCACGAGCGATAGTCTTAACTTCGACTGCACCAGTTTCAATCTCGGGCACTTCTTGGCGGAAAAGATATTCAACGAACTGCTCATTACCGCGACTTAGGATTAATTGTGGGCCGTGATTATCACGTTCAATGTTCTTAATAAAAACCTTCACTCGGCTGCCGACGGCGTAAAATTCGCCTTGGATCTGCTCGCTTTGTGGAATAATACCGCTAGCCTTGCCTAGGTCGACACGGACAACACGCGGTTCTACTCGTTGAACGATTCCGTTCACGACTGTTCCAATTTTATCTTCGTATTCTTCCAATACTACTTCACGCTCGGCTTCACGTAGGCGTTGCAATACAACTTGCTTGGCAGTTTGAGCGGCAACGCGACCGAATGAAGTAACTTCAAACTTCTCTTCGATCTTTTCGCCGATTTCGGCATCTTTATTGATTTTTTTAGCGTCAGCTAGGCTGATCTCAACTGCGTCAGAGCCAACCTCTTCGACTACTTCACGAGATACGAAAACATTAGCTGTTCCATCGTTGATGTTTAGTTCGCTACGAACTTCCTGATCACGCTCACCGTTATCACGACGCCATGCTGCAGCAATTGCCTGTTCAATAACAGACAAAACAGTTTCTTCTGGCAAATTTTTCTCTTCAGCAATAGTATGAACGGCAAGTACGAGTTGTTTGACGTTAATTTCTTCCATAATTATTTCTCCTTCATTATTGTATTAAAAAAGCCGACCTGCCGGCCGACGAAATGCAATGTACTAACCGTTAGTATACTCCATATCTATGGGCTTGACAATAACTGCTCTGGACACTTTATTAAGATGTCGGATATAGCATCGTGTTCGGCTTGAGTCACCCATAAACTATATTTTTGCTTAACAGCAATCTGCCTAGCGACATACTGACAACGAAATTCCTTATTAGACGGTAACCACGTGGCCGCATCGCTATCGCTTTTTTGCGAATTAGCCGCGCCATCGACTGCTAATAATTCTAATGGGTCATTCGCAAGCTCAATACGACGCATTGTAGTTAATTGTTGTGCACCTTTCTGCCAAGCATCAGATAAAGCCACAACGTGATCAATCTGGACCGCGCTACTAGTTGAGCTACCGCGGATAAATGACACTAACTTGCCGGTATAAGGATCATTTAGGGTGCCGCTAGAAACATTACACTGCTCATCAACAACAGTATTAGTTAAGTCACGATTTAATATGATATTGCGAGTGTCGCAGCCCTGCTTTGTATTCCATCCGGCGCCAAATTGTTCTCTAGAGTAGTCCATCTTTGGGGCTCGACCTTTTACGGCGATTTTATCTAGCTCTTTGATAGCCAAAGTCGATACTGATTTTGATGCATCTTTTGTGTCTGTAATATTTGAATTTATCAGGACAAGCGTATTGTTTATAATTATATAGATGAAAATAATTAACGTCGAAATAATTACGATGATCCGCCTTGTTTTGTAAGCATAAGCCATATATCCATTATGCACTCAACATCTAATGCTACAATGGACAATATGCAAATCGTACCCAGACTTATTGAACAATTCATTCCCAAAAGCTATAAATTATCATTATCCATTAACCGGACAGACCGAATATCAAGCGGTGTCGTTACTATTGAAGGTGCTATGATGCCTGGATCGAGTAGCATCACCTTGCACAGTAAAGACCTTAACATTAAATCGGCTATTTTTGATGGTAAATCTGCCACGCACACCCTTGGCGATAACGACTCATTAGTCATAACACATCCTGATATGTCTGCGGGCGAACATATACTCGTTATCGAGTTCGTCGGTAAAATTACTGATTCGATGCACGGAATCTATCCATGTTACTTCGAACATAATGGTATAAAAAAAGAGTTAATCGCCACTCAGTTTGAGAGCCATCATGCCCGTGAGGTCTTTCCTTGCGTAGACGAGCCAGAAGCAAAAGCAACTTTCGATGTTACTATTGCAACCGAACAGAATGTCACCGTACTTGGTAATATGCCGGTCACTAGGCAAGTTATCGAAAATGACAGCTTAATTACAACCTTTGAAACTACGCCAGTAATGAGCAGTTACCTGTTAGCCTGGGTAATCGGAGACCTACATAAGAAGACGGCTCATACGAAAAGCGGAGTTGAGGTCAACGTCTGGGCAACTGTCGCTCAATCAAGCGATAGTCTTGATTTTGCATTGAGTATTGCCACTCGCTCAATCGACTTTTTCGATGAATATTTCGGAACACCATACCCGCTTTCTAAATGTGACCACGTTGCCTTACCTGACTTTGGATCAGGAGCCATGGAAAATTGGGGTCTAATAACTTATCGCGAAATTGCGCTGCTAGTTGATCCAGACAATACGTCAATCTCTAGTAAGCATTACGTCGCAACGGTTATTTCCCACGAACTAAGCCATCAATGGTTTGGCAATTTAGTAACGATGAAATGGTGGAATGATTTATGGTTAAATGAAAGTTTTGCATCGCTCGTAGAGTACAGTGCCATCGATGCCATAGAGCCTGACTGGAATGTCTGGCTAGACTTTGCAAGTTATGAAAGCATCGTTGCACTTCGCCGGGATAGCCTTGACGGAGTTCAGTCTGTCCAAACCGAAGTAAATCATCCAGACGAAATCGGAACATTATTTGATGGTGCAATCGTATATGCTAAAGGTGCACGTCTACTAAAGATGCTACAACGTTACATTGGAGAAAAAGCATTCCAGGCCGGTATGAAAAAATATTTTGAAATTTATTCGTATAAAAATACAGTAGCTAAAGATCTATGGACAGTTCTAGGTGACGAAAGCAATAAAGATATTTCGGGCTTTATGGACGCTTGGATAAAACAACCTGGGTTTCCAGTCCTGCACGTCTCCAGGAGCGGCAATGAGATTTCATTATCGCAGGAGCGCTTAACTAGCCAATCTAGTAGCAAATCTGAATCATTATGGCCGATAACACTCAACTCAAACTATACTGAATTACCCGAAATTCTAGATACACGATCGGCTAGCCTAATAGTTAACAGTACCGAACCGTTACGTTTTAACATTGGCAGCGACGCACATTTCATAACTCATTACAGTCACGAGCTGCTAGGCCAGCTTATTGACGAGCTAAAGTTGGGCAAGCTATCAACTATCGACCGCCTACAATTGTTAAACGAGCAAAATATATTGGCTAGTGCAGGAGTAATCTCTTATGCCGAGCTCATCCCAATATTAGACGCCTACCGGCACGAAACTACTGAGGCGGTTTGGGATATTATCTGCATGACGATTGGCGAATTAAAGAAATTCGTTGAAGATGATAAAAGCGCTGAATCAAAATTAAAGGCGTTAGCAAAATCTTTAGCAAGCGAGCAATACGAACGGCTTGGATGGTCTGAAAAACCAGATGAGCCAGAAACCGACACTAAGCTACGTAGTTCAATTATCGGACTAATGCTATATTCCGAAGATCAAGCCGTAATCGACTTGGCGATTAATTCATACAAATCAAAATCGTTAGACGAACTAAACCCCGAGTTGCGTAGTTTAATAATATCGACTGTAATACGTTACGAAGTTAATAGTAAGATGATTGATGATTTATTTGAAACTTATAGGACTACGACTTCCTCACCCCTACAGCAGGACATCAATAGTGGCTTGACGTCAACGAGAGACTCAGAATCAATCACTCGTTTATTAGGTACGATAAAAGACACTACATTTATTCGCACACAGGATACGGCTAGATGGATTACTTATTTAATAAGAAATAAATTCGCTCGTGATCAGACCTGGCGCTGGGTCAGGGATAATTGGGACTGGATAAGTACTACATTTGGCGGCGATAAGAGTTACGACGATTATCCACGCTATGCCGCAATGGCGCTATCAACACATAAGCAACTGGATGAATTTCATAGCTTTTTTTCACCACTATTATCCGATCCGTCATTGACACGTGTAATAACTATTGGCGAGAATGAGATTAAAGACCGAGTTGATTCAATTGAACGTGATGGCGAGTCAGTAAGAAGTACGCTCCTAGGCCTCTAGGAAGTCCTCTACAACGGGCGGCTGACCGCAAAGCGTAATTACCGCAAGACGTAAATTAGTGTCTGAGATTTGATTAGATAGCGAATAAAGCTCCGTCGCAAACTTCATTTGTCGCAATTTTTTAGGCGTTATTGCCGCCAATCCACCTCCTTGGTCGGTTTTTTGGCGATATTTAACTTCAGTAAAATAAATCGTATCAGCCTTTCGTGACACGATATCAATTTCACAGAACTTAGTTTTCCAATTTCGATCAATTATTTTATGCCCATGATTCGATAAATAGTCTGAAGCTATACTCTCGGCATTATCACCGATTTCTTTTGTAGACTTATTGACATTTATTACAGTTTTTTCTAGTTTAGGAACTGAATATTTTTTTAATGGAGCAAACGACAAGCGATGTAAGGGCGTTACGCCAAGTTTATCGATTGCAGCACTGTGAGCTGCCGTGCCGTAACCTACGTGACCCTTAAAGCCGTATCCTTGATATACATCGTCTTGAGAGGCCATGTAATTATCGCGAGCGACTTTAGCAACAACCGAAGCAGCTGAGACGCTTGGCACTAATAGGTCGGCCTTTTTCATTGTGGTGACATAACTTTCCTTGGTAGTTTCCCTAAGAAAATTAACGGTGCCATCAATAATAATTTCGTGATACGGAACAGCGATCTGCTCAACAGCCCGTTTAGTTGCAACGGCCAAGGCTCGCGACAGACCAATCTCATCAATTTCAGTAGCGCTGACCCAGCCTAGACCGATACCCAAGGCTTTGTCTCTGATTTCGATATCAAGTGATTCTCGACGTTTTTTCGATAATTTCTTACTATCTGTAAGACCTTCTATAGTTACCCCACCGAGCACAACCGCGCCAACAACTAGTGGCCCTGCCCACGGCCCACGGCCAACTTCATCGATTCCAAGTATCATATGACCATAATAGTTGGTAAATGATAAATGGTAAATGGCGGTAAAATATTAATAGTTTCTAAAATAAAAGACGATAGATTAATTCTACCGTCTTTTATTTTAGAAACTTTTTACTAAGCTTCAGTGTGACGAGATTCGACTTCGGCTTGTTTAGCCTCAAGTTCGGCTTCCACGACAGCTTTTTCGGCTAGCTTGGCTTCGGCATCAGCTTTGGTTAGCTCTTTTAAGCGAGCTTCTTCGGCTTCGGCAGCTTCATCCACAACGCTATTAACAGACTCACGGTCAAAGTTAAGATTCTTTAGACGAGCGCTCTTACCGCTACGGTTACGCAGAAAGCTAAGATAATTACGGCGAACCTTGGCTCGACGGACGACTTCAACCTTCTCAACCAGTGGGCT
>Ga0123336_10003539_pt1 | contig 13000 bp, 12 predicted proteins | sample SSSSmetaG_FD_96466 | JGI IMG/M metagenome (GOLD analysis project Ga0123336, IMG submission 96466) | Glacier valley bacterial and archeal communities from Borup Fiord, Nunavut, Canada, to study Microbial Dark Matter (Phase II) - ​SSSS metaG | ecosystem: Environmental > Aquatic > Freshwater > Ice... | reverse complement strand
GCAACGACGGCACCAGCATGCCGTGGAACGACACCGCGCAGCTCGACTACACGAAGGCCGAGGTCCGCCACGCGGTCATCGAGACCATCCTCCACGTCGCGCGTATGTTCCCCATCATCCGCTTCGACGCAGCGATGACCCTCGCGAAGCGCCACTTCTCGCGCCTCTGGTTCCCGCTGCCCGGCAGCGGCGGCGCCATTCCGTCGCGCTCCGATCACGCCATGACGCAGGAGGAGTTCGACCACGTCTTCCCCGTCGAGTTCTGGCGCGAGGTGGTCGATACCGTCGCCGCGCGCGCGCCCGACACGCTGCTGCTCGCCGAGGCCTTCTGGATGATGGAGGGCTACTTCGTCCGCAGCCTCGGCATGCACCGCGTCTACAACTCGGCGTTCATGAACATGCTGAAGCGCGAGGAGAATGACAAGTACCGGCAGACGATCAAGAACGTCCTCGATTTAGAGCCGGAGATCCTGAAGCGCTTCGTCAACTTCATGAACAACCCGGACGAGGAGACCGCCGTCGAGCAGTTCGGCAGCGACGACAAGTACTTCGGCGTCTGCGTGCTGATGTGCACGATGCCCGGCCTGCCGATGTTCGGGCACGGCCAGGTCGAGGGCCTGCACGAGAAGTACGGCATGGAATACCGCCGCGCGAAGTGGGACGAGCCGGCGGATCAACGCCTCGTCGCGCGGCACGAGCGGGAGATCTTCCCGATCATGAAGAAGCGCTACCTCTTCAGCGGCGTCGCGGAGTTCTCGCTCTACGATTTCGTCACCGAGGACGGCAGCGTCGACGAGGACGTGTACGCGTACTGCAACGGAGTCGGCAGCGAGCGCGCGCTGGTCCTCTACAACAACAAGTTCAAGAACACGCGGGGCCGCATCCTGCGGAGCATGCCCACGCGCCGCGAGGACGGCAGCACCACCTCGCCGACCATCTCGGAGGCGCTCGGGATCGCGAGCAGCGCGGGCGAGTGGTTGCTCTTCCGCGACGTCGCGAAGGGCCTCGAGTACCTGCGGCCGACGAGCGAGCTCGAGGCCGGGTTCTCCTGGGAGCTGGGAGCGTTCAAGTACCATGTCCTCGCCGATCTCCGCGTCGTCGATGCGACCGCCGACCTCCCGTACGACCGCCTCGCTGCGGCGCTGGGCGGGCGTGGCGTGCCTTCGATCGCGCAGGCGCTCGTGAAGCTGCGGTTCCGTCCCGTGCACGAGCCGCTGCGCCAGGCGTTCGGCGAGGGGCACCTCGCGCACCTCGCGAGCGGCTGGGACGCGAAGGCCGGCGCGCCCACGAAGGAGGCGATCAGCGCGCTCGAGGAGCGCATCGGTCACCTCGCGAAGGGGCTCGCGTACATGCATCCGGAGCTCGCCATCGAGCCCGAGGCGATTCTGGAGAAGCTCGGGCAGCGCTACGCGAAGATCCTCGCGCTCGCGAACCCGTCCGCGAAGAACATCCATGCGCTGGGCAGCGCGCGCGCGACCATCGACGCCGACGCCAGCGCGCCGGCGGGGGGCGGCGCCGCGCGCACGATCGACGTGCCGTACCTCCTCGCGTGGTCACAGCTCGAGGCGGCCCTCGAGCTCCTCGCGCTCGCGACGCCGCGAGCGACGCGCGCGGAGCTGACGCGCGAATGGGAGCTCGGGCTGCCCATCGTCGAGGCGTTCACGCACGAGGGCGAGGCGGCCGAGGGGCGCACGCGGGCCGAGCTCGTGCTGCTCGCCGCCTCCTTGCCCGCGCTGCCCCTCCGCGAGGCGATGAGCGCGGCGCTCGCCGACGTGCGGGGAAAGGCGTACCTCGGCGTGCACGAGGCGAGCGGCGTACGGTGGCTCGTGAAGGAGTCCTTCGAGACGCTCGCCCAGCGCTTCGCAGAGCGCGAGGTGGTCGCCGGCCACGCGAGCGCCGCGATGGCAGAGCGCGAGGTCGAGGACGTCACGCGCATCGCCGCCGACGCGGGCTACCGCGCCGACGTGATCGTCATGGCGATCGCGAAGCCGAAGCTCAAGCCCTCCGAGACGCTTCCGGCGCGGCCCTCGGAACCGAAGACCGCCCCGCGCTGACGCCAGCGCGGCGGGCGATCAGGACTTCTTCTTCAGCGCTGCGTACGCCACCCCGCCGCCGCCCACGGCGAGGATGCCGGAGAGCGCGAGGAGGACCCACACGAAGCTCGAGTCGCCGCGACCGGCGTCGGCCGGGCAGTAGATGAACTTGCGGCCCGCGGCGCAGTTCTGCTCGCACTTCACCTCGAGTCCCTTCGCCGTCGCCGCGCTCGTACACTCGCGATCGTCGGGCTGGCATGCGATGCCCGTGCTCGAGCAGTTCCGGTTGATCGAGCAGATGGCCTCGCACTCCGGCGTGTCGGCGCGCGCGACGCCGGGCAGCACCGAGATGCCGAGCAACGAGACGAGGAGCAGGAACGTGAGGCGCTTCATGGACAGCTCGCGAGCTCGCGAATCCATGTTTCTACCGCAGCGAGGCCGGCCTCGTCGAGCACGCGCGAGGCGAGCTTCGGCATGCGCCGCTCGTCGAGCGACCTCAGCCTCGCGACCAGCACCGATCGCTCCGGCGCGCGGGGGACAACCACGCGCGCCTGCGCGATGCCGAGGTCACCGGCGTGGGGCTCGCCGCACAGCCCGGTCGCGGCGAGCGGCGTGTCGATCCGCAGATCGAGCTCGACGGTGACGCCGGTCGCGCTGCCCTCGCGATGACAGCTCGAGCAGTTCGCGTGGAGGTAGCTGCGCGCGCTGCTCGCTCGTCGCCGGCGGCGGCGCAGTGACGGGCACGAGCTTCGCGAGCGCCTCGTGGTCGATCGGCGCTGGCAGGCGCTGCTCCAGCTGCGCGAGCGCGCCGCCGTGACCGAGCAGCTGCCACGCCTCGAGGCCGAGCGTGTAGCCGGCCGCGGGCGTGTGGCACGCCGTGCAGTCGCTGGTGCTGGGGAAGTACCAGCTCTTGCCGCCCGGCAGCGCGGCGAGCCGGTTGCCGACCACGAGCTCGGCGTCGGTCTGGGCGTCGTTCCACGCGTAGGTGTAGCCGACCCAGTCCTCGACCTCGTGCTGCACGAGGAGTCGGGTCTCGACGCGGCGCGCTGCGAGGCGCGCGCCGGCCGGGAGCGCGACGAAGCGCTCCTTCGTGGCGCCGTCGGACCAGAGCGGCGTCGTCACGTCGTAGGCGATGACGCCGATCGGCTGGCCGGACGGAGCGAGCGGATCCCAGCACCTCGTGGCGAGCAGCGAGGTCGGCGCCGGGCGCGCGGCGGAATCGACGATCGTGCCGACCCCCGCACCGGTCAGTACCGCGAGCTCGCCTCGTTCGCCGCGGCCGAGCGCCCCGCTCGACGGCGCGCCGAGATCGAGGAGCGTCGCCTGCGGCGGGCCCGACGGCCCGAACGGCGCGACCACGCCCAACCGCCCATTGCCTGCAAGATACACGTAATGACCGACCAGGCCAGGCGCGCCGGGCCCGCGATGGATGTGGCCGCCCGCCGCCGCCGGGCGCTGGTCGGCGGAGGCGAACACCAGCACCGGCGCGACCGCCTCGGTGGTCGCGCGGCTCACGCGGAGCACCACGCCGTCGTCGGTCTTCGTGCGATCGGTGAGCCCGCGAGCATGGCCGCGACCGAGACCGCTGACGCGCGCTTCACCTCGTGAACGGTACCATCCGAGACGTCCGGGGGACGCACGACGTGCGGCTGCGCGGCGCCCGCGGAGGGGCGGCTCCTGCCCCCACGAATCTGCGGTGATCACCGCTCTCCGAGGCATTTCACTGGCTGGAATCCGCAAGGAGGGAAGACTTCCGGGAATGCGCCGTAGATAGCGCAGCGAGGCCCGTGGAACCCCGGTTGCAGCCGGTCGCCGCAGTGCTAGGAGGGCACCCCATGAAGCTGAACCGAAAGATGTCAGGCGCGTGCGCGGCCCTCGTGGTCGCCTCCCTGCTCGGATGCAGCAGCTCCTCGTCGCGCGCCCCGAAGACCGCGCAGAGCGACGCCGCGCTCGACGGTCGGGTCGCGACCACCGAGCTCATGTCCGCGCAGCTCGCGGCGCCCGCGCCGAAGGTCGGCAAGAGCCACCTCGTCGTCGACGACGAGGAGGCCGCGTCGGTCGCGCCCCGCTCGAACGAGCTCGGCGCCCCGAAGGACGGCCGCCCGTCGGATGGCTCGCGCTGCAGCGGCCACTTCGGCTCGACGAAGTAGACTGCGACCGCGAGGTCTCCCCGGAGCGGAACGGCGCTCGCTCCGATGCCGAGCATGAACGCCTCGCCCGGACGCAAGGCACGAACCGTCCTACATGCGCCCACCCAACGCTGACTTGGCGCCGTGAACGCAGCGCAGATAAATGGCCGAGATCCGATGATCTCGTGATCCACTGCGGGCCGATGGATCTCGTCTACGTGGCCGGCCTGTTCGGGCTCATCGCGCTCGTCCTGTGGGCGGCGACCCGGCACAACGAGATCTTCCGCCTGACCATCACCCGCGGACGGGTGACGGTCGTGCGGGGACGGGTGCCCCCGACCTTCCTGAGCGACCTCCGGGAGACCGTCAAGCACGTCGACAGCGCGACCATCCACTCCGTCAAGGAGGGCGGTGAGGGGCGGCTGGTTTTCTCCTCGTCGATCGACGAGCGAACGGCCCAGCGCCTACGAAACGCGTACGCGATCTATCCGGGGAAGCGGCTCTAGCAACCCGCGAGGAAAATCGCCGGCGGGAGCTGGATCCGGCGGCCCTTGCGGAACCGGCGGACGACGTTCGCGATGAGGTCGAGCATGATGGCCCCCTTCTGCGCCCATCGCGCCCAAAGGTCAAGTGTCTGCCCATCCCACGGCGACGCCCGCGGCCGTTCACCACACCTCGACGATCGACATCTCCCGAAGCCCTGACTTTCCGCGTAGCTCGATGACATCACCGTGGAGGCGACCGAGGAGCGCCTTGCCGAGCGGCGATTGCGGGGTGACCACCTGGACGCTCGCGGCCTCGAGCTCGAGCCGCACGCCGCCGCCGTGCGGGGACATGAAGAACATGCTGCGCGTCCCGTCGTCGTCCTCGAGGGTGATGACTGCGGACGCGCAGATGGGCGTGGTCTTGCCGATGTCCTTCAGCTCCAGCTGGGTCAGCACCTTCACCGCGGTCTCGAGCTCGCGCACGCGCTCCGCCTGCCCCGCAGCGAGGTACGACGCCTCGAGGGCGCGCGTGTCCTTGTCGTTCTCGGGCTTGGCCTCCTCGTGGGTGGCGGCCTGCGCGGCGTCGTACGCCGCCTTGCGCATGGTGGCGATCTCGGACTCCACGTGCGCGAGGAGCCCGGCGAGCAGCGTGCGCTTTCGTTCTCGACTCACGTGGGGCGAGCCTATCAGCAAGGCAGCGCCTCCGTGAGCGCCAAGGGCGCCGCGCTGCGTGGCCTCGGCGTGGATGGCATGGCGGAACACCGTCGACGCGGCGCGCGGATCGGTGCCGCCGAACAGCTTGAAGTACGGCATCCGCCGCCTCACGGACGACCGTCCTCGACGCGCCGATTTCGCGCGGTGCGGTGGCCAAGTCACCATGGGCGAGTACACTGCGCGCCGTGGACACCACCACCGAGCTCTACGTCGAGCCGAGCGCGATCACGGTCGGCATCACCGACGACCTCCTCGCGCTCTGCCACGAATTTCTCCCGCCTGCGGGGCTGAAGGTCTATCGCGTCGCGCATGCCCATGCCGCGTGCGAGCGCATGGCCGTGCTCTTGCCGCGCCTCGTGGTGGTGCCGGCGGCGATGCGCTCCATCGAGCTCGATCTGATCGAGGACCGCGCGAAGGCGGTGGGCGCGTTGCTCCTGCACCTCGACCCCGGCCACGGCTACGACTCGCTCGGCGCGCAGCTGCACATGACCGTGCAGGATCTGCGCGCCATGTACGGCGGTCGCTGAGTCAGCTGCGCTTGCGGCGCCGCGCGGCGACGCCGGCGACCGCGATCGCGAGGCCGAACGCCAGCGCGTGATCGGTGCGGCGATCGGTCGGGCCGCTCACCACGCGGCAGCCGCAGCCGCTTCCGGCCGCGGCCAGCGAGCCATCGGCGCGACCGCGGAGCGGCGACGCGACGGTGCCCACGTTGCCCTCCTCGTCACGCACCTCGACGTCGACGTCCTCCGCGGTCGCGGCCTCGAACGAGCCGTGATCCGCGAGCGGCGCCCAGTCGGTCCATGCGGCGCCGACCTGGTGGCGGACCACGAGCGCGCTCTCGGCGCTGACGTAGTCGTGCGCACGGACGGTGACGTGCGTGCCGTCGCGCTTCACGTCGACGAGGGGCGCGAGCGTGTCGATGGCGAAGGGGATCTCGGCGGGCGTGCCGTCCTCCGAGGCCATCACGCCGACCACGCGCGAGGAGACGTGGAGGACATGCTTGCCCTGGAGCAGCATCGCGTCCTGGTCGATCACGAGGTCCTGCTTCGTGGTCCATGCGGCGTGCGGACCGTCGTCGACCCACCACGTCTGCTCGGTGGGTTTCGAGGCGATCCCCTCGGCGCGGACGCGGAGCTTCGGGAAGCGCGCGCGATCTGCGGTGCCGAGGCTCATGGCCGACGCATCGACGAGCTTCTCCACGAGCGTGGCGCGCGTTTCGGCCTCCTCGTGCGCGGTGCCGGCGACCTTGGAGAGGTTCGCGAAGATGCCGATGAAGTCGTCCTTGCCGCTGGTGAGCTTGCGGATGCCGCCCGTCGGGATGTCGACGCCGAGGCGGAAGCTCGCGAGCGCGGTCGAGAGGTCGATGGGCTTGAAGCCGCCACCGAGGAAGCTGCCGACGATGCCGCCGAGCAGACCGCTGATGCCGTTCGCGAGCTGCGGGGGCTCCTCGAACAGGTAGTCGGAGTTCGTGACCACCGCGTTCGCGAGCTTGATGTCACCGAGCACCGGGAGGATGCCGCCGGTGGGGTTCGATTTCGGATCCTTGCCGGTCTGGAGGTTGACCGGCACCGTGAGGTCGGCCGTGAACGTGAAGATCCGCACGAACCGATCGAGCCGGTAGAGATAGAAATCGATCGCGAACTTGTCGAGGGTGATGGTGAGCAGCGGATCGGTCTTCACGTCGGTGCCGCCGCCCACCTTGATCCTCGGGGGCGCGCCGGGGCGCGTGGAGATGGCGGCCGCCGCCTGGCCCTGCTCGAACGTGAGGTTCTTGATCGAAGGCGCAAGCAGGCTCAGGTAGCCGCTCTGGAGCTGATCGACCTGCTCGGTGGAGATCCCGAGGCAGAGCAGCCCGCTGTTGTAGGCGCTCACGAACGCGTGATCGAGGTAGCGCCCCGCGATCGCGAAGCCGACGTGCGGGCCGGGCGTGCCGGCGGGCCACGGGGTGATGACGTCACCGAGGAGCTCCTTTGGCTGCGGGATGTCCTGCGGCGGCGAGTTCACGGCCTGCACCACGCACGTGCTGTTCGGCTGCGGCTTCGCTCCGCCGATCATCTTGAGCGAGATGCCGTTCGTGTTGTTGTCCTCGGCGGGCACGGGCGGCGTGCGGGGCGTCCACGCGGGGAGCGTGGTGACGCCAGGAGCCGGGTTCATGTCACCGGCGGAGGCGAGCACGAAGTCGAGGCCACCCTGCGTGCCCGGCGAGAACGAGGCGAGCGCGGTGGAGAGGTCGAGGCGGCCGTCGAGCCCGAGCAGCGAGGGGACGCACTCCTGCGTGCCCGTGAAGACGCACTTGGTGGCCTTCGTGAGGTCCTTGTTGTCGGGCTCGGAGCCGTTGGGGCACGCGGGCGTCACCGTGGGCGTGGGCGCGGTGCAGAACGCGCTCGCGAGCGCGGTCTTGATCTGGCTCTTCACGCCGTTGATGAGGGTGTTGAACGCGAAGCTCTTGATCGCGTCGAACAGGAACTGCGAGATGCTGGAGCTCGCGCAGATCTCGACGTCGTTCTGCGTGATCCCGATATCGATGATCGCCTTGTCGACGTCGACCTTCGTGTAGCCGTTGCGCGGGATGCGCGTCTCGGTGACGAGCGGGAGCTCGACGTTGAGCGGAAAATCCTTGTACGGCATCGTGTCCGAGCCGCGGAGCGAGGCGGTGCAGAGGTCGCCGCCGGGCGCGAGCGTCTTGTCGCCGGCGACGACCGACGCCGGGATCGTGACCAGGATCTTCGCCGCGATCGGAAGATCGCGGATGCGCACCGGCAGCAGCCCGTCGATCTTGATCTTGTTCGGCGTGATGGCGTTCGCGCGGAGCTTTGCCTTGCCGAGGTCGATCTCGGCGTTGCACTGCGCGGGCGTCGGCGTGGCGACCGAGCAGATGTCCGCGCTGCCGATGCCGAAGCTCTGCGTCGACTTCGGGATGGCGAACGTGGTGACGCCCGCCTTCGCGCCGGCGCCGAGCGCCTTCTCCGCGAGCGTGGAGACGTTCTCCTGCACGAACGTGAGGCCAGGCCGCGTGATGCGCACCGAGGCGGCGTTCGGGATGGTGTCGACCTTGGGAAAGCCGCCGGGCAGCGGGGTGGTCCCGCAGGTCGAGCAGCCACCACCGCAGCCCTTGCCGCCGCACGCCGCCGCGAGCAGGCAGAGGCAGACGACGAGCAAGCGGCGGGCGCCTGCCGAAAGGACAGGCAGGCGGTCTCTTCGGGGCGTCATGGGCCTCGAGGTTGTAACACCCCGGCGCCTGCTTTTCGCGTCTCAGCCCGTCTCAGGAGGCGGCGCGGCGCGTCACAGCTCGTGACCGTAGACCACCCGCACCTCGGGGTAGGCCTTCGCGAAGGCCCGGAGCTCGTCGAGGCTGCGGCGCGAGTCCCGGGGATCGCCGTCGTTGAAGCCGCCGGGAACGACGTCGTTGTCGAAGCCCCAGCGCGTGTGGCTCACGTCGCCGGTGAAGAGCACCGGGCCGGTCTTCGTCACGACCACGAACGAGAGATGGCCGTTCGTGTGTCCCGGCGTGTGGATGGCCCAGACCGAGCCGTCGCCGAACACATCGAGCGAGGGGCCGAGCGGCGGCATCGCGGGCACGCCGGCGAAGTCGATCTCGTCGAGCCCGATCACGTCGTGCAGCGCGTCGTTGTAGAACATGAAGCTGTAGCTCGTGGGCTTCTCGCCCTTGCCCACGATGAACGGGATGTCCCGCGGCAGGTCCTCCGCGCCCGAGACGTGATCGGGGTGGAGGTGCGTGAAGAAGATCCCGCGCAGCGCGATGCGATCGTTGTCGAGGCGCGAGACGACGTCCTCCCCCGGCCGCTGCACCGCGTAGAACCGGTTCGCGAAGAGGCCTCGCATGTCGCCGCTCGTGATGCGCGAAAAGGAGCGATCGAGGCCAGCGTCGATGAGGAATGCCCCGCGCTCGTCGTGGCGGAGCAGATGCGCGTAGACGGGGACGAAGAGATCGTCCTTGGCGAACTTCGCCGGCACCTTCGGGTCCCCGAAGTCGAGGATGTCCTTCCGCGCGACGCGAACGCGCCCGGTCTCCCAGATCTCGAGGTTCACGTGCGCATCGCGACGGAGAACATTTGCCCAGTCCTGCGCCACCGGATTCACCGCGCGCGGAAAGCGCGAACCAGGAGGCCGTGCCGATCCGCACGCCACGCCGAACAGCGCCAAGGCGACGACGGCCGCGGTCGGGAGGTGGCGAGGCATCGAGCGACTCTTGAAGGATAGTCGCCCGGAGGAGTGGCGGACCGACTCGTTTCCATCGAACCGTGGCGCCCTGCCACACGCGAATTGCTGCGCCTGATGCGCTTTTTCGCATGGAACGATGCGGCACGGGGGTTGCTGCATGCGAGCTCGTGCCCGTCCGGATGCTCGGAGATTGGCGGTCGAGCCTGCTCGTCTGCGATGACTGCGATGCCGTCATGGATCGCGACGGTCAGACCACGCCCAAGCCCCACGGCGAGTGCACGCCCGACGATCTCGCCCCGCACTACATGCCCCGGTCCGATATCACGGTCACCGCGCAGGAGACGGGCTGGAGCGAGAAGGCCGAGGGCCGCTGGTCGTGCCCGCCTTGTTCGTCCAAGCGCTTCCCGAAGAGGTAGTCTCGCCCCAGGCATGGGGCGGATCCGGATCGCGGCTGGGCTCGTGGCGAGCCTTTTGCTGAGCGCGTGCGCGAGCCGGCACGCGCCGCCGCGCGCGACGGGCAGCGCGCTCCCCGCGGCGCCGATCGCAACGCCGACTGCGGCGGCAGCGGAGAGCGAGCTACCGCGTGGGGGACGCACGCTCTTTCCCAGGCATCGCCTGGTCGGCTTCTGCGGGACGCCCGGCGCGCCGGCGCTCGGCGAGCTACAGGGCAACCTCGAGGTGAAGTCGAAGGCGCTCCTCGACTACGCCGAGAAGTACGCGGGCGTCGACGCGCGCGTGGTGCTGCCGGTCTACGAGCTGATCGCGGTGGTCGTGCAGGCGGGCTCCGGCGCCGACGGCAAGTTCCGGCGGCGCGTCGACGACGGCACCGTCGAGACGTATCTCCAGCGCGCCCGCGCGGGGAAGGGTCTCCTGCTGCTCAACATCCAGCCCGGCGTCTCCGACTTCATGACCGAGGTGAAGCACTTCGAGAAATGGCTGCGCGAGCCGGACGTCGGGCTCGCGCTCGATCCCGAGTGGGCGATGAAGGCCGGGCAGAAGCCGGGGAAGATCTTCGGCCAGGTGACGGCGGCAGGCATCGACGAGATCGGCGCGTACCTCGCGCAGATCGTCGCCGAGCGCGCGCTGCCCGAGAAGGCCCTCGTGTTCCACCAGGTCAATCGCTGGGTGGTGAAGGACGAGCCGACGCTCAAGCCCCATCCCGGCGTCGTCGTGATCAAGAGCGTCGACGGGCTCGGTCCCAAGGGCGCGAAGATCGAGACCTACGACAACCTCATGAAGCTGATGACGCCGAGCACGCACGCCGGCTTCAAGCTCTTCTTCGACGAGGATCGCCGCAACGGCGGCGTGCTCATGACCCCGAAGGAGGTCATGAGCCTGAAGCCGCAGCCCGAATACGTCATGTACGAATGACGAGCTTCGCGATGGGCGCGGCGCAGCCGGAGCAGGCGCGCACGTCCACGACGACGACGTCGCTCGGCCACGCGAGAGCGCACGCCCGAGGGCGCTCGAGATCGCTGCGCAGGTGCTGCCCGGCGCCGATCCGCTGATGCTCGTGACGCGGTGGACCGGCATGCCTCCGGGGGCCTTTCGCAGGCGTTCGTAGTCGACGGCTGGACCACTGTGCTGCCGGGTCGTCCATTCGATCGGTGGGGATTCGGGGTTTTTCCAGAGGATCGTGATGGACCGCGGTGTGCAATCCCGTCCGCTCGGTATGGTCCGAGGCCGTCACGTCCACGTCGCGAACCATGACACACCCCCCGTGCGGCTGTGGAGCGACTCGCGTGACGAGGACGAGTCGACGAAGAAGGTCCCCGACTACCTGCTCGCCTTCGCGCTCTCGTGCGAGGACGACCTGGCCGTCGATACGCAGCCGATGGTCGCGCCGCCGGTCCACCCGTCGAGCGGCATCCTACCGGCGGGCGAGCAGGACGACGAGGCCGGGGCCTCGGGGCCGCGCGAGGTGATCCCGCCGCCGCCACGCCGTCCCGAGCCACGAGCGCTCGCGTTCGCCGAGACGCTCGATGCCTTCGCGTTCACCGACGTTCCCTTCCTCGCGCCCGCGGAGAACGACGAGAGCGGCGCCGCCCCGACGCGGCTTGCGCGCCGGCTGCGGTCCCAACGATTCCGTGCAAACCTCACGCAATCGATCGCCGCCGCGCTGATCGCGCTCGCCGCACTGCTGGTGCTGTTCGCGCTGGGTACGAAGCCGCGCGTGATCATGGCGCCGGCAGCGCGCACCGTCATCACCGCGCGTGCGCGGGCCGATCGGACGGACGTCTCCGGAAGCGCGCGTGCTGTCGCCGCGCCGCGGATCACGGTGGCGCCGCCCGCGAGGCCCGCGCTGGCGCCGCCGCCGCCGCCCGCGCCGCCGCCGCGCGCGCCGCCGCTGCCCGCGCCGCCGAAGGCCCCGGGGCGCATCATCCGCGCGTCGCCGTTCTGATCCGTCTCAGCGCGCGATCAGGGGCATGGTGGGCCGCCGTCGGCCCACGCGAGGTAGCCGCTGCGGAGCTGCGCCGAGGCGTCGGAGTCGTCGAGGATGGCCTGGAGATCGGGGGAGGCGTCGCCCGCGGTGGTCACGAGGGGGCGGCCGGCGAAGTCGTGGAGGTACTCGCGGGTGACCATCACTTCGACGCGATTCTGAGCGCCGCAGAGCTGCTTTCGGAAACGGTCGGCGGTCGTCGGATGGGTGCGAGCGCAGTCCGGCGCCTCGCAATCGAAGGATTCGACGTCGGCCCAGACATTGATGACCGCCGGGCGATCGACGAGCGCGGTGCGAAGCGACTGGTAGTAGACCGACGCGCGGACAGGATTCGTCGGGGCGGAGGTTCCCACCCCGTCACGAACGAGGACGTGGTTCACGCCTGTCGCCGGCAGCAGATCGCGCAGGATCCGGGCGGCAACGCTGGGGTCGCCCGAGGCAGGGGTGACGAGGGTGGAGTACGCCACGTTGCGCTTCGCCGCCGTGCACGCTCCCGCGGAGTCCCTCAGGAGGTCCGCGAGCTTGGCGCGGCCAGTCTCGCTCAGCGTGTCCGTGAGCTCCGGCTCGTGCGTGATGTAGCAACCGATCCGAGGGCTCGCATTCGCCGCAGTCAGCGCCTCCGCAACCTTCGCGCTGACCGCCTGGGAGCACAGACGAAGCTTGTCGATGATCGCCATCGCCGCGTCGAGCGCCGGCCCGCCGGGGTAGCAGACCGCGAAGCCGGGATCCGGCTTCATCAGATCGTCCATCGGCTTGCCCTCGTACTTGCGAGCGCGGTAGGTGCCGATCAAGATCGCCGCGTCCGAAAGCCCGACCTCACGTTGCAGCTCGATGGCGAGAGCAACGCGGTCCGCGGCGACCTCCCGCGTCCCGTCCGCGCTCGAGTCGAGGATGATCGTCGTGGCACCGATCTCCTTGAGCGATGCGATGAGCGCGGGCCTGTCGATCGTCTCCGCGGGCAACGAGACGACCATGCCCCGAGCGCTCTTCACCCGCGTCGGTAAGGCGTTCGGCGGG
>Ga0123336_10003537_pt1 | contig 13001 bp, 11 predicted proteins | sample SSSSmetaG_FD_96466 | JGI IMG/M metagenome (GOLD analysis project Ga0123336, IMG submission 96466) | Glacier valley bacterial and archeal communities from Borup Fiord, Nunavut, Canada, to study Microbial Dark Matter (Phase II) - ​SSSS metaG | ecosystem: Environmental > Aquatic > Freshwater > Ice... | reverse complement strand
CCCGCCATTCACACGGTTGCCCACCAGCCACATGGCGTTGCCGTAGCCATGGTCGGTGCCGCGTGTGCCGTTCTCCAATGCTGTGCGGCCAAACTCGCTCATCGCCACCACCACGTCACCGGGCTCTGAGAAGTCTTGTCGCAGTTGGGTAATACCGCGCCCCAGATTGCCCAGGTTGTTGGCCAACTGGCCAGTGGCGTTGCCTTGGTTGGCATGCGTGTCCCAGCCGCCTGCAGATAAAAAACCAATGCGCAAATTGCGATCATTGCGCATCAACGTGCCCAGGTGCTGCGCGTCCAGTTGCAAACCAACCGGGTCTGATGCGCCGTTGCTGGCGGCCAGCATTTGGGCGTTTTGGGCCTGGGCCGTAGCAGGTGTGCCATCTTTGTCCAGGCCGCGCATGGCGTTGTCGCGGCGGGTGTCCATGCTTGTTTTCTCCGTGCTGAGTTCTTGCGCGCTTTGCATGCGGCTGTCTGCACCTTGCCGGAAGGCCTGTGAGACTTTGTCATTGCCTGCATACAGGTCCATCAGGGCTTGCCTGGTTTTGTCATTGGCCAGCACACCGATGCGCTCTGCAGCCTGACCACGTGGGATAAGTTTGACCTGCGCGTCACCCGCCAATATCGCTGGGTTGGCCTCGCCAACGCCTATAGCCGAGGTGGTGGTTTTGCTGTTGTTGCCTGCCGCCTTGTTCAACCAGCCAGGGGCTGCGCTGGTTTTACCGTTCTGGCCGATTTCCATCTCGTACTGCGCAGCAAAGTGTGAGCGGTTCGGTGCTGGCAAGCCTGCACTGGGCACAAAGCTGAACACGCCTTGTTGCCACAGTGGCAGCACGGGTGCAAGTGCAGGGTGCAGCGCAAAGGTGTTGTCGAGTTTGAGCGCGGTCTTGGTTGTGCCGTCTGGCGCGGCCACTGCAATGTTCGGGCGGCTGGCGTAGTAGTCTGCATCGGCATACGGCACAAAAGCTGACAGGCCGTCGCAGGCACCGCGCAGCAAAACGACCACCAGGCGGCCGGTGCCCTTGTTGCCTTGTGGTGCTGCTTGTGCCCATACCCTAGAGGTGCTACCCGCCAGTGACAAGCCGGATGCCAGCAGCAATTGACGGCGTGAAAGTTGTGGTGCGTTCATGGAATGTCTCCAGTTCTATTTATTCATGAAGTCAGGGCTGGCCAACGTCAATCCCGTGCGTGTGGCGGGCTGTTCGCGCGCTATGCGTTCGCGGCTGGTGGCGCTTAAAAACGGTTGCAAATACGTTGGCTCATTGATGCGGTTACCCAACGTCATGGCGTAGTCGGCGCGGCGTGTCAGGGCTTCAGGGGCCAGCCAGGTAGCTGCATCGGTTTTGTAGCCATCAGGTGTTTGCCAGCCATGCAGCGGTTGGCCCGCCTGGGCCAAAAAGCCCAGTGTCAATTGAATCTCACGCCGCTCTTTGGCACCACCACCGGCGGTCAGGGCTGAACAGGCAAAGTCCAGCGGGGTTTTAAACAGGGTGTTGTCTGCCCGCCAAAATTCGGGCGATTCGACCAGCGTGCGCATCACCGAGCGAATGTCGCCTTGCGTGCGGGTAAAAGTGGCGGCCAGTTGGTCAACCAGTGCTTGCGGCGGCTTGTCTGACACGAAGGTGGTCGCCAGTCGTTTGGCAATGCGCTTGGCAGTGGCCGGGTGGCGGGCCAGCATGCGGATGGCGTCTTCACCTTCACGCATGCCGCCGTCGTTAAATGTGCGGCCAAGCAAAGTTTTACTGCCTGTGTCATGCAGCCGCTCAGCAAACCTGAAGCCTTCGCCTTGCTGCAAACCAACTGTCCAGCCCGTCAGAATGCGGGCCAGTTCACGCACGTCGTTTTGTGTGTAGCCCGCATCCACGCCCAGCGTGTGCAGCTCCATCAACTCGCGTGCGTAGTTTTCATTCAATCCCCGCACATTGCTTTGCGCCTGGTCTAAATAAAACAGCATCGCCGGGTGGCGTGCGCTGGCCAGCAGCAGATCTTCAAACTTGCCCAGTGCGTTGGCACGAATCACATTGACAACATAGTGCCCCACAAAGGGCCGCACCGGGCCTTTGCCAACGTACACGTTGAGGTGGTTAAACCAGAACTCGGTCATGCGGGCCAGCAGCGGGTTTTCTAGCGTCGGGTCGCTGCAAGACATCAGGCGCCAGGCGGCAGCGGTTTGTGTCATGTCGCGGCTAAAACCGGTAGGCTCTGCGGCGTTGTTGGCCATCACCACCCCGGGCTTGGGCTGGCTGGCCTGTTCTTTGATGTTTTTGCGCGCTTCACGCTCGGCTTTAAAGTCTTGCGCAATGGTGGCTATGGGGTCATTGAAGCGATTGATGTCAGCTGGGATGTTGGGCGCGCGCTGGCTGGCTGCATAAGCGGCATCGATTTGACCCAATGCCCAGGCTTTGGGGTTTTGCTCTGCGGCCTGTGCGGTGGCTTGCGTGGGGCCGTAGCCTAATCGAGAGGTAGCGCGCCAGGCAGCAGCGGTATTGGCATCGGCGCTGGTCTGGGTTTGCGCCAGTGCGGACCAGCTTGCCAGCAACGGCAGCGCCAGACAGAGGGCCAAGCCAAGCGTGATGGGTTTGGACGGGCATGAAGGGCTTGGCGGCATCAAGGTCTCCTGATTGTTCGTATTCTGCACATACCTAACGCCCCAGCGGTACGACTGGTTGGCAGCTTTACACAGCTTTACGGCTTTCAGGCAAGTGCGCCCTGACATAGTCCACATGCTGGCGCAGGGTGTACACCCGGTCGGTAAAGTCGAGCGGAAACTTCATGATGGTGATGTCGCTTTCGATCTGGTCAAGCTGCTGCCTGGTAGGAGCTTTTGCCCAGAGTTTTAACAAGCGGCGGCGCGTTGGTGAAAATCCAGACTTGCTCTTACCCCACCACGCCCAGGCTGCGCAAGGCATCATCGGTCTCGCTAACCGGCTCGCCGGTCGGTCCATCTTTAGGCTGTGTGTTTAAGACGCTCTGCACAAAGCCAGCTGGTGTGTCCGACCTGAGCCTTTCCAGGTTTTGCACCGAGCCATTTGAGGGCAGCAGCCCCAGCGCGACACCGTTGGCTTTAAGCAATGCCTGGTACTTCAGCGCAAACTGATGCGACGCACCGTCAACAGCGCCCGTCGTCATGTCGATCTGCCGGGGCGGCGCCGGGCTGAGCGAGCGCGACAGCAACCAAAACATCGCGGCCAGCAAAGCGACCGTGCAGGCGAAGAAGATGAAGCCGTGTTTGCGTGTGAAATGAAAGGGGCTGGGTATGAGCGTTATGGTTGGCAAGTCTAACCAGCGCGGCTGGCTCGGTTACATTGCATAAAACCAAATCAATTTTTAAGGAGTTTCGCCATGATGTCTTTTATCAAAAGCAAAGCCTGATTCTGGGACGACTGCCATGCCCCGTCTGAACCCGCTGCCGCCCGAGACCACGCCCGAACTCAAACCGCACTTTGACTTTTTCTTGGGCACGCTAGGCTTTACGCCGAATAGCGTCCTGACGATGCAGCGCAAGCCAAAACTGGTGCAGGCGCTGGCCCAGCTCAATGCGGCAGTGATGGACCCTGCTGGCGAGGTAGACCTGGGCTTCAGGCGCCTTCTCGGCTATGTGGCCAGCCAGGTTTCTGGTTGCGTGTACTGCCAGGCACACACGCTGCTAGGCGCTAAAAACTTCGGCATCACCGATGCCAAACTTGCCGACGTGTGGACCTACGCGACCAGTCCGCTCTATAGCCTTAAAGAACGCTTGGCGCTTGACTTTGCCTTGGCGGCAGCGGCCCAGCCCAATGCCGTGACCGATGCACAGTTTGCTGAGCTGCAACAGCACTGGAGCGACGGCGAGATCACTGAAATACTGGGCGTGATCGCCATGTTCGCCTTCTTGAACCGCTGGAACGACACCATGGCCACCCCGCTAGAAGCAACACCCGAGGCGGTGGCACAAGCCGCCATGGGTGAGCGCGGCTGGACGGCTGGCAAGCATCAGGCTACTTGAGTTTGTGGCTTTCATGCGCTACGCTTTTAATAGCTGCTTGCGCTCGAATTTATTGGGCTAGAAGCCTAATCGATGCTCTAAAACGGGTGTTTTTAGAGGTTTTGAACGTTGACCAGGCTGTGCTTTGACCTGTTTGGGGCGTTTTCAGGCCGGTTTTGGTCATTTTTAGGTGCCAAATTGTGCTCTAGCCCAATGGATTCAGGCGCAAGAAGCTATAAATTAAATAGCAATTACAACAACTTGCATTGACGGCCTACGGCTTCGCTGGCGTTGGTGCTATCAAAAACTCGCGCACCGCCCCAACTGATTCCGCTGGCGCTTCTTCATGCGGCAAGTGGCCAACGCCTTTAAATGCCACCAGCTTTGAGCCAGCTATCGCTTTTAAATAGTCGTTGGAGTTGGCGAACGGAATCATCCCGTCTTGTTCACCCCACACGAGCAGCGTAGGCGCGGTAATTTGTTTGAGGATGGGCACAGGGTCAACCAACACGGTTTGCGCCATACGGGCCAGCAGCGCATCGCGGCTGCCGGGGGCCAGCATCAGGTCGTGGTAGCGGGTGGCTAGTGCATCGGTCATGACTTCTGGGTTGGCGTAGGCGGGCTTTAAGCTCATGGTGAGCAGCGCTTTGGGCAGTGCAACGCTCATCAGCTTGACCATCATGGGCACTTCAGGTGTTTTGCCGTACTCAAAGCCTGGGCTGGCAAAGCCGTCGGGCGACACCAGTACCAGTTTGTCGACGCGGTTCGGGTAGGTGCCAGCAAACGTCCAGGCGATACGGCCGCCGATCGAGTTGCCCACAAGGCTGGCGCGCGCCAGGCCCAGCTTGTCCATCAAGGCATTGATGATTTGCAGGCTGCGTTTGTCGGTGTAATCACCCGTTGGGTCGGGCAGGCTCAGTCCCGAGCCGGGCAAGTCAATGCGAATCACGCGCAGGTCTTTGGCCAAGGTGTTGGCCCAAGGCTCCCAGGTGTGCAGGCTGGCGCCGAAGCCGTGAAGAAAGATCACTGCGGGTGCGGTTTTGGGTCCGTTGTCTCGCACATGCAGGCGTGTGCCTGCCACGTCGATCATGTCGGCGGGTGAATTCAGGTATTGACGCTCCAGCGTGGCGCGGTCTTTGTCGGGTGTCCATAGCCACCACAGGGCGGCGGCAAGCGAGACACCCAGGAAAATCAAAATGATAGACATCAGCTTCATGCTTTCAAACTTTCCAATCCAACCATTTTTTCAGTCAGCGCCCACAGTTCGGCAGAGCGCGCCAAATTGGTGGCTTTGGTCGACAGCGGCTGCGCAAACGCAGCGCGACCTTCTTGCTGGCGGTTGCCCCAGCTCCAGTGCTGGCCTGACAATTCAAAACCTGCGTCGGCCACTACTTGCGCCACGCGCTCGCCCGCCAGCGTTTGCGTGACGTAGCCTTTGGTAATGTTTTTTTGAAACCACGGGAAGATGGTGCGAAAAGCTTGCGGCGTGTCCCTGAAGAGCGCCGTATCAGCCACGCAGCCGGGGTACAGCGTGTTGAACACGACGCCCGTATCGGCGTGGTAGCGGCTATGAAATTCGCGGCTCATCATCATGTTGCACAGCTTGCTGTCTTTATAGGCTTTGCCCGGCTTGAACGGTTTGCCATCAAGCATGGCCACCGGGGCTTTAAAGCCTGCTTTCAGGCCCTGCAGATCACCCAGGTCAGCAGGTGCGGGGATAGGCACCTTGCCGCCAAATTCAGCCGAGTTGGCCGTGACTGTGCCCAGCGTGATCAGCCGTGGGGCAGGGCGTGTGGACTGCTGCAACACGGGCAGCAGCAAGCGGCTGAGCAAAAAGTGCCCAAAGTGGTTGGTCGCCACACTGATCTCAAACCCCTCGGGCGAGCGTTGGGGCTCTTTGACACGCGGCAAGTACACCGCGGCGTTGCACAGCAGTGCATCGAGCGGCATGCCGCTGGCCGCAAAAGCTGCGACAAAGCTGCGCACGCTGGCCTGAGATCCCAAATCAATCAGCATGGGCGTGATGTGCTGCCGGGCAATGCCCAATTCAGCTGCAGCCTTGGTGGCTTTTGCCACGTCGCGGCAAGCCATCACCACATGCCAGCCGCGCGCGACCAGGGCCAGGGTGGCGTACAGGCCCACGCCAGATGAAGCGCCGGTAACGATGGCGACGGGTGTTTTTTTGTCAGTCATTGGGTTTTGTCGAGAGATGAAAAGTAGCCCAGCATCTTAAACTCAAAGGCTGGTTTCTTCGCTGTTTTCAGCTTTTTTACGTACCAAATAGAGCTGTAGCCCAACAATTTCATGGGCAAGCAGCTCCTCAATTCATAGCACTTGTGAAACTTTTACGCGTATTCACTCACTGGCACACAGCTGCACATCAGGTTTCGGTCACCGTACACGTTGTCTACCCGGCCAGTGGTGGGCCAGTATTTGGATGTTTTGAGCGCGGCTACGGGAAAGGCTGCTACCTCGCGCGAATACGGGCGGTTCCAGTCGGCTGCGATGACGCTGGCTGATGTGTGCGGTGCGTGTTTGAGCGGGTTGTTGTCTTGCGGCCAGCTGCCGGCTTCAATTTGCGCAATCTCTTTTCGGATGGCAATCATGGCGTTGATGAAGCGGTCGATTTCTTTCAAGTCTTCGCTCTCAGTCGGCTCGACCATCAGCGTGCCCGCGACGGGAAAGCTTAGCGTCGGTGCGTGAAAGCCGTAGTCCATCAGGCGCTTCGCCACATCTTCCGCCGTCACGCCGCAGGTATCTTTGAGGGGGCGCAAGTCCAAAATGCATTCATGGGCCACATAGCCTGCCTCGCTGGCGTACAGGGTGGGGAAGTGGTCTTTCAGGCGGGCGCTGATGTAGTTGGCCGACAGAATAGAAATTTCGGTGGCTTGCTTCAAACCTTCTGGGCCCATCATGCGGCAGTACATCCAGCTGATGGGAAGCACTGCTGCGTTGCCTAACGGTGCTGCTGAGATGGCGCCGACACCATTGACAGGAATGCCTCCAGCAACGTGCCCCGGTAAATACGGCACCAAATCAGCCACCACGCATACCGGGCCCACACCTGGCCCGCCGCCGCCGTGCGGGATGCAAAAGGTTTTGTGCAAATTGAGGTGGCTCACATCGCCGCCAAACTCGCCCGGTGCTGCCGTGCCGACCAGTGCGTTCATGTTGGCACCGTCCACATACACGCGTCCGCCGTGACTGTGTACGAGGGCACACAGCTCCTTGACGTTGGCTTCAAACACGCCGTGGGTGGATGGGTAAGTAATCATCACCGCGGCCAGGTTGGCGCTGTGCTGTTCGCATTTAGCCTTGAGGTCGGCCATGTCCACGTTGCCTTTGGCGTCGCAGGCGGTCACGACGACTGTCAAGCCCGCCATTTGTGCGCTAGCTGGGTTGGTACCGTGGGCCGATGCCGGTATCAGGCAAATATTGCGGTGGCCTTGGCCTTGTGCGTCATGAAACGCCTTGATGACCAGCATGCCCGCGTATTCGCCTTGCGAACCCGCGTTGGGCTGCAGGCTGATGCCTGCATAGCCTGTGGCCTGGCACAGCCAGTCGCGTAACTGTTGGTCAAGCTCGGCATAGCCGCGTTGCTGGTCTGCGGGTGCAAACGGATGCATGTTGGCAAACTCGGGCCAGGTGATCGGAATCATCTCGCTGGTGGCATTCAGCTTCATGGTGCAACTGCCAAGTGGAATCATGCTGCGGTCAAGTGCCAGGTCTTTGTCGCTCAAATTGCGGATGTAGCGCAACATGGCGGTCTCTGAATGGTGGGTGTTGAAGACCGGATGCGTTAAAAACGCGCTGGTGCGACGCAGTTCGGGGGGGATGAGTGGCTCAATGCCTTTTTCAAAATCGGCGACTTTGGGCAAGGCCTGGCCGGGCTTGGCGAAGATGGACCAGAGCAGTTCAATGTCGTCGCGGGTGGTGGTTTCATCAAGGGCTATGTACAGATAGTTTTCCCAGTCCATTCGCAGGTTAGCGCCCATTTCACGGGCGCGAGAAGCTATTGAATTGGTAGCGTCACCCGTCTTCAGGCTGATGGTGTCGAAAGCGTTGTGAGGTCTAACCGGGCAACCCATCTCGGTCAATCCACGCGTCAAGATAGCGGTGTAGCTGGCCACGCGCTGCGCGATGCGCTTCAAGCCCTGCGGGCCGTGGTACACCGCGTACATGCTGGCCACCACAGCTGGCAGCACTTGCGCAGTACAAATATTGGATGTGGCTTTTTCACGGCGAATGTGTTGTTCGCGGGTTTGCAATGCCAGGCGATAAGTCGGGTTGCCATGCACATCTACCGATACGCCTACAAGGCGGCCCGGCATCGAACGTTTGAACTCATCCTTGCAGGCCAAATACGCAGCGTGCGGACCACCAGCCCCCATCGGCATGCCGAAGCGCTGGGTGGTGCCGACCACGATGTCCGCGCCCCATTCGCCGGGTGGTGTCAACAGCGTCAGCGCCAGCGGGTCAGCGGCGGCAATGAAGGCGGCTTGTCTGCCGTGTACTACCGCAACATCAGCACGCAAATCGTCAATGCGGCCACTGGTGGCGGGGTACTGCGCCAGCACGGCAAAGTAGTCGCCCTTGACGTCATTGATCGCGGCATGCCACTCGGCGGCTGAGTTGGCCAGCAGCACAGTGATGCCCAGCGGCTTGGCGCGGGTTTGAATCACTTCAATGGTTTGAGGATGGCAGTCTCCCGCCACAACGAAGGTGTTGGATTTACTCTTCACGCTGCGCTTGGCCAGCGTCATGGCTTCAGCCGCAGCGGTGGCTTCGTCCAGCATCGACGCGTTGGCAATCGGCATGCCTGTCAGGTCGCAAATCATGGTCTGGAAGTTGATGAGGGCCTCCATCCGGCCCTGCGAAATCTCAGCCTGATACGGCGTGTAGGCGGTGTACCAGGCTGGGTTTTCCAGGATGTTGCGCAAGATCACACCGGGCGTGTGCGTGCCGTGGTAGCCCTGGCCGATAAAGCTTTTGAGGACTTTGTTCTTGGATGCAATGCTTTTAAGCTGCCTGAGCGCTTCGGCCTCAGTTACCGGCGCAGGAATCGCCATGGCGCTTGAACGCGCAATCGAGCGTGGCACGATGGCCTCCATCAACGCGCGGCGTGACGCAGCGCCCAGCACGCTGAGCATGTGTGCTTCAGCTGCGTCGTCAATGCCGATGTGGCGGGCGATGAACTCGGACGTGTTTTCAAGTTCAGCGAGGGGCTTGGCGGATTGCATCAACATGGGCGTGCCTTCAGTTAATTTAAGCGTTGGCTGAAAACGCGCTGTAACTGGTCTCATCCATCAGCGCTGTCAACTCTGACGCATCAGACAGCTTGACCTTGAAGAACCAGCCTGCGCCTAACGGGTCGGTGTTAGCCAGCGCTGGATCATCACGCAGGGCTTCATTGACTTCAAGCACTTCACCGCTGACAGGCATGTACACATCGGCTGCGGCTTTGACGGACTCGACCACGCCAGCGGTTTCTTTTTGCGCCATGGTTGTGCCAACCGCGGGCAGCTCAACAAACACCACATCGCCCAGCGCTTCCTGCGCATGGACGGTGATGCCGACAGTGGCGATGTCGCCGTCAATCTTCAGCCATTCGTGGTCTTTGGTGTATTTGAGGGTCATGAGGTTCTCCAGGTATAAAAGAAAAAACTTAGGTGAGTTCAGCCGCGAAAGTAATGGGTTGGTACGAATGACATGCCACACACCTCCATCAACACAGATTTGCCGCGCACCATGGCGTTAATTTGCGTGCCGACAGCTGCAAATTCAGGGCCAACATAGCCTATGGCCACGGGCTGGTTGATGCTGGGGCCGAGCAGGCCGCTGGTCACTTCGCCGATCACCTCACCGCTCAGGGCATGCAAAGCCGTGTGGTCACGCACGGGGATGCGCTCAAGTGCCTTCAGGCCTACGCGCTTGCGGGTTAAGCTGTTTGGGTCAGTCAGTTGCGAAAGTATTTTTTCTGAACCCGGAAAGCCCCCAGCACGCGCCCCACCCGTACGCCGCACTTTTTGAATCGCCCAGTTCAGGCTGGCTTCAACAGGTGTGGTGGTGGTGTCAATGTCGTTGCCGTACAGGCAAAGCCCAGCTTCGAGCCGCAGCGAGTTGCGTGCGCCCAGGCCAACGGGTTTGACTTCGGGTTGTGCCAGCAATGCTCTGGCTAACTTTTCTGCCTGATCAGCGTGCACTGAAATCTCAAAACCGTCTTCACCTGTGTAGCCGCTGCGGGTTAAAAAGCAGTCGCAGCCCGCCACATCAAAGCGGCCACCGGTCATGAACACCAGCTTTTCAATACCAGGTGCGAGTCGGCTCAAAGCGGTGACGGCCTGCGGGCCTTGCAGGGCGAGCAGCGCCATTTCAGGCATGGGAATCATCTTGCACAGCGTGCCAATTTTTTGCTGAATATGGGCAATGTCTACTGCCTTGCACGCGCCGTTGACAATGATGAAGATGCTGCTGCCGCTATTGAAAAACATCAAATCGTCCATGATGCCGCCCGCATCGTTCAGCAACAAGCCATAGCGTTGCTTGCCAACAGGCAGGTCGATCACATCGACGGGCATCAAGCTTTCAAAAGCTGCTGCGGCGTCGTTACCTTCAAGCCGCAATTGGCCCATGTGGGACACATCAAAAAGACCAGCAGCAGCGCGGGTATGCAAATGCTCGGCCATTAAACCAGCGGGATACTGCACGGGCATCGAATAACCCGCAAATGGCACCATGCGTGCGCCAAGTTCTACATGCAGGTCGTGCAGCGGCGTTTTCAGTAATTCATCAGAAAGGGACAAAGAGATTCTCCGGGGGCAAACAAATAGCATGACGACGTGTCATGTGCTGCCCCTGCTGTCCCGGGTACCTGAGAGATTCACCCAACGATGCGGGTTTGCTCCTTCGGTGAGTTGCGAATGCAACTTCTCTCCAGTAGGGAACGTCTCAAACGCAGAGCGCTTGAGACGTTTGTCAGTCCTTTTGCCTGAGCGTTCAATGCACCATTGTGGGTAGCACTTGCGCCTTCGGCGGCTCTCAAATGGTCATCTTTCGAGAACTCTCTCCTGACCTGCAAAGTGTAGCTGATACCGCTACTTGAATCCCATCGCGTGTGGTGCCCAGGTGCTCAATGCAGGCATAAACGTCAGCAGCACCAGCACCGCGCCATGCGCCCATAAAAACGGCACCAGTTCGCGTACCAGCGGCCCCATCGGCACACGCGAGACGTTGGAGGTGACAAACAGCAGCCCACCCACGGGTGGCGTGATCATGCCCAGCGTCAGGTTGTAAATCACGATCATGGCAAAGTGAATTGGGTCAATGCCCAGCTTGGCTGCCACAGGTGCCAGGATCGGTGCCAGCACCATGACGCCGGGTAGCGGCTCAATAAAAATGCCAAACAGCAGCAAAAAGATGTTCACAAAAATCAGGAACATCCAGGGCGACAGCTTCATGCTGATGATCCAGTCGGCCACCTGTTGCGGCAAGCCTTCAATCGTCAGCACCCAGGCAAACGAAGCCGACAGGCCGATGATGATGAGTACCGAAGCCGTGAGCAAGGCCGAGCGCGACAAAATATCGGGCAATGCCTTCCACTCAAGCGTGCGGTAAATGAACTTGCCGCAAATCAGCGCGTAAAAAACCGCCACCACCGAGGCTTCAGTCGGCGTGAACCAGCCCGCCCGCATGCCGCCCAAAATAAGCACAGGCAACAGCAATGCGGGAATGGCTTTCCAGGTGGTGACCAGCACCTCACGCCAGGGCGGCATCTTGCCATCGCCTTTGTAGTTACGCTTTTTGGAGACATGGTAGTTGACCGCGCACATCGCCACGGCAATCAAAATACCCGGTATCAAACCCGCCACAAACAGGGCGCCGACGGACACGCGCTCGTCTTGTAGCGCGTAAATAATCATGATGATGGACGGCGGAATAATCGGCCCGACGATGGCTGTGGCTGCCGTCAGCGCGGCTGCGTAAGAGCGGTCGTAACCTGCCTTGTCCATCATGCGGATCAACATGGAGCCAGGGCCAGCAGCATCGGCTAAGGCCGAGCCTGAAATACCCGAGAAAAACGTCAGCGACACCACATTGGTGTAACCCAAGCCGCCGCGCTTGTGGCCGACAAACTGGCCCGCAAATTTCAGCAACACCTCGGTCAGCGAACCGCCACTCATCAGTTCTGCCGCCAGAATAAAAAAGGGCACTGCCATCAGAGGAAAGCTGTCCATGCCGGTGAAGGTTTCCTTCAGCAGCACGAATAGTGGGTAGTTGTCGGGCAAGATCAACGCCACAGCCGTGGCCAAGCCCAGCGCAAATGCCACAGGCACGCCAATGGCCAGAAAAAAGCAGGCTGACAACAGCAAGATCACACTGGCGCTCATAAGGATGCACTCGCGGTCGCGTCAAAGTGGGCATCGGACGCGAATTCTCGATGCGTCACATACCTTCGCACGATCAACAGCCAATGAATCACCAGCAGCACACCACCGACTGGCATGGCGGCGTAAATGTACCCAAATGGGATTTGTGTGACGGCAGTCAACTGAAACATGGTGCGACTCATGTACAGCCAGCCGTACCAGATCATGATGCCAAAAAACATAAACAAGATGATGGCAACGAAGGCACGCGTTGCAATTGCCAAGGCTTTGGGCATGGCATCCTGCAAATTTTCTACGGCAATGTGACCGCCGTAGCGCAGTACTGGGCCGGCACCCAAAAAAGTCAGCCAGATCATCATGTGGCGCGACACTTCTTCTGCCCATTCAAGCGACTGGTTGGTCAGGTAGCGCAGCACGACATTGACAAAAATAATCACCGACATGGCTGCCAGCAGCACAATCAGCGCCCAGCGGTTGGTGTTTAAAAAATAGGTTTCAAAAGTCTTCAAAGGGGTTCCCCACTTGGCTGGTGCGGCAGCTAAAGGCCGAAAAAAAACCGCCCTACGGTTGGTTGGGCGGCTTGGCTGAACTGTTATGGAAGGATCAGCGAACGTCCTGAATTTTCTTGATGTTTTCAGCGCCAAACTCTTT
>Ga0123336_10003535_pt1 | contig 13003 bp, 10 predicted proteins | sample SSSSmetaG_FD_96466 | JGI IMG/M metagenome (GOLD analysis project Ga0123336, IMG submission 96466) | Glacier valley bacterial and archeal communities from Borup Fiord, Nunavut, Canada, to study Microbial Dark Matter (Phase II) - ​SSSS metaG | ecosystem: Environmental > Aquatic > Freshwater > Ice... | reverse complement strand
TAGACACAGCTTTTCCAGAGTATATTAAGAAGTTCAATGAAAAGTATCCTAATGTAACAGTTAAAGTTCAAGGAATTACTGATTATCATGGTGAAGTTAAAATGCGCATGAATACCACAGATTATGGTGATGTACTCGTTCTTCCAGATGGAGTAGATAAAGCAGAACTTCCTAACTTCTTTGAATCATTAGGAACAGTAGAAGAAATTAACAAAACTTATAGACCAATGGAAGCTAAAACAGGTGTAGCAGGTCAAATCTATGGCATTGCACCAGTATTTGCAATTAATGGTATCGTTTATAATAAAAAGGTATTTGCAGATGCAGGAGTAACGACTATTCCTAAAACATCAGAAGAATTTATTGCAGCATTAAAACTAGTTAAAGAAAAAACAGAGGCTATTCCACTTTACACAAACTATGTAGCAGCTTGGCCACTTAATCAATGGGAAGACACCAGAATTAACGTTGCAGGAGATCCAGATTACTTAAATAAAATGATTGATATGAAAGAGCCTTTCGCAAAAGGAACTGCTCATAATGAAATTTATAAACTTATGTATGATGTAGCCAAAGACGGACTTATAGAAGAAGATCCATTAACATCTGACTGGGAAACATCTAAACAAATGATGGCAGATGGCAAAATTGCAACAATGGTACTTGGTGTATGGGCAGTACCACAAATTGCAGCACTTGCTGAAAATAAAGATGATATTGGCATTATGGCATTCCCTTCAACAGCAAAAGATGGCAAACAGTATGTAAGAGTGGCACCAGACCTTCCACTTATGGTTAATAAAAACTCTAAGAACAAAGAAGCAGCACTCGCATACTTCTGGTGGTTTATTAATGAATCAGGTTTTGCGGCGAATGAAGTTTGTATTCCACCAACATTAGAGGGAGAATTCCCAGCAGCAATTCAACCAATTAAAGATTCAGGAGCAGTATTCATTACAGAAGCACCATCAGTAGCAGGTAAAGAAGGGGTATTAGACAAAATAGACCAGGCAGGCGAAGTTGGTTTATGGACACAAGACTTTAAATATAGAATTATAGAATCAGCAATTGGCAATAGACCTGACACATTTGATGATATTATGAAAGATTTAAATACAAAATGGCAAAAAGGCCAAAAAGAAGTACTAGCAAAATAGAAATAAATAATAATTAATGGAATGAAATGGGAGTGGTATAAAAACCATTCCCATTTTTAAAGATAAACGGTGAGGGCGATGTAGCATGAAAAATAGGGGGAATGGAAAAATAGTAAAGATGCTGAGGAATTATAGTATTCAAAGGAGACTTTCTGTAACCATTATGTGTTTAATACTTTTAACTGTTATGACTATGGGAGGGATACCTTATGTTATCTCACGTCATGCAGTTTTAGCGGAAGTAAGAGGCTCCAATGAAAAATATGTAGTATCTTTAGCAAACAGCATAGCTCAAAATATAAATCAAATAGAAGAATTATTAACCCAAATTCAATATAGTGAGGACATTACAACACTAGCTACAGACGAGACACTATCTAAACAAGATATCATAGCATTGAGAAAGAGTATAAGTAATAACATCAAAACTTTATTAACAGGAAAAGCGTATATAGCGGGCATCAATGTGTATTTAAAGAATAATATTGTTTTTCCGTTCGGATATGCAAAAGTAGATCCGAAGCAAAACTACCTAGAATCCTCTTGGTATGAAACAGCCCAAAAAGGGAATGGTCGTATAAGTCATATTAGCCCAGGATTAGATGTCGACTCAAAAAAGATTACTCAAAATAATATAGCTACAGGACTTATCGTTTCAAGGCGCTCAGCAAAGCCAATAGGAGCCGTTTATAGTTCTATTGATCCCAGTTATTTTGGAGAAGGATTTAATAATAATAAAAGCTCTGAGATATTTATTATGGATAAAGTAGGGACACTTATTTATAGCAATGTGCTAGATAATAAAAAAGTACAAGGAACATACATTAACGACATAGTAAGCGGACTTAAACAATACTATAATCTTTTACCACAAGATAGGAAGGAAAGTGTTGTTACTAAGACGTATACTGTTGGAAAAGGTATTGAAATGACAGCAGCTACTGAGAAACATCTCGGATACAAGGTAAAAGGCAATATTATGGTAACCTATGTACCGCTTCAAGGAAACAGCGACTGGATGGTTGTATCTTTAACACCAGAACAAAGCTTTATTGGTGCATTAAGTAAAATTTATTGGACTATTTTAATCGTTGCGGTAGTAATGTTTGTCATTTGTATTCTTGTATCTAGAATATTAACACGTAGTATATCAGAACCGCTAAAAGTCATTTCCAATTTTCTAAAAAGCTTATCACAAGGAGATTTAACACAAGATTTAAGGGATTCTTCTAAGGATGAGATAGGCGTACTTATTAAAGAAGCAAGTGAAATGAAAGTGAATGTTGTAAGGCTTCTTCAAGAAGTTAAAGATGCTTCAGAACTTATCAATAAAGTAAGCGGAACAATAGAAAACAGCATAGCATTTAATATCGAAGTAAGCGGGCAGCTTAGTGCTACTTTACAAGGCCTTGCCGTCGGAGTTAGTCAAACAGCTGAAAACACAGAAGAAATGGTCAATGTTATGACTAAACTTGGGACCAATATTACAGTGGTAGATGAAATGACAGAAACAGTTAGCAGTATGGCAGTAACTTCACAAGAATTAAGTCATAGGGGTTCAGAAGTTGTGGACAAATTAACGGATTCTTCACTGCAAATCAGATATATTAATGAACAGATTACTAAAGATATTGATAATCTTACAATAACAGCAAAAGGCATACATCTTATAGTAGGGGTTATTGAGGATATTGCAGAGCAAACGAATCTGCTTGCCCTTAATGCAGCAATAGAGTCAGCCCGCGCAGGTGAAGTAGGCAAGGGATTTGCAGTAGTGGCTAAGGAGATAAGAAATCTTGCAGAACGTGCTAAGCAATCTACAAACAGTATCAAAGGTCTTCTTAAAAATATAGATAGCCAAGCTCAAATAACTACAAAAACGGCTGATAAAGCAAGAAAGATTGTAGAAATGGAAGTGGACTCTGTCAAACAAACAGCAGAAACACTAAGTGGTATTACGGAGGCGATGATTTCTATATCAGACAAAATCATCCAGGTCAAAAGCTCAGTAAGTGTTATTGTAAGTCAAAAAGATCAAGCACTTAGTTCACTAGAAAATACAGCGGCAGTAGCTGAAGAAACATCTGTAGCAGTGCAGGAGGTTTCAGCAACGTCAGAAGAACAAGAGGCGGTGATTATGAAACTTGGAGAAACAATACAGGAACTTAATCATACAGTGCACATTATAAATAGCAGCATGCAACAGTTTAAATTTTAAAACCAAGGAGGTATACGATGACTACTATTGCAATACAAAAAAAGAAAAAGTCTAAAATAAATTGGCAAAAAGTACTTATCATTTCTTTATTTAGTTTTATACCAATAGGGCTATTAATTTTATTTACTTATACACCAGTTTTAAACATGTTTTATTATAGTGTAACCAACTGGAACGGCTATTCAGGGACTAAAAAATTTATTGGACTTGATAACTATATACGCATTTTTACAGACACTGAATACTTTAGGGTATTTCCGGTTTCGCTTTATTATTTAGTTGGATCGTTTGTTCAAATGGGCATCGCACTTTATTTTGCAACAATCCTTACTGTTTCTAAAACAAAAGGAAAAAACTTTTTTAAAGGGGTACTGTTTTTTCCATACCTCATTAATGGCGTTGCAATAGGTTTTATTTTTTCTTATTTTCTAAGACCAGACGGGGTACTCGATTCAGTCCTTCAAATGTTGGGGCTTGGAGATTATATTATCAAGTGGCTAGGAAATGTTAAAATGATTAACTGGAGTTTAGCGGGCGTATCTGTATGGCGCTATATGGGTTTTAATATGGTTATTTTTATAGGAGCTATTCAGTCTATATCTAGTGAAATATATGAGGCTGCAGAGATAGACGGAGCTAATAAATGGCAGGAGTTTAAATATATTATTTTGCCGAGTATTAAACGTATTGTACAGCTTAACTTACTCTTAGCTATTAATGGTGCATTAAGTGTATTTGAAATACCTTATGTTATGACAAATGGTGGAAATGGTTCAAAAACATTTGTTATTCAAACGGTACAAACAGCTTTTAAAATGCAGAAGGTGGGTCTTGCTTCAGCTATGGCCGTTGTATTATTTGCTATTGTACTTATTGTTGCCCTTATTCAAAGAATGTTCTTTGGTGAGAAAGGAGAAAGCCGCATATGAAAAATAAAGATTTGAATATAAAAACAGTTATTATGAGTTTTTTAAAATACCTTACACTTATAGGCGGTTTGATAGCTGTGGTACTTCCTCTTATAGTTGTTATATTTGGAGGACTCAAAACGGGCCCAGAATTTAGAAGAACAGGACCGCTTATCTTGCCAAAGAACTTCTTTAACTTTGAAAATTATGTCACTGCGTTTGTTAAAGGTAAGATGGTACAGGGCTTTGGAATGACCTTGCTCATTTTAGTATCCTCTTTAATAGGTGCTATTATTATTGGAACAATGATTTCTTATGTGTTACATCGTTTTGATTTTAAGCTTAAACAATTCATCTTGCTGCTTTTTATGCTAGCTACACTCGTTCCTGCCATTACAACGCAAGTTGCAACTTTTCAGATTATCCATCAGTTAGGGTTGTACGGGAGTCCATTGGCACCAATTTTCCTCTATATGGGAACAGATATTATCGCGGTATATATTTTCATGCAGTTTTTAGATAGTATTCCTTATTCATTGGATGAAGCTGCAATGATTGAAGGAGCAGGATATTTCAGGATTTATACAACAATAATTTTACCACTTCTCAAACCAGCTATTGCAACAGTAGTGATCATAAAAGGGGTAGCTATTTATAATGACTTTTATATACCGTTTCTTTATATTCCAGATAATCCAGTATTATCAACAGCTCTATTTAGATTTAAAGGACCTTATGCAGCGAAATGGGAAATTATTTGTGCTGGAATAATAATTATTATTATACCAACCTTTCTCGCTTTTATAGGATTACAAAAATATATTTATAATGGACTGACTTCTGGTTCAGTGAAATAACGAAAATACTATCTAAAAAGGAGAATACTATGACAATAACTAGAATTATTGGAGATTCATTAAAAAATATCCCGTGGCAAAACAAACCAGAAGGTTATGATGCACCAGTATGGCGATACAGTGAAAATCCAATTATAGGAAGAAACCCTCTCAAAGGGGTAGCACGTATCTTTAATAGTGCAGTAGTCCCTTATGAAGGGGAATTTATAGGCGTGTTTAGAGGAGAGACAATTAATGGTATTCCGTACCTATACTTAGGTTATAGCGAGGATGCGATTAGCTGGCGTTATGAGGAAGAAAAGATCCAGTTTGTAGATGAAGCAGGCAATGATTTTATGCCTAAGTATGCTTATGACCCAAGGCTTGTAAAAGTTGAAGACACATATTACATCATATGGTGTACAGATTTCTATGGTGCAGCTTTAGGGATGGCAAAAACAACAGATTTTAAGACTTTTATAAGAATTGATAATCCGTTTCTACCTTTTAATCGCAATGGTGTACTTTTTCCAAGAAAGATGAATGGCAATTTTATGCTGCTTTCAAGACCAAGTGACAGTGGACATACGCCTTTTGGAGATATTTTCTTAAGTGAAAGTCCTGATCTTGTTTATTGGGGAAAACACAAACATGTGATGTCAAAAGGAGATAACTGGTGGCAGGCACTTAAAATTGGCGGCGGCGCGGCACCTATTGAGACAACAGAAGGCTGGCTTTTGTTTTACCACGGCGTAACAGGTACCTGTAATGGCTATGTGTATAGTATGGGGGCTGCGATACTTGACCTTGATAATCCATCCATTGTTAAATACCGTAGTGAAAACTTTATCCTTACGCCAGAAGAGTGGTATGAAGAAAGAGGATTTGTTCCAAATGTGCTATTCCCATGTGCAACACTTCATGACGCAGACACAGGAAAAATTGCTATTTATTATGGGGCAGCTGATACCTATGTAGGACTCGCATTTACAACAGCAGATGAGATTGTAAACTACGTAAAAGCGACTCACAAGCTAGTAGGAGATGACAACCAAAAAGGAATAAGATAAAAAGGGTGGGAGCACTATGATAAGTGAAATAAAACATAATCTTTTAAACTGCATCAGTCCCTTTTGGAAAAGGTTAAAAGACACAAAAAATGGTGGCTTTTATGGATACATGAATTTTGATCTCGAACTAGAGCCGAATGCCATAAAAGGCGTTATTTTAAACTCTAGAATTCTTTGGTTTTTTGCAAATCAGTATCTGATTTTTAAAAATAAAGAAGACCTTGACTATGCGAAACACGGGTATGATTTTCTGATTGATAAATGTCTAGATACAGAATATGGGGGCGTCTACTGGATGGTAAATGCAGATGGGTCGCCTCATGAAGATATGAAACATACGTATAACCAGGCCTTTGCCATTTATGCTTTATCTTCTTATTATGATGCGAGTAGAAATGAAGAGGCGCTAGATAAAGCTTTTGAATTATTCAAGATTATAGAAGAAAAATGTACAGACACTTTCGGATATAGGGAAGCCTTTGATAGAAAATGGCAACCAATAGATAATAATAAACTCTCAGATAATCCTCATCTTTGTGAAGAAGGGGTTGTATCTGAAAAAACAATGAATACCTTATTACATGTTTTGGAAGCATACACAGAATTATACCGTGTATCACAAGATAAAAGAGTAGCGGAAAAACTTAAACAATTACTAGAAATGTTCGCATATAAAGTATATAATCCAAATAAGGACATGCTGGAAGTGTTCTTTGATAAGGAAATGCATACAGTAGCAGATATGCATTCCTATGGTCATGATATTGAAGCAGCTTGGCTTTTAGATAGAGCATGTGAAGTGCTAGGCGACCCGGAAATGATTGATAGGACGCAGGCTTATACGATAAAACTTGCTTACAAAGTAGGTGAAGCAGGTTTCGAAAAAGGGGCGCTGAATAATGAGCGTTTTAAAGAGACTATTGATAAAACAAGAGTATGGTGGGTACAGGCAGAAGGCGTAGTTGGCTTTATGAATGCTTACCAAAAAAGTAAAGATGAGCGGTTTTTGCAGTATGCGAAGGAACTATGGGACTATATCAAAAACTATATAGTGGATAAAAGACCAGAAGGAGAATGGTTTTGGGAGGTTGATTTTGAAGGGAATTTGCCAAACAATAAGCCAATCGTAGAACCCTGGAAATGTCCTTATCATAATGGGAGAATGTGCTTTGAAGTCATAAGGAGGCATAATAATGTTTAAACAAAATTACACCAGAGAACTTACTAAATATGAAGCGTTTATAACAGCAAAAAATGTTGTAGCAGGAGAATATAACGGGATCTATGAACGTTATGAAAAACCTGTTCTTACTAGAAAACATGCACCGCTTATTTGGAGATTTGATTTAAATCAAGAGACTAATCCTTATTTTATGGAGAGATTAGGCATTAATGCTGTATTTAATTCAGGAGCAATAGAGTTAGATAATAAATTCTATCTTGTAGCACGTGTTGAAGGTTATGACAGAAAATCCTTTTTTGCTGTAGCTGAAAGTCCAAATGGTATAGATAATTTTAGATTTTGGGATTACCCCATTCTTCTCCCAGATACCGAAAAAGATGAAACAAATGTATATGACATGAGGATTACAAAACACGAAGATGGTTATATTTATGGCGTGTTCTGTTCGGAAAGTAAAGACGTGGAAAACCAGGATTTATCCTCAGCGGTTGCTCAAGCGGGGATAGTACGTACCAAGGATTTAAAAACGTGGGAGAGACTTCCAAACCTTAAAACACAGTCGTCGCAGCAAAGAAATGTTGTACTTCACCCAGAGTTTGTAAATGGCAAATATGCGTTCTATACAAGGCCACAAGATGGTTTCATCAGTACAGGAAGTGGCGGAGGTATTGGCTTCGGTTTGTGCGTAGATATCACAAATGCATCTATAAGAGAAGAAGTTATCATTAACACTAGAAAGTATCATACACTAACAGAAGTTAAAAATGGTGCAGGAGCAGTACCCATTAAGACAGAAAAAGGATGGCTTCACATTGCTCATGGCGTAAGGAACACTGCAGCAGGTCTCAGATATGTGACATATATTTTTGTAACTGCGCTGGATGACCCTACAAAGTGTATCGCTGAACCATCAGGATATTTCATTGCACCTTATGGAAATGAAAGAGTGGGAGATGTAAGTAATGTAGCCTTTACTAATGGGGCGATAGTAAGAGAAAATGGAGAAGTTTATATTTACTACGCGTCGTCTGATACAAGGCTGCATGTAGCAACCACAACAATAGACAAATTAGTAGATTATGCGTTTAATACACCAGAGGATCCACTAAGAAGTGTGCTGTGTGTTAAACAAAGGTGTGAGCTTATAGAGAGAAATATAGCCACGCCTATCTTTAGCAATGCGCGTGTATAATATGACAGAAGACTTAGAGATACCCTATATAAAAGGAGTTACCTTTGGGTTTATGACACCAAAAGGTTCTTATGCAGATGAAGCAGCCAAAGAGTCTATGAAGCAACTCGCACTTAATACGGGAGCAGATACTATTATATTAGCTTTAGCGGCACTTCAAAAAACAGCTCATTCAGAAGACGTTGATTATATTGGAGCGCATATGCCATCTGACGCTGAAGTGATTGAGATGATAGATTTTGCAAAGACTTTAGGAGTAAGAGTTATTTTAAAGCCGATGGTTAATTGCGTGGATGGTACTTGGCGGGCACATATCAACTTTTTTGATAAAGAAGTCTCTTGTGAACCTAAGTGGTCCAAGTGGTTTGAGAGTTACACTGTTTTTCAGCTTCATTATGCAAGAATCGCGGAGAAGTTAGGGTGCGAGATGGTTATTGTGGGCTGTGAAATGGTGCAAACTGAAAGAAAAGCTGATGAATGGAGAAACCTTATAAGAGAAGTGCGCAAAGTATACCATGGGCTTATTTCTTATAATACAGATAAATACCAAGAAGAAATGGTAAGCTGGTGGGACGCCGTAGATGTAATTTCGTCTAGTGGCTATTATCCTATTAATGCGTTTGATAAAGAACTCAAAAGGATATATCAGGCTATTTTGCCTTTTAATAAACCCTTCTTTTTTGCTGAAGCAGGATGTATGTCAACAGCAGGTTCTAGTTTAATACCAAATAATTGGGATCTCCAAGGGACAATTAATCTAGAAGAACAAAAAGAGTATTATGAAAAAATGTTTCAGCATGCCAAAGAGCATACATGGATTAAGGGGTTTGGCATTTGGGATTGGAGTTCTCATTTGTATCCCAAAGAAATGGCAAGTAAAGACAGTAAATATGAAGTATATGGTAAACCCGCTTGTGAGGTTATCCGAAAATTTTATACCAGTATGAGGTAAGACACTGGATCATAATAACTTATAGAGATAAAGGGGCTTGCATAATATGCAGGCCTCTTTATAGATGATTACTGCAAATTAATAAGTTGCATTTTCTTACATATTTCAAATTATTTCTAGAATAATTATAAAACATTAAAATAGATAGCGACAAATGTAAGAATATATATTAAAATATAGAATAAATAGGTCTGTAAATAGAGAAAACAGTACCTTATAAAAGATAAATATAAAGGAGTTAAACAGATGAAGTATATCGGTGTAGATTTAGGCGGAACAAATATTGCAGTAGGTTTAGTTGACGTGGAGGGAAATATTATTAAAGCGCTTAATAGGCCAACCTTAAAAGAACGTACTATTGAAGCTATATTTGACGATATTGCAGAAATGTGCAGCATACTTATTGATGAATTTAAGTTAGATAGTGAGAGCTTAAAGGGCATTGGTATAGGGTCACCAGGGATGATTGATAGTAAGAAGGGTATTATTGTTTATGCGAACAACTTAAAAGCAAAAGATTTTAATGTTGCAGACTATATGGGACGTAAGATCGATTTTCCAATCTATTTAGCGAATGATGCAGATGCGGCGGCACTTGGAGAAGTAGTAGCAGGCGGGGCAAAAGGTTATAGTGATGTTATTATCTTTACACTAGGTACTGGTGTTGGCGGCGGAATTATTATAAATGGCAAAATATTTAGTGGTTACTTTCCAGGAGGCGCAGAAATGGGCCATCAGATTATTGTTAGAGATGGCAAACTTTGTTCTTGTGGTAACAAAGGCTGTTTAGAGTCTTATGCATCAGCAACAGGGCTTATCAATCTTGCAAAGGATAAAGCTTTACAACATAAAGAATCCATGCTCTACCAATTAGTGAAAGATGATGTGAGCAAAATGAATGCCAAGATTCCTTTTGATGCTGCGCAAATGGGAGATGTTGCTGCAATAGAAGTTATAGATGATTATATTGCCTATTTAGCAATAGGTATAGCAAATGCCATTAATGTGTTTAAGCCACAGGTTATACTCTTAGGTGGGGGTGTTTCTAAACAAGAAGATAACCTTATTATACCACTTACAAAAAAGGTGAAAGAGAGTATTTTTGGAGGGGATTTTAGAACAAAGATTAAAACAGCAAAACTTGGAAATGATGCAGGACTAATAGGGGCGGCTATGTTATGCCTAGATTAAAAAGTTGTAACCTCACTAAAATCAGTTTATAATGGGAAAGATAGAGTAAAACAACTCTAAGAAAGTGAGAAAATAAAATGGGAAAATTATTCGGAACAGACGGCGTACGTGGTGTTGCTAATACTGAACTTACAGGTCAACTTGCTTTTCAGGTTGGTCAAGCAGGAGCGTATGTTTTAACTAAAGAGACAAAAAGACAACCTAAAATTATTGTAGCAAGAGATACACGTATATCAGGAACAATGCTAGAAGCAGCACTTGTAGCGGGTATATGTTCAGTTGGAGCAAAAGCAATCTCCATTGGCGTCGTGCCAACACCAGCAGTAGCTTATTTAACGAGAGAACTTGGAGCAGATGCAGGCGTTATGATTTCAGCATCACACAATCCTTTAGAGTTTAACGGAATTAAATTCTTTAATTCAGAAGGTTATAAGCTTCGTGATGAATTGGAAGATGAGATAGAAAACCTTATTTTAACAAGAAGTGATAGTATTCCGATGCCAACAGGTGAAAACATAGGAACATGGGATATGGATCACTCTACAATAGAACAATATATTGATTTTGTATGCAGTACCATTCCAGGGAACTTAAATGGAGTAAAGGTGCTTATAGACTGTGCAAATGGTGCAGCTTCTGAGGTAGCACCTATTGCTCTAAAGAGGCTTGGTGCTGACGTAGAGGTTATTCATTATAAACCTAATGGTGTCAATATCAATAGACTTTGTGGTTCAACACATATGACAGATCTTCAAAACCAAGTTATTGGCCGTTCTATGGAGGCAGGTATTGCCTTTGATGGCGATGCAGACAGATGTCTTGCAGTAGACGAAAAAGGTGAAACAATTGATGGAGACCAAATACTCAGTATTATAGGTTTAGATATGAAACAAGGCGGAAGACTAAATAAAGATACTATTGTTGCTACTGTTATGAGTAACTTAGGACTTAGCGTGATGAGTAAGGCTGAGAATATTAATCTGATTCAAACAAGAGTTGGAGACAGATATGTTTTAGAAAAGATGCATAAGCACAACTACAACCTAGGAGGAGAACAATCTGGTCATGTTATATTCTTAGATTATAATACCACTGGAGATGGGCTGATTACAGCTATTCAGCTTCTCTACATTATGAAAAAGACAGGGAAACCTTTATCAGAGCTTAAAGCATGTATGGATGTTTTTCCACAGGTCCTTATTAATGCTCATGTAAAAAATGAAAATAAACATGCTTATCTTGAAGATCTAGAAATTCAAGAAGCTATAGAAGTATTAGAGCAAAAATTCAAAGGCGAGGGCAGAGTACTCATAAGACCATCGGGTACAGAACCTCTTGTCAGAGTTATGATAGAAGGAAAAGATAAAGCAGTATTAGAAGAAGAAGCCAAAAAATTAGCTGATTTTATAGAAGAAAAACTAGGCGAATAAGCAAAAAAATAAGTAGCATGCATCCTGTTAGTAGGGTGCATGCTATTTCTTTTTTTGTTTAGAAAAAAGTATTGCGAGGCGGAGAGCATAAAATAACTTTTATATCAAATACTAACTTTAGATAGACTATTATTTTATAAAGGAGTGATTAGATGGCGGATAAAAGTCAAAACACTATTCATGAAGCAAATCTTCCGAAGCATATTAATCAAATCATATCAGAGGGAGGGCCTAATGCTAAGCAAATTACAAAATTTATAAAGCAGGATAATCAGGTTACAGGTTACGTGTTGTCTACCGGTGAAAAGGTAACTATACAAGAAGCGGTGCAGCTTGCAAAAGAAGGTATGTTACAGCATGTAGGAGTATCCACATCAAAGGATGGAAGCGAATACATTCGTTCATTACCGGATGATGATGAATCAAATAATCTTAACAACTTGCCCGGGGTTACAGAGATGGAATAATATTCTTTGAAAAGCGGTTCTAAATATGTACTTAGAATCGCTTTCTTTGAATATAATTATCTGTTATACAAAATACTATATCTAATATATTAAAATCTTATAAAGGAGTGAACATATGTATAATCAAAGCAATATTATAATAGGGAATCTTCTTAAAGATATTAATAAAGGAGTGTGGAGGGGCAGCGACAGTTAAAATAAATTTATAAAAGTATATAAAACACTGATTATAGTATAGAGCATAGACCATAGACCATACTAAACTTGAGGTGTTTTCATATGAAATATTATTCAATAGGAGCGTTTGCAAAATTAATTGGAGTAACTCAGCGACAGCTTCAATGTTATTTGGGTTTTAAAGGAGAAACGGTAGTTAAAAGAAAAGTTGTAGGCTATTGC
>Ga0123336_10003534_pt1 | contig 13004 bp, 11 predicted proteins | sample SSSSmetaG_FD_96466 | JGI IMG/M metagenome (GOLD analysis project Ga0123336, IMG submission 96466) | Glacier valley bacterial and archeal communities from Borup Fiord, Nunavut, Canada, to study Microbial Dark Matter (Phase II) - ​SSSS metaG | ecosystem: Environmental > Aquatic > Freshwater > Ice... | reverse complement strand
TCCAATTTGAACTATATTTGGTCCAATTGCAGCAGGATCTGGAACTCCACCATCTCTTCCATCTGTTGGCCAAGTAGCAGGGTAGCCTGCAGTTTTAACCGCATCCACCATATTTACTTCCCCGGCATTTGCATCGGCCAGAGTACCATCTGTATTCCACATTTGAGTGCTTGATTTAGCTGTATAAAGTTGTAGATTAAAAAATCTATCATTGGCCGCATTAAGAATCTTAAAACGGTATGGCTTTGGTTGCACGTTAAGGAATGGGTACGCTGCACCATTTATTACTGGTGTATCTAAATATGATTCAGGTACTATTGATACATCTGGTACTCCTGGGTTCATTGGTGGTTCACCATTTATACCAGCCAATGGGTTGGCAACTGGTCCGTGTGTTAATCCAGTATATGGTGGCCAGAACCAAGGACCGTAATCCCATCTACCCATTGTATTTGCACCAGAATTATCATAAGGGTTTTGATTTGGCATATAAACATGCGGAAACCATAGGTTTCCAACGCCACCCCATTTAGCAGTATCCCATGTAGGATCTTCATTAGCGAGTTGTGCATCATTTGGAACAAAGGTTTTATCTTGTATAATTAGAGGTATTTCTTCCTTTGGAATGTCACCTGAAGCAATTAATGCTTTCTCAGCATCGTCTTGAATTATATATCCTGCAGCCTCTCCAGCATAAACATTAAGCCTTGTAAGTCCATAAGAATGGTCATGATAAAACATTAACCTTGCACTTTGTTGATTTGAGTAGAAGAATGTCATTGAACCTGGGCCAGGATCTGGCATATCAGGAACATTTTTTACGCTAACACCTGTAGGATATGGTGTGTTTTCTCCTGCTGGGGTAATCCATTGATGAGGACTGCCATCACTAATCCAAGGAGTTATACCTCCATGAAGATGAAGGGTGGCACGGTTTTGGGTATACATATCAACTCCGTTTGGTCCCATTCCCGCCCCCATAAGGGTAGTATCAACAGGTAGAAAAAGATCTCCGCCTATTCCAGTAGGAAGTAAATTAGTGAATTTAATGCGTACAGGTCTATCCTTTTGAGCTACAATAATTGGACCCATGTAACTGGGTTTACTTACTGTAGGATCAGTTGTATTAACCTGAACATATCCTCGAAGCTTAGTTGGTGGTAAATCTGAATGAAGTTTTTGTGAATATTCTACAAGATTAATTTCATAATAGTCTGAGCCTGGGTAAGTTGTTTTATCTGGAACACCAACAGGTAAATAGTTGCCTAAATTATTTGCGTTTGCAGCTCCAAGTCCTGGTAATGAGTCAACAAATTTACGTATTCCAGTACCGGGTATGATGTTGCCAGAGGCATCTAATTCTGGTAGGGGGCTGTTTGCATAGTTTGGTACAGTGCCGAAATAGTCGGGAACTCCACCTGGATTCATACCCGGTGCTACTGCAGCTTCTGCTGGAACATACAATCGTCCACCGATTCCGAAAACTAGTGAGACAGTTACGATCCCCACAAGAATTCGATTAAATAATTTTTCATTGATTAGTTTTTTCAATTTAATAAATCTCATTCTAAGCCCTCCTAAAATTAAAATCTAACTGAAAATATATATAAATCATTAATACCCCAAGCCAATAGGTAAATATATATTGCGTATATCCATTGTTAATTTATAAGAAGTAGACCAGGGATATTTTTTAATGACTATTTTTAAAGCTATTGTATAAAAACTCACTATATCTTTACTTTTGGAGTAAATCTTTTAAGACTAAGGGAATTAAAAACCACAGAAATTGAGCTAAAGGCCATAGCCGCGGCTGCGATAATTGGATTCAAATGTCCAAGGGCTGCAAAAGGGATGCCGATAATATTATATATAAATGCCCAAAATAAGTTTTGTTTTATTTTTACCATTGTTTTTCTGGATATCTGTATGGCCTCAGGTATTGTGTTAAGGTCCTCTCTTAAGAGAATAATGTCAGCAGTCTCAATGGCCACATCCGTTCCAGTTCCTATAGCAAACCCTATATCAGAAGAGGCAAGGGCAGGGGCATCATTTATCCCATCACCAACCATAGCAACTATCCTTCCTCACTTTTAAGTTTTTTAACTTCTTCAGCCTTGTGCTGTGGTAGGACCTGCGCAACTACTTTTTTTATTCCAACCTGAGCCGCAACTGCTCTTGCGGTTATCTCATTGTCTCCGGTAATCATACAAACCTCAATTCCCATATTTTCTAAGGTAGATATTGCTGATATTGCGCTTTCTTTAACACTATCCCTTAGTGCAAAAACGGCAACTAAATGGTTGTCCACCGCCATAAGAAGGGTAGTTTTACCGCTTTTCTGCAATGGCGGCACTACATCGCTTAGTGGTTGAAGGGTAACTTGGTATTTTTTCATAAGAGCCAATGTTCCAATTAATACGGATTTTCCGCATACCTTGGCATAAACTCCTTCTCCAGGTATTGCCTTAAATTCTTGTGGATCTTCAAGCTCATCATCTTTATAGCTACTTTTTCCATGCTCATAAATAGCGAGTCCTAAAGGATGTTCTGATTTTTTTTCTACTCTTGCAGCCATGAGGAGAACATCTAATTCTTTTTTAAAATTATTGTCTTTTGTAAGCAAGATAATATCAGTTACTTCTAATTTACCAGTAGTAATAGTTCCGGTTTTATCAAAAACAATGGTATTAATTTTACAGGCGTTTTCAAGCATCTCACCATTTTTTATTAAAATACCTCGCTGTGCGCCGAGACCCATTCCAACCATGATTGCAGTGGGGGTGGCTAGTCCTAGTGCACAGGGACAAGAGACAACCATAACTGAAACTGCAAAAATAATAGGTTTCGCTAGATAGTTAGAATGTCCTCCTAATATATAGAAGAACCATACATCAAAGGTAATAACAGCTATAATCAGAACAAATGTAACAAAATAACCACTGACTATATCGGCGATTTTTTGGATGGGAGCTTTGCTGCTTTGTGCTTCATCCACCATTTTAATGATGTTTGCAAGTACGGTTTCTTCTCCTACCCTGGTTGCTATGAATTTAAAGGTGCCATGTTTGTTAAGTGATGCCCCCACTACAGAATCCTTTTCCTTTTTATCCATTGGAATACTTTCTCCAGTTAGCATGGATTCATCTACTGTAGAGTAGCCTTCAGTAATTATGCCATCCACAGGAATTTTTTCTCCTGGTCTCACTACAATAATATCTCCAATGATTACCTCTTCAATGGGAATATCAACTTCTACATTTTGTCGGAGCACCCTTGCAGTTTTTGATTTCAACGTCATGAGCGCTTGCATTGCTTCAGAAGTTTTGCTTTTGGCTATCATTTCCATATATTTACCTAAGAGCACCAAGGTAATTATGACAGTAGATACTTCGAAATACGTATTATTCATCACCACATATTCACCAAAAACACTTTTCATTGGTACATAATTTAGTGGTCTGCCAAGTGTTACTCTATAGATACTAAGTAAATAAGCTGCAGTAGTGCCTATTGCAACTAGTAAATCCATATTTGTTTTTCCAGCTCGTAGGGCGTAAAATGCATTTTTATAAAAACGATATCCAATAAAAAATTGAACAAAGGTAGCTATAGAAAACTGGAATTTCCAATTGTTAATAAAAGAAGCATTTATACGAATATAGGCTACAAATGGCATGAGAATATACTTGTAGGTAGGTAGAGTAGCTTCCACAATATAATCCCATGAATCTAAAACCATAGCGAAAATTAAAGGTGAGCTTAGTAATGCAGACAAAATAACAAGGTTTCTCAGTTTAATTCTAGCCTCTTCACTTTTACCTCCGCCAACACGGTTTGCAGCCTGTGAATTTTCTTCAGCTGAGAACCCCAGGGACTCAATGGATTTAATTATGGCTTCTAGTTTAATAATAGAAGGATCAAACCCTATTTTTGACTTTTCAGAGGCGTAGCTAACAGTTACTGTATCAATGCCATCTGTTTTCTTAAGCTTTTCTTCAATTGTAATGGTACATAATGCACAGGTCATGCCATATATCTTTAGGGTAGTTAGTTCGCTCATCAACTCACTCCTGAATTTTATTATTCTTATGCTGATAACCTTTGATTTACTTATTTACTTTACTTAAGTCATCAACTACTGTAATTTTACTTTTAATCATGCCCATCCAGCAGGTATAGATAATATCTCCTTCACTTTCAGGTGTAAATTCTACAAGGTTTTCTCCAACAGAAAAATCCTTTTGAAGTTTATATGTCTGAATAATCATAGACTTATTACAATTATTTAAGTTTTCAGCTTTTACATTGATTGTCCATTTCACTGGAATACCCTTTTGAACAATTATTGGAGGAAAACTATCTGTTTTTATTGAGGTTGAAACTATTTGATTAGATCCCTCGATGTGAGCTATTCCAATATCCTTTGAAATTGTCATTGTTGAATTCATAGTTGGCATAGATTGCATTCCTGAAAGTGCAAAGCCTCTGTTAATCATAACAAAGCCGAGAATTATAATAAAAATTGAGCTGACCTTTAAGATTTGTTTACTCTGTTTTTTAGTTATAACTGTGTTTAGTGCACCGAGGCTAAATAACATGGGCACGGTTCCTAGTGAAAAAACTAACATGGATAGTGCTCCATAAAGAACACTTCTTGTACCTAGAGCGTATAATTGAATAATTTGAAGCGGGCCACAGGGCATAAGTCCTGTTAATAGTCCAATATAAAAAGGTGTATAATTATTGCTGCTTTTAATTTTCCTTGCTGCAAAATATGGCATACGAATATTAAATCTACGTAATGATGGAAAAATTCCAAGAAGATTGATTCCCATGATTATCATGAAAAGACCACCTAAAATTGGGAAAACTCCTTTCCAAACACCGGAAAAACTGATTATTTGACCAAGTCCTCCAACAACACCACCTACAAAGGTGTAGGCAATAACCCTTCCGAAATTATATGAAATGGAAGGGATAAACCATGATTTTTTTTTACCTTCCTCGTCTAGCCCAAAGGAATTATTTTGGCTTACGGTTTGTGAGAGGACAATTCCACCACACATCCCAACGCAATGAAAGGATGTTAATAGTCCAAGTAAAAATAATAATCCGTAGCTTGCATTCATTCCAAGTTCAGGAACATGCTTAAGCATAAATAAATCCTTTAAAAATTGAATTATGTCCATGTATAACCCCCTTTATTTAATTATAAATTTGACGGATTAAATGTATAAAAACAAACAAATAAATGCATAAAATCAATCTAATAAATATATAAAAATTAACCTAATATTTGTATATATTTGTATAAATTTATGCTATCATAATTTTGTTAACAATACAAGTAACTTTCAGTGCTAATGGAGAATTATTTTCATTATTTGTTAATAAAAGTTATCATATTTTGGGAATATAATGTAAAAGTAATTAACACTTTAAATACTTAAAAAGTAATAGAAACAATTGTAAAATAAAGAACAAATAGTATTTTTAAAGTAAAACAAACTTTAAATGATATAAAATAACCTGCGAGATTTTTATTAATTATTATGTATAATAATTAATAAAAAAGGACTGTATGAAAATGATCAAAAATCATTTTCATACAGTCCTTTTCTTATCTTCATATATTAGTCTAGTTCTCTATAGGTTTCTATTCCACATAATTACTGCATCCTCGCCGTTATCCTCATAATAATGAGGTCTAATGCTCACCTTTTCAAAACCATGCTTTTCATATAAGTTTATAGCAAGAAAATTTGAACTTCTAACTTCTAGGGTTATTGCTGTAACCTTTTGTTTTCTACAAATTCTGAATAAGGCGTCTACAATTAAATCTCCACCGCCATGCCCTCGGGCGTCTGGATGAATTGCAACATTAGTAATATGAGCTTCATCTATAATTACCCACATGCCACCATAACCAACTATTGAACTACCCTTTTTAAGTACAACATATTTAGCAAATTTATTATCTAGCTCACTTTGTAGGGATTCTAAACTCCAGGAAATAGGAAAGCTTAACTCGCTAATATTGTGAATGGATTTAATAGATGAACTATCCATAGGGAGGATTTTAAAATCACTATTCATTTTTACTTAGCTCCATTTTTTCTTCGTACTCTCGCTGAGCTTGAGGAAGTCTAAGGTATATGGGAACTGAGGCATATAAATCATCGAAGATTCCCTTTGATAAAAGCTTAAGACCTAATTCTCCTAGAGAAGATGCTTTGGCTAAATTTAAATGTGTTGGTGCAAAACCAATATTAGGTAACTGCTGCATAAGTCTTTCTCTGAATTTTGGAACTCCATCTCCTACAAAGGAAAGATTGCTATTTTTTTCTTTTAGCATATCTATTAATTCATCTATGGAAATATTCATGTAATCCGTTATACGGTTTAGTTTGTAGTTATTAAAGGTATATAGGGCAGTATAAACATTGTCCCTCAAAGCATCCAGTATTGGACAGATAATACCATCTGTATATGCTAAATTATAAGCTAGGGAATCTAAGGTGGATACAGTTACAAAGGGCTTTTTAGAGCCTTGGCTAAGCCCCTTAATGGTTGCAAGTCCTATTCTAAGGCCCGTAAAGGAACCAGGTCCCTTTGAGGCAACATAACCATCAATATCACTTATGCTCATTCCTACATTATTAAATAATTCATCAATTATAGGCAAAAGTACTGTGGAATGTTGTTTTTTATAATTATAAGTTATTTCGCCAAGGACATTGTCATCATTTAAAATTGCACAAGTGGCTGCGGCTGTAGCACAATCTATACTTAAAATCTTCATATTTTAATCTCCTTTATGTAATCATATCTTTTATCAGAATACCTCATATTAATTTTTCTGTAATTGTCTCCGAGTTCTGGTTTTTTTTCTATAGTAATGGTCAAATTATTCCGTGGGATTAACTCCTGGATATAATTAGCCCATTCAATAATGCTAACGGCATCACTAAATATATATTCATCAAAGCCTATAGCTTCTATTTCTTCAGGGTCATTTACCCTATATACATCAAAATGATATAATTTTAAACGACCTGTATATTCATTTACAATTGTAAATGTAGGGCTTGTTACATGGTCTTCAATACTTAAGCCTTTTGCAATACCCTTTGTTAAATGAGTTTTGCCAGTACCTAAATCCCCTATTAAACAGATTATATCACCTGGATTTACAAGAGTTCCTAATAACTCTCCAATTTTATAAGTTTCCTCTACTGCAGTTACTGCAAATTCCAATTCCATAAGTTTCACCTCACTAAATATTTTATCCTAAAATATAAAAAAAGAAAAGGCAATCTAGGAGATTAACTATAATATATGGATTTATTTAAAAAATATTGTTTTCAAAATAAAAAACAATTGTTTATACTTACATTATAATATACTGTATAATAGCTTATATACCTTATCAAAGGAGGGGAAAGTAATGTTTGTTAATAATTTGATGCTATCAAAAGAAAAATTAACTACGGTAACACCAAAGGTGACTATAGGTAAAGCTTTAGAGATTATGGATGAAAATAATTTTTTGTCAATTCCCGTTGCGGAGGGCAATAAATTTATTGGGTCAATTTCTAAAGAAAGAATTTATACTTATTATTATGAGAATTGCCTTGATAAGAAATGTTTGTTATCTGATTTTATAGTTGAAAATGTAATGAGGACTGACGTGCCTGTTATTAATGCTATGCAGCAAGCAGAAGAAGCAGCACATTTTTTAGAGACAAGAAGTGTATCTTTTGTTGCGGTAGTAGATAACAATGGAGCTTTTAAGGGCATAGTTACACATCATGCGATATTCCATCAATTTACTGAGTTATTTGGACTTGATAAAGGAAGAAGATTAGGTGTTATAGCCTATGATATTCAAGGTCAGATTTCAAAGCTATCAAAAATAATAACTGAAAACAAAGGTGATATTATTAGCTTTGTAGTTATTGACCCCAAAAGTGTTACTGAGGTTAAAGAAATTGTTGTAAGACTTGAGACTGAAAATTTTGAAGATATCGTTGCGAAAGTAAAGGCGGCAGGGTTTAAAGTGGAATAAATCTATAATAATAAAATATTCATTAAGAAGCACAGAGTGTGCAGGAATGTTTATCCTGTGTTTCTTAGTAAGTCACAAATATAAAACCCTTGCATTTTCTAAAAATACATGATATGATTTGAATGTATTTTAGGGGTATGGCTCAATTGGTAGAGTAGTGGTCTCCAAAACCATTGGTTGTAGGTTCGAGTCCTACTACCCCTGCCATTTTTAAAATTTCATACGCAATAAAGGGGTATGGCTCAATTGGTAGAGTAGTGGTCTCCAAAACCATTGGTTGTAGGTTCGAGTCCTACTACCCCTGCCAAATAAAACCTGTGAAATTATTTTCACGGGTTTTTGCGTTTATTTATATTGAATTATCAAATTTAATATTAGGCTTCTAAAAAGTAGGCTAACATATTGATTAGCTATCTTTAAGACGTCTTGTAATTGGAGGGTATGTAATGCAGCATTATGACATAGTAGTAATTGGAGGAGGCCCAGCAGGCCTTGCAGCTGCTATTTCAGCAAAAGAACAGCATGAGTGTAAAATTTTAATTTTAGAAAGAGAAAATCAATTAGGGGGAAATTTAAATCAGTGTATTCATAATGGTTTTGGTATGAGTACTTTTGGTGAAAATTTAACTGGGCCTGAATTTGTTCAGAAGCTTATAGATAGTGTTCATAAATTGGGGATTTCATATAAGTTAGATACTACAGTTTTAAATTTAAGTGTTACAAAAGAAATTAATGTGGTTAATGCAGAGGGTGGAGCTTTTAAAATTAAAGCAAAAGCTATAATTATTGCTACAGGGTGTAGAGAGAGACCAAGAGGATTTTCTAATCTGCCAGGAAGTACATGTGCAGGTATATATACAGTAGGATCGGCACAGAAGTTTGTTAATATTGAAGGATATATGCCAGGGAAGAAAATAGTTATATTAGGTACAGGTGATATTGCATTAACAATGGCAAGCAGACTCGCCATTGAAGGAGCAAAAGTTAAAGCTGTGGTTGAAAACAAAGATTTTATAGATGCGACTGATAAAAAACTAGGTAACTCACTAGAGTATTTTAATATACCCTTAAGAATGAAACAAAAGGTTACTGCTATTTCAGGTAAGTGTAGAATTGAAGGAGTTACCTTAGTAAAGTTAGATAATAAAAATGAAGTTATTAAAGGTAGTGAGGAATATATTTCTTGTGATGCATTACTTTTATCTGTGAAATTATATCCTGACAATGAACTGGCAAAACAAGCAAAAATAATAATTGATTCATTAACAGGACGAATCCAATTAAATGAAAATTTACAAACAAATATAGAGGGGATTTTTGCCTGTGGGAATGTAGCTCTAGGCTATGATTTTTCTGAGAATGTGGTAAAACAAAGCAAAGATATAGGTGTCAGCGCATCGAAATACTTAAAAAACACTGTCCTTGTGGACGTTAACTGTTAGAATATTCTAACAGTTTTTTTTGCTATTAACACACAAAAAAATATGTGATTAAATACATAATTACATAAAATAGTATTGACATATTTATATGTTGAGAATATAATAAGATAAAGAAAAGTAATTCATACTAAAATACTAGGAAATACTGAGAAAAAGGAAAGTAATATAAGAAGAAAATACAGAGAGAGAGTCTAAAGCTGAGAAGATTCTTATGGGAAGCTTATATGAAGTGCCCTTTGGAGTTGTGCACCGAATTAGATATATAACATGTCTATGGTAGGCTGCATCGGGATTCCCCCGTTATAGGGATAGAGCATAGCGCTGTGCTTGAAAAAGTGGCTGTATAATCACTATTGTGATTATAACTTAGAGTGGGACCACGAAGCAAAACTTCGTCTCTATATTTAGAGGGAGTTTTTTTTGTATTCAAAATCTTTTAAAAAAAACTCTGATAAATATAATTATTACTTTTTCTTTTAAAAATTGTATGAATTTAAAATTATAAATAGTTTTTATAGAAAATTAATTACTTTAAATTTGGAGGGTTATTATTATGATATATAACAATGTTTTAGATATGATAGGAAAAACACCGGTTTTAAAATTAAGCAAATTAGTTCAAGGTGATATGGCTGATATTTACGTGAAACTAGAGAAATTTAATCCAGCAGGAAGCATAAAAGATAGAGCAGCTTTAGGAATGATAGAAAAAGCTGAAGAATTAGGGCTATTAAAAGAAGGATTCACAATAGTTGAACCATCAAGCGGGAATATGGGAATAGCACTAGCCATGATTGGAAGAATTAAAGGGTATGAGGTAATTATTGTTATGCCAGATACCATGAGTGTTGAGAGAAGAAATTTAATTAAGGCATATGGAGCGCAACTTGTGCTTACTGATGGTGCCAAAGGAATGAAGGGTGCTATAAATAAGGCTAAGGAAGTAGCAGAGGGAAAATCTAATTTCTTTATACCTCAGCAATTTACTAATTTAGCAAACCCAGAAAAACATTATGCCACAACGGCAGAAGAAATAGTGGAAGACATTGAAGATATAGATATTTTTATAGCAGGTGTAGGCACTGGAGGAACAGTTACTGGAGTAGGAAGAAGATTAAAAGAAATTGTGAAAGATATTAAAGTAGTTGCAGTTGAACCAGAAAAATCTCCCGTATTATCAGGAGGAGAACCTGGACCACATAAAATACAGGGAATAGGAGCAGGGTTCACACCAGATATTTATGATAGTAATGTTGTTGATGAAATAATGAAAATATCTGATGAAGAGTCTTTTGCAATAGCAAAACTTATGGCCAGTGAAGAAGGCATATTGGTAGGGATTTCAACAGGGGCTAATATTGCAGCAGCTATAAAAATTGCCAAGAAAATAGGCAAGGGTAAAAAAATTGTTACTGTGGCACCAGATGGAGGAGAAAAGTATATTTCAATGGGTATTTATGACTAAATTACAATGAAATTTTGTAGGAGTGAAGGATTATATGCTTAAAATGCTTAAAATGCTTAAATATGAAATCAAAAATGTATTAGAAAAAGATCCAGCAGCTAAGAATTGGGTAGAAGTAATATTTTTATATCCTTCTACTCATGCAATAATATTATATAGAATAGCCCACCCTCTATATAATCATAAGATCTATTTTATATCTAGAGCAATATCTCAAATAGCTAGGTTCTTTACTGGAATAGAGATTCATCCAGGAGCTAAAATAGGAAAAGGATTATTTATAGATCATGGAATGGGAGTAGTCATCGGAGAAACTACAGAAATAGGAGATGATGTAACCTTGTACCAAGGAGTTACACTTGGTGGAACAGGTAAGGATAAAGGAAAAAGACATCCTACACTTGGCAATGATGTTGTGGTTGGTGCTGGTGCAAAAATTTTGGGGCCAATTAATATAGGATCTGGTAGTAAGATTGGCGCAAATGCTGTAGTATTAAAAGATGTAGTAGCTAAAGCCACTGCTGTTGGAATTCCAGCTCGAGTAATTTATATGAAAGCTATCCCTATAATAGAGATTAAGGATTATTTAGGGAATACTAAAAGAATGTACAATGATATGGTGATATAAAAAGGATTGACGATATGAATATTAAGGAAGAAATAATAGGGTTTTGTAAAAAAAATGGAATAGACACAATAGGATTTAGCGAATGCAGGATTTTTCATGAGCTAAGTCCTTATTTTGAGAAAAGAAAAAAGCTTGGACTAGAAAATGAGTTTGAGGAGCGTAGTATAGATAAGAGGATAAATCCATTTTTATATATGTCAGAGGGGAAAACTATAATTTCTATAGCATTTCCGTATATATATGATTTGGATTTTAGCGGAGGTAGCAGTTTTTCTAAATATACGCTAGGAAGAGATTACCATGTGGTTACAACTGATTATATGGACAAAATTTGTAAATTTATCCGGGGTATGGGCGGAAAAGCTATATGCACTGTGGATAGTAATGCGCTGCCAGAGAGGTACATTGCTAGCAATAGTGGAGTTGGGTTTATAGGAAAAAACAACACTTTAATAACAGAAAAATACGGTTCATATGTTTTTTTAGGAGAAATTATAACTGATTTAATTATAGAGCCAGACATTCCATTAGAGCGAAAATGTGGTAATTGTAAAAGGTGTTTAGAAGCGTGTCCTACAATTTCTATAGTGGAGGGAAAAGTAGGAATAAATAATAATTCAAATATATGTTTGTCCTATATAACTCAGAAAAAAAATATTGAGGACTCGTGGTTTGAAAAGTTAAATGGAAGGCTATTTGGTTGTGATACTTGTCAGAGAGCTTGCCCTTATAACAAAGGGATTCAGTTTAGTGCTATTAGTGAATTCAAACCTTATGAATACATGGAACATATTGATTTGCAAGTTTTGGTTAATATTGACAATAAGTTATTTAATGATAAATATAAAATAACTTCATGTGGATGGAGAGGTAAAAATATAATTAAACGAAATGCAATTATTAATGCGATTTCCATTGAAAAAGGTAAAATTTTGACAGTAGAGAAGGACACATCACCATATATAAGGGATTATTATTATAGACTTTTAAAGTATTTCAAATTATAATCTCGTCTTTGACAGTTGTGAGAGGCGAAAAGCTTGGAGACCCTCATAAATAGGGCATTCCAAGCTTCTTGTATGTGTTAAAAAAATGAGTAATATTTTTATTTTTGCGTACCTTTAAAAATATTTTTCATTGTTTTATTATTTACTATCTGTAAGTCTGTTCTAAAGCCAAAAGAATCATGTAATGCATCGGTAAAATCAGTTCTTGTGTAAGTCGGCATGTATCCTTCGCTTTTAATTTCGAAAAAATTCATACCTTTTAATCCTGAGATAATTTCGCTGCAGGTGAATTTTTCTTCCAGTTTCTTTTCTAATAATCGAAAAATCATAAGTGAGATAAAGCATGTTGTAAAATGTGCCTCGATTCTGTCGTCTCGTTGTAAATAAACAG
>Ga0123336_10003528_pt1 | contig 13013 bp, 10 predicted proteins | sample SSSSmetaG_FD_96466 | JGI IMG/M metagenome (GOLD analysis project Ga0123336, IMG submission 96466) | Glacier valley bacterial and archeal communities from Borup Fiord, Nunavut, Canada, to study Microbial Dark Matter (Phase II) - ​SSSS metaG | ecosystem: Environmental > Aquatic > Freshwater > Ice... | reverse complement strand
TCGGGTCTTACCTCATTACCTTCCAATTGGTCGACACTAAGTGCCTCCGGCGTTGGCCACCTCGGGTCTCGCGCGCGGAACGATGGCGAGCCACTCGAGATGAGGCACGGCGACGCGCATTGCCTCGTCCCACGTCGCGCCTTCGACCTGCACCTGGAGCGACCGGATCACGCCTGCGTGGGCGACAGCCAGGTGAGCATGGTCGTCATCGAGGTCGGCGAACCACGCTGCCACTCGGGCGTCCAGGTCCTGCGCGCTTTCGCCACCCGGAACGCGCGCGCGTCTCCAATCGCGCGCCCAGACACCGAACGATGTTTCTCGCTCGATATCGTCCCAGGCTCGCCCTTCCCACGCCCCGAAGAACATCTCGCGCAACCGTTCATCGACGACCGCGTTCTGATCGAGGGCGGTCGCGACTTCGCGGCATCGCGCCGAAGGAGACGTCCAGATGCGCACCCGTCTGGTCGTGCCCGGCAAGGTCGACCGCAAGCGCTCCGCCGCGTCTTCGCTTCGTATCGCTATCGGTACATCGAGGTGTCCGTAACAGATGCCCTTGACCGACGTCGGGGCGTGACGCGCGAGAAATAGCGTCTTCACGCGACCTGGTCCTTCGACATTGAACGACCGCGATTTTACCGGACGCCGCAGGGTCTGTCTACGTCGCCGTCGCGAGCGGTAGAGCCAGAGGGCATGCCGGTCCGCGTGTCGCGCTTCAGGGAGGGGCGGCCCAGCGAGAACACCACCCTCGAGGCGCGCATCGACGCGAGCGGCGAGCGCTTCGCCCCAGGACCGTGGATCGGCAGCACGCAGCGGCTCGAGCTCGCGGAGCTCGCGGCGTTCGCGACCTGGTGTTGAACGCGCAAAGCTCAGTCGACGACACGGATTAGCACGGTGGTCTGACCCAGCGTTCGTCCCGCGGCGTCGAGCGTGGTCGCAGTCACGCTCCGGTCGCCGACCCGGGAGAACGTGTAGCGAAGCGGGAAGTCGTCGTCCGCGGCCGTCGACTCGCCCAAGAGGTAGGCGCCAGCCACGTAACGAACCTTCACGGCGCCCGTCGCATGCACCTTGAACCACACGCCGTTGGTGTACCATCCACCCTCCTTCGGAGAGACCCACGCCACCGACGCACCCGGCGCGGCGCAGGGGCCGCCAGGATCCGCGCCGCTGAACTCGTAGTGCCAGTCCTCGCTCGGGACCGTGCGGACGAAGCCGAACCGCGATGCGTTCGCAGCGAGCCAGCTCGAGGTGGTGAGGTCGACGGCGACGCCCGACTGGTGGTTGCTGTAGCCCGGCGCAGCGGCGAGGTTACCGTCGTTACAGCTGCCCGAAAGGTAGCAATCATAAAGGTACTGCTGCTCGGCGTACGTGCGAAAGCCGCTGTTGAGCGCGAGGTAGACGCCGGCCGAGTCCGCGGCTCGTTGCATGCGCAGGAAGGCGTGTCCCGTTGCCTTGGTAACCGTCTTGCCGCCAACCCGGATCACGTCGATGGTCGACGTTCGACCGGAGCGATACGCCGTCTCGCGGCGCACCGCGCAGTCGACGCCGCTCACGAGGGGCGCCTCCACTACAGAGGCGGGCTCGCGCTCCGCTTCCTCTTGCGCAAGGCTCTCGGCGTCGCCGCAAGCGGTCGAGGCGGTCCCCATTGCGAGGAGAAGGGTCATGATGGTGGGTCGGTGCGAAGCGGCGGACAGGGAGGTGAGCATGCTCTCCGACGATCAACGATCAGACCAAATGGTCGGGTGGACTATTCAGGGACGATTTCGCGCTGTGAGGCAGGGTCGTACCGCGCGGAACGGCGGGCGCTCGCGGGTGGACGCGAGCCGTTCGCTGAGTCCCGCGATCAGTCCTCTTCTTCAGAGAGGCGACGGCGAAGCTCGTTCCCGATCAGGTGCCGGGGGTATGGGCGCCGACGCCGCGGCACGCTCGCGGTCAGAGGAAACCGCGGGCGGGCGCGCGGGAGGGGCCATGGTCTCCGTGCGGGTACCGATCGGGTGGCGGCGAGCCGACTGAGGTCGTGCGCTAGCCGCCGAGGGCAGCCGCCATGCGCGCGAGGCTGGCCACGACGGCCACGAGCTCGGCGGGGTCGATGGGCTTGGAAAGGTGCATCGTGAAGCCCGCGAGCAGGGCGCGGCGTCGATCCTCGCTCGTCGTGTATCCCGTCAGGCACGCGCCAGGGGTGGCTCCGCCGGCGGAACGCGGGCGGGCGCGGATGCGTCGGATCAGCTCGTAGCCGTCCGCCTCCGGCATCCCGATGTCCGACAGGATGACGTCGGTGGGCGCGCTTTCGAAGGCGCCCATCGCCTCCTCGACCGACGACGCGACGGAGACGATCGACCCGCAGGCGGCGAGCACGGCCGCGATCATGTCGCGCGTGTCCGGCTCGTCGTCCACGACGAGGACCCGGAGCTCCCTCAGCTCGGGAGGAGCATCGAAGCCCATCGCGGTGGATGCTTGCTGCGGGCGCGCCCACGCTGGCGTCTGCCGGACCGCGGCAATGGGAAACCGGAGCGCGAACGTGGCGCCCTGGCCGAGGCCGGCGCTCGCGGCGGTGATGGTCCCGCCGTGCATCTCCACCAGGCTCTTGCTGATCGACAGGCCGAGGCCGAGGCCGCTGTGAGTCTTCGTCGTGGACGCATCGGCCTGCTTGAAGCGTTCGAAGACGTGCGGAAGAAACGAGGGGTCGATCCCGCGCCCGCTGTCGATCACCACCAGCTCCAGCTGAGAGCCGTCGCGGCGGAGGACCACCTGGATCGAGCCGCCCTTGGGCGTGAACTTCGTCGCGTTGGTGAGGAGGTTCCAGACGACCTGGTGCAGCCGCGCGGCGTCGCCGGCGAGCACGCCCTGGTCGTCCAGCACGAGACTCACGCGAAGCCCCTTCGCGTCCATTCCCGGACGCGCGGACTCGACGGCCTGCTCGACCACCCGCGCCAGCTGCACGGTCTGCACGTCGAGCGCGAGCTTGCCGGAGACGAGCCGGGATACGTCGAGGAGATCTTCGATGAGCTGCGCCTGGTTCACGGCGTTGCGCTCGATGGTCTCAAGCGCACGCTCGTGGCGCTCGGCGGGGATGGTCCCGCTACGGAGCAGCCTCGTCCAGCCGAGCATCGCGTTGAGCGGGTTACGGAGCTCGTGGCTGACGATCGCGAGGAACTCGTCCTTCGCGCGATTGCTCCGTTCGGCCTCCTCGCGCGCCGACTTCTCGCTGGCCAGGAGGCGCACGCGCTCGTCGATGTTGGTATTGGTGCCGAACCAGCGCACGACGGCCCCGTTTGCATCGCGCAGCGGGCGAACCCGGGTCAGGAACCAGCGGAAGATGCCGTCCTTGCCGCGGAGGGGAAATTCCATCTCCAATGGGGCGCCGGTCGCGAGCGAGCGACTCCAGCCGGCGACGACCGCGTCGACCATCGACGGGTCGTGGACCGCCTGCCAGCCCCAGCCCTCCATCTGCTCGAACGTCGTGCCGGTGTATTCGTACCAGCGCTCGTTGTAGTAATCGATGTGGCCGTCCGCAAGTGCCGTCCACGCGAGCTCGGGCACGTTGTCCACGACCGACTTGAAGAGCTGCTGCGCTTCCGCGAGCTCGCGCGCCGCAAAGACCTCGCGGGTCACGTCGAACCCGGCGACGAGCACTCCATCGACCACGCCGCTGCGGTCGCGTAGTGGGGAATACACGAAATTGAAGTACGTATCGGTGAGCGCGCCCTCTGGGCCGCGAGGCATTCGCCCGAGGACCCCTTTGCCTTCGTAAGGAATACCCGTGCTCAGCACGTCCTCGAGATATCCGATGAACGGCTGCCCCGCGAGCTCCGGGAAGCCCGCGAGGAGCGGTTGACCGACGAGGGTAACCGTCTTTCCCCAGAGCGCGAGCGCGGCGGGATTCGCCAGCTCGACGATGAAGTCCGCGCCGCGCAGCGCGGCGACGGCGAAGGGCGCCTGCTGGAAGTGGGCATAGAGCCTCTGGCGCTCGGACTCGATCAGCCTGCGCTCCTCCTCTGCCAGACGAGCGTCGTGGAGGGATCTGCCGACATGCGCTGCCGCGCGCACGAAGAAGTCTTCGTAGTGCGCGTCGAGCGCGCGGCGCGGGCTCACCCCCGCGACGACGAGCCCAGCCGGCGTGCCCGTCCGGAGGATCGGGACGAGCACGGCGGCGCGCACCGCTTCGGGCCGTGCGCCGCTGGTGATCACCCCATACTCGGGGCCGAGCTCCTCGATGACGGTGATCCCCGCGCGCGAGAGCGCGCTCTCCAGCGGCCAGGTCATGCTGCTGGCTTGTTCTGGCGAGATCCCGAAGGAGCCCGAGAGCCGCAGGCCTCGACCATGGCCGTCGGGGACGAAGAACAAGGCGAACGGAACATCCTCGGGGGCGCCGCTCAACGCGTCGATGGCGGCGGTCACCACCTCGTCGCTCGTGCGCTTCCCGGCGGTTTGCTCCGCGAGCGCGTGGAGCACACGGAGGCGGCGCTCTCCGAGGACGCGCTGGGTGGTCTCGGTGACCGTGACGTGGACCCCGCCGACCCCGCCGCTCTCGTCCCGGATGGGGCTAAACGAGAAGGTGAAGTAACACTCCTCGAGATATCCGTTGCGGTCGAGCGGGAGCATCCAGTCGTCCGAGCCCGTCCCGTTGCCGCGGCGGACCTCGTCGAACATCGGCCCGATGATGTTCCAGCTCTCGGCGAACGTGACCGACGCGAGGCTTCCTAGAGCGTCTGGGTGCTTCGTCGCTCCGAGGATCGGCCGATAGCCGTCGTTGTACAGCTGCGCGTACTGGGGCCCCCACGCGATGTACATGCCGAACCGCGAATCGAGCAGGATGCTGACGGCGGTACGCAGGCTCTGCGGCCACGACTGCACGGGGCCGAGCGTGGTCGCTGCCCAGTCGGTCTTGCGCATGAGCGCCCGCATCTCTCCGCCGCCTGCGAAGACGTCGATGCTGTTCTCCGGGGCGGCGAAGGGCATGCAAGCTCGACGGTAGCGGAGCGCAGGCGAGGACGCGCGCGGCAACCCGCCGCACGCCCAAGCGGTCAGATTCTACGATCTCGGGATGCTCATCGGGGCGGCCGTCATGAAGACCACGGGAACCGAGGCGATGGCCGCGGTGCTCCCGCCTCGCGGCACAGGCGCGCCACGTCCTCGAGCTCGTCCTCGCGGCGCGCGGCGACCACCACCTTGTCGCGCAGGTCGTTCACGGCGCCCACGCGTGCGGCAACCGCTCGGCGCTAGTTGCACTGCGCGTACGTGCCGCCGACGCTCTGCGAGGCGACGTCCATCGTGATGCCGGAGCTGGCGTAGGCCGGAACGCCCGCGGCCAGGCCGATGCACCAGACCTCGAGGTTGCCTTCGACGATGGTGCCGGCCATGTCCCACTTGAGGTGGCTGAAGGTCCCCACGGGGTTGATCGCCTGGCCCGAGCTCAACTTCTGGAAGTTGCTCAACGTCGAGGTACGCCCGATCGCGACCTCCTTCCCGGTGCCGAGCCCGGCGAGCCCGCGAGCCACCGATTTCCCGGTCACCGCTTCGTTGCTGGTCGCGGCGATGGCGAACGCGAGCGCGTACATCGAGTCGTACGAGGGACCCATCGAGGGCGCGCGCGGGTTGTCGCCGTAGCGCGAGAGGTACGCGCTGTTGAACTCGGCAAAGACCGGCACCGACGTGGCTTCGGGGGTGGTCCCGACGCCGCGGACGCGCGGACGGAGGGGCGACACCGTCGAGATGGCCGCACTCCCGAGCCCGTCGGTGAGCTCCTTCACCTTGTTCGGGTCGATGAGGACGTAATACGGACGCACCGCGTCGCCCGGCTCGTTGGTCTCCATCGCGACCTCGAGCGGATAGAGCACGTTCGTAACCGACTCCGAAGTACCGAAGAGCAGCACGACGTCGGGCTTCGTGGCGGCGACCGCCGCGGCCGCGTCGGTCTGGGTCTGGACCGAGCTCGGAAGGTACTTGTACGTCCTCACATAGGTGGCATTCGCGGCATCGGCGATGGGCTTCGTGTTGAACGTCAGCGAGCCGCTGACCGAGCTGTAGGTGCTCTGACCGAACGCGTCGTCGCGGTACACGATCGCCAGCTTAAGGTTGTTGCCGCGGGCGGGGTGGAGCGCGGTCTCGAGGTCGCTCACGCTCCGGATGATGAGCTTCGCGCGCTGCGTGTCCGAAGGCACCGAGGTCCACGTCAGGTTCTGGTCGGCCAAACCGGCGACCGCCGACGAGGTGGCGGCCGGCGACATGAGGAGCGTGCCGCCCTTGGCCGAGATCTTCGTCGTGACGTCGATCGTGTCCTGCGTGAGGTTCGGCCCGATGACGGCCGGCACGTGGAGATCCTCGACGAGGTGCGTCGCGGCGCGAATCAAGCTGGTGACCGTCTCGCACGACAGCACGGCCAGCGGGCGCACGGGGCCTCCGGCCTTGGCCGGCGGCAGCCCGCCGCCTCCGAGCGTGGAGTTGATCTCCTCGGCCGCGAGCAGCGCGCTGCGCTGCCGCGCGATGTTGGTCCTGGCCGTGGTGCCGACCGTCGCGAACAGCGTGGCGAGCAGCACCGCATCCTCGTTGGCCCAGTCGCCCGAGACCGTCGTGCACTCCGGCGTCAGCAGCCGCTGGCAGCGCCCGGTGGCCTTCACGCAGACCGCCGGGATGACGCCGCCGTCGAGCACGAGGGCCGCCGCGTCGGCGTCGGCGCCGGCATCGCGAGGCCCTTCCTTCGCAGCGCGCGCGATGCACTCGGCGTTGGTCGTGCACTCGGGCGGAAGGGCGCCATCGGGCAGGGCACCGTCGGGATCGGGGGCGCCGCTCTCTGCGTCGAGCGCGCCGTCTGCGACCGCATCGACGACGTGATAGTCGCCGACGCTGTAGACCAGCGCGCAGCCGGCGGTGCAGGACGTCGCAAGGAAGAGCGTGAAGATGGTGCGTCGCATCGTGGTTCCTTAGAAGCGTCCGTCGAGGCCGAGCCCGGTCGCGCCGATCGTGGGGGTGACGGCGGATCGTGTGCCACGGGCCGGGCCTGCGTTCCGGCCGAGCAGCAGGAGCACGACGCCGGTGGCGATCCCCGCGCCTCCGATGACGAACCCGACGGTCGAGACGGTCGCCCACGTCGAGGCGGCGTCGATGTCGCCCTGACGGGAGGCCGGACACGCCTTGTCCACGCATCCCTCGTCGAGCGAGGAGGTCTTCGAGGCGACGATCCCGCCGCCGACGGCGCCGACCGCGAGCCCGACGACGCCGACGCCGAACGCGGCCCACACGAGCTTGTTCGGGCCCGCGCGCCGGGGCTCGGCGCCGGCCTGGTTGCCGCTTCCGCTCTCCTCCCGCGGCGCGTCGGGATCGGGCTGCAGCGTCACGACGAGCGGCTTGCTCTCGCCGTCCTTCAGGCTCACCTTCGCCGTGGACGCGAGCCATCCGCGGCCCGTGACGGAGATGGTGTGCGTGCCCGGGTCGGTCGGGCGATCGCCATCGAGGAGCACGTTCGGCACGGCATCCCCGTCGACGGTCACCGCCGCCACGCCGGCCGCCGGTCCCTTGACCGAGATGCGCAGGTTCGCGATCCGCGGGCGGGCGGCATAGAGCACGCGGTCGGCCTTGGCGTACGCGGCGACGAAGGCCGCCGGCGTGCCCGCCTGCTGCGGCTCGCGCAGCAGGCGCTCGAGGCGCTCCGTTCCCGCGACGATGCGACCGACCTCGATCTCGCACTCGGCCATGCGGAGCGCCGTGGTGGGTGCATGATGCAGCTTCTCCGCCTGACCGAGCTTCTCGATGGCCTGCGCGCAGCGGCCCTGGTCGGCCAGCATGACGCCGTCCTGACCGATGGTGCGTGCGGCGGCCATCTCGGTGGCGTCGTCGGCGCGCGCCTCGCGAGCAGCAAGGAGCGCGAGGGCGAGGGCGGCGCCGTGGACGGCGCGTGCATTCTTGGTCATGGCGGCTTTCAGTATCCGAGGTCGGGACGAGTCGAGCGTGGCGGCGGAGGCGGCGTAGCTTCGATCGCCGGGGGCGGGACGGCGGCCGGCGCGCCCACGCTCGCCTTCGGCGGAGGCGCCGCAGCCACGACGGGCGCGCGTGCCGGGACGCGCAGCGGCGCAGACGCGCCGGCGCTCGTCAGCGGCGACGTTGCAGGAGCGACGGTGAGTGACGAGGCTGCGCCGGTGGCCAGGGCCGTCGCGGTCGCCGCCATGGGCAGCGGCGGCGGCGCCACGGCGACGGCCACGGACGGCTCTTCGTGCGGCGCCTCGCGGGACATCGTTGCAGGCTCACGCCGGCGCAGGGCGACCGCGAGCAGCGCGACCCCGATCAACGCCAACAGCACCGCCATGCTGACCGTGAACCGGCTCTTGCGGACCGGCGGCGGCGCGACCGAGACCCCCGCGCCGAGCTGCGTGTCCGTGACCAGCGTGTTCGTCGCCGTCGTCGTCGCGAGCTTTCCGACCATCGGCAACGGCGTGTCCGAGAGCCGCACGGCCGGGTTGTCGACGAGCTTTCGCAGCTGCGTCTGGATGACGGCGTCGATCTCCGAGCGATCGCGCTCGAAGAGCTTCGTCACGTAGTCGCCGAGCTCGCGGTCCGTGGTGGTCAGGCGATGGCCGACGAGGAAGGCCTCGATGTCGGATTGCATCGCGCGCGCGTCGGCGTAGCGTTCAATCGGGTCCGGCGCGAGCGCCTTCTTGCAGATCGCCTCGAGCTCCGCGGGGATGTCCACGGCCGCGTCGACCGGCGCGAGCGGGTAGTCGCGGTTCATGAGCTTCGCGACGATCTCGACCTCGGAGCGACCTTCCCACAGGCGCCGGCGCGAGAGGTGGTCGAAGAGCGCCACGCCGATCGCGAAGACGTCGGCGCGACCATCGACGGTGCCGCCCTGCACCTGCTCCGGGGGCATGTAGACGACCTTGCCCTTCAGCACGCCGACGCGCGTGACCTCGGACGCGCGCCCGTTGGCCCTTGCGATCCCGAAGTCGACGATCTTCACCTGCCCGTCGTACGTGACGAAGACGTTGTGCGGCGAGGCATCGCGATGAACCATGTTCAGCGGCTCGCCCGAGAAATCCTTCGCGGTGTGCGCGGCGTGGAGGCCTTCGAGCGTCTTGCTGAGGATGCGCAGGAACAGACCGAGCGGCACCTTCCCCGAAGCGGCCGCCGCGCGCTTCATCACGCGATGGAGCGGCTGTCCTTCGAGGAACTCCATGGCGATGAAGTAGCGCTCGCCCTCGGACCCGACCTCGTTCGTCTGGACGACGTTCGCGTGGTTGAGGCGCGCGGCCAGGCGCGCCTCGTCGAGGAACATCGTCACGAACTCGGGATCCTGGGCGAGGGCTCCTTCGAGGACCTTGAGCACCACGAGCTTGTTGAAGCCCGCAGGCCCGCTCGCGACGGCGACGTACACCTTGGACATCCCGCCGCGTCCGAGCTCGGCGAGGAGCCGGTACTTCCCAAGCGTGTGCCGTGACGATGGTGTCATTTGGTGGAGACGGCGAGCGTACCGTGCGGCGACGCGAAGTCGCAACCGCCGCATGGGCTTCGAGGGGGGAGTGACAGCGATTTCGCGCAACTCGCGCATGTACGCCGTCGCACCTACAGTCGGACACGGCGAATGCGGGGCTCGCCGCGCTGGAGGTGCCGCGCTCGACGGCCAGGCGAGCGGCGCCACGCCTGCGCGCGGAGACGTGCGCTCACCCGGTGGGTTCGCTGCACGTGGGCGGCACGAGCTCCGCTTCCGGCGCTGAGGCGCGCTCGTCGGCGCGGCGTTCTGCGGGGCGCGATGCGACGCGACGTGCGGCCGCGCCGCCAGCGCTCGCCTTTCGCGGCAGGGCTCGGGGCGCGCGCGGGGGACGTACCATTGCTCGGCCCTTGCGGACGTGCGGCTCGAAACCCCGAAAGGACTCCTCCCATCAAGCTCGCTCTCGCCATGTCGCCGACAGCGCGCTCGGGTACGACGCGAAGAACGTCAAGATCGTCACCGAGGGCGGCAAGGTCACCCTGCGCGGGCCCGTGAAGAGCGCTGCCGAGCGGAGCTCGATCGAGGCGAAGGCCAAGGCCGCCGCCGGGATCAACGCCGTCGACAACCAGCTGGAGATCAAGCCGTAGGGCACCAATCGGTCGCTGGTCTGAGCTAAGCTCCCCGCGATGAGCGTCCAGCACCGCAACCACGTCCAGGTCTCGGGGACGGGGGCGGCTACCATGTTCTTCGCTCACGGCTTCGGCTGCGACCAGAACATGTGGCGGCTGCTCGAGCCCACGTACGCGAAGCGCTATCGCACCGTGATGTTCGACCATGTCGGCAGCGGCCAGTCCGACCTCACCGCGTTCGACAAGGACAAGTACGGCTCGCTGCAAGGCTACGCCGACGACGTGCTCGAGATCGTCCGCGAGTTCGGCGAGGGCCCCGCCCTCTTCGTCGGTCACTCGGTCAGCGCGATGATCGGCATGCTCGCCAACCTGAAGGACCCGAGCCGTTTCGCCGCGCAGATCATGATCGGCCCCTCGCCCTGCTACATCAACGACGGCGACTACGTGGGCGGCTTCACGCGCAAGGACATCGATTCGCTCCTCGAGACGCTCGAGAGCAACTACCTGGGCTGGTCGAGCAACATGGCGCCGACGATCATGGGCGCGCCCGATCAGCCCGAGCTCGGCGTCGAGCTCATCAACAGCTTCTGCCGCACGGATCCGGAGATCGCGAAGCACTTCGCGCGCGTCACGTTCCTGTCGGACGTGCGCTCGGAGCTCCGCAAGCTCACGACGCCCACCCTGATCGTCCAGTGCAGCGACGATTTCATCGCGCCGCTCACGGTCGGCGAGTACCTCCGGAGCGCGCTTCCGCGCAGCACGCTCAGCGTGATCGAGAACGTCGGGCATTGCCCGCACCTGAGCTCGCCGAGCCGGAGCGCCAACGCCATCGACGACTTCCTGGCGAAAGAAGGCCTCTGACCCCGTGACCGCCGAACGCGATCTGCCTGCCGAAAAGGAGACCCTCCTCGACAGCGCGGCCTGCGCGCTTATGCAGACGTCCGCGGACGGTATGTTCCTCCGCGTCAACCGGACCTTCTGCAGCTGGCTGGGGCGAACGTCGGCCGACCTCGTCGGCAAGCGACGCTTCCAGGACCTGCTCACGATGGGGGGACGCATCTTCCATCAGACGCACTGGGCGCCGCTCCTCCACATGCAGGGATCGCTCTCGGAGGTGAAGCTCGAGGTCCTGCACGCGGACGGTACGACGATCCCGATGATCTTCAACGCGATCGGCGTCGAGCGCGACGGCGTGCTGATCCACGAGCTCGCGGCCTTCGTGGCACGGGATCGCGATCGTTACGAGCAGGAGCTGCTGCGGTCGCGGAAGCGGCTAGAAGAGCTCGTGGCCGAAGCGACGCGCCTCCGCGACGACGCCAAGGAACGCGCGCTCTCCGCCGAGCAGATGATGGGGATCGTCAGCCATGATCTCCGCAATCCGTTGTCGAGCATCATGATGGCGTCCGCGCTCCTCGCGGGCGGAGAGCTGTCGGCGAGCGAGCAGCGGTTCGTGAGCAAGATCACGCGCGCCTCGGAGCGCGCGAACCGCCTGATCGGCGACATGCTCGACTTCACGCAGGCCCGCCTCGGAGGCGGTCTCTCCGTCTCTCTCGGGCCCATCGATCTGCACGCTGCCGTGTCGGAGAGCCTGGACGAGCTGCGGCTCGCGCACGCGGGCCGAGCGCTCCTGCACGTGCAGTCCGGCGATGGCACGTGCGTCGCGGATGCGAGCCGTCTGGAGCAGCTCGTCGGCAACCTGATCTCCAATGCGGTGGCCTACGGCCAGCCGGACGTCCCGATCACGGTCACCTCCGCCGTGGAGCCCGCCTCGTGCGTGATCTCCGTGCACAACGCCGGCGCGCCGATCCCGCCGGTGACGCTCGCGACCATCTTCCGGCCGATGACCCGCGGCGCCGCGGCGGGCAGCGCGAACCGCAGCGTCGGCCTCGGCCTCTTCATCGTCCGCGAGATCGCGCTGCGGCACGGCGGCGACGCGTTCGTCACGTCGACGGCCGAAGGCGGCACCACGTTCCGCGTGAGCTTTCCGCGCGCCTGAGCCGGAGCGTCAGTGCACCTTCTTCTTCGCGAGCGGGCGTATGGCAGGACCGTCCAGGACCTCGCCGTCCACGCCGAAGCGCGAGCCATGACAGGGGCAGTCCCAGGACGTCTCTGCGGTGTTGAACTTCACGAGGCAGCCGAGGTGCGTGCACACGCTCGACACCGCGTGCAGCAGGCCCTGCCGATCGCGATAGCAGGCGAGCCGCTCGCCGTTCACGCGCAGGGTCTTGCCCTCGCCGGGGCCGATGTCCTTGGGCTCTCTGGCCTCGACCGGGCGCAGCCGGTCGCTGAAGAAGTGCATCGGAAAGTCGATGTTCTCCGACGTGTACTCCGCGGCCGAGGCCAGCGGCTTGATCCGCGTCGCGGTGTAGAGATCCGCCCAGGGGCTCTCCTTGCCGTTCACGAGATCGGTGATGATCGTCGCGGCGATGGTGCCGAACGTGACCCCGTTCCCGGAGAAGCCGGTCGCGACGTACACGTTCTCGCTCGCCGAGTTGCGACCGATGTACGGGAGACCATCGACCGGCTCCTCGACCTGCGCCGACCAGCGGAAGGCGGGCTCGGCGACGCCGAAATGCTCCTTCGACCAGGCGAGCAGCGCGTCGTGGTGCGGGGCGGTGTCCTTCTCGGCGCCCGTCTTGTGATCCTCGCCGCCCACGACGAGGTACGTGGTGCCGTCGACCGCGAAGCTGCTGAAGTAGTGGTAAGGGTCGAGCGTGTCCCAGAACAGCGCGTCGGGGAGCGCGCTGGCCGCGAGCGGGAACGCCAGCACGTACGAGCGGTACGCGTGGATCTTCGTCTGGAGGAACACGCGATTGAGCGGGGCGTGCGTCGCGACGAGCACCTTCCCGGCCCGGACGGTGGGGCCGTTCTCGAGATGTAGAGTGCATGGATCACCGTCGTCGATGGTGACGACGCGACTGTCCTCGTGCAGGCGAGCGCCCGCGGCCCGCGCCGCCCGCGCGAGGCCG
>Ga0123336_10003525_pt1 | contig 13019 bp, 8 predicted proteins | sample SSSSmetaG_FD_96466 | JGI IMG/M metagenome (GOLD analysis project Ga0123336, IMG submission 96466) | Glacier valley bacterial and archeal communities from Borup Fiord, Nunavut, Canada, to study Microbial Dark Matter (Phase II) - ​SSSS metaG | ecosystem: Environmental > Aquatic > Freshwater > Ice... | reverse complement strand
GGGGTAGTAGTGCAGCGGCCCGTTTTCGGGGGTAATGTCCTCGAGCGCCACCCAGGCCGCGGCCATGCCACCAAGCGGGAAGGTGCTCATGTGGATGCTGTCGGAATGGGTGCGCTGCTCGCTGCCGGTGAGGAAGTTGATGCTTTGGAACAGCGTGGCCTCGTGGCCCAGCAGGGCCGCCACCAGCGCCCGCAGCGCACCTTCGCCCGCCGCCCGGATGCGCGCCGACTGCCGAAAGGCGAACATGAACTTGTTGCGGTAGCGCCGGCTGATTTGCTTGGCGCGGATGAGCGAGTCAAGTTCCTGGTTGATGCCGTCCACAACTTCGGCGCTAAAAAAACCGGGCACCACGGCAAACCCGTTTTCTTCGAAGGCGAGTAAACTCGCTTGGCCGGCGCCCGGCACCGCCCGGAAAGCCGGGCTGGCCGCCAGCCGCTCGGCTAGTGGCGGCCCGGGCGCCCAGCCGGCATCGGGCGGCAGGTGGGCAAAGTCGCGGCTGCTGACGGGGGAAAAGTACTGTTTGTGCAGCCCCAGTTGCTGGTACAGGGGCAGGTTGTGCACCAGCTTGCGGTGCTGAAATACGTTATAGATAGAATAGCTCAGCTTGAGGCGGCGCAGAAAGGAAAGCATGAAAGCGGGATTTGAGCAGGCAAGTTAGGGCCGGGCGGCCGCTCATTGCGCGCAGCTTTGATATGAATGGAATGGTATATTGTCGGACCATTTCGGTGCCGACTTCTACTTTCTTCCTGTGATAACCTGGGCCACTTTTCCCTTCGTGCGGTACACCCCCGCGCTGATTGCCGGCATCGTCGCCTACCTGTACCTCGGCGACCAGTGGCCGGAACTGTGGCCGTACGCGGCCGGTGCGGCGGCCGTGGCGGGGCTGGCCATCGCCTGGGGCGTGCGCCAGCCCACCCCCGCGGCCCCCGACGCCGCCGGTGCGCTGGCCTTGCTGGCCATCGCCGGGCTGGGCGCCGCGCTCACCCAGCGCGCCACCGAAAGCCGCCGGGCCGAACACCTTTTCCGCTTCGCCGACCAAGTGGCCTGCTACCAAGCCGTAGTGGACGACTACACCGTGGTGCGGGCTGCCACCTTTGCCACCACGCTGCGGGTGCAGGCCGTGCGGGTGGCCGGGCGCTGGCGCCAAGCCACGGGCGGCGTGCGGGTGTCGCTGCCCCGGGTAGCGGGCGTGGCCCAACCGCGCTATGGCGAGGTGTGGCTCATCCGCGGGCGCCCCGACCCGAGCAAGCCGCCGCTCAACCCCGGTGAGTTCGACTACCGCCGCTACCTCGAATACCGGCAGGTGTACCACCAGCAGTACATCCACCCCGACCAGTACCGGGTGTTGCGCCTGGCGCCGCCCAACGTGTTGGTGGCCATTAGCATGCAAGCGGCCACCCGGCTCGACGGCGTTTTCCGCCGCTACATCAAGGCCCGGCGCGAGTACGCCATCGCCTCGGCGCTGGTGCTGGGCATCAAGGACGATGTGGACCTGGCCACCAAGCAGGCCTACACCGCCACCGGCACCACGCACATCATGGCGGTGAGCGGCTTGCAGGTCGGGCTGCTGTTCACGTTCATGTCGGGCCTGCTGCGGCTGTTGTTTGGGCGGGTGCGCGGGTTTCGGCTGTGGTCGGCGCTGGTGGGGCTGGCCGTTATCTGGAGCTACGCGTTTCTCACCGGCCTGTCGGCGTCGGTGTTGCGGGCCACGGTCATGTTCACGTTCGTCATCATCGGCCGGGCGCTGGGGCGGCAAGATTCCATCTTTAACACGCTGGGGGTGGCGGCTTTCTTTTTGCTCCTGTGGAATCCGTTTCTGGTGGCCGACGTCGGGTTTCAGCTCTCGTTTCTGGCGGTGCTCAGCATCGTGTACTTGCAGCCGCGCATTGCCCAGTGGCTCGACGTCGAAGCCTACTTCTACGCCCGTCGGCGGCCCTGGCAGGCCAAGGCCGTGCGGGGGGCCTGGCGGGGCAGCGGCTGGTTCCTCGACAAAGTGTGGCAGGCCACGGCGCTGTCGCTGGCGGCGCAGGTGGCCACGTTCGGGCTGGGGCTGTTTTATTTCCACCAGTTTCCGCTGAGCTTTTTGTTTTCCAACTTGGTGGCGGTCCCCATTTCGAGCGGCGCCGTGTACGTGGGCCTGGCCCTGCTGGGGCTGAAGGGAGTCGCGGTCGGGCTGGGGGCGGTGCTGCCCGCGGGCGCCGCGTGGTGGCTCGATTTGTTGCCGCGCTTCGTGGCCCGGGTGTTCGAGGGAATGGTGTGGGCGTTCAACGAGTACATCTTCCTCATCAGCCGCCTCATGGCCAATTGGGTGATTCGCGAAATCCACGTCTCGGCCCTGCAAACGGTGCTGCTGTTCGGTTTCATTGGAGCACTGCTGGCTTGGGTGAGCACCCGCCGGCTGGGCTGGCTGCGCTGGGCGGGGGGGCTGCTGCTCGTGTACGCCGGCACCCGGGTGGCCGAGGCCCGGGCCGTGGCGCCCACCGAAGAATTCATCGTTTACAGCATCCCGCGCCGCTCGGCGGTGGGGTTCTGGCAGGGCGCGGCCGTTGAGTTCGTCACCCCCGATTCGGTGCCGCTGACCGAAACCGAGCGCACCTACCGGCTGCTGCCCGGCCTCATCCAGCGGCAGGCCAAGCACCCCGCGTACTCGGTGGGCTGGCGCGGCACCGCCGTGCCCGTGCGCCGCCTCGCCGATGCGGACAGTGCCAAACCCGGCTTATTTTTCAAACCCGGCCCGGTGGTGCTGGCCACGTGGCGCGGCCTGCGCATCGGCTTTGTGTCGAACCGCATTTCGCCGGCCGCCCGCCCGGCGCCGCTGGACGTGCTAGTGCTGCGCCGCAACGCCCGGGTGACGCCCGAAACCGTGGCCGCCGTGTTTGGCCCGTGGGCCCGCGTCGTGTTCGACTCGTCCTGCAAAATTTGGTACGTGGCCCGGCAAGATTCTTTGCTTCGGGCCCGTGGCTTCCGGACCTGGGACGTGACGGCGCGGGGCGCTTTTCATTGCCGGCCGCCCTTGGCGCGGCCCTGAAGTGGCTGGCCTTGAGGCAACCGCTTTCGAAGCGGGCCCGAGTTGCCCAAAACGCAGTCGGACCTTCCGGCGGACAAGTTCGCCGAGGCAGGCCCCCGACTGGGCGAGGTGCGCCGACTGCCCGCCCGTTTTTTACGTTAATTGCTGCACCCGATGCCACCATTCCACCCCGAAGGGCATCCTTGCTTTACCCACCCCTCCGCCCCCGGCCTGCCGCACCTTATGGAAGACCTGCTTACCCCCGAACTTGAAGCCCTGCGCTACATCCGCTACGAAGCCGAGGACCGCATCGGCTACATCACCCTCAACCGGCCCGACAAGCGCAACGCCCTGAACGCCGACGTGGTGACGGAGTTGAAGCAGGCCTTTGAATTCGCCGAAAACGACGAAACCGTAAAAGTCATCGTGTTGCGGGCCGCCGGCGACGTGTTCTGCGCCGGGGCCGACCTGGCCTACATCCAGGACCTGCAAAGCTTCGGCTACACCGACAACTTGGAGGACAGCACGCACCTCATGCAGCTGTTTCACCAAATTTACACCCTCAAAAAAGTCGTCATCGGGCAGGTGCAGGGCCATGCCCTGGCCGGTGGGTGCGGCCTGGCCGCCATCTGCGACCTCACTTTTGCCGTGCCCGAGGCCAAGTTTGGCTACACCGAGGTGAAAATCGGCTTTCTGCCCGCCATTGTGAGCGTGTTTCTGCTGCGGAAAATCGGCGAGGCGCGCACCAAGCAGCTGTTGCTCAGCGGCGACGCGGTGTCGGCTCAAACCGCTTTGGAAATGGGCCTCATCACCTTCCTCTGCGCCAAAGAAACCCTGGCGGACACCGTGCGGGCCTACGCCCAGCGCCTGTGCCGCGAAAACTCGGGCCAGAGCATGGAAATTACCAAGGAAATGCTGGCCCGCTTGCCCGAGATGGCCCTCGAAGAGGGGCTGCGCTACGCCGCCCAGCGCAACGCCGAGGCCCGTGGTTCGGAGGACTGCCGCCGCGGCATTGCCGCCTTCCTGGGTAAGGAAAGGATTGGCTGGTAGAAGGAAAGCCCCTCACTTCGCCGCTGCTGAAAGCCGAGCGCCGTTTCGCCCCGGAATTTTGGCAGGCCGAGTGGCGTTGCAACGGCTTTCCAAACAACCCCATCCCACCCCGGTTACTTCCCCATGACTGCTTTAGCCGCTTTCGGCATCACCCTTGCTACGTTCGGATTCATGGAATTCTGGGCGTGGTTCATGCACAAATTCGTGCAGCACGGGCCGTTGTGGTTTCTGCACCGCTCGCACCACGTGCGGCACCCACACCCGGTGGAGCGCAACGACTTGTTTTTCCTGACTTATGGCGGCATCTCGGCCATCCTGTTCACGACCGGCGCCAACGGCGAGCGGTGGTGGTTTTGGGTGGGAGTGGGCATTGCCGCCTACGGCACGGTGTATTTCCTGGTGCACGACGTGCTGATTCACGGCCGGTTGCGATTTTGGAAAAAGTCGCAGAACACCTACTTGCGGGCCTTGAACATGGCCCACAAAACCCACCACAAAACCACCGGGCGCAGCGGCTCGGCCGAGTTTGGGCTGTTGTGTGTGTCGCCCAAGTACGTGGAGTTGGCTCGTAAACAATTAAAAATTAAGAGAGAAAAAATTAAAAATGAATAAGGAGCCGGCTCCTTTGCCAAGGAGCTGCCCGCCGTTTTTAATTTTTAATTGCTAATTCTTAATTGATACATGAGTCAGTTCTCCATCAGCGACTTAGAGCAGCTTTCGGGCATCAAAGCGCACACCATTCGGATGTGGGAGCAGCGCTATGGGCTGCTGCGCCCGGTGCGCACGGCCACCAACATCCGCACGTACTCCGACGACGACCTGCGCCGCTTGCTCAACGTGACCACCCTCTGCGGCCGGGGCCAGCGCATTTCGCAGGTGGCCAAGCTGAGCGATGCCGAAATCAGCGAGGCCGTGCTGGCCTGCTGCGACGACGCCCACGACTACCACCGCCAGGTGAACGGGCTGCTGGCCGCCATGCTCGGCCTCGACGAGCCCCGCCTCAACCAACTGCTCAACGAGGCCACCCACCAGCTCGGCTTCGAAGAAATGATGCTGCGGGTGGCTTACCCGCTGTTGCAGCGGATTGGGCTGATGTGGCTGGCGGGCACCATGGACATGGCTCAGGAACATTTGTTGGCCCATTTGCTGCGCCAAAAAATCCTGGCCGTTACCGATGCGCTGCCCGCCGTGCCCATCCAGGCCCGCCGTTGGGTCTTGTTTTTGCCGGCCGACGAGCTGCACGAGCTGGCCCTGCTGTTCATGAACTACCTGCTGCGGGCCCGCGGCCACCACACCTTGTACCTGGGCCAGAACATTCCCACTGTCGGGCTGGTGGCCGTCAACGCCGCTTACCGTCCCGATGGGTTGGTGACCGTGCTCACGTCGCAGCCCGACCGGGGGCGGGTGGTCGAATTCGCGCTTGAGGTGCAGGCGCTGTTTTCCGCCGATGCCTTGTTGGTGCTTTACGGCCCGCTGGCCCGCCAGGAAGGCTTGGTCTTGCCCAAAAACTGCGTTTCGCCGGCCTTGATGACTGATTTTTTGGCGCTGATTGGTGCTCAGCAGGCAGAGCTTGTGGCCGCTTAGTGGGCAATCTGTTCGGTGACAGGCCCCGTAGCTGGTTGGCACACTTCACAAAATGATAACGAAAGCGGGCCTGATTTGTCGCGCAAGTAAATCAGCGTGCGAAGTGCCTTGGCGCCCCTTAGGGCAAAGAAGTAGGCGTGCCGAGCAAAATATTTTTGGCTTCGGCAATCACATTCGACCGCTCGCCCGTATATTTGTTTAACAATCGGCCACGAAAAGCTAAACAGCATGACCTCGCTAGAATTCACCTCGCAAGTGCAGAAAATTTCGCTCACGCTCCGGCCCGCCGCCATGAACCTGACGCGGGACGCCGACGATGCCAAGGATTTGGTGCAGGAAACACTGCTCAAAGCCTTGCTGAACAAGGACAAGTTTAAGGCCGGTACCAACCTGAAGGCGTGGTTATACACCATCATGCGCAACACCTTCATCAACAATTACAACAAGATTACCAAGCGCAGCTCCAACATCGATTCGACGGAGTATTTTCAGTATTTCAACACCGACCAGAACTACATCACCCACAACGGCGCCACGTCGGATTTTGTGGTGCGCGACATCAACGAGGCCATTGCCGGGCTGGGCACCGACTACCGCACTCCGTTCATGATGTACTACATCGGCTACAAGTACATGGAGATTGCCGAGAAGCTGCAAATCCCCATCGGAACCGTCAAAAACCGCATTCACATTGCCCGCAAGGAGTTGAAGTCGGCCCTGCAGGTGTACGCTCCCGTGGGCACTTCGGCCGGGGAGCTGAGCGAGGCCGTGGAAGACTAAGCCCGATTGGGGGAGTTGACGGCTGACGTAGCTAAAGTTCGCCTAGTCATGTCCCTGCCCCAAGCCTGCCGTAGAAACCAGTCCGAATAACAAGCGAAAGGCCCCGTCGTTGCAACGACGGGGCCTTTCGCTTGTTGAAAATTTGTCGGTTCAAAAGCTATTTCACTTCCAAGCGCCGCGTGGTAGTTTCCCCCGCTAGTTCTACGCGCAGCAAATACATTCCAGCTGCCAAATTGTGCAGCGGTAAAAGGGCGGTTGAAGGCGCGGTGCCGAGCACCGGGCTTTGCCGCTGCACTTCCCGGCCCACAAGGTCTAGCAGCGACAGGGTGGCGGTGGCGGCTCCGGTGCCCCGTCCAGGCAGGGCAACCATGCAGGTGGCGTGGGCAGGGTTGGGGTACACCGCTACGGCCGGGCTCCCTTGGGGAGCGGTTGTGGCCAGCGGCTCGGCCCCGAGGCGTACGGCCCAATAGTCGTGCAGGCCTTGGCTGGGCTGGGTTTTGTTGCCCGAAACGCCTGAATTGGAAGTGCCGGCTACCAGAAAGCCCCCGCCGGTAAAGCCCACCACGTGGGCATCGGTGTCATCGTCCAAGCCCCCCAAGCGTTGGTCCCAGAGCTGGGTGCCGTTGCCGTTGATGCGCACCAGCCAGTAGTCGTCCAGGCCCTGGCTGGGCTGGGTTTTGTCGTCTTCGGCGCCCGAGCGCGACGTGCCCGCCAGCAGGTACCCGCCGTTGGGGGCCGGGCACACCGAGTTGAGGAAGTCGTCGTTGCCCCCGCCGTAGCGTCGGTCCCAGACCTTAGTGCCCGCGTCGTCGGTTTTCACCAGCCAGTAATCGTTCCGGCCCGTGTTGCCGGTGCCGTGGCTGGGCTGGGTTTTGTCGCCTCCCGCGTCCGACGTGGACGTGCCCCCCAGCAGAAAGCCGCCATCGGCGGTTTGAACCATCGTTGCCAGCACATCTTCATAGTTGCTCCCAAAGCGGCGGTCCCACAGCCTGGTGCCGGCCGCGTCGGTCTTTACAATCCAGTAGTCCGCACTGCCCCGGCTGGGCTGGCTAACGTTGCCGCTGGGACCCGAAGTGGTCCATCCGCCCAGCAGGTAGCCTCCATCAGTCGTTTGCAACAAATTGGTGAATACGTCTTCTGAGGTGCCCCCAAAGCGACGGTCCCATTGCTTGACGCCGGTAGCGTCTATTTTCACCGCCCAGCCATCGCCGACACCCTGGCTGAGTTGGCTTACGTCGCCGGTGCCGCTCGAACGCGTACTGCCGGCCAGCAGGTACCCGCCGTCGGTGGTCTGAACCGCTGCCGTCAAAACGTCCTCTTCCTGGCCGCCGTAGCGACGGTCCCAGAGCTTGGCGCCGGCTGCGTCCAGCTTTACCACCCAGAAATCACCGTAGCCCTGGCTGCGCTGGCTCATGTCGCCGGTGCCGTCCGACGTGGCTTCGCCGCCAAGCAGGTAACCGCCGTCGGCGGTTTGAATGGCCGTAAACAGGCGGTCGGACTGGTCGCCGCCGAAGCGGCGGTCCCATTGCCGCGTGCCGGCCGCGTCGTATTTAACCACCCAAAAATCGTCGACGCCCTGGCTGGGCTGGGTTTTGTCGCCCGTGGCCCCGGAAAAGGAGTAGCCCGCCAGCAGGTAGCCGCCGTCGGCGGTGGCTATCGTGGCCGATAGATACTCTTCGGCGCTGCCGCCGGCGCGGCGGTCCCGGAGCACCGTTGGTGCGCCGGCTTGTTGGGCTTGGCTAAGTCCGGGCAGCAGCAGGGCCAGCAGCCCAAACGAAACGGCCCAACAGCGGAGGGGTTTGAAGGAAAAATAGCAAGGCGTGGTCATGGCTGAGCAGGAACAGTGATGAGAGAAAGAACCCATCCGAGCAGGGGTTTAGGGGGACTGCCGGCGCGCTAACCGGCTGTTTGCTGGTCGTCCGAACGTTGGTGCTGGCAGCCCGCCCAACTGGATGGGCTGTTTTTAAAATGCGAAAAGCTCTGAAGCTCTTGCCGGCCATTAGGGCTGCACAAGCAGCCTGCCGCGCCAGGTTTGCCCTTCGGTACTCACCTGCACGAAGTAAAGCCCGGCCGCTACGGGCGTGGGCAGCTGCACTTCCACGGGCCGGTGGCTGCCTGCCAGGGTTTGGGCGTGTACCCGGCGGCCGGCGGCATCGGTCACGCTCAACTGCGCGGGGCCGGTCAGGCCCGGCAGCGCGAGCGAGAACTGGCCCGTGGCGCTGGGGTTGGGGTAGAGGCCCAGCACCTCGGCGGTTGAACTGCGGGTGGCCAGCCCCAGCCGCACCTGAAACGTGCGGCTGAACGTGCCGTTGGTGGGCTGGCCGTTGCTCACCGTCACGGTGATGGTCGCCGCGCCGGCCCCGTTCACCGTGACGGTGAGGGCGCCCGTGCCGGCCGGGCTGGTGTAGCTCACCACGGGCGGGCTCACCACGGCGGGGGCGCTGCTGCTGGCCGTCACGGTGATGAACTGCCCGGCCGCGCCCCCGCCACTGATGCCCGTCAAGGGCACCGTGAGCGTAGTGGGTACGCGGCTCACCACCTGGTCGGGGATAAAGTCCAGGGCGGGTGGGTTGGCGGTGCCGGTGGTGCCCGTGTAGGTGAACAGCGAAATTGAGTTGTTGAACTCGTTGCCGGTGAGGTAGTCGGCCTGGCCGTCGCCGTCGAGGTCGCCCACGGCCAGGGTGCGGGCGCCGTTGGGGTTGGCCACGGCTGCCGCGGGCGCGGTGAAGCCGCCCGTGCCCGTGCCCGACAAAAGCAGGGCCGGCTGGCCGTTGGCCGTGGTCAGCACGTCGAGCACCCCGTTGCCGTCCAGGTCGCTGACGGCCGCATCGACCCGAAACGGCGGAAACACGGCGGTGGACACGGGCGCGTCAAACCCGGTGTTGGCGGCGTTGCGCAGCCACACCTGCACCCCGCCGGTGCCGGTGGCCAGCACGTCGGCCAGGCCGTCGTTGTTGAAATCGGCCGCGGTGACGGTGCTGAGGGGAACAAACACGGTGCCGGCTACAAATAAGCGAATGTAGGCCGTGGTGCCCGAGCTGAGCACTGCCGTAAAGCCTACTTGCCCATTTAGCTGGTCGGGGTGGGCCACGTCGAGCCGGCCATCGCCGTTGAAGTCGCCCACTCCAAACGAGGTCACCGCGCCCGTGGCCGTGCTCAGGGCCGACGGCAACGAAAGCTGCCCCGCCCCCCTGTTGTAGAGCACCGCCACCTGGCCCAGCTCCAGGGTAAGCACATCGGGGCGGCCGTCGCCGTTCATGTCGGCCACTACCAATTGGCTGGTGCCGTTAGACGACAAGCCGTAGTTGGCCGGCGTAGCAAAGCCGCCCTGCCCGTTGCCCAGCACCACCGACACATCCTGGCTCACCTGGTTGGCGGCCACCACGTCCAGGTTGCCGTCGCCGTTGAGGTCGCCCACGGCCACGCCCACCGGCAAAATGTTGGCGTCCACGTTGAAGGGGGCGGCGAAGGCGCGACTGCCCTGGTTGAGCAGCACGGCCATGCCGCTGGCGCTGCCTACGCTGCGGGCGGTGGCCACCAGGTCGGCCCGGCCGTCGCGGTTGAAGTCGCCCACGGCCAGCCGCTCCACGGCAAAGCCGGCCGGCACGTCGGTGCGGCGGTAGGCACCGCTGGCCAGGGCCCCACCCGTGAAGCTGACGCGGAAGGTGGGCGTAGCCGAGGCCAGCGAGCTGGCGGTGCGCTGGGTGGCCAGGTTGGTGACCGTGACCGGCGCCCCCGATGTGGCCCCGGCCGGCACCGCCACGGTGAGAGCCGCGGCCGAAGCCGTGAGCACCGGGCCCGGCACCGCCCCAAAGTACACCACGTTCTGGGCCGCAGTGGCGTTGAAGCCCGTGCCCGTAAGCGTGACGGTGGTGCCCACTGGCGCCGAAGCAGGCTGAAGGGCAGTGAGCGTAAGCTGGCCGAAGGCCAGAAACGGCAGTAGGCAGGACAACAGCGCCAACCCGACAACAACGGAAAGCCGGCGCGGGATGCGATGAAAATGCTTCATGATGGTAGAGTAAAGAGCTTGGGGTACTATTCGGACTTGGTGAACCGTTTGGAAACGAGTTGTTCGGCTTCAACCTGGTACAAGTATTCGCCGGCGGGTAACGAGGTAAGGTTGACGTCCATTGTGTGGGGGCCGGCGGCCTGCCAAGTGCGCGGCAATGGCCGCAGTTGCTCCTGACCGGTTCGTGCATCCAAAACCCGAATTTGAACACCTTGAGAAGTAGGTAAAATATATTCCACGTGCACCCATCCGTCCGCTGGGTTGGGGTAGACGCGGAAACCGGTAACGCCCAAGCCAATGGTGCCGGGGGCAGTGGTGGTAGGAGCTACTTTATAGCTGTCCGATATTGGGGAAAAATAACCAGACACGGTAGTGGAAGTACCGCAGCCATTGGTTAAGCTTAGAGTGATGAGAAAAACGTGTTTTAACAAGCCAGGCTGTTTGAAGTAATCCGGGATGCCCAAAGCGGTTTCAACAATGTAATTCAGCCCAATCATTGTGGTTCCGGCGGTCACCGCTACCGGCCCGACGGCACACACTGGCGTTAGAGTGCCATTGTTGTATTCCTGAATTGTTGCATTGAATGAATCAAAGCCTTGACTTCCCTGGCCTAGCACACCTGTTAGCTGCACAGCTCCGCCAATGCCACCCAGCCCAGAAGGATTTTTGGGGTCTTGGCTTGGGGTTAGCGTTGGGCCTTCGATTCCGGTGATGAATACAAAGGCCGCGGACGAAATCGTGTTGTTCATGCGCACCAATCCAATGCGCCGGCTCACGTTGCCGCAGCTATTGTGGGCTTCAAAAGTAATTTGGTAGAAATCAGGCGTATTGCCCAGGTAGCCACCAAAAAGAGTGACTAAGTCGAACGTGGTTGCGGGCGGGAGCCAAGAGGTCTGGTTTTGGTACCCACCGGCCACGACTGCGCCCAAAGCGTCTAACTGACGCACGACAACCCGTACTTCCGTTGCATTAGTAAGGGCGGCCGTGAGCGGCAGCGGCCCCAGGCAAGTGTACAGGTTGCGAAACGTACTGCCAATTAATTTCCCACTTACGAACAAGTTGTTGACTTGTGAAGCAGGCAAGCCAAAGAAAAAGGTGTAGTCTTGGCCATCAATCTGGTCGGGCAACGCCCTGGTTGGATTTGCCGAGCGGTTGCTCGATATCGAATTACAATATGCGGGAACCGGTCGCACCACGCCCGCAGCCGGGGCAATGGCTACTACGTTGGTGGTCGGATTGATAGTAACAAGCCGGTCCTGGTTATCGGCCGCGTAAATCAGCCCGTCGTAGGCAAGTTCGAGCTGGGAATTGAAACAAGCATTGGAAACGGGATTGCTCAAGTACTGCGTGTTGTTTGTAGCAATTGTGAGTTCGTATATTCCCCCGACGCCAGCGGTGGGTTTCCCAGAGTAGTACACTTTTTTACTATCAGGCGAAAATTCAACTCCAAAAGTTATTAAGCCGGAATTACCGGCCGCCCGCACATTGCTAACAGCTCCCGAAACAGGGTCTACATCAGCCAGGAAAATTCCCCCCGAAGCCGAATTCGATTTAGACGCCGTCATGACTAACATGGTGCCGTCGGGTGATAAATCCGCTTCCAGCGGCTGCATTGCTCCATTTGTTAATGCATACCGCGTTACCGTTCCAACCCCGCTGCTGGTAATGGGGTAAGAGTTGATGCCCCGAGTGCCGACAAAATACAGGCGACGGGCGCCGTTTACTTCTTTGGAAACCGCAATGCCATAATATGGCTCAGTTAAATATTCGTCAACTGGCGTGGGCGGCGTGAGAATGGTGGGCGTCGCTCCGCTGCAGTCGATGGTGGCCCGGAGCAAAACCGAAAACGAAGGGCAACAAGCCAAGGAGGGAATAACTGAGGATTGCACGTAAAACAAATAGAATTGTTTGCAAACGCCCGGCACCGGCACCACGGCCATTTCCCGTCCCCATTCGGGATAAACATAAGGATTAAACGTGGTAGGATTGACGCGGGTACTGCTTTGGTAAGTTGCCAGCGTACCGCGCTGAACGCCGTTGCCATCAAACAGTAAAGCATTCGGCTGGGCCCCGTATTTTACGTAAAATAGCACATTTTTGTCCTCATCAAACGCCGCCGCCATTAGGTTGCCGTCATCCGCGGTATTGAGGAAACCAAATAGGCTCGCCGGACTGGTTGTGAAATCGACTCCCAGGGTCAGGGGCCACCTCAGCATCTGACTGGGCAAGGGACCTGTTGGGCCGGGGATGTTGGCGCTACTTTGTGGTGCTCCCTGAGTTGGGCCCGCTAGTTGCGGGGGGGGGATTTTTGCTGCTGGGCCTGGGCGGGCGCCTCACACAATGCACAGGCAAGGGCCAGCAGGCTGGCAAACCAAGCAAATTTTGTAGATTTTAGCATGGATTGAAAAGAGTGATGTGAAAAGATATGCCAATGTAATATATATTCGGCTAAGCTGTATATTAATTAGGCGGTGGTCTAACGTAAGGTGGTGTTGTAATTATTGATTACAATTCCAATTCGGGCATCGTGCATGAGACGGGACTTGCTGAACGAGCAGGATTTTCGCACGAGCACGCCGCAGCGCTGGC
>Ga0123336_10003521_pt1 | contig 13026 bp, 13 predicted proteins | sample SSSSmetaG_FD_96466 | JGI IMG/M metagenome (GOLD analysis project Ga0123336, IMG submission 96466) | Glacier valley bacterial and archeal communities from Borup Fiord, Nunavut, Canada, to study Microbial Dark Matter (Phase II) - ​SSSS metaG | ecosystem: Environmental > Aquatic > Freshwater > Ice... | reverse complement strand
TTCAGCGTGGCCGTGGTGCCCAAAGCGAATGCGCCGAAAAAGCCCATCGAGGGTTTGACGATTCATGCGGTCGAGCGGATCGAGCAGGCCATCGATTTGGTACGCACTCTATGACAGCCCCAAGGCCGGCCGCAGCCGTCCGCCCCCCGGGGGGATGCCGGAAAGGGGCAACGCCACATTTCCTTGAAAACACACCGCTGCGATGAACTCGAAACTCGGTTGGGCGCTGGTTTCCGTGGCGTTTGCGGCAGGCGGCTGGGTCTACGGCTGGCAGGGGGTGGTGATGGCTTTCACGGTGACGGTGTTCTGGTTGCTGCTGCAATTCGGTCGGGCACTGCGGGTGATGAAAAACGCGGCGGGCGCACCGGTGGGCCATGTGGCCAACGCGGTGATGTTTCAGGCCCGGCTCAAGCCCCGGCTGGGCATGTTGCAGGTGATCGGCATGACCCGAAGTCTGGGTCGCCGCCAAGCCGACGGCGCCGATGTGTGGCGTTGGGCCGATGACAGCGGCGACGAGGTGGAGCTGGTGTTTAGAGCCGGCCGCTGCACGCACTGGCGGCTGCTGCGCGCTGGCGCTGCCTGAAATGCAAAACCCCGCCGGAGCGGGGTTTTTCGTACTGAACTTGCTGGATCAGGCGTGTTGCTTGCGGCGGCGTGCGATGAAACCCATGACGCCCAAGCCGGCGAGCATCAATGCGTAGGTTTCGGGTTCTGGTACCACAGTGACCACGCCTTGGCCTGTCGCTCCCACAGCGCCTGTGGACGACCCGGTGATCACGTCTGCCGAAAAGTACGCGGCGAAGTTTCCATCGACGCTCTTGTTCGCGAAATCACCAAGGTCAGCATTTATTACAGTGAATTTCAGGGGGTCGGCCTGTTGATCGCCGCTGCCGTTTTTGCACAAGTTGCATTCGATTCCGAACAAGAAACTGCCAAACGGTGGATTGACTGCGTTGTATCCATCGGTGCCCGACTTGAATGCGGTGTATTCACCGGTTCGAGGTGTCGCGTCAGCAATGTTGATGATGTCTGAGGCAACAGTGTTAGCGGCATTGAACGCGAACAGAGTGTGCCCGCCCGTCGTGACAAAGTTCATGTCGCTTCTCAACTTCACCTCGACATCAATATTGCTGCCGCTTTCAGTGAGGCTGACAGTTCCAAAAGGCGCGCTACCAAACGCCCCTACGGCAGTGGAATTAAACGTGTAGACAACCGTGATGGCTTGCGAAGCGGCCGCGCTCAAAAGCAGTGCTGTGGCCGTTGCGATTTTAGAAAACTTGCTCATTTACTTTCTCCGATCTGGACGACGCATTTGCGCCTGGGTGTTTGAGGTCGAAAAGCCCGCCGACGCGTTTTAATCGATGCAATTAGTTTGACGAACGCACTCAACTGATGCAAGTGTTCAGCCCCCCCCACTCGCGGGGGCTGTCACCCTTAATTTGGTAAAAAGGGGCGCCGCTCATCTCAGCGCGCCAGCACCGCCGCGTTGAGTTGCAACCGTAGAATTCGGGCAACTCTATGCATCCCAAACAAGGCAACTTATGTCCATGGACGATCGCGACGGAAAAATTTGGATGGACGGCAAACTGGTGGAGTGGCGCGATGCCAAGATCCATGTGCTGAGCCACACGCTGCATTACGGCTGCGGCGCATTCGAGGGAGTGCGTGCCTACAAGACGTCCCGTGGCACGGCCATCTTCCGGCTGCAAGAGCACACCGAGCGGCTGTTCAACAGCGGCAAAATTTTGCGCATGAAGATTCCGTTCACACCCGAGGTGGTGTCGGAAGCCATGCGCACCGTGGTGCGCGAGAACCATCTGGAAAGCTGCTACTTGCGCCCGCTGATCTGGATCGGGTCTGAAAAGCTTGGCGTCAGCCCGCGCGGCAACACCATTCACGCCATGGTGGCGGCGTGGTCTTGGGGCGCTTACCTGGGTGAAGACGGCATGAAGCGAGGCATCCGCGTCAAAACCAGCAGCTACACGCGCCACCACGTCAACATCACCATGACGCAGGCCAAGGCGGTGAGCAACTACACCAACTCCATCCTCGCCAACATGGAAGCGCTGGACGACGGCTACGACGAAGCGCTGCTGCTGGATGCGTCGGGCTTCGTCAGCGAAGGCGCGGGCGAGAACCTGTTCATCGTCAAAAAAGGCGTGGTCTACACGCCCGACCTCGGCGCTGGCGCGCTGAATGGCATCACCCGCAACACCATCCTCGCCATTTGCGACGACCTGGGTTTGAAGCTGGTGGAAAAGCGCATCACGCGCGACGAGGTCTACATCTGCGACGAAGCTTTTTTCACCGGCACGGCGGCGGAAGTGACGCCGATTCGCGAATTGGACCGGGTCGAACTCGGCCAGGGTTCGTATGTGGGAACACGCGGCCCCATCACCGAAAAAATCCAAGCCGCGTTTTTCGACATCGTCAACGGCCGCAACCCCAAGTACGCCGAATGGCTGACCTTGGTGGCCTGAAGAAAGCGCTGCGATGAACCGCGCCGCCGCCGTTGTTGAAGTCACCGCCGCCGATCTGCAAGGCCCCGGCGTGGTGTTTTGCCCCAACCCGAAAATGACCTTGTGGAGCACGCATCCGAAGGTCTTCATCGACGTGGCCACCACCGGCGAGGGCAAGTGTCCGTATTGCGGAACGGTGTACCGCTTGAGGGCGGGCGAGAAGGTTCACGCCCATTGAGCGGGTGCGGCCACGCGCACTGAACCCATGCCGCGCACGCTGATCATTGCGCCGCAGTGGATCGGCGACGCGGTGATGACGCAGCCGCTGACGGCGCGCCTGCACGCCCGGGGCGATGTGCTCAGTGTGGCGGCCCTGCCGTGGGTTGCGCCGGTCTACCGCGCCATGCCGCAGGTCAGCGAAGTCATTGAATTGCCGTTCGCGCACGGCCGCCTGGACTGGGCCGAGCGACGCGCGGTGGCGGCCCGCCTGAAAGGCCGATTTGATTCGGCACTGGTTCTGCCCAAGTCCATCAAGGCGGCATTGATTCCCTGGCTGGCGCGCATTCCCCGGCGCATCGGCTACCAAGGCGAAGGCCGCCCGTGGCTGCTGAACCAGCGCCTGCCGAACCCGCTGGGGCGACCGCCGATGGTGGCGTTCTACAGCGCTTTGGCGGGAAAAGTTCCAGCGCAAAGCGCCGCCGAAGCGGCGGACCTCGAGTCGCCGGTGTTGCACTTTGACGCTGCCGTGTTGGCGCAAGCGACCCAGGCCGTCGGCGTGCAGGCGCAGGCCTATTGGGTTTTCGCGCCGGGCGCGGAATACGGCCCCGCCAAGTGTTGGCCGGCCCCTCGCTACGCCGAGTTGGCAAACTCCTTGTTTGCACGACATGGGCAAAACGTGTTGCTGTTGGGGTCGGGCAAGGAAGCTGAGCTGTGCGACCAAATAGCCGCCGCAGCGCCCGGCGCCTGTCAGGTGCTGGCCGGTAAAACCTCGCTCATCGATGCGATGGCCTTGATCGCCTCGGCGCGCGGCGTGGTCAGCAACGATTCGGGTTTGATGCACGTGGCCGCCGCCTTCGGCGTGCCCCAGGTCGCGGTGTTCGGCTCGACCAGCCCCGAACACACGCCGCCCCTGAACACCCGCGCGCAGGTCATTTGGCTGAAAGAAGAATTGAAGCTCGACTGCATGCCCTGCTTCGACCGCGTGTGCCGATTCGGCCACACGCGCTGTTTGACCGAGGTGTCGGCCACGCGGGTTGAAACTGCGCTTGAGTCGGCACTTGAATGGGCACTTGAATGGGCGCTTGATCCTGCTGCGCCGGGTCGCCGCCACACAATCGCGTTATGACCCTCACCGAACTCAGATACATCGTCGCCGTCGCCCGCGAGAAGCACTTTGGCCGGGCGGCCGAGGCTTGTTTTGTCTCACAGCCCACGCTGAGCGTGGCCATCAAAAAGCTCGAAGAAGAGCTCGAAGTCAAGCTGTTTGAACGCGGCGCCAGCGAGATCAGCATGACGCGGCTGGGCGAGGAAATCATTCGCCAGGCGCAAACCGTGATCGAGCAGGCTGCGGGCATCAAGGAAATCGCCAAGCGCGGCAAAGACCCGGTGTCTGGCCCATTGCGCTTGGGCGTGATCTACACCGTGGGTCCTTATTTGCTGCCCAGTCTGGTGAAAGAAGCGATTGCCCGCGTGCCGCAAATGCCGCTCATCCTGCAAGAGAACTTCACCACCCGCTTGCTCGACATGCTGCGCACCGGAGAGCTCGACGCCGCCATCATGGCCGAGCCCTTTCCCGACACCGGTTTGGCGCTGGCGCCGCTGTACGACGAGCCCTTCATGGTGGCGGTGCCGAAATCGCACCGGCTCGCCAAACGCAAGCACATCAGCGCTGAAGAGTTGAAGCAGGAAACCATGCTGCTGCTGGGCACCGGCCACTGTTTTCGCGACCACGTGTTGGAGGTGTGCCCCGAATACGCGCGCTTCTCCAGTGGCGTCGGTGACGCAGGCGAGGGCCTGCGTAAAAGCTTCGAGGGCTCATCGCTGGAAACCATCAAATACATGGTGGCCTCGGGCATCGGCGTGACCGTGGTGCCGCAGCTCAGCGTGCCGCGCGACGATGACAAGCACATCGCCTACGTGCCTTTTTCGCCGCCCGTGCCGACACGCCGCGTGGTGTTGTCCTGGCGGCGCAGCTTTCCGCGCTACGAAGCCATCGCCGCGCTGCGCAACTGCATCCACGCTTGTGCGCTGCCCGGGGTTGTGCGCACGCCGAACTGAGGGTCGAAGGTCTGCCGCAGCCTGTCGCTCGCTCAGCGCGCTCGGCGCACAGACCGCGCCCGCAGGCTATTGCCCCCATAGCGGAAATTGCGTTGACCCGCAAAGGCCTGCTTACTAGAGTCGAGACGTTGTGGACAGATTACGCTTCAAACGCTGAAACCGCTTCACCCACTTCAACCATTTCACCGCCTTTCAGGAGCCTTGAATGAACCAGCCAACCACCTCGCTTGACGCGCCCACGGCCAACCAGCCGATTGCCAAGCTGGACGAGCCCGCTGCTGCGGCGTGCCCGTTTATAGGCAGCACTCGCAAGCCCACCGCCGAGGGAGCCCCGACCAACGGCAACTGGTGGCCCGAACAGTTGAACGTCAAGCTGCTGCACCAGCAGTCGGCGTTGTCCAACCCGTTGGGCGAAGCCTTCAATTACGCCGAAGCCTTCAAAACCCTGGACCTGTCGGCCGTGGTCCAAGACCTGCACGCGCTGATGACCGATTCACAAGAATGGTGGCCGGCAGACTACGGCCACTACGGCCCGTTTTTCATCCGCATGGCCTGGCACAGCGCAGGCACCTACCGCACTGCCGATGGCCGCGGTGGCGGAGGGTCGGGTTCACAGCGTTTCGCACCGCTTAACAGCTGGCCCGACAACGGCAACCTGGACAAGGCGCGACGCTTGCTGTGGCCCATTAAACAGAAATACGGCAAAAAGCTTTCGTGGGCCGACCTGATGATCCTGACGGGGAATGTGGCCCTGGACTCCATGGGTTTCAAGACCTTCGGCTTTGCCGGTGGCCGCCCCGACATTTGGGAGCCTGAAGCCGACATCGACTGGGGCCCAGAAAGCGAGTGGATGGGCGATGAACGCTACAGCGGCGACCGCGAATTGGCCAACCCGTTGGCTGCCGTGCAGATGGGTCTGGTCTATGTCAACCCCGAAGGCCCCAACGCGGTTCCCGACCCCATCGGCTCAGGCCGCGACATCCGCGAAACCTTCGCCCGCATGGCCATGAACGACGAAGAAACTGTGGCGCTTGTCGCAGGCGGTCACACGTTCGGCAAAGCGCACGGCGCTGCCGATCCGGGCCGCTACGTAGGCCCCGAACCCGAAGGCGCTGGCCTCGAAACACAAGGCCTGGGCTGGATCAACAGTTTCGGCACCGGCAAAGGCGAGCACACCATCACCAGCGGCCTGGAAGGTGCCTGGAAGCCCAACCCAACAACATGGGACAACGGCTACTTCGACACGCTGTTCGGCCACGAATGGAAGCTGACCAAGAGCCCCGCCGGCGCCCATCAGTGGACGCCGACGGACGCTGCGGCAGCCAATCTGGTGCAAGACGCGCACGACCCAGCCAAGCGTCACGCGCCGATGATGTCCACCGCCGATATGGCGATGCGCATCGACCCGGCCTACGAAAAAATCTCGCGTCGTTTTCACGCCAACCCTGATCAATTTGCCGATGCGTTTGCGCGCGCTTGGTACAAGCTGACGCACCGCGACATGGGGCCGCTTTCGCGCTATCTGGGCCCGCTGGTGCCGAAAGAAGAATTGATCTGGCAAGACCCGGTGCCCGCTGTTGACCACCCGCTGGTGAACGAACAAGACATCACCGCGCTGAAGGCCAAGCTGCTGGCGTGCGGTTTGTCCGTCTCGCAATTGGTCACCACCGCTTGGGCCTCAGCGGCCACCTTCCGCGGCACTGACAAACGCGGCGGTGCGAACGGCGCGCGCATTCGACTGGCACCGCAAAAGGACTGGGAAGTCAACCAGCCAACCGAAATGGCGGCCGTGCTGGGCACGCTGGAGTCGCTGCAAAAAGACTTCAACAGCGCGCAGACGGGCGGCAAGAAAATATCGCTGGCCGACCTCATCGTGCTGGGCGGTTGTGCTGCGGTAGAAGCTGCTGCCAAGTCGGGCGGCCAGCAGGTGACGGTGGCGTTTGAACCAGGGCGCACCGATGCGTCGCAGGCGCAGACGGATGTGACATCGTTCGCGGTGTTGGAGCCTACTGCCGACGGCTTCAGGAATTACGTGCAGCCAGGGCAGCAAGGCGCGCCCGCCGAACTGCTGCTGGACAAAGCGCAATTGATGAAGCTGACAGCGCCAGAGATGACAGTGCTGGTGGGCGGTCTGCGTGCGCTGAATGCCAATGCCGGTCACACCGCGCACGGCGTTTTGACCAAGCGGCCAGGCACCTTGACGAATGACTTTTTCGTCAATCTGTTGGACATGCGAACCAAGTGGCAAAGGTCAACCACCGTCGACGGCGTGCTGGTGGGGCGTGACCAGGCCACGGGAGAGACCAAGTGGACGGCCACCGTCGTAGACCTTGTTTTCGGCTCGAACTCGCAGCTGCGGGCCTTGGCCGAGGTCTATGCCAGCCAAGACGCGCAGCCCGCCTTCGCGCGCGACTTCGCGGCAGCATTTGGCAAAGTGATGAACCTGGACCGCTACGATCTGGCGTGATTCAGGGTGTGATCCTCAGCGCTGCTGCGCATCCCCAGCAGTGATGCCCGGCTCCGCCACCTGGGCCTCGACTTCGCTAAAGTCGAGGCCTGCTTTTTTAGGAGAGAACATGGCCAAGAAAAGAGAGTCCGCCAATCTGCTGATCTCTAACGTCAACATCGGCATCAACATCGGCATCAGCGAAAAAGACCGCAGCGCCATCGCGGCGGGTCTGAGTCGCTTGCTGGCCGATACCTACACGCTCTACCTCACCACCCATAACTTTCACTGGAACGTGACCGGGCCGATGTTCAACACCTTGCACCAGATGTTCATGGTGCAGTACACCGAACTGTGGGCGGCGGTCGATCCGGTGGCCGAGCGCATACGCTCACTGGGCCATCCTGCCCCCGGCTCTTACGCGCAGTTCAGCCAGCTGGCGTCGATACCCGACGCGCCCGCCACGCCGCCCAAGGCCTTGGCCATGGTGCGCATTTTGGTGGACGGCCACGAAGCGGTTGCACGCACGGCGCGCGGCATCTTCGCGCTGGCCGACAAAGCCAGTGACGAACCCACGGCCGACTTGCTGACCCAGCGTTTGACGGTCCACGAGCAAACCGCGTGGATGCTGCGCTCGCTCCTGGAAGACTGAGCGCGCCTGCTGTGGCGTGCGTCGTGCCTTTTGAAGTGCTTCGTGCCGGTTGGGTTGGGTTGGGTTGTGTGGGGTTCTTCTACATTTTTGGGTAAGGGCCTGAAGAACACCCAGCCGCGATAATCGTCGATCACCCTTTTTGTGACGCCGTGTCCCGCACGCTCGTCTTGAGCCTCCCAGTCCCATGATTTCCGATGTCACCCCCAGCGCCTTGACCAAAGAAGTCAAGCGCCGCCGAACTTTCGCCATCATTTCGCACCCCGACGCGGGCAAAACCACGTTGACCGAAAAGCTGCTGCTGTTCTCGGGCGCGATTCAAATTGCGGGCTCCGTGAAGGCCCGCAAAGCCACGCGCCACGCCACCTCTGACTGGATGGAAATCGAGAAGCAGCGCGGCATTTCGGTGGCGTCCAGCGTGATGCAAATGGAATACCGCGACTGCGTCATCAACCTGCTCGACACGCCGGGCCACCAAGACTTTTCCGAAGACACCTACCGCGTGCTCACCGCGGTGGACGCCGCGCTGATGGTGATCGACGCGGCCAACGGCGTCGAGCCGCAAACGCGCCGCCTGCTGCAGGTTTGTCGGGCCCGCAACACCCCCATCCTCACCTTTGTGAACAAGATGGACCGCGAGGTGAAAGACCCGCTGGCGCTGATGGACGAGATCGAGCGCGAGCTCGGGATGGAGGTGGTGCCTTTCACCTGGCCGGTGGGCATGGGCAAGGCCTTTCACGGCGTGATGGACCTGCGCGAAAAGCGCATGCGCCTCTTCGGCGGCGCTGAAGTCAACAACGGCGAAGAGTTTTTAGACGGCCTGGACAACCCCGCTTACCCCGCGCGCTTTGGCATGCAGTACGCGCAAAGCAAAAGCGAAATCGAACTGCTCACCGACGCCGCGCCGGCCTTTGACCGCGAAGCATTTTTGAGCGGCCACCAAACCCCGATGTTCTTCGGCTCGGCCGTCAACAACTTCGGCGTGCAAGAAATTTTGGACGCGCTGGTCGACCTGGCGCCATCACCCGGCCCGCGCGCGGCCACGCAGCGCGAAGTGAAGCCCGACGAGGCCAAGCTCACCGGCGTGGTGTTCAAGATTCAAGCCAACATGGACCCGGCGCACCGCGACCGCATTGCCTTCGTGCGCGTGGCCAGCGGCCATTTCAAGCGCGGCATGCGCATCAAAGTGGCACGCTCGGGCAAAGAAATGCGGCCCAACACAGTGGTCAGTTTTTTGAGCCAACGCCGTGAGTTGCTCGACGAAGCCTTTGCCGGCGACATCATCGGCATCCCGAACCACGGCGTGCTGCAACTGGGCGACACATTGACCGAAGGCGAAAACCTGCTCTACACCGGCTTGCCTTTTTTCGCACCCGAGATGTTTCGCAGTGTCGAAGTGGCCGACCCGCTGCGCACCAAACAACTGCGCAGCGGCCTGACGCAATTGGGAGAAGAAGGTGCCATTCAAGTGTTCCGCCCCGTCGGTGGCTCGGTGCTTTTGCTCGGTGCCGTGGGCCAGCTTCAGTTTGAAGTGGTCGCACACCGCCTGGAGTTTGAATACGGCGTCAAAGCCCGCATCCTGCCCAGCCGTTTTCAGGTGGCGCGCTGGGTCAGCTGCGACGACAAAGACGGCGGCGCCAAAGAGCTGGCCCGCTTCATCGACGCCAACTCCCACCGCGTGGCGTATGACGCTGTCGATGCGCCGACCGTGCTGGTCGAGTACGCGCCTGAGCTGCGCGCGATTGAAGCTAACTGGCCGAAGATCAAATTCCACGCCTTGCGCGAGCACGCGGGACTGGTGTTTCAGAAGCAGTTGGAGGGGTGATGCGAAGGCGGCATCACGCCGATGCTGCGAGCAACGCCTTGAGTTGATCTCGCAAGCGCGGCACGCTGTCGGTTGCGATCAGCCAGACCGTCTCGGGCTCGATGCCTAGGTAACCATGTGCGAGCCGGTTGCGCGTTCCTATCACCATGCGCCACGGCACTTCGGGCGAGCGCTCGCGGAGTTCAACAGGGACTCGTGTGGCTGCTTCACCGATCAACTCCAGGTTGCGCAGCGTCGCGTCGTAACGCATACGGTGTGGAAGCAAAGTTGACGCGTCATAGCCTGAGGTGTAGGCAAGTACTCGATCGCAAAACTCCACCATGTCACGCAGGTAGAGCGTCGGGTCGCGGTCAAACGATGGCGATGGCGTCTCGTTCGACATAGGGCTTGAGTTCAGGCCGAAGGGCGCGTTCGGTGACCAGATCCACCGCGCATCCAAACAGGTCTTCTAAGTAAAACTGCACCCCGAAAAACGCATAAGGCGTGGCCGGGCCCTGGAAACTCACCAGCACATCAACATCGCTGTCAGGCTGAGCGCAGTCTCGCGCGGTCGAGCCGAACAGCGACAAGCGCACCACGCCAAAGCGCTCGGCGAGCGTTGCTTTGTGAGCAGTCAAAATTTGCAGTGCGGTCGCACGATCCATGGCCGAATCATGCCGCATTGATGGCGCTGCGAGTGCGGCGGCAATTGCTTGGAAGTGTTTGAGGGATTTCGGAGCGCACGACAAGATGACTAGAGCCAACGCCCTCATACGCGGGTACGCCAAATCGGTCGTCGGCTCTGGTCACCTTGCCGCTTCAAGTTTGTACTTGCTGCACGCGGTCAGCAGCCCTTGACGGCTCTCCCACCAGTTGGACAAAGTCGGTCAATGTGCGCCAGCTTGTTGCCCAAGTAGTCCTGGAGCGCTAAGGTGATGTTTCATGCGCGGCATTTGAAAGGTCCTTATGGGATCGCTATGGCAAAGAATTACCCTTGCCGAGTTCTTGGCCTGGGAGGAACAACAAACTGACCGCCATGAGTTTTATCGTGGCGAAACCTTCGCCATGGTCGGCGGCACCGCGCGTCACAACCGAGTCATCCTGAACCTGGCCGGCCGCATCGGTGACCATTTGGACGGTACGCCATGCCAAGTCTTTGCCGAGAACATGAAAGTGCAGCTTGCAGAGGGCGTGCTCTACCCCGATGTCGTGGTCACCTGTGGCAAGGCTGACGCGGGCGATGAACAAACCATCGTTGATCCGAAACTCGTCATTGAAGTGCTGTCGCCCAGCACAAAGGGCTACGACAAGCGGGACAAGTTCATCCTGTATCGCAGCTTGCCGTCGGTGGGTGAGTACGTGCTGATCGACCCCGCGAAGCGGCAGGTCGAGGTCTTTACGCTGACGCCGAGCGGCGCCTGGTTACTGACCGATCAAACCGGGGCGGCGGATTTGACGCTGGCCAGCATCGACTGCAAGGTGTCTATGGCGCTGGTGTTCAAAGGGGTTGAGGCGGAAGCGGCTTGACGGCGCGCTTCGCGGGTGGGTGGAGACGTGACATGGCTTCGACTGGTTGATGACAGCCCAGATGCGACTTGGTGGTGGTGAACCCGTTCAAGAGGTAGCTCGGTGCTGTTCTTCAAAAGCACACGCCAGGCAACGCCCGCCCCGCTCAAGCCGCCAGCTTGTCCAGCCTGAAAAAGCTCACCTCGGCGGCCAGGCGATTGGCTTGATCGGTCAAAATGGTGGTGGCGGCTGCAGTTTGCTCTACCAGGGCAGCGTTTTGCTGGGTGGACTGGTCGAGGTTTGCATGGCGGAACCGACCAAGCCCACCCCGGCGCTTTGCTCGCGCGTGGCGGTGGCGGTGGCGATCTCGCTCATCAGGCCGGCGATCTTGTCGGCGTTGCCGACGATGTCGCGCATCGTCATGCCGACTTCTGCCACGACGGTGCTGCCGCTTTCCACCTGCGAGATGCTGGCGGTGATGAGTGCCTTGATCTCTTGGGCCGCAGCCGAAGACCAGCCCGCCGGGGCGCGCACTTCGGTCGCCACCACCGCAAAGAAGCGGCCCTGCTCACCGGGGCGGGCGGCTTCGACGGCGGCGTTCAGCGCCAGGATGTTGGTCTGGAATGCAATGCTGTCGATGACCGCGATGATTTCGCCAATCTTGTTCGACGAGCCGCGGATGCCCTGCATGGTCTGCACCACCTGGTCGATGACTTCACCGCCGCGCGTGGCGGCAGCGGCGTTGTGGCGAACGATGTGCATGGCGCCTTCGACGGTGTCGGCGGTCTGCTTGACGGTGGACGAAATCTCTTCGGTGCTCGACGCGGTTTCTTCCAAAAGCGAGCCGCGCGCGCTTGCAGTTGTGCGTCCAGGCGCGCTATTACTTGCGTGGTCCGCGCGGTTTGTTTGTCGACCGCCGAGTTGCCCAACTCGACGGAGCTGCGGGCTTCGCCGCGCCACGGTGTGAGCGCAAAAGGCGATGTCGCGGCCGGTTTGCGTCAGTCCGGGCAGGCCGTGGTGGGCCTTGAACCACTGCCGATCTTCGTCAACCAGACTGATGAGCGCGATGGGCGTGCCGCACACCGCCGCCGCCGCACGCACCAACGCGTCGAACTCGACTTTCGGCGGGCCTGTCCACAGCGTCAAGCGCGTGCAGGCTGCGCAGACGCGCAGCCTCATCGAGTGGGTGCAGCAGGGTGGTCATTTGGCGTCAGGAACTGGCACGATGGTGTCCATCGCGGCCTTCATTGTGGCTGCCGCCGCGCTGTGAAGTGGGCGTGCGAAGGAACGAAACCGAGTGCTTTTCCGTGGGCTTTGCCAGATTGTGCGGGCCCGAATGGCCGGGGCCGCACGTGGGCGACCCGCCTGAAATCTAGGTTCACGCGGGCGAATCCAGCTCCGGGTAGCGCCGGAAAATACCGTCTTCGTTGAACGCGATACGACGCTCGCTGCGCAAGTAGGCGGCCACCTTGGGCAAGGCGGCGACGCTGCTGTGAATGGCCATCACGCCCGGCGTGTCGGCCAGGGCGCGAGCCGCAGCGCGCGGGAAGGCGTAGCGCAGGCCCTCGACCAACTGAAACAGCGACAGGTCGGCATAGCTCAAACGACCGCCCACCAAATGGCGCGGACCGGCCGGGTTGCGCTGGACGATGTGCTCGAACCACTGCAAAAACTTCGGTATGCGTTCCCTGCAAAACTCTTGCGAGCGTTGCAGCGCCTGGGGCTGTTGGTCTTCGTAGAACAGGTCGGTGGAAATGGGGTGATGCGTGTCGTGCACCTCGGCGACCATGTCGGCGATGGTGAGCTGGATTTGCTGCGTCCACACGCGTGCCTGCTCACTGCGGCCGACCAACTTCAAGGTCGGGCCGAGGTAGTGAAGGATGGC
>Ga0123336_10003519_pt1 | contig 13030 bp, 15 predicted proteins | sample SSSSmetaG_FD_96466 | JGI IMG/M metagenome (GOLD analysis project Ga0123336, IMG submission 96466) | Glacier valley bacterial and archeal communities from Borup Fiord, Nunavut, Canada, to study Microbial Dark Matter (Phase II) - ​SSSS metaG | ecosystem: Environmental > Aquatic > Freshwater > Ice... | reverse complement strand
GTCGAGCTCAACGGCAGCCCGGGACAGGACGTGCCGATCGACGAGGTGCCGGGCGGCCCTTTGCGACGCCGCGCGATCGCCGTCGCCCGCGATCGCGCGTTACGGCTGCGCAGCGACGAGGTGATCGGCGACGACGCCTATCGCGTGCCGGTGCAGGAGCTCGACTGGGCCGAGCTGAGCGCCGGCGGCGGACGCACGGACTGAGCCGCCCCCGCCGGGGACGCCGGGCGCGGGCCGACGGGCGGCGGCGCGAGCAGCGCCTCCAGCAGCGTCGATGTCCCGCGCAGCGATCGATCGGCGAGCGCGCGCTCGCCGCGCAAGGCCTCGTGCAGGAGCTCGAGCTGCCGCACGCACTCCAGGATCGTCGTTTCGCGGGAGGGCCACTCGGTCGGGCCGCCCTGCGACCTCGGCCGTGTGGCCGTCTCCCGCAGCGTCCCCGTCACGGCGGCGAACAGCGCGTCCCAGTGGTCTGCCGGCAGCGCGCCGGTCACGGGCGTGGCGGGAAAGACGGACAGGACGGAATCGTTCGACACCGCCGAGTGTTCGCCGGATCGCGCCAGCGGGTCTGTACGCTAACGCACATCGCGCGGCGCCACGGTTCAGTCGAACTGTTGCGCGTAGGTGCGCTGGTCTTCGCCGTAGCAGCCGCAGGCAGCGTGCTCGAGCCCGTCGCGATCGAGCACGGTCAGCATGCCCCGGTGGTACTTGATCAGCCCGGCCCGCCGCAGCGCGCTGGCGGCCGCGGTGACGCCGACGCGCCGGACGCCGAGCATGTGCGCGAGGAAGGCTTGCGTCATCTCGAAGCTGTCGGCATGGGCGCGATCGTTGCTCATCAGCAGCCAGCGCGCCAGGCGCGGCCCGATCTGATGGAAGCGCACGCACGCGGTCGAGGTCGCGAGCTGCGCCATCAGCACGGCGATGTACTTGTCGACCGCGCGTCGCAGAGTCGCGCTGCGCGCGAGCTCGCCGCGAAACGCGACCTTGCCGATGCGCAGGGCGCTGCCTGCGCCCTGCACCACGGCGTGCAAGGGCGCTGTCGCCACGCCGAGGGCGAGATGCGCGCCGAACATGCCTTCGCGCCCGACCATGCCGACCTCGACACCGGGGCTCCCCGGCACGACCGCGATCAGCGAGATGAATCCGTCGATCGGAAAGTAGAGATGGCGCGTCGGTGTCGCAGACGTGCAGACAACCTGTCCGAGCACCAGGACGGTCGGTTCACAGAGGGCGAGGAATCGGCGGCGGTCGGCACGGGCGACGTTCTCGATGAGACGGTTCTGTGCAGGCAAGCGAATCCCGGGCAATCAAGGAAGTGTGTATCGCGCGCAGCCCGGCGACTGTCTGCCACCGCACGGATGGCCTCACTTCGCCATGATCGCCGGCAGCAATCGGTCGTATTCCTTCTTGACCACGGCGTAGCACTCGCAACTCTGCGCCTCAAGGCCGGCCCGGTCGAGGACCTTGATGCGGCCGCGGGTGTAGGTGATCAGGCCCGCCTTCTGCAGCTTCAGCGCGCCCTCGGTCACGCCTTCGCGGCGCACGCCGAGCATGTTGGCGATCAGCTCCTGGGTCATGACGAGCTCGTTGCTGCTCAGGCGGTCGAGGCTCAGCAGCAGCCAGCGGCACAACTGCTGATGGAGCGAATGGTGACGGTTGCAGACCGCCGTCTGCGCCATCTGCGTGATGAGCGCCTGCGTGTAGCGCAGCAGCAGGTGCAGCACCGGAGCGCGATTGAACTCCTCCTTGATGACTTGCGCCTTCAGGCGATAGCCTTCGCCGGCGCTCTGCACCACGGCGCGGCTCGGCGTCGATTCGCCGCCCATGAAGAGCGAGATGCCGACGACGCCCTCGTTGCCGACGACCGCAATCTCCGCGGACGAGCCGTTCTCCATGACGTAGAGGAGCGAGACGATCGACGTCGTCGGGAAATAGACGTGGCTGAGCGTCGAGCCGGATTCGTACATCACCTCGCCGAGCGGCATCTTGACGTGTTCGAGCTGGGCCAGCCAGCGCGACCAGTCGTCGGGCGGCAGTGACGCCAGCAAGTGGTTGGCTTTCGGGTCGAGGGTCGGGAGGTTCACGGCACTCCTGTAGACGGGCGCCGATCACGCCTGCGAGGTCCGTAATTATAGAAACGTTCGGTGCCCACGATGTGCGCTAGCGCTCCGCGTCACGGCCGCAGGCACACATAGAGCCCGTCGACCGCCTCCTTCTGGTCCTCGCGCACGGTCGCCCGCTCCATCGCCAGCACCTCGAAGCCGTGCGCCGCGGCAAGACGCAGCAGATAGGGCCTCGAATGCGCGTAGCGCAGGCTCGGCTGCAGGCGAAAGCCTGCTGCGTCGTCGTCGCACAGCTCGACCGAGAAGCAGAACGTGCCCCGCGCCATCGTCGCAACGGCGGCTGCAAACACCGGCTCGAGAGCGCCGACGTAGATGAAGACGTCGGCGGCGACGAGCAGGTCGTGGTGCGCGCGGTCGTCGCGCAGGAACGTGACCGCGTCGCCGAGCGCGAGCCGGTCGTACACCCCCAGGGCGCGCGCCTTCTCGAGCATGCGCGGCGACAGGTCGACGCCCGCGAGCCGGCGCGCCATCGGCCGCAGCAGCGGACCGCACAGGCCCGTGCCGCAGCCGAGGTCGAGCGCCGACGCGTACGGGCCAGGCGCGACGCGGGCCAGCACGTCGACGAGCCGGCGATGGCCGTCGTAGCGGAGCTCCTCGACCAGGTGGCGGTCGAAGTCGGCGGCGTAGCCGTCGAAGAGTCCCTGCACGTACGCAGCGGGCGGCGCGGGCGGCGACGCGGCGCGTCGGACCGCCGCCAGGTAGAACGCGTTCAGCTCCGGCTCGGCACCGAGACGCACCGCCTGCTCGAACGCCTCGGCCGCGGCATCGAATCGCCGCAGCTCGCGCAGCACGCCGCCGCGCAAGCCCCATGCGAGCGGATGCTCCGGCGCCAGCGAGAGCAAACGGTCGACGTCGGCGAGCGCGTCCGGCAGGCGCCCGACCTGCGCCAGTGCCGTCGCACGGTGCAACAAGCCGTCGACGCTGTCGGGCTCGATGGCCAGCGCTTCGCTCGCGCTGGCCATGGCCTCGTGCGGCTGCCCCAGCCGCGACTGGATGAACGCGAGGTTGATGAGCGTCGAGGCGCGCTGCGGCACCAGCCGCAACGACTCGCGGTAGTGGACCGCAGCCTGCGCGTCATCGCCCGCCTGCTGGCACGCGAGGCCGGCGAAGAAGGCGCTCTTCGCCTGCTCGAAGCGGGCGTCGTCCGGTCCGGTCGGCATGGGCGCCGGGGCGCGGAATGGCGGTGGCCGCGTCAGTTCATCAAGACCGTGTCGGTCGGGCCCTGCGGCGGGATCTTGATGGCGATGGCCTTGACCGGGCCGCTCGTCACGATCGTGCCGCCATGGGCCGTGCCCTTCGGGATCACGATCAGCGTCCCGGGCTTGAAGTCCTTGCGCTCGCCGCCGAGCCACATCGCGCCGCTGCCTTCGAGGATGTACTGGATCTCGTCGGTCTTGGGATGGTTGTGCTTGGCGACGTTGCCGGACTGGATGCCGATGGTGGAGTTGTCGGTGACGACGAGGCCCTTGGCGTTCATCTCCGGATTGCCCGTCGTCGGCAGGTCGGCATGCTTCATCGCCATCAGATCGATCATCGCCGGCGCGAGCGGCGCGGATTCGGCATGGGCGTCGGCCAGCGCGTGTTGGGCGATGGGCGAGGCCACGACGCCGGCGACGAACGCAGCGGCGATGGCGAGACTCAGGGTCGTCGTGTTGTAGCGCATGGAGGCCGTCCTTCTCGGTGGATGCGAGCATTCGCGCGGAAAGTATGCGGTCGCCGGTGCGGCGAACGGATCAGGGTCTGCCTTGATCCGGGCGCGTCCTGGCCGCCGGTCGGCGCGACGATCAGGGCAGCGGTCGTGTCAGATAGACGCCTTCCCTGCCGACGATGGCCACGCGCGCCGGCATGAAGATCGTGCAGTCGGCGCACGGCGCGCGGACCTCCAGCGGTCCGTCGATGGCGATGAGCTCGCCGGCAGCGAAGGTCTCGAAGCCGATCACCGGGCGCGCAAAGGCGAAGCGCTCGTTCTGGATCACGTGCGTGCGCAGCAGCTCAAAGCGGCGCGGCGACGACGCTGGCGCAGCGACAGCGCGATCGATCATCCCGAAGTGGCCGAGGAAATCGAGCGCGACCTCGCACGCGACGTCGGCGGTCGCCTGCTTGAAGTGCTGGCCACATTCGACGACCAGCGCGGCGCCGGGACCGTCTGCGCCAGCATGCGCGCCGTGCTGGATCAGCGGCGTGCCCGACCCAAGCCCCGCGGGCATGACCAGGTGCACCTCCGGTCGCGGCAACGCCAGCGCCACCGCCGCGTTGCGCGCGAACGCCGGATAGACCCAGAACGGCACCACGTCCTGGCTCGTCGAATGGATGTCGAGGATGTGGTCGGCCGCGGCCACCGCTGGACGCATCTCACGCGCGCGACGCAGCTCGACGCTGTCCTCGCCGCCGTCGAGCCACGCCTGCGACCAGATGCGGTTGAGGTTGTGCGTGATCAGCCGGCTGTCGAACGGCTTCGCGGCGTCGAAGGTCTCGTAGGCCGCGACGTTCGCAAAGCTCAGCGTCAGGGTGCCGATCTTCGGCCGGACGCCGCTGTCGAGCAGGCTGCACACGGCCACCATGCCGCAGAACTCGTTGCCGTGGGTCAGCGCGTTGATCATCACGTGCGGCCCGGGACGGCCCGACGCGAAGCGGTGGACGTAGTCGATGCCCGTGTTGCCGGCGCGGTAGTGCGACAGGTCGCGGGGCGTGACTTCGAGCGGGGGCGAAGGAGCATTCATGGCCCGCGATTGTGCGGGTCGCGTGCTCACCCACGGCTCGTCGCCGGGTGTCAGGTGCTCAGGTCGATGTGGTGCGCCTGCTGGCCATCGAACACATCCTTGGGCTTGTAGAAGATCTCGACGCCCTCTCGGGTGGTGATGGTGCTCGTGACTGGGGATCCTTGCAGAGGTCGGACACGGGATGCGCGGACGCCGGCGGCCCTCAGCGCTTGCGCGCCAGCGTCAGGCCGTCGCCGATCGGATGCAGCGAGAGGTCGATGCGCTCGTCGCCGTGCAGCTTGGCGTTGAGCTGCTGCACGGCCACCGTGTCGGCGTCGGTCGCGGGCCTGGCGACCGAGCCGCCCCACAAGGTGTTGTCGATCGCCACGCGGCCGTCTTGCCGCACGAGCTGCAGGCAGCGCTCGTAGTACGCGTCGTAGCCCGCCTTGTCGGCGTCGATGAAGGCGAAGTTGTAGCGCCCCGCTTCGCTGGCGGCGAGCCGCGGATCGAGCGTGACGAGCGTGGGAGCGAGGCGCAAGTCGATCTTGTGCGCGACTCCGGCCTGCTCCCGGTACGGACGGCCGACGCGTGTGCACCCGTCGCTGATGTCGCACGCGAGCAGCGTGCCGTCGTCGGGCAGCGCGGTTGCGACGGTGAGCGCGCTGTAGCCGGTGAACACGCCGATCTCGATGGCCCGGCGCGCGCCGATGAGCTTCACCAGCAGCGCCACGAGCTGGCCTGCTCGGGCGAGATCTGCATGCCGGCGCGCGGGTGCGCTGCCGTGGCGGCGCGCAAGTCGCGCTGCGCAGGGTGCTCGCGGACCGACTGCGCGATCAGGTTGTCGTGCAGAACATCATCGACGTGGAGCAGGCGCGCGACGTCGCGTCATTGACCTGCGGATCGCACCGGGCCGCAGGCCCGGGCGACGGCGCTCGCGGCTCAGGCGAAGATGCGACGGCGGAACGGGCTCTGCATCTGCACCGCGGGCCGGCCGTGCGCGGCGACGAGCCGTGCGATCGAGCTCGCCGCGAGTGTCAGCGCGGCGACGATGCCCCACGCACCGAGGTGCGGCGACGCGAACGAGGCGACGAGGAAAAACACCGTCAGCCCCGACCACATCGCCAGGTCGATGCGGGCTGCGCGACCGGCCGCGACGCGCGCATGAACGATCGCGAGCGCCAGCGCGAGCAGCGCCAAGCCGATGCAGGGCATGCGCTCGGACAGCGTGACGGCGCCGACCGGATGCGCGCCCGTGAACAGCATGACGGCCGCGGAGATCGGTGCAGCGACGGAGACGATCAGTGACAGGCAGCGGTTCATCATGGCGGACCCCGAAGGTTCGATGCGCAGGTCGAGGGCGCGAAGCTTTCCGACCGAAGAAGCGCAGCGTAGCGGTCGGTCAACGGCGCACGACCCCCGCGCGTGCGGGGATCGCGACAGCCGGTTCACTTGTTGTTGCGGCTGCGCGCCACGGGCCGGACGCGAACCGTGACTTCCGTCACGCAGCGCTTCGATGTCATCGCGTCGCGCAGCACGACACGGTCCGACCGCGCTCCGCGCTCAACATCCCGCCGTGCACTTCCCGCCCGCGTCGAACTCCATCGTCTTGCCCGACAGCGGCACGTGCACCGGCACCTTGACCGCCTTGATGAACGCTTCCGTCTTGCTGCCCGGCCGGACCTTGCCGCCCACCGTGCCGACTTCGTTCGCGTGCGAGGCAATCACCGAGGCGGGCTTGACCAGCTCGTTGATCACATAGGAGGCCTCCGCCGGACCGGTGGTGAAGCCGTCGCCCATGTTCATGACCGCGAGCTTGGCCTGGTAGTGGTTGCGAACGACGATCTCCTGGTCGGCGGTGATGCCCGTGTCGCCCGACAGGTAGGCGACGAGGCCGTTGCTGAAGCGGACCACGTAGCCCGTCGCCAGGCCGACGTCGCCGGCGATGCCCGCGTCCTTCATGGCCTTGCCCAGCTCGCCGCCGATGTAGTCGGGATCGATCCCGTTGCTGTGCATCGCCGTCACTGTCGCGATGCGCACGCCGCCGACGGTGACGCTGCCGCCGAAGCGCGCGAGCATCGAGTTGGCCGGGTCGCCGCCGTTCGCCTTGAGCTTGGCCGCGAAGAAGGGCGGCATCTCGCTGCCCGTGACGATCTTGGATTTCTTGGCGAGCGCGATCTCGACCGCGAGCGAGTTCGGCATCGACGAGACCGACATGTCGGGCGCTTCGCAGCTGCCGGAATTCGGTGCCTTGTTGTGGGCGTTGCCGACGTGGTCGCCGTGCATGTGGCTGACGAGGATGATGTCGATCCTGCCGAGCCGCGGATCGCCCGCGCCGGCGACGGTGCGGCCGGGGTCGTACAGGATGCGCGCGCCGTTGGGATCCTCGAAGACGAGCGCGCGATCCTGCGGACAGAACTCGCCGTCGATGCCGCCGAGCGGCGTCACCTTCACAGTCTGCGAGAGGGCGGGGAGCGAGAGTGCCGCGCCAAGCGCGCACAAGACAGCCATCCGGGTCGAACGATGCATGGAAAGTCTTTCGTGGTTCGGGGTGATGGGTCAAGCTACCACCGCCCCATCGTCGACGGCAACGGGGAATGCGCGCGGACGCATCGGCGTCCCGCCACGCGGAGTATCGACAGGCGCGCCAACGGGGCGCCTTGCCGGCCACTGTCCTTTGGAGGATGGCCGGCGCGCACGCGAAGCCCGACCCTGCGTCCGCGGCGACCTGCCGCGATTCGAGTCCTGCGCATGAACGCACTGTACAAGCTCTCTCCGAACCGCCCCTTGCAACGTGTCGCGGTCGCCGTCGCCATCGCGGCGAGCACCCTCAGCGCGTGCTACGTGATCCCGATCGATCCGCGCACCGCGCAGCCCTACCCGCAGACGACGATGCGTGACGGCTACACCGGCGCGCAAGTCCCGGTGCAGATCGCCGCGTTGCCGGTGGCCCCGGCGCTGGTCGACGTGCGCCTCTATCCGCTCAACACGCAGGCCAACAAGGGCGGCCTGCTGAAGGCCCAGGTGTTCGACAACAACGCCGGCCACGGCTCGTTCACGGTCTCCTATCTCGGCGACACGCTGCAGGGCGAGTCGACCCGCGTCGACGGCAACTACGCCGCCTTCGGCCGCATCTACCAGCAGGTGCTCGGCGCGTCGCTGCGCAGCTTCTCCGGCCGGCGCGGCATCGCCAACGCCTTCGGCGCGAAGGGAACGAACGCGCAATGCGAGTACGTGATCACCGGACCCGGATCCGGCACCGGCGTCTGCCAGTTCTCCGACGGCGCGAGCTACCAGATGCACTTCGGCGGATGACCCCGGCGCCGGGCACCGACCCGGCGCGACGGTCAGCTGCGCCCGGAGCGCCGGCTGCGCGGCTGCAGCTTGTCGACCTCGGCGAGCTGCTGCCTGAGCAGGATGAGGAGCGATCGCGCGTGCTCGACGGGCAGGCGCAGCGAGCTGGTGTCGGATCCCTCGTCGCGTGCCGAGCGGGGCGCGACGAGCACGTCGACGCCGAGCTCGATCATTCCCTTATCATGTCTCGCAGACTTCAGGCGCTGGACTTCGATGTCAAAGGTCTTCACGCGACTCTCCCGCCAGTGGGCGACGACCGATTGTCTCTGCGTGCGCGGCCGATGGTGTTCAATGCGACTCTCGTCACCCCGGTCCGGACTTGCGATGAAGGCGAAGAAGTTTGCGCTCGGCGTGTTGGCCGCCCTCGTCGTGGCCGGCGTTGCGGGCTGGTTCAGCCTCGACAAGGAGACGCGCGCCTTCCTCGCGACGCTGCCGACCAACCGCGACCTCCTGTTCTGGAGCCAGCCGCAGCGCGACGCGGCGTTTCGTGCGCTCGACCGCTTGCCCGTGCTCGCCAAGTCGCATGTCGTGCCGGCCGGTGCGACGCCGATGCCGCTGCAGGCCGGGCCGCCGCTGCAGGTGGCGAACGTCGACGACTTCATGTCGAGCCAGCGCAGCGCAGCGCTGCTGATCGTGCACGACGGCAAGCTGCGCCTCGAGCGCTACGGCCTGGGCTTCGACGCCGGCGGGCGCTGGACCAGCTTCTCGGTGGCCAAGTCGATCACTTCGACCCTCGTCGGCGCGGCGATCCGCGACGGCTACATCCGCAGCATGGACGACAAGGTCAGCGACTACATCCCGGAGATGAAGGGCTCGGCGTACGACGACGTCAGCATCCGCCAACTCCTGACGATGACCTCGGGCGTGCGCTGGAACGAGGACTACGCCGACCCGAACTCCGACGTCGCGAAGTTCAACGGCCACAAGCCCGAGGACGGCGTCGATGCGCTCGTGAGCTACATGAGGAAGCTCCCGCGCGAAGCGCCCGCCGGCACGCGCTGGCACTACAGCACGGGCGAGACCAATCTCGTCGGCGTCCTGCTCAATCAGGCGACGAAGAAGCCGTTGGCGACCTACCTGTCGGAAAAGATCTGGGTGCCGGCCGGCATGGAGCAACAGGCGACGTGGATCCTCAACCGCACCGGTCAGGAGATCAGCGGCTGCTGCATCCAGGCCGCGACGCGCGACTTCGCCCGCTTCGGCGTCTTTATCCTGAACGGCGCCCGCATCGACGGCAAGAGCATCGTGCCCGACGGCTGGCTCTTGGAGGCGACGACGACCCGCACCGATGTCGGACGACCGGGCCGCGGCTACGGCTACTTCTGGTGGACCTACGCCGACGGCTCCTACGCCGCCCGCGGCATCTTCGGCCAGGGCCTCTTCATCGACCCGAAGAGGAAGCTCGTGATCGCGCTGAACGCCGACTGGGGCCGGGGCGCGAGCGACCGTCCGGCCGACGAGGCACGCGAGTCGTTCTATCGCGCGGTGCAGCAGGCCGTCGACGACGAGGCCGCGGGCAAGACGAGCGCCGGATCGGGTCGCTGACGCCTGCCGGTCAGCGCAGCGCCTCGGGGTTGAACATCATCGTGCGGTGGTCGTCGTCGTCGGCGGCCGTGCGCGCCGGCCCGTCGAGCCGCAGCGTCAGCGTGTTGGCGACGCCGATCCGCGTGCCGCTGCGCACCGGGACGTCGACGCCCTTGCCGACCGGCTGGCCATCGACCGTCGTCACGCCGTCCGAGAGCGTGCGCAGCCTCAGGCCCTCGGGAGCACGCCGCAACTCGAAATGCCAGCGGCTGATCTGGCGCGCGCGCGCCGGATCGGGATGGACCAGCACGATGTCGTTCGCGCGCGCACCCTCGGGCTCGTGCAGGCGGCCGAAGCTGACGATGTCCTTCTGCGGCAGCGCGATGTGCTCCTCGGTCTCCTCGATCAGGACGCGGCGCGGAAACGCGGCCGGATCACGCCAGTCGAGCTCGAGCAGGTCGACCGGCTGCGCGACGCCCTTCAGCTCGCGCGTGCCGATCGCATGCGAGAGCAGGCGCAGCGCCGGCCCGAATTCCAGGAACACCTGGCGGGTCAGGTAGACGCCGCCCGGCTCGGCGGCGCGCGCGACCCGCGCGGCGACGTGGACGGAGTCGCCCGTGACCATCGCACCGTCGGTCAGCACCGAGCCCCAGTGCAGGCCGATGCGAACCGCCAGCTGGTGCTCGCGCGCCCGGCTCGCGTTCTCGCGCGCCATCGCCTGCTGGAATGCGATGATGCCCTTGACGCCCGCCTCGGAATCCGGGAAGACGCAGAACACGCCGTCGCCGACGGCATCGACGATGCGGCCCTGCGCATCGGCGGCGGCCTGCGCGAGCAGGTCGAAATGCAGCTGGTGCAGCTGGCGGCCGACGGCGTCGCCGAAGCGCGAGAAGTACGGCGTGGAGCCGACGATGTCGGAGAACGCCATCAGCAGCGAGCGCTCGAAGCGGTGCCTGAGCTCGTGCTGCAACTGGTTCTGCAGACGGATGATCTCCGTCATGCTGAGGGTATTGAGAGTGCTGAGGTCGATCATCTGCGGCGTCCACCCGGACGGAGGCGATTGTCAGGCCAGCGGAGCTATGCTGCCAGTGCGCTGCCCGCGCCCACGCCATGGCACCGTCCCATATCTTCATCAGCTACCGCCGCGACGACGCGGCCGGCTACGCGCGCGCGGTCAACGACGAGCTGACGCGCTGCTTCGGTGCGGAGCGGGTCTTCATCGACGTCGACGACATCAACGCCGGGCAGCCGTTCAGCGAGGTCATCCAGCGCTCGGTCGCAGACTCGGCTGTGCTGCTGGCACTGATCGGCAAGCGCTGGCAGGGCGAGCGCGAGGGCGCGCCGCCGCGCATCTTCGACGCCGGCGATTTCGTTCGGCAGGAAGTCGCGGCGGGGCTGGCGAAGGGACTGCGCGTCATCCCCGTGCTGCTCGACGGCGCGACCATGCCCGACCCGGGCACCTGCCGCCGGAGCTCGCCCCTTTGGCCGGACGCAACGCGCTGGAGCTCGACAACACGCGCTTCGCCGCCGACATGGCGCACCTCGTGCACGAGGTGCGCAACGTGCTTAGCGACACGGCGCCGCCGCCGCCGACGCGCAGGGCGTTCACGCACTGGGGACTGGCCGGCGCGCTGTTGGGCGTGGCAGCGGTGGCGACGCTCTGGCAGTGGCGGTCGCCGGCGCCCGCATCTGCGCCCGTGGCGCAAGCGCCTGCGCCGGTCGTGCGTCCACCGATCAACGGCGAATGGCGGGCCGATGTCGACTACGACTGGCCCAATGCGCACTACAGCGAGCGCTTCGTGTTCTCCGGCGAAGGCGACGAGGTGCACGGCAGCACCTCGTACCTCGGCGTCGCGCGAGGCGTGCTCGAGAGCCGCATCGATGCAGCGGGCCTCGGCTTCGTCACGCGGACGAGCGAGGCGGCGGGTGCCGGCGGCGGCGAAACGGCGATCGTGCATCGCTACCGCGGCCGCCTGGCCGGCGACGAGATCCGGTTCGTCATGCAGAGCGAGGGCGGCAGCTCCGCGCACCAGCCGGTCGAGTTCGTCGCCCGTCGCGTCGCGGTGAGCGCTTCGCAAGCGAGCCGCTGAAGCGACCGCAACGACGCCTCACCATCGTCATCCGCCCGCGAGCTTGCTCTTGTAGCCTTCTTTCGCGAGCAGCGCGGCGATCGCGTCGCGGTGATCGCCCTGGAATTCAAGCGCTCCGTCCTTGACCGTGCCACCTGTCCCGCACGCGGCCTTCAGACGTTTCGAGAGCGCGCTCAACGCAGACTCGTCGAGGATCAGGCCCGTCACCACCGTCACGGTCTTGCCGCCACGACCGCCGACCTCGCGCCTGATGCGTGCGATGCCGTCGCCGGCAGGCGCGGCGCGAGCGCGCGACGTCGCGCAACTGCACGACGCGACCGGCTGGCGGCACGCGGGACACATGCGACCCGCGTCGGTGGAGTACACGAGTCCGCCGGAGGATGCTGGCTTGACCATCGGCGCCTCATGATGGCACGGCGCGCACGGCCACGGCGACGTCCCGGCATGACCCTGGCCGGGCTCGCGGTCGGATGCAACGACACAATCGCTCATGCCTAGTCTTTTCGAACCCTTCGTCGCCGGCGATCTGAAGCTCGCCAACCGCATCGTCATGGCGCCCTTGACGCGCAACCGCTCCCCCGGTGCGGTGCCGGGCCCATTGGCGGCAACTTACTACAGCCAGCGCGCCAGCGCCGGCCTCGTGATCACCGAAGCCACCGCGATCAGCCAGCAAGGCCAGGGCTACGCCGACGTGCCCGGCCTCTACGCCCCCGAGCAGCTGCAGGCCTGGAAGCGCGTGACGGACGCGGTGCACGCAAAGGGCGGCTGCATCGTCTGCCAGATCTGGCATGTCGGCCGGGTCTCGCACACGGATCTGCAGCCCGACGGTGCGGCGCCGGTCGCGCCTTCGGCCATCACTGCAAAGACCAAGACCGTGCTGATCCGCGACGGCGTGCCGATCTTCGTCGAGACCTCGCGGCCGCGCGCGCTCGGCATCGACGAGATCCCGGGCATCGTCGATGACTTTCGCCGCGCTGCGGCCGCCGCGGTGAACGAGGGCGGCTTCGACGGCGTCGAGATCCACGGTGCCAACGGCTACCTGCTCGACCAGTTCCTCAAGACCGGCGCGAACGTCCGCGACGACGGGTACGGCGGGTCGATCGAGAACCGCGCACGCCTGCTGATCGAGGTCGCGCAGGCGGTCGCGGGCGCTGTCGGCGGTGGCCGCGTCGGCATCCGCCTCTCGCCGGTGACGCCAGCCAACGACATCGTCGACGCCGATCCGCAGCCGCTGTTCGAATATGTC
>Ga0123336_10003517_pt1 | contig 13035 bp, 9 predicted proteins | sample SSSSmetaG_FD_96466 | JGI IMG/M metagenome (GOLD analysis project Ga0123336, IMG submission 96466) | Glacier valley bacterial and archeal communities from Borup Fiord, Nunavut, Canada, to study Microbial Dark Matter (Phase II) - ​SSSS metaG | ecosystem: Environmental > Aquatic > Freshwater > Ice... | reverse complement strand
ATACTAAAGTTGAAAAAATTAATTTCTTATTAAAATAATTAAAAATTAAATCAAATGAATGAAATTAAAATTAGAAAAATGACTTGAAAATTAAAAAATTCAGTTAACTAAACTAAATTTTTTTAAACTGTTTTAATAAAACTATATCGAAATATTGATATCTATATACCCATAAATATTAATGAAAGTTACAAATAAGTTGATAATCTTTAATTAGTTGATGTTTTAAACAAAATATTAAAAAATAATTTTGTTTCAATAAAATTATTAACTCTTTTATTTTTCTATAAAAGCATTTCAGAAAATGATTTAATAATAATCGATTTGTTCCAACACTGGGGTATATTTTCTTTTTCTTGTTTTTTCATATTCATTTATTACCCTGCTCAAGTTGGTAAAAAAAGGAAACCCAACTGAATAGTATTCATAACCGGCATTTTTCTCATTTTCGTTCACATAAATAACAGCCGATAAGAAAAATTCAGTTTTATTTTCATAATCTACAAAATAAGAGCAGTCACTTATAAAACCAATAGCAATGCCTACCTTATTAAAACACCTGATGGTTGAATTTCTTCTGCTCCTGTTTTTTGCATTTAGAAAATATTTATAAGAAGAATCAAAAAAATTATTTTCATCGTAAGCAGGATCTTTACATTCACGAGGGAAAATGCTCATATATCGATGGAGAAATTCGTAATCATCGTAAGTGAGGTGAAATTGTTGAGAAGGTGGAAAGGATTCATGAAATAAAAGAGTCGTTAAAATTTTATGAGCGTCTTCTAAAGGGAAATGATTAGCATATTTAAAATTCATACCCGCTACAACAGTTTTTTTTACATTAATTTCAGCTTGTGGAATTCTTCCTTCAGGTTTTTCATCATATAAAATAGTACCATCCGAATTTAAAAATTGAAAACTATTAAAAGGCTTTCCTGAATAAGAAAAATTTTGAGTGATACTCGTTTCTGGGAATCCCATTTCTCTTAATCGCTGATGCAAATATCTTTGCCCAACAAATTCATAAAGAATAGTATAAGAAAAATTATCACTTGCTATCAACATTTTTTTTATTGATTCTGCAACAGTGGTTTGGTAAATACCGGCCCCACTACTTCTCTGGCAAAATAAGGATGAATTTTTTCCTAAACCTTTAATGTTAAGTCTATGAAGTTTTTCTAGAGCAAGTGCTATAATAGGTAATTTAACTAAGCTTGCAGGGTAAAAATACTCTTGGTTATTAGCTCTATAGGTAAATGTTTTTAGTTTGGGTTTATTTTGCTTATCACGGTTTATCTGGGTGTAAATAATTTGCAAACGGTATTTACGAGGGTTATAAAGAACTTTGTAAATGGATTGTGAGGTATCTTCTTTCATTAAAAAATCAAGAAAATCTTTGGAGTTTAATAGCTTTGGAATATTTATTTTATATGCCTTTTTATTTTTCTTTGGTTTGTTGTCATCATTTCCAAAGGTTTGTTGAACAAGACAAATTAATAATAGGGTAATAAATATATTTTTAAAAAAATGCATAAGGCTTATAAATCAAAAACAAATCCTAATAACAGCAGTTTAAACTTAAAACGAAAATTTAAAAATTCTTATATGGAAATTTAAAACTTTAACGACACCGTAAAGGAAATACATATAATTTTTATAATTTTGACTTTTTATTTTTTTTCATCCTAATTCTATTTTTATCGTATACTATTTTAAATGCAAATGAGTGCAATAATTGTTCCTTACAAAGATAAAAATACAGGTAAAAAAGAGCAAGTAGCAGAAATGTTTGACAATATTTCTGCAAAGTATGATTTTTTAAATCACTTTTTAAGTGGTGGAATTGATATTTTATGGAGGAAAAAAGCCATTTCATTTCTTAAAAATGAAAAACCCAAACTTATTTTAGATATTGCAACCGGCACAGCCGATTTTGCTATTGAAGCATTGGCATTAAACCCTGATAAAATTATTGGTGTTGATATTTCTGTTGGAATGCTTGAAATAGGAAAGGATAAAATAAAAAATAAAAAATTAGAGAATAAAATCGAACTGCTTTTAGGTGATTCTGAAAAGCTTAACTTTCAAGACAATACATTTGATGCTATTATCGTTTCATTTGGAGTGCGTAATTTCGAAAATCTTGAAAAAGGTTTAATGGATATGTTGAGGGTATTAAAACCAGGTGGAACTTGTGTTATATTGGAGTTTTCAAAACCCAAACAGTTTCCTATTAAGCAATTATATAATCTTTATACCCGTTATATTTTACCTAGGCTAGGTCGAATGGTTTCAAAAGATAAATCAGCTTATTCTTATTTGCCAGAATCGGTTTCAGCATTTCCGGAAGGAAATGATTTTATAAATATTTTAAAGAAAACGGGTTTTCAGTCAACTCATTTTGTTCCACTAACATTTGGTGTTAGTTCTATTTACACTGGTAAAAAAATTAGTTAGATCAAACAAATAATATGCTATTTAATATTAAACCTTCATTAAAATCAGAAAAGAGTATTTTTAAAATCATTTTTGCATTTTTATTATTACTCATTTTGTTTTCAGCACCTTCAGCTTTTGCTCAGAAAACAAATCGTCGGTTTTTTACAAAAAATCTTACCGATTATGATGATAAGCGATTGCATTATGGAATATGTTTGGTTGGGACTTCAAATAAATTTGTGAGGAAATATTCCGATTATTTTAATTCAAATAGCGATAGTACATTTGCTGTAAACCCAAAATCTGATTTAGCAGCTGGAGTTGGCTTATTAATAAATTATAAAATAGCAGAACATTGGGATATTCGATTTAGTCCTGTAGTTAATTTTTATCAACGTTCAATAGAATATAGATTTACAAGTGGAAGCAAGGCAACACAAACCATAGAAAGTTCATTTTTAGAATTTCCATTGTTATTAAAATATAGGTCTATGAGAAGAGGAAATGTAGGAATGTATATGTTGGCTGGAGTAAAACCCGGAATTGAAATTGGTTCTAAAAAAGGTGAAAACAGAATAGATTTAGTAAAAACTGATAATATTGATTTTTCTATTGAATACGGTTTCGGTTTTGATTTATATTATACTTATTTCAAATTTTCTCCTGAAATACGTTTTTCACATGGTATCAAAAATATGATTGTGAGTGATAATACGGTTTTTGCAAAAAGTTTAAGCAAATTAACAACTCACAATGTATCTCTTTATCTTTATTTTGAGTAAAATAGTTTATTATCCATTTATTACTGACCACCTATTAGCAGCCTGTATTTTTTACGTTCATTAGTAAAATCCCACCATTTTTTATTTGAATTTAGGTTATTAGCATTATATATTACTAATCTAAATTGATCTTCAACACATGGATCAATAGATGTGCCGCATAATTTTTCCAAATTTCGAAAAAGATCATATCCATTCTTATCTTTTAATTCTTCTATTGAATAATAACCTAGAGAAATTAAATCATGAGCAAACTTAATTCCGATAGAGGAAATTTTTTGAAATTCGATTAACGCTTTAATTTCCTTCGCTCTCATTTCAGTAATATTTAAAACTTTTTCAATTTCATCAATAGAGAAATTGTTTAAATTTTTTATTTTGAGCTTATTCTTTTTTAAATTTTCTTTTTCTAATAATGTTAAATCTATTTTCATAAACAGAGAATTTAAATAAAATAAATATTTGGGGCTTGCCTCCGGCCGGGCTTTACGTTTCAATCTTTTTGTTCGTACCTCACAAAAAGGATTTTCACTTCAATCCCTAAGCCAAAATAAAATCACAAAAATTTAAAATAATTTAATTATCATTTTATCAATATCAGTATATTCATAATTGCTAAATCAATTGCCATAATAATACTTAAAACTATGTATATAATTTAAATTTCAGAATATACATGTATCTAAATTTTTAAAACATGAGCAAAAAAAATCACCACTTCAATTTAAAAAGTGGTGATTTACTTAGAATAAAAAATAAAGAGATTAAATATGGATTGCCCTATTATCAGTAGCTGCTAAGCAAGCTTCTTTAAATGATTCTGTAAATGTTGGATGAGCATGAGAAATTCTTCCAATATCTTCTGCCGAAGCCCTAAATTCCATTGCAACAACAGCCTCAGCAATCATATCTGCAGTACGAGGCCCAATCATGTGCACACCTAAAATTTCATCTGTTTCTTTACTTGCCAAAACTTTTACTAAACCTTCTGTATCCATACTTGCTCTCGCTCTGCCAGAAGCTTTAAAAGGAAAGCTTCCCATTTTATAAGCAATATTTTTTGCTTTCAATTCTTCTTCGGTATATCCAACAGAAGCAACTTCAGGCCATGTATAAACCACACCAGGAATTAATAAATAATTTATGTGCGGGTGTTGACCAACGATGGTTTCGGCAACAAATGTACCTTCCTCTTCTGCTTTATGAGCAAGCATGGCACCTTTAATAACGTCTCCAATTGCATAAATATTTGGAACTGAAGTTCTTAAATGTTCATCGACAGCCACTTTACCCCTTTCATCTGTTTTTAATCCGGCATTTTCTAAATTTAAACCATCAGTAAATGGTCTTCTTCCAATACTAACCAAGCAATAATCTCCGGTGATAGTAACAGTTTCATTTTTATCGTTCTGTGCGGTTACAATTACCTCATTTCCCTTATTTTCTACTGAACTTACTTTATGTTTAAAAAAGAATTCAGTATCCAATTTTCGCATTGCTTTTTGCAATTCCTTTCCCATGGTTTTATCCATAGTTGGTATCATAGAATCAGCATATTCAACAAAACTAACTTTTGAGCCTAACCTTCCATATACAGAACCTAATTCCGCACCAATTACACCTGCTCCAATTACAATTAAATGTTTTGGAACTTCAGTCATGTTTAAAGCTTCTGTTGAAGTAATGATTCTTTTTTTATCTATATTAATTCCAGCCACCGATGATGGTTTTGAACCGGTAGCAATAATTATATTTGTACCAGAAATTTGTTCACTGCCGCTATCAGTCTTAGTTATTTTTATATTATTTTTATCCATAAAAGATCCAACACCATGAAAAACGGTTACTTTGTTTTTTGTCATTAGATAATCAATCCCCTTTACTGTCATATCAACAACACCACTTTTTCTTTTAATCATTTGAGCCAGATCAACTTTTAAGTTATCGAGCTTTATGCCGTGTTCTGCAAATGTATGAGAAGCGTTAAAGTAATGTTCGCTAGAATCTAATAATGCCTTTGATGGTATACATCCCACATTTAAACAAGTGCCACCTAAAGTATTGTATTTTTCAATAATGGCTGTTTTTAAACCTAGTTGTCCACAACGTACGGCAGCTACATAACCACCAGGACCAGAACCAATTATTATTACATCGAAATCCATATAGTAAAAATCTTTTTATATTATAAAGTTTAGAAGGATTATAAATGAGCTTAAATACTAAATAAAAAAGCACATTTTCAATTGTTTTTAGTGATTTCTAAGTCTTATTTCTAAAAACCTAAATTTAATTAAATAAAAAATGCGTAACCTTTAATAAGTTACGCATTAAAAAAAAATAAAAATTTATATGTCTAATAATAATCTTGAAGGATCTTCTAATAATTGTTTCACTCTCACAACAAAACTTACAGCTTCCCTCCCATCAATTATTCTATGATCATATGAGAGTGCGAGATACATTATAGGTCTTATAACAATTTGACCATCCACTACAACTGCACGATCAACAATGTTATGCATTCCTAAAATTGCTGTTTGAGGTGCATTAATAATTGGAGTTGAAAGCATTGAACCAAATATACCACCATTTGTAATTGTGAAAGTACCTCCCGTCATTTCATCAATAGTAAGTTTATTTTCTTTTGCTTTACCTGCTAATCGTACTATCTCTGCCTCAATTTGAGAAAATGACATTTTTTCAGCATTTCTGATAATTGGAACAACCAATCCTTTAGGTGCAGAAACTGCTACAGAAATATCACAAAAGTTATTGTATACAATTTCATCACCATCCATCATGGCATTAACTGCTGGCCATTCTTTTAAAGCAATACAAACTGCTTTTGTAAAAAAAGACATAAAACCTAAGCCTACACCATGTTTTTCTTTAAATTTATCTTTGTATTTAGCGCGCAATTCCATTACAGGTTTCATATCCACTTCGTTAAAAGTGGTAAGCATCGCTGTTTCATTCTTTACTGCAACTAATCTGCGAGCAACTGTTTTACGCAAAGAAGTCATTTTTTCTCTTCTTTGAGTTCTATCTCCTTTTATTTCTTCTTTTTTAAGTTCAGGTTTATTTTCTGATTTTTGAATTGCAGGTTGATTGGTGGAAGTTTTTTCAGCTTTTACTGCGTCATCTTTTGTAATCCGACCATCAACGCCCGTTCCCTTCACATCTTTCGCTTCAATTTCTTTTTCAGTTAATATTTTTTGTGCGGTTGGAGAAGGGTGCCCTGAAGCGTAAGAAACTTCGTTACTTTGAACTGAATTTTTAATCTCTTCTTTAACAGGAGCATCTGATTTTGGTGTAGTTGTGTTTGTACCTTGTGAATTTCCTTCTTGTATTGAACAAATTAATCCTCCAATAGGAAGTGTTTGTCCTTCTTTTGCAATAATTTTTAATATTCCACTTGCTTCAGCAGCCAATTCAAAAGTTGCCTTATCGGATTCAATCTCGCAAAGTATTTCATTAAGATTTACTGAATCACCATCTTTTTTATTCCAAGTGCCTATGGTTACTTCAGTAATTGATTCACCAACTGTAGGCACTTTCATTTCTACAACTTTACCTGGTTCTTGTTTTTGACTAGTTGCAGATGTTTCTGCATTAGTAATTTCAGTTTTTGGTACTTCTGTCTTATGAGTTGAATTACCAGCAGCATTATCTAAAGTGCAAATTAATGCACCAATAGCCAAAGTATCCCCTTCTTTTGCTACAATATGTAAAATACCATCTGCTTCAGCATTTAACTCAAAAGTTGCTTTATCAGATTCCAATTCACATAAAATCTCATTCATTTTTATTAAATCGCCCTCCTTTTTCCGCCAACTCGATATTGTTACTTCAGTTATTGATTCACCTACAGTAGGAACTTTTATTTCAATTGCCATATAAAATATTTTTTTTATTTTTTTTCAGAATAATCTAAATCTTATAAGAATGATTTTGCAACAATTTCCGCTTGCTCTTTGGCATGCACTTTTGAAAAACCTGTTGCTGGTGATGCACTTCCTTTTCTGGAAACAACATCAATAGGAGCATATTTATAAGTTCTGGATATATAACTCCAGGCGCCCATATTTTCCGGTTCTTCCTGTACCCAAAGTAGTTTTATTTTTTTATCATACTGATTAAGCATTTCATACAATTGTTTAGTAGGGAACGGATGTAGTTGTTCCATTCTTATAATTGCCACATCTTCACGTTTGTTCTTTTGTTGCTCTTCAAATAAGTCATAATAAACTTTACCCGAACAAAGTAATACTTTTTTTACAATTTTTGCCTTAGCATACGAATCACCAATAATTTCTTTAAAGGATCCCTTTGTAAAATCTTCAATTGGAGAAACTGCTAAAGGTTGGCGCAACATCGATTTTGGTGACATAACCACACATGGTTTTCGGAAAGGCCATGCTAATTGCCGTCTGAGTAAATGGAAAAAATTAGCAGGTTGGGTGATGTTTGCAACTATCATATTATACTCTGCTGCTAATTGCAAAAATCTTTCAGGTCTTGCATTAGAATGTTCCGGACCTTGTCCTTCATATCCATGAGGTAATAACATCACAATTCCATTCATTCTGTTCCATTTGCTTTCTGCTGCTGCAATAAATTGATCTATTGCAGTTTGAGCTCCGTTAGCAAAATCACCAAATTGTGCTTCCCAAATAACTAATGCATGAGGGTTAGCCATTGCATAACCAAATTCAAAACCTAAAACTCCGTATTCTGAAAGAAGGGAATTATAAATTCTGAATTTTTCTTGTTTTTCCTGTATAAAGTTAAGATTATGATAAGATTCGTTGGTTTCTGAATCATATAATACAGCATGGCGATGCGAGAAAGTACCACGGCGTACATCTTGCCCACTCAACCTAACTATCTTATTTTCAATTAATATTGATCCATAAGCTAATAATTCTGCTGCTGCCCAGTTTAGTGCTTTCTTTTCAAAAAACATTTCCTGACGCTCTTTTAATAGTTTTTCTATTTGTTTTAACGGTTTGAAACCTTCAGGTATTTTTACCAATGAATTACCAATCTTTTCAATTGATTCGATTGAAATTCCTGTTTCCGGAGATTTATCAAAATCCTGTGGTAAAGATCTTCGCAGTTCCTTCCATTCCGCATCCATTTTTTGATATGAATATGGCAAAGGAGTTTGTTTAACCATATTCAACCTGTCTTGCAATAAATTCCTGAATTCTTCATCCATTTTTACAGCAAGGTCTGCATGCATAGTATCGCCCTTTTCCCTTAATGCTTTTACGTAAACTTCTCTTGGATTTGGATGATCAGCAATTATATTATACAATTGTGGTTGGGTAAATTTTGGTTCATCACTTTCGTTATGCCCATGCCTGCGGTAGCAAACCATATCAATAAAAATATCAATATTAAACTCCTGACGGAATTCTGCTGCTAATTTAGAACAAAAAATAACGGCTTCGGGATCATCACCATTCACATGCAAAACTGGTGCGTCTATTATTTTAGCAATATCGGTACAATAAACACTTGAGCGAGCATCTTCAAAATCAGTTGTGAATCCAACCTGATTATTTATTACAAAATGAATGGTACCTCCAGTTAAATAACCTGGCAAATTAGCCATTTGAGTAACTTCATAAACAATTCCCTGGCCTGCCAAAGCAGCATCACCATGAATAAGAATTGGAAGAATTTTATCGTAATCAGATTTATAAATCCCATCTCCTTTTGATCTTACATAACCTTCTACAACAGGGTTAACTGCTTCTAAATGTGAAGGATTTGGAGCTAATTTTAAATGAACTTCTTTGCCTGTTGGTGTTTTTACCTGACTTGAAAAACCAACATGGTATTTTACATCTCCATCTCCAAAAGTTAAATCTGGTGTGTAATTGCCTTCAAACTCATTAAAAATATTTTCATAGGTTTTACCTAAAATATTACACAAAATATTTAACCTACCACGGTGCGCCATTCCAATTACTGATTCCTCAACACCTAGTTCTGCTGCTCTGGTAATAATTGCATCTAATGCAGGGATTGTTGTTTCTCCACCTTCTAGTGAAAATCTTTTTTGACCAACATATTTGGTATGAAGGAAATTCTCAAATACTACGGCTTCATTTAACTTATATAAAATCCTTGTTTTTTCTTCAACTGTGGGTTCAAAGGAAAGATATTCTTTCTCAATTTTATTTCTGAGCCAGTTTTTTACATTTCTATCCCGGATATAAAGATATTCAAAACCTATTTTCCCTGTATAAACTTTGTTTAAAGCTTCTAAAATTTCTTTAAGACTTGCAGGTCGACCAAAAACTTCAACACCTGCAGTAAATACTGTTTCTAAATCTGCTTCAGACAGGTTAAAATCTTTTAATTCTAATAATGGTTTCCTATCTTTTCTTTTTCTTACAGGATTAGTATCAGCAAGTAAGTGCCCTCGTGATCGATATCCACGAATCAAATGCACAACTTCCATTTCTTTTTTTACTTTATCTGCATCCACTGGTCCGCTTGTAGCTTGTCCATTGGTTTTAATAGCACCGCCGTTAATTTTATAGGAATCAGAAAAATCAAAACCTTCAAAAAATTTCTGCCACGAAGCATCTACCGATTCTGGATTTTCTTTATAAGATTTGTAAAGCTCCTCAACATAACTTCCGTGAGCATTAGCGATGTATGAATATTTGTCCATATTACTATGATGATATTATTAATTCTTCTTAAAGAAGCAAAAATGATAAGAAAAGATTCTTAAAAATGATTATTTACAAATAAAATAGCTTTAAACTAGAATGATGCAAATATAGAAGATTTATTATCAAAATATTTCCGAAAAGTTTACATTTTTAATATGATACAAAATCTTTAAAAAAAAATATTTTTTATTTATCAAAAATATCAAAATACTAATATCGTTATTTTGATATTTTTGAAAACATTTTAAAATGATAGAATTGATATAAAATATAAATCATAAGTTTGTTTTATAATATGGTTAAAACTAAAATGGAAGATTTGATTTTTGAATGTAGGATTTGTTCAAATAAAAAAAATAATAAATCATTTGAAGCAAAAGAAATGATGTTTGGAACCAGGGATAGTTTTATCTATTTTCAATGTGATGCTTGTAATTGTTTACAAATTGCAGATTTCCCACCAAACATATCTAAATATTATCCTCAAAATTATAATGGCCATGAGTCTTCTTCCGAAAGCCCTTTTAAAGGTTTAAAAGGGAAGTTTCGAAAAATAAGGTACAATTCAACACTTTTTCCTAAATCCACTTTAAATAAAATTATAAATAAAATCTTCCCCACTGAACAATATGAAATATTAGGAAAAAAAATAGATCTCAATTTAAATATTAAAATATTGGACGTTGGAGGTGGTGGTGGAAGTTATTTAATGCCTCTCTATGAATTGGGGATAAAAAATACCTTAGTTATTGACCCTTTTGTTACATCTGGAACTGATAAACCTAACGCTTTAAAAATAGTTAAAGGGTATATTTTTGATTTAAATGATAAGTGGGATGTAATAATGTATAACCATTCTTTCGAGCACGTACCAGATCCTTTGGAAAATTTATTGGCTGTACAAAAATTAATGGATATTGATGGTACTTGTATTATCAGAATACCAACTGTAAGTTCATTTGCTTGGAAACATTATAAAACTAACTGGTTTCAATTAGATGCACCACGCCACTTTTTTTTACATTCTGTTGAAAGTATAAATTTACTTGCAGATAAGGCGGGTCTTGAAGTTGTTGATATTATATATGATTCGTCATATATTCAATTTACAGGTAGTGAAAATTATAAAAATAATATCGCAATGAATGAAAAAAGCACTCAGACATTATTTTCTTATTTTAAAAAGAAGTTTAATAACATAAAATACGGCATTAAAGCTTCACATCTAAATAAAATAAATCAAGGTGATCAGGCAGCTTTTTTCTTAAAGAAAAAGTTAATCAATACTAATTAGATTATATTTCAAATATTTACATAATACTATACAATAATATCATTAAAGATGTTGAAACGATTTTTTATATATTTAATTTTTCCATTTGTTGCCTTTATATTTTCAGATTGCAGAAAGGTTAACTATTCATTCACTGGAATAAATATTGGAGATGCCAAAACAATTCTTATTTCCAATTTATTTAATAATTCTGGTCAAGGGCCATCTAATTTAAGTCAAAACTTTACTGAAAGTTTGAAAGATTATTATCAGAAAAACTCTCCATTAAAAATTGTTTCTGGAGAATCTGATTTAATTTTAGAAGGGGCTATTACAAGTTATACGTATTCACCTATGGCAATAGGTGCCAATCAGGCACAACAAAATAGATTAACCATTACGCTTGTAATTACTTTTGTTAATACAAAAAACGATGAACAAAATTTAAAAAATGTTACTTTTTCATTTTATAGAGATTTTGATGCAAATCGTTCGCTCTCAGAAATCGAATCTTCTGCAGATTCTAATTTAAAACCTATTATCGATCAGATAATATTTGACATTTTTAATAAAACTGTAGCCAACTGGTAATTGTTTTTATTAAAGTTTAATTAGCATTTTAATAAAATGTGAGAAAAATTTATACTTTTGCTTATTAAACAAAATCCTATTTATTAACTTTTTTGAATGTGTTAAATAAAGAAGACTTTTTTAGGTTAATAACCCAGCCAGACGAACTTACTGCGATGCATTTACTAGAAATAGAGGGCGCATCACTGAATTTTCCTTATTGTCAGTTAATTCATTTTATTTTAGCAAAAGCATATTACGAACAATCTAACCCTGAGGCATTACTAACAGTAAAAAAAGCAGCTATTTATGCCACTCAAAGGGAGGGACTGAAAATATTTTTACATAAAAATTCAACAAATTCTTATGAGTTTCTTTCATCTGCAACTCAAAACAGTGTTGAACCAATTGAAGAGTTTATTGCTCCTTCGAGCATTAAACCACCAGAAATTGAAGTTATCAGCGAAAAAAAAACATCTACTATTGATTTAAAGAAATTTGAATCAACTTTATTGCCACCCCACCATTTCGAAATTGTAAATCCTAGTCCAAATACGAATAGTGTGGCTGATGATGTTTTATCCGGCTTAAAAAAACTAAAAGACTTTACAGATCATATTGATAAACCAAGTACTTCTAAAAAGATAGTTTTACCTAATGAAAATATTGAAAAAGTTGTCGAAAAGTTTTCTTTTGAAGATGTTTTAAAAGTTGTTGAAAATAAAAATGAAATAAAAAAGGAACAGGAAAATGAAAAGGTATTTCCAACCTTCAATACAGGAATTAATACAACTATTGCAGATGATGTTTTAGCTGACTTGCAAAAATTAAAAAAATTTACAATTGATAATGAGCCAATAGTCGAAGCCTCTCTTTCAGAAATTCATATAAAACCTGAAGAGAAAATTATTAATATTATAAACCCAATTCAAGAGGAGCCTCCTATTATTATTAATGAGCCACAATCTTCAGCTGATGATATTATTATTAATTCGATTGAAGAGCCAAAAAATATAGAAAGTAATACTTTTGAAGACAATGATAAACCATTTGAATTAGGCAGATTGAATGAAAATGATAAAGATATAATTGCTTTTACTCTAAGGATGCGAAATGAAAAGAAGGAAAAGGAAAAAGAGATTATTGAAAAATTTATTAATAACGAACCAAGATTGAAAATACATTCTTCCAATCAGCAAGAAAATACTTCGTCAATAAAAGACCTCTCAGATAATTATAATAATTCAAATGTTTTATTGGCAAGTGAGAATTT
>Ga0123336_10003516_pt1 | contig 13036 bp, 13 predicted proteins | sample SSSSmetaG_FD_96466 | JGI IMG/M metagenome (GOLD analysis project Ga0123336, IMG submission 96466) | Glacier valley bacterial and archeal communities from Borup Fiord, Nunavut, Canada, to study Microbial Dark Matter (Phase II) - ​SSSS metaG | ecosystem: Environmental > Aquatic > Freshwater > Ice... | reverse complement strand
ATTGTTGTGGAAGAAACCCCTTGGCTTGGAGGAATGATGACTTCAGCGGGGGTAAGTGCCATTGATGGAAACCACAATCTGCCATCGGGACTTTGGGCAGAATTTCGGAACGAATTGATTAAATATTATGGTAATGAAGAGAAATTGGCTTCTGGTTGGGTCAGTAAGGTGATGTTTGAACCATACGTTGCTCAAAAAATCCTGCGACAAATGTGTGCAAGAGAGAAAAACTTGACCATAATTTCTTCAGTTAAATTTATAAATATTAAGAAAAAATCGGAAGGTTGGACGGTTGATTTTTCAGATAATATTACCATCAACGCAAAGATTCTAATTGACGGAACTGAATTGGGTGATGTTGCTGCAAAAGTAGGCGTGAAATATGATGTTGGTATGGAATCAAAAGCTACCTACAACGAAAGAATTGCTCCTGAGAAAGCAAATAATATTGTGCAGGATTTGACGTATGTTGTAGTCTTAAAAGAATACAATAGGGACGTAACTATTGGTAAACCAACTAATTATAAAAAAGAAGATTTCATTTGTTCGTGTGAAAAATTGTGTCCCGATAAAAAAATGGAACGCCTTTGGGATTGTGATAAAATGAAAACTTACGGGCAAATTCAGAATGGAAAATTCATGATAAATTGGCCCATTAATGGCAATGATTTTTATGCAAATATGGTTGAGATGAATGAGGTTCAGCGTCAAGAAGCCATCAAAAAAGCAAAAGAACATACTTTAGGTTTTGTTTATTTTATGCAAACAGAATTAGGGTGGAAAACTTTGGGATTGTCAGATGAATTTCAGACGGAAGACAAGTTGCCATTGATGCCATACCATCGTGAAAGTAGGAGAATTCACGGATTGGCTCGCCCAAATATGAACCATTTAGAAAAGCCTTATGATCAATCCGAACCTTTATACAGAACTGGAATTGCCGTTGGAGATTACCCCGTTGACCAGCATCACGGTAAAAATACGAATGCTCCTGATTTATACTTCGTTCCAGTTCCTTCATTCAGTGTTCCTTTGGGCAGTTTAATTCCAGAAGATGTTGATAATTTGATAGTTGCGGAGAAATCCATCTCGGTTTCTAACATTGTGAACGGAGCAAGTCGTTTGCAACCTGTGGTGATGGGAATTGGTCAAGCAGCGGGCACACTCGCTGCTTTGTGTGTACAAGAAAAGATTTCACCTCGACAGGTTTCGATTAGAAAAGTACAAGATAATCTTCTGAAATCGAAGGCATATTTATTGCCATTTTTAGACGTAAAACCAGAACACCTAAATTTTGAATCCATTCAACGAATTGGGGCAACTGGAATTCTGAAAGGAGAAGGCAAAAACTACAAATGGTCTAATCAGACGTGGTTTTATCCTGACTCTGTAATGACGAATGGTGAGGTAATTAATGCGTTGAAAGTTGTTTATCCAAACCTAAATATGCAAGCAAATCAGCAAGTAATGTCAGAGAAATTAGTAGCCGATGATGCTTTCGAGATTCTTACTAAAATACAACCCATTCCCGCAGAATATTTGCAATCTATTCTGAAAGATTACTCTGATAGAAATCAGTTAATAACTCGTGCAATTTTATCAGATTTGATTGATAAAATTATTGATCCATTTCATAAAAAACAAGTGGATTTTAAGGGAAATTTTAAGTAGAATATTGCCGAAATGAAACGCTCATTCAATGAAATCTATTAGATTTGTAGAATATTTATCAGACAGAGATTTATAACCAATCGTGCATCAAAATAAAACCATAATATTTCAAAATTTAGGATTGATAGACTATCAAAGTGCCTGGGATTATCAAGAAAAAATCCATGCTGAAATTGTAGTAACCAAAATTGGAAATAGAAATTTATTGCCAGATAATCAAATAGACACACCTAATTATATACTCTTTTGTGAACATCCTAACGTGTATACATTGGGCAAAAGTGGCAAACCCGAACATCTTTTATTAGACGAAAAGGGTTTAGAAAAGTACCAAGCAAAATACTACAAAATCAACCGAGGAGGAGACATTACTTATCACGGTAAAGGACAATTGGTTGGTTATCCTATTATGGATTTAGAAAACTTCTTTACTGATATTCACAAGTACATGCGGTTTTTGGAAGAAGCCGTTATCAGAACTTGTGCAGATTTTGGGATTGATGCTGGTCGTATTCAAGGACTTACGGGCGTGTGGATTGACCATATTGACCTTAAAAATCCAAGAAAAATTTGTGCTATGGGTGTGAAGGCAAGTCGTTGGGTAACGATGCACGGTTTTGCCTTAAATGTTAATACGGATCTGAGTTATTTTAATCACATTGTTCCTTGCGGAATTGACGATAAAGCGGTAACATCTATGGAAAAAGAATTAGGACAAACCCTTGATTTTCAAGATGTTTCAAATAAAATGTTAGGACATTTGAAGAATATTTTTGTATGAAAAAAGATATAGCATTTCCAGTAGTTGAAGGCATAAAAATTACGATTGCTCGCAATATTAATGAAGATAATGAAGCTGAATGGGACGTTTATTTAATCAATCGTTCAACGACTGATATTGACACCGTTCTTGTAACTTCTCGAGGTTATGGAATTGATAAAAACGGTAAGCCAATAAAAACATCTGAGTTACGTCATTTTCACAAACATTGTGGTGCAGGTAAAATCATTAAAATTGAAATGATAACGCCCGATGTTTTTCATTTGAATAATGAATACTGGGTCAGTTATTACATAGGTAATCAGATATTTGACAAAAAATTTATCTTTGTGCCAGACAGTATTCGGGAAGAAAATTTAATTCTAATCGAAAACCTAAATTTGAAAGGCGTTTTGCATGAATAAGATTTAGGTGTATATAAGCTATGAGGTAAAATTTACATAGCTTAATTCTAATTTTACAACCTCACAATTCATATCCAAAACATACACATGGACTTCAAAAAACTTGCCAAAAATTTGTTATTCATAGACATAGAAACAGTTTCGGCGGAAGGTGATTTTAATCGTCTTTCCGACCGTATGAAGGCTCTATGGTTACACAAGGCAAGTTTTTTGAGTAATCCTAATGAATTGAATGAGGAAGAATTCTATTTTGACCGTGCGGGAATTTATGCTGAATATGGAAAGATTGTAACGATTGGCGTTGGCTTTTTTCATTGGGATGATGAAGATGAAATCTGTCTGAAAGTAAAATCAATTAGCAACGATAGCGAAGAAGATATTTTGAGGGAATTTAAAGCATTGGTTGAAAAAAAGTACAAACCAACTACACTATCTTTGTGTGCTCACAACGGAAAAGAGTTTGATTTTCCGTATATTTGTAGGCGAATGTTAATTAATAATATTGACATTCCGAAATCTCTTCAAATTTCTGGACGAAAACCTTGGGAAATTCCGCATTTTGATACGCTTGATATGTGGAAATTTGGGGATAGAAAACACTACACTTCACTGGAGTTATTAGCCGCACTTTTTAATATTTCAAGCAGTAAGGTTGAACTCAGCGGCGACCAAGTTAATCATGCCTACTATATCGAAAATGCTCTGCCAAAAATAGCTCAATATTGTCGTGAAGATATTATTGTGTTAGCTCAATTGTTCCTAAAATTCCAAAATCTACCTTTGGTAAAAGACCAAAACATTGAAAGAATTTAAGTACATTCCCTCAAATTCACTGTTCAAAAAGTGTCTTTTTGTCTAAAACCCGTTTGATAAATTATCAAATATTATGTTTTTGTTGTTTAATCACAATCTTTGGATTCACTAACCCATATGAAACGATTTTACTTATTCCTGATTTTTACGGCCACATATCTTACTGGAAACGCCCAAATATTCACCCAAGCAAAAGCCGAAAAATTCCTTCAAAATTACAGAGATAATTTAGCAATGCTCAGAAAAGAACATAATAATGGAAGAAATTTGCCAAAAGTTAGTTTCTTCTTTTTTGGCATGGGCGATCGTCTCAAAATGGTATACAAAGATGGGTACTTTATAACGCTAAAACATGAAAGGCTCTCAGGCGTTGGAAAGCAAAAACAGTTATTATTGTTCCTTCTGAATATTTAGTCCACCTTGAACTTGAAAATGGTAAAGCTGTTGATATTCAAGAAGATACGCAAGGAGTTTACATTTACGAAAACAATATGCAGGTAATTATGGCAGAAAGTCATTTGTTATTACCATTCTTTTCAGATAAAAAATATTCTCTTGTTTTAAAGGTTTTGCATCACGAAATCTTGATAAATGTTGATGAAGGATTGCCCTTGTCTAATTTCTTAGTTTACCAAAAGCCAATTTATCGTTCCGCTGCTATGATGACGATGGTTTTGAAACAAACTAATAATTTGAATCTTATCTCGAACTGGGTAACTAACCTGAAAGAACCGTATGATAGAAGTTTTGAAGGAAGCCCCGAAATTGATAATTTAGGACAGGCGTTATATATAATCTCTGCTGTTTCAGATAGCAAACGTCCGCTTATTGAAAAGATTTTAGTAGAAGCAGATAAGTATAAAAATAGTGATTATGTTAAAGGGAAAACTGAGGATTCTTTTCACCCTGTTTATCAGACTAAATGGATAAAATTTGGATTAAAGGCTTTGGGAATATCAGATAGCTATAAGATTCCATTAATTTATGATAATTATTCGCCAGTCTTTTGGTTAGATTTTAAAACCCAAAACGTTGGAGGAAGACAATTTGACGAAACAACGAATCTAAATCTACCCTACCTTACATGGGCAGGAGACCATACATTTAATCAAAAAAGAGCCATAATTTCTTTGGTAGATTATCCACTTTCATGGGAATCAGAAAATAAATCTGCTAATTATTTAGGGATGAGTGTGATAGACCAAATGTATTCACAAAATAAGGTTTGTGCTACCCACGGATGGCACGCTTCGGAAATGTTTTTGCTACTGATAGAACAGAAGTAAATAATTAACTATTAGTAAACAAAAAAGTGTCGATTTGGAACTTATATTTCCGAACCGACACTTCCCTGTTTGTTGATGACTGTTTATATATACTTCTTAGGAGCATATAAAAACCCAAAAGCTTCTGCACCCTCACGTGTGTGTACTTTGTGATGCACATAGTGAGCCTTCATTATACGCTTCATGTATGGGTGTTTGGCAATAAATTTTAGCTTAATTCTTCGATGTACAATTACGTCGTGAAATACAAAATAGAAAGTGCCATAAAATGCTACTCCCAGACCAATCCAATACAAAAACCATAGACTTTCAATATAAGTCCCCAACATGAATGTTGCTACTGAAACCACCGCAAAAACAATGGCAAAAAGGTCATTTTTCTCTAAGGGTTCATTGTGATGTACGTGATGAGATTCGTGCCATGTCCACATTACACCGTGCATGATATATTTGTGCGTAAACCATGCCACTCCTTCCATGAAAAAAAACGTACCAACTGCCAACAAAATTTTTATTAACATGATTTAATTATTATAAGTTTTCAGTAAAATTAGTTTGCAGTTGGCAATAAACAACAAACCAGAGATTTGTTACTAAATAATTATGAGCTAAGACTGACTGCCATTAAATTGCCTATTTAGTTTTTAGATTGTGTAATTATGTTTTTTTAACCAACCGTTTCAAAATTTTGTTTCACAGAAAGCATTTAAAAATCTCAAAAATTATTGAATTTCCTACCTTTGCAACATGAACCAACTAATACTGATCTTCATAGGTGGAGGTTTAGGAAGCCTAACCAGATTTTCCTTGAGTAAACTTATTCAGGAAAATATTAATAAATCATTCCCTTTTGGTACATTGGGTGTTAACATTTTGGCAAGTATTATTTTAGGTATTTTTATTGGAATGGTTGAGATAAAGTCTCTGACAAATCCCAACTATAAAGCCCTAATTGCCATCGGTTTTTGTGGTGGATTTAGCACATTTTCTACTTTCTCGAATGATACTTTACAATTAATTCAAAACAACAGGATTTTGGAAGCCCTAATAAACATTTTATTGAACGTAATTTTATGTATTTTAGCAACATTTGGAGGAATAACTTTGGCAAAAATATGAATATAAGAACAGATGAAGTACGCTACCAGCACACCAAGTTACCAATTTTTTTTCTCAGCTTCTTGATGCCTTCGTGGCAACTTTTTTTCATAACATTTTATACAATGATATCATTATCAAACACTTACGCTCAAAATTTAGGCAAAATCCTTCACGATTCGCATGACGTTTATAAAGAAAAAACCATTACGAAACGTCGTTTTGGGTATCAAACCTTGGTAAACAGAATTGAAGATTTGAAGAAAAATTCTATGTTTGAAGTCTCCGTGGTCGCAAAATCTTCGGAAGGACGAGATATTTATTCAATCAAATGCGGAACGGGTAAAACGAAGGTCTTGCTATGGTCACAAATGCACGGCGATGAACCCACGGCAACGATGGCTTTGGCAGACATTTTTAATTTTTTAGAGAATAAAAAAGATAGCTTAAATCAAGAAGTAAATCCAGCTTTAAATCACCTCAGAGAAGAATTGCTGAAAAAATGCACTTTTTATTTCGTCCCCATGTTAAACCCAGACGGGGCAGAAGCATGGACACGCTACACAATTTTAGGAATTGATATGAACCGTGATGCGTTGGCACTTCAAACACCCGAAGGACAACTATTGAAACAGCTAATTTTCGACATAAAACCAGATTTTGGCTTTAATCTTCACGATAAAAACAGACGATATTCAGCGGGTCAAACAGGAAACTTAGCCACGATGTCGTTTTTGGCAACGGCTTATAATCAAGCCGAAGAAATCAATCCTACACGCAAGCGGGCAATGCAGGTAATTGTGGGGATGAATCAAGCCGTACAGCCGTATATTCCAAATGCCGTTGGACGCTGGATGTCAGATTTTGAACCCCGTGCTTTCGGTGATAATATCCAAAAATGGGGAACAACTTTGATTCTGATAGAATCGGGAGGGTATAAAAATGACCCTGAAAAACAATACATTCGTAAACTTAACTTTGTGTCGATACTCACTGGTTTACAGATGATTGCGAGCAAATCATATAAAAAACAGAGCGTTAAGGAATACGAACAATTACCCTTAAATAGTAAGGCAATTTATGATTTAATTATCCGAAGCGTAACAATAAAAAAGGGTGAGATAACCTTTAAAGCCGACATTGCCATCAACAGAAATGAACGACCCGTGACGGGTAAAGATTACTTCACGACCAGTTCAATTGTAGAAGAAATTGGCGATATGTCCGTCTTTTTTGGAACGGATGAAATAGACGCAACAGGTATGGAAATTGTTTCAGAAAAAGAAATAGGTTTAGGTTCAAAGGCTGATTTTCAAATAGTTAGAGAAGGGAAAGTTGTTTATATAGTTAAAAATGGAGTTATAGAATAAAATATGCAAAATCCAGTAATAATTTTTGGTGCAAATGGCTTAGGAGCCGTTGCCCTTGACATTTTCAAAAGAAATAACGTTGTAGTTTACGCATTCTTAGATGATAATAAAGAATTACACAACACAGAAATTGACGATGTAATAGTTTTAGGAAGCACTGACGACGAAGGGTTTACAAAGTTAATCGGTAAAAAATGCGAAGCCTTTGTTGCCATCGACGACCAAAAAGTACGTAAAAATATTGTTGATATGATCTTGGATGTTCGTAAAATTCAAATAGTCAATGCCATCCACGACCAAGCAATAATTGCCTCAACTGCCGAGGTTGGACACGGGAATTTAGTATCCCCAGGTGTAATCATCAATGCCCGTGCGAAGGTTGGGAATAATAATATTTTTCACAGTAAAGTATTAGTAGATTACGATGCAGAAATTGGCGATTACGTCCAAATTGGAGCAGCGAGCACGATTGGAGCGGGTGTTTCGATTGAAGATAACGTTTTCATTGGCTCAGGTGTAACCATTATTGGTGGTATAAAAATTGGTAAAGGAGCAAGAATTGGAGCGGGTTCAGTGGTGATTGAAGCCGTGAAAGCGAAGGAGACGGTATTTGGAAATCCTGCTAAGAAAGTGTAGAATAATTTAACCTTCCCAAAAATTTTAAAACTTTTGGGAAGGGCATTAGGGTTAAGAAAAGTATATGCTTTGACTCAAACCTCTACGCTTGAACCTACTATTTTCCAATCTCAAAATATGTCACTTCAACCCCAAGATTATCAAGTAATTGCCGTGTCCGTTCTGGGCGTGCATCCGTAATAAAAACCTGCGAAAAAGTGCCATCAACCATCATCGTAATGAGTTGTTGAATACGGCGGTCGTCAAGTTTATCAAAAATATCGTCCAAGAGTAGGAGAGGTGGGAAGCCCTTAGCTTTTGTCAGCATCTCAAACTGTGCTAATTTTAAGGCAATCACGAATGACTTTTGTTGCCCTTGAGAACCAAATTTGCGGAGTGTAAAACCATTTATTTCAAAAATAAAATCGTCTTTATGACTACCAATCGTTGTCCGTTGAGCTGCCAAATCTCGCTGACGGTTCTTTCTAAAAATGTGTGCAAAATTCTCCGCCCCAACCTCTGATTCATAAATCATTTCTACTTCCTCTCGGGCATTCGAAAGCGTTGTATAATGCTTCTTGAAAATGAGCAAAAATTCTGTAATAAACTTATCACGAGCCTGATACAATTTTAAGGAAATTTCTACCAAAGAATCAGAATAAACATCTAATAATAGATTATCTGTATAATTCCTCTCAGAAAACTGTTTCAAAAGAGAATTTCGTTGTAATAAAAGCCGATTATATTGTAAAAGATTCTCTAAATACTCAGAATCCAATTGAGCCATCACACCATCAAAAAACTTTCGTCTCTCTTCACTTCCATCCCGAATAATATCCGTATCATTGGGCGACAACATTACCACGGGAAACCTTCCAATATGCTCTGAAATACGTTCATAAGCCTTTTTGTCTCGCAAAACCGCCTTTTTTTGCCCACGTTGGAGGGATATGGTGATGAGATGTTCAGTGTTCGATTTTTGATGTTCGGCATTTGAAATGGGTTGAGAAAGTGTGTTATCTTCCACGTCAATATTGTCATCAACAAGCCGAAGCGTTGAACGCATTGAATTATGAACACCAAGCATCAAAAAACTCCCTTCAATCATCATATATTCTGCCCCATGATTAATACTCAAAGCATCTTGATTTGAGGTTGAACTCTTAGTTAAAGCCAAGAAATATATGGCATCTAAAAGATTGGTTTTGCCCGTTCCGTTTTCACCCACAATACAATTTATCCGTTCCGAAAATTTAAAGGATTGGTATTCATAACTCTTAAAATGAGATAAACTGATTTTTTGTAAGTGCATTTATGTATTGAACAAAGAAAACCCTTTGTCCATTATTCGTTTTGTCGTAATTTCGTATCACAAAATAACAGTGGATTTGTGGGATAACAAACCATAAATTGTTGATTACAAGAATACAGGGTAGAAAGCGAACAATAATTACTCACACATTCTACCATTCATTCATTCAAAATTGTAAAAAATGGCAAAGAAATCTGAAAACAAAGTAAAATACTCGAAAGAAACCTATATGTATTGGTACGAGTCAATGGTGCTTCAACGCAAATTTGAAGAGCGGGCTGGTCAATTATACGGACAACAAAAAATTAAAGGTTTTTGCCATTTGTATATTGGACAAGAAGCTTGTTCATCAGGAGCGAAATCTGCCTTAAAAGAAGGCGATAAATACATTACTGCTTACCGTGACCACGGAATTCCTTTGGCATTAGGCTCTGATCCAAATTCGGTGATGGCTGAATTATTCGGAAAAGCCACTGGGATTTCAAAAGGGAAAGGCGGTTCAATGCACATCTTCGACAAATCAGTAGGTTTTGTGGGAGGGCACGGCATTGTAGGAGCTCAAATTCCGATGGGTGCAGGGTTGGCATTTGCAGAGAAATATAATAAAACGGGCAATTTAGCCATCTGTTATTTTGGCGATGGAGCCGTTCGTCAAGGAGCATTGCATGAAGCCTTCAACATGGCAATGACTTGGAAATTACCCTGTATTTTCGTAGTAGAAAACAACGGTTATGCGATGGGAACTTCCGTAGCTCGTACTTCAAATGTAACCGACCTTTACACCATCGGAGAATCGTATGATATGCCATCTGAATCGGTTGATGCTATGTCAGTTGAGGCAGTTCATGAGGCAGTTTCTCGTGCGGCTACTCGTGCAAGAGCTGGAGAAGGACCAACGTTTTTAGAATTCAAAACGTACAGATTCAGAGGACATTCAATGTCTGATCCTCAGAAATATCGTACGAAAGACGAAGTTGAAAACTACAAAATGCGTGACCCAATTGAGCAAGTAAAGAAATCTATTTTGGATAACGGCATTGCTACCGAAGAAGATTTATTGGCGATTGATGCCCAAATAAAAGCGAGAGTTGAAGAGTCAGTAAAATTCGCAGAAGAGTCTCCTTATCCAGACCCGAAGGAAATTTACACGGATGTTTATGTAGACGATTATATTTTTCCTGTAGAATAGATGAATTAAAAAAGCCTCAATTTTCAATGAAATTGAGGCTTTTTTAATTTTATCGGCTAACTGATTTTCTGAAATTATAAAAAAGTCTCTCTATCAGTCATACATCCTCAGTGATGATTTCTGCGGTGTAATAAAATCAATAAAAGTTGATTTTCTTCGATACCATTTTGTAATATCCTTGAGCCTTGTTTTCAACGGTAACTACAATAAGAAGACCCGCAATAAAATTATTGACAAAATAATTAGGCAAAAGTGGCGTTGATTTTTGTAATCAAATAACTGACGTTTCATGCGACTATTGAGATGCTTATATCACCACTTTTAAGGTCTATATTCAAAAGGCAAAAAGAATATTAGATCGTTTTCACCTGACAAAATTACGAAAGAATACATGGCTGATTATGTCGAAAATTATCTTTTAAATGCCGTAACCGAAGGACCTAATAATCTTAAAAGAAGTGTCTGAAGAACCGCTTTTGGAATGACCAATTTAGAAAATTTAAAATTAAGGGTTTTAGCAATTCTTGCTAACTCCACAAAAGCTGTGAGGGAACCAATAAGTTTTACTCGATATTTTATTGTTGTGAGTAGTTATTGTATTGTTAAAATGACGGACTCTTTCCCTCTAAAACTAAACTTATCCCCAACTATTTTTCCCATCAATAAAGCTCCAATGGGTGATTGAGGCGAGATAATCATGATTAATTTTTCATCAATTTTTACTTGTCCAATACTTATCGAAAGAAAAAAATCCCCCATAGAACTGCCTATGAATGCTCCTAAAGCCCCTTTTTTGAAATTAATATTTTCATCGATTCGCTCTACTAATTTTCGTTCTTCACGGGTTTGCTGATACATACGGGCGTGCATATCACGGTCGAGGTGTCCCATTGCTCGTGAGGTTTCATATTTGTCTCCTGCCGATGATTTTGACTCTCCGTTGGCAGATTCTTGGGCAGCATTCATAGCATCCAAAGAAGTTTGCATTCGTTGGTCTAAATAGGTTTTTACGTATGTGAGAATAATTGATTTCATATTATTTATGGGTAAGTTGTGATTTAGGGAGTTAATGATTTCTGAAAACCCAGATCAAAGAACCCAGAACTACAAAGTCTCCCTTCGAATCATATAAAACGGATTTTTTACTTTGATCTTTTTATTGTCTAATAACAAAGCTGCCGCCGTTCTGCCCATCGTTTCAAAATCGGTTGTGATGACGGTAATTCCCAATAATTCCTTTAAGGTAGTTTCGTTAAAAGAGATAATTCCAATTTCTTGACCTAATACAAAACTCGACATTCTTGCCTTTTTTACTAAATCCGCTAAGTCAGTTTCTTCTACCACAACATACACCGTTTGGGCTTGTAAAATCTCATTTTCAACGCTCTCTTTTATTACAAATTCTTTCTGTGAATTAACGCAAAAATACCGAACTCCTCGTACAATTTCGACGGGATAATTACCATCACTCGGAAAAACCAAAACCACTCTCTGATATTTTACCATCAAGTCATTAGCATCTTCCAAAGCCTCAGCGACGTCTCTTTCAAAATCTTGATAAACGGTCAAACATTCATGTTTGAAATCGGGCAAATCTTTATCTAAAATCACTAATTCATCTTTCGGAATTTTCTCCAACACCTTGATCATCAGATTTTTATCTGTTTCTGGAAAGAAATGAGGCATTACAACGTAATAATTATATTTCCCTAAATTCTTATCAATAATCTCCTCAAAAAGTCGGGCATTATAATGATGAATTTGTAAATCTACGGATGCCTTATCACCCAAAACTTTCAAAAAAGCGTAGTAAATTATCTTTTTATAAGAACTTAATTTATTGAAAATTAATAAGATTTTCATCTTTTTATTTTCACCGCTGTTGACATAATATCCTTTTCCTTGCACAGAAGTAATGAAGCCTCTTTCTCGCAATTCACGGTAGGCTTTTTCTACGGTGTCACGAGCCAAATAATACTCTTCGCTGAGTTCAGAAATGGACGGTAATTGCTCGTTTTTTTTCAAAACATTTCTTTCAATATCCGTCATTACCGACTCAATAATCTGTTTGTATTTTGGCGTTTTATCGCTGGAGTTTAATTTTAATTTGTACATTTAAATGGCAGTGATGAATCGCATAATTTGTTAATCTTACGATAAAGCAGAAAATCAATTTTTCAATTAGGTTCTCAGAATACAAAACTACCGATAAAGAAATGACTTTTGATATTGGTTTGGGAGATATGTACTCAAGGATAAATATTAAGTTTTTGATAAGTCCGCAAAAAGCTTTCTCAAATTGTTTAAGAATGCTTTTAAAAGTAATCTAAAGATTTACATTCACCGTCAAATAATAAAATCCCCCCACACTTGGTCCTGCCAAAAAGTTGTAATAATAGTTATTTAGAAGGTTTGTTCCGCCTAATTTTAACGATAGTTTTTGTATTGGTAATGCGTAGGTAATTTGTCCATCAAGCGTTGAATACGCAGGAACATT
>Ga0123336_10003515_pt1 | contig 13041 bp, 8 predicted proteins | sample SSSSmetaG_FD_96466 | JGI IMG/M metagenome (GOLD analysis project Ga0123336, IMG submission 96466) | Glacier valley bacterial and archeal communities from Borup Fiord, Nunavut, Canada, to study Microbial Dark Matter (Phase II) - ​SSSS metaG | ecosystem: Environmental > Aquatic > Freshwater > Ice... | reverse complement strand
CGAGCTCGTGGCGCGCTTCGGGGAGGTCCACAGCGACGGCGTCGACCTGGTCTCGGTCCACGAAGCGCAGTCGGTCGTCTTTCACGCCGTCGATTTCGCGCGCTCGATCGGCTTCGCGCCGCACCCGGACTTCGTTGCCGACCTCCTCGGCCCGCGCCCCGAGCTGCTCCTCGATACGCCGCTCGCCCGTCCCTCGCAGCCACGCTTCATCCCTGGCCCCCAGGATGACGTGGCCCGCATCACGCGCGTGCTCGACCGCCACTGGAACGACGCCGCGGCGGTGCAGGGCGCCTCCGGGGCGCCCGCGCGCCTGCGGCAGGCGAGCGAGCTATGGCTCGCCATCTTCGCCGAGCGCCACGCCGCAGAGAGCGTCGCGGGCTTCGCCGAGTACCTCCACGCGATCCTCGGCCGGCCCTTCGATCCTGAGCGCGATCAGGAGGCGATCGGCGCGCACCTGACCTCCTTGCCGAATCTCTGGGCGGCCCTCCTCCGGCCCATGAAGGACGGCCGCACCGGCTGCCAGCTGGCGCGCTCCGCCGCTCCGCTGCGCGGCGCGGCCATGGCCGACGCGCTCGATCACTTCGCGCGGGCGCGCGTCCTCTTCGGCGACGTCCTCGCGCTCGATCGCCGGGCCAACATCGCCACCGTGCGGGACGCGTTCGACGGCGCGCTGCGCCGCCTCCAGCTCGACCGCAACACGGCGCGCGTCCTCACGCGCTGGACGCGCATGTTCGGCGTGGTCGTGGAGCTCGAGGACGGCACCGACTATCCGCCGTCGACGCTGCTGTCGCACGCGTGGCTGCGCAACGTGGCGCCGAGCAAGCTGGTCGCCGGGGTGAACGAGCTGCTCGCGCGGTTCGGCCACCGCGAGGTGATCGACGAGGCAAAGCCCCAGGAGAGCCTCGCGCGCTGGGCCGGGCTCGCCCACGGCGTGCTCCACCGAGCGATCGCGCCCACCGAGGAGCAGGCGAAGGTGCTGGGTCAGAAGAAGTTCCTGGTCAACTCCGACGGCGAGCGCTTCGAGCCGCACCAGGCCACCCTCATGCTCGACGCCGCGCGCGAGCGCGCGCTCGCGATCGCGCTCGGAGCCTCCGACGAGTTCGTGCGCACCGATCAGGGCTTCGAGATGTTCGGCGCGCCGCGCGCCGGCGCCGTGATGGAGGGCGAGAGCCTGGCCACGGTGTCGCCCCTCCGGCCCGGCGAGTGGCGCGTCGTCGCCAACTCCCCGGCGCGCTACGCCCGCGTGCTCGCGCGGCTCGGCGCGCTCGCGGGGCACGAGGTGCGCGCGACCGATCTTCAGACCATGCGCCCGTGGGAAGAGCAGCCCGAATGTGCGCCCGCGGAGTCCGACGACACGCAGCGCCTGGTGGTGGCGACCGCGCGCATCGAGGCCCCCACCAAGCGCGGCGCGAAGGCGGCCGTGCGCCAGCTCGCCAAGGACGCTCCGCTGCGCACCATCGACGAGGTCGTGCCGGCGCTCGGGGGCACGCCGCGCGAGCTCGTCACGACGGTCGAGGGCCGAGCGCGCGTCGAGATCTGGCTCCAGGACTGGGAGCTGCACGGCAGCCCCGACCCCGAGGGCTGGGCGTTTCTCGATCTCGATCCGGTGCGCGCGGAGCTCGGTCTCCCGCGCGTGTCGGCCCGGTAGCGAACGCGCCAGACGCCCTCCTCGGATCAATCAGCCATGCGGTTCCTCGTCTACTCGGGTCTCCACGTCCCCACGCGCCTCAAGGCATCCTTCGAGAAGGTGCGCGCCGCCATCGAGCGGGGTGATCTCCGCAGCGCCGATCTCAAGAAGCTCGCGGAGCGCGAGCTGTTTCGTGCGCGCCTCGACTACGACAGTCGCCTGCTCGTCCAGATGGTCCGCCAGGACGGCGTGCGATCGTGCCTGGCGCTCGAGATCATCGAGCAGCACGCCTACGATCGCTCCCGCTTCCTGCGCGGCGCCCGCATCGACGAGTCACGCGCCTGCGCCGCCGAGGATCTCGCGCCGGCCGCGCTCGACGCCGCCGCGCTTCCCATCCGCTACCTCAGCCCCACCCGCCCGCGCTTCGAGTACCTCGACAAGCCGATCTCGTTCGACGACCGCCAGACCGAGCTCGCCGCGCTGCCGCTCCCGCTCGTCCTCGTCGGCTGCGCCGGCAGCGGCAAGACGGCGCTCACCCTGACGCGCCTGCGGGCCCTGCGGGGTGACGTCCTCTACGTCACGCAGTCTCCGTACCTCGCGGAGAGCGCGTCCAGCCTCTACTTCGCGCATGGCTACGAGAACGACGGCCAGAGCGTCGACTTCCTGAGCTTTCGCAAGCTGCTCGAGTCCATCACCGTCCCCGCCTCGCGCGCGGTCACGCCGCGTGACTTCCGCCCCTTCTTCGAGCGCCACCGCGCGAGCTGCAAGTTCACCAACGCCCACGCCCTCTTCGAGGAGCTGCGCGGCGTGCTCGCGGCGTCGCCCGAGGGGCCGCTCACCCAGGACGCGTACCTCGCGCTCGGCGTCCGCCAGTCGATGTTCCGGCCCGAGGAGCGCCCCGCGGTCCACGCGCTCTTTGCCAAGTACCGGCAGTGGCTCAGCGAGGCCGACCTCTACGACCCGAGCCTCCTCGCGTTCGAGTACCGGGCGAAGGCCGAGCGCCGCTACGACGCCGTGGTGATCGACGAGATCCAGGACCTCACCAACGCCGAGCTCGCCCTGGTCCTCGCCACCTTGCGCGATCCCCGCCAGTTCCTGCTGTGCGGCGACGCGAACCAGGTCGTCCACCCGAACTTCTTCTCCTGGGCCCGCGTCAAGTCGCTCTTCTATTCGAAGGAGGCCGAGGCCCTCGAGGCGCCGGTCCACGTGCTGGACGCGAACTACCGGAGCAGCCGCAGCGTCTGCTCGCTCGCCAACGGCCTGCTCAAGATCAAGAACGCGCGCTTCGGTTCGATCGACAAGGAGAGCACCGCCCTGGTCCGGCCGGTGAGCGATCTCGCCGGCAAGGTCGCGGGGCTCGTCAAGAAGGACGCCGTGCTCCGCGACCTCGATCGCGTCGCGAAGACCTCGGCGCGCGTCGCCGTGATCGTCCTCACGGAGGAGCAGAAGGTGGAGGCGCGCCGACGCTTCTCCACGCCCCTCGTGTTCTCGGTACTCGAGGCCAAGGGCCTCGAGTACGACACGGTCATCCTCTTCGACATCGTCACCACCGAGCGGGCGGCCTACCGGGAGATCGCCGATGGCGTCGCCGCGGGAGCGCTCGATGCCGAGGAGCTCACGTTCGCGCGCGCCAAGGACAAGTCCGACAAGTCGCTCGAGGCCTACAAGTTCTTCGTCAACGCGCTCTACGTCGCGGTGACGCGCGCGGTGGAGACCGTGTACCTCGTCGAGACCGACACGGAGCACCCGCTCTTCGGTCTCTTGCGCGTGACGTTCTCCGAGGACGTCTCGGCGTTCACCGCCACCGCCTCGACGCTCGAGGAATGGCAAAAGGAGGCTCGGCGCCTCGAGCTCCAGGGCAAGGCGGAGCAGGCCGAGGCCATTCGCCGGACCATCCTGCGCGCCGAGCCCGTCCCCTGGCCGGTGCTCCACGGGCGCGGTTTCGACGACGCCCTCGGCAAGGCGCTCGCGCCGCGGAGCGTCTTCGGCAAGGCCAAGCAGCAGCTCCACGAGCTCGGCGCGTTCCACGAGCTCTCTCCGCTGACGCGCGCGGTCGAGCTGCGCGCCGACTACCGGCCGCCGCGGCCGTACGACCAGACGGTCGAGGCGACCCAGGAGCGCCTGCTCGCCCCCTACCGCGACGCCGATGCCGCGGGCGTGATGCGTGACGTCGCGCGCTACGGCGTCGAGCACCGCACGATGATGTCGCTGACGCCGCTCATGGCGGCCGCCTGGGTCGGCAACGTCGCGCTGGTCGAGCGCCTCGTCGAGCGGGGCGCCCGGCTCGACGCCGTCGACGTGTTCGGGCGCATGCCACTGAGCTTCGCGCTGCGTAGCGCGTTCAAGAGCCGGACCTTCGCGACCGAGAAGCTTGGAGCGCTCCACGAGCTGCTGTGCCCCACGGGCCTCGATCTCGAGTGCGAAGGCCGCCTGATGCGCCTCTCCCGGAGCCAGGGCGAGTTCTTCGTCCTCTCCGCCATGCTCGCCCTCTTTCATCCGCTCTACGGGCGCTTCGGCGCGAGGCGGAGCGGCTTCAGCGCGGCGCTGGTCCCGGAGTCCGCCATCGAGGCCTTTCCCCGCAGCGTGCTGAGCGAGGAGCGACGGAAGCGAACCTACTGGAACGCCGTGCTGGCGCGCGCCGAGGAGGGCGGCTCGTACCGGCCCGCGCGCCGACTGTGGAAGCGCGAGCGAACCGGCCACTACGTGCCCAGTCCGACCACGCGCCTCCGCGTCGTCGACGACGACGGCAGAGAGTCGTTTCGCCCGCTCGCCGATCTCCTGCGCGTCTCCTTTCTCGACGAGCTCGGAGCGGTGCCGACCGGCTCTTGATCGAGGCAAGGATGCCATGCTCCCTCGCGACGCGCTCCTCGTCGGACCAAGTCGCGGCTCTCCGCGTGCGCGCAGTGCGCCGGAGTGTGGCTCTCGAAGGACGCTGGGCGCGTGGTCATCACGCACGTGCAGGGGGCGCTGCCCCTCGTCCTGGCTGCGGAGAAAGCGGCACGTGCCGCGCGCGGTGAACCGAAGCGCGCCGCGCGGTGTCCCGTGGGTGGAGAGCCGCTCGCAGCGGTCCAGATCGAGGGCGTGGAGGTCGACGTCTGCGCTGCGCATGGCGCGTGCTTCGACGCCGGCCCTTTCGATCCGGGGGCGATGGCGCCGAGTATCTCGTCCAGGCGTGCTCGGCTCGGGCGGGATGGGGGCCGTGTATCTCGTCAAGACAAGAACATCGGGCGCCTCTTCGTGCTGAAGGTGATCCATCGGCATTCTTTCCGAGGGACGCCGCCGATTTCACGCAACTCGCTCGGCGCCTGCCCGAAGGACGGCATGCGGCCACGAGCGCGAGGTTGCGAGCGCTCCGTCCACCCGAGAAGCAGAGGATCGAAATGACATCACTCATGCAACGGCCCCTCCTCCGTCGCGGCCTCCCGGGCGCCATGCTCGCGATGTCGCTCGTCGGATGCTCGTCCGAGGGGGGCCTGGACACCGACGCTCCTCCCGTGACAACGAGCTCGTCGATCGTCTGGCACGAGCCGCTTCGGGTCGGCGTTCGCTGCCAGCAGGACTACGAAAAAAAATGGCAGGCACCGCTGATCCACGTCTGGCAGACGTGCTGGGAGTTCGGCGACCAGATGTCGAAGGACAACTACTGGACCTATTACTATAACCTGCACGGCGGTTCGCCTGCGGTCGAGGCGAAAGGAGACGGGTGGGGGGCCGCTGCAGGCGGAGCCGACAGCGTCGACTTCTTCTTCATGTTCACGCACGGCCTCATCAACCCATATCGGAAGAATCTTGCCGAATATGACATGTGGGACGATGGCAGCGTCGTGCACGTCGACGACATGCGCCTTGGCGACAGCGATGTTGGCGCGAGCGTCCTGGCGACGTACTCGTGCGACACCATGCGTATCGACGGAGGCGATGTCTACCGGCGCTGGTATCCAGCATTCGCCGGCGGGCTGCGCATCGCGCTCGGTGCCCACGATGTCTTCTACGACGTTCCCAAGATCGGCAGGGAGCTCGCGTCTCGAATTCAAGACGGAGCCCACCTGGCCACGGCCTGGGCGGAGACGACACTCGCGGCCGAAAGCGAGAACCATCCGATGGCCATCACGACCGGCCGCGATCCGGAGGACTGCTGGGCACGACATGGGGCAACCGTGGTGAACGTCACCTACCTGGACCCCCTGCGCGACGAGCGGATTGGCTACATGTGCTGGTCCTACTGGCATTGATCATCGGACCACAAGGAGGCAATAGTCATGTTCACGAATCGATCACTGCTGCTCGGCATCACTGCTGCTGGGATCGTCATCGCTCACGGAACGAATGCTGGCGCAACGGACTCGCAAGCTCGCCGCGCCGCCGCCGAGCGGTCGCTCGGTCACGGCTTCCCCGAGCCCGTGATGGCTGTGCTGGAAAGGACCCCGGGTCTGGATTCCACGACGATCACGAGCCGGCTCGGGCAGACCTTGTGCGAACCGGGCTGCAGGCCCGACGCGTCTGGCTCTCCCGCCGGTGGCACACGCGTCCGCATGTCTCAGTGGACGTTCGATATCAGCCGTGACGGCAACGGCGTGTCGTCGGAGTCCGCTGGCCAGGAGGAGAGCGGGCGGTCCATTGCGGGTCGGCAGCCCACGCCGCCGACGGAACGCGAGCTCGAGAAGATCGGTCGCGCCTTCGTCGCACAGCGACTCGTCGGTCTGTTGACCGTGGAGCGGGCCGAAGATCTGGTGCCCGTGTCGTTCGCACGCAAGAGCGAAGGCGGCACGGACGGACGCCGTGAGGCCTCGTCACGCGTGGTTGCGAGTCGGGTCGTGTTCGCGCGAAGGATCCAAGGGGTGCCGGTCGTCGGCGGCGGCGGAACGTTCACTCTGACGGTTGCGAACGACGGTGCGCCCCTGTCGTTCGCCTACGACTGGCCGCGATACGTCGCTCGCACGTCGACACAGACGGTCCTGCCTGCTGGGGACCTGCTGGCGCGCCTGCAGCGCGTCGTTGCCATTCGCACGTCAGGGTCCCCAGCGGACCTTCCGCCGCTCGTCTCGCCTGACGCAGCTTCGTTTCCGTACGAGGTCGCTTCCGACACATTCCTCGAGAGCTTCGAGTGCGGTTACGTCGATTCCGGCGACCCGGCGCGGGCATCCGGCGCACCGATTCAGCCGGGGTGCTCCTACCGCGCCATCCGCGTCCTCAGGGTGCCGTCCGGAGGCAACGCACGGAGCGCCTTCGCTGGCGCCGTCCCCGGGGGCGAGACCTTCGAGCGGGACGAGCGCTGGGCGGAAGCGGTGGTGCTGAGTGGCGGTGTGCTCCCACGCCGTCCGGAGGGAGCGACCGCGGGCGCGCGCTAATTCTGGCTTTTGACTTCAACCGGGTCCTCAACTACCTCCTGAGAGAACGATGGCACTTCATCCGAGCGCGCTCAGCGCGGGACTGCTGTTTGCGGCAGCCTGCGCCGGGTCGCCGACGCCCACGCACGACAACACCGCGGACGCCGGAGCCTCCTCCTCCGACGCGGGCGCGGAGCAGCAGCCGTGGATCGGCGCGCTCGGCGCGCTCGGTGCGCTCGGTGCGCTGACCACGGCGACCTACTCGTTCAGCTTCGCCGACGCGCCGCCAGCGGGTACGCGCTTGCGCTTTGGTCTGCACCTCGTCGAGCCAGCTAGCGCGTGCGGTAGGTATGGCAGCGGCTCGGCGCCTGCGCGCGACCGCGACTTCTGGTTTCTCGAGGTAGACCTGAGCGGAGCTGTCACGGGAGACTATTCGGTCACGACCGATCGCCTTTCGTCGCACGGGGGTCGCGCAGCGTCCGTGAATCTCCTGCACCGGCGAGACGGTGAATTCGTCGAGCGCTACCCGTCGCTCGCGGGCACAATCGACGTCGCCTCGGTGCCCACGCTCGAGGCGTTCGCCGGAGGCGCGGGCCTGCGCGCGACCATCGACCTCGCCTTCGCGACGCATGCCATGCAGGCCCTCGAGTGCCGAGGCGGGCAGGGACCGGCGGCGCCGGCCGCGCCGACGACGTGTGCGTGCGTCGATGACTCGGGGCTTCGCAGCGAGTGCACGCTGCGGGCCGGTCGCGAGCAGTGCTGCTTCGACGAGGTGACGGAGCGACGCTCCTTCCACGTGGAGGTCGACGCGACACCGTGCGTCGCCATGTGTCGATCGGTCGCCGGCTTCCCTGACTACTGTGGAAGCCTGGAGCCACGATGAATCGCTCACGTGCCGGGCTCGTCTTCGTTCTCTCGATCAGTGGCATTGCCTCCGCGTGCAGCGCCAGCGAGGGAAGTTCGCCACTGGACGCCGGACTGGACGCCGCGGATGCGATGTCCGCGACCGACGCCGCGGACGCGCGCTTCGGCGAATGCAAGTCGGCGTGCGAGGTCCATATCCGCCCACATCTGATCGTCGGCCTCTTCCCCGACGACGCGCGCGCCGCTGACGTACACCTCACCATGCGCGGAACGGGGGGGCATCAAGCCGGGGGAGCGCGGCACCGGCGAATGCCCAGCCGAATTTCCAGCAGCGTCGTGCTCCTTCTCGTTCGGCACGATCCCTTCGGACGTGAGGGTGCAGCTGATCCTGGAGGATGGCGCGGAGCCGCCCGTGACGTTCGAGGTCACGGTCGGCGCTTTCAACCACTGCAGCCGCGATATCACGTACGTCCCGCTCCACCGCGCCGACGCGGGCAGCGGCTGGACCCAGGGGGAAACGCGCTACGTGTCCCCCTGCGATACGCTCTGACGGAGGGCACCAGGGCGGGCGGCCGATGCGCATCACGTGGGAGCTCGAGACACGGATGCCGGCGGGGATCTACCAGGAGACGAAGGTGGCCGCGGGGTAGGCGGCGGGCATCAGGGCTGGAGAACGGCGATCGTGGTCGTGCTTCGTCGCCCGGAAGCGTCGGGCTGCGGGCTGGTGGTCGACCTCAGGGCACGCCTTGCGTGTCCCCCGTGATGCCCGGCGCGCCGCCCACGCCGCCTGCGCCCGCCGCGCCCGCGACGCACTTGTTCGGGTTCATCCCGGTCACCGGCGCCACGCCCTTGTAGAGGATGCAGATCGACGGGCCGCCCGCGCCGCCCGCGCCCGCGCCGCCTCGACCGCCGGGGCCGCCCGCGGAGCCGGTCGCGCCCGCGCCTCCCGAGCGCGTGTTGCAGCCGCCGCCCGTCTCGCCCGCCGCGCCGCCGCCACCTCCGCCGCCCGCGGAGCCGGTCGCGCCCGCGCCGCCGTTGCCGCCCGCGCCGCCCTTTTGCGTCACCATCTTCGTCTCGTCGATGATCACCGGCGAGCCGGAGTTGACGATCGCGAAGCTTCCGCCGGCGCCGCGCCCTCCGCGTCCGACGCCTCCGCCGCAGCCGCCTCCGCCGCCCCCACCGCCTGCGCCGCTCGAGACGGCGCTGCAGTTGGTGCAGAAGAAGTTCGTTCCGCGCGCCGAGCCGCCGCCGCTTCCGCCGCCGCCACCGCCGCCGCCGGGCATGCCGTTCGAGAGGCCGTCGCCGCCGGCGGTCGGAATATAGCGCCCGAGCGTATCGACGGTGCCGAGCGCCGGCCCCGCGACACCCATCGTGCCCGCTGCTCCCGCTGCGCCGGCCGCAGTCACCGGCGGCGCGTTGTCTCCGCTCGAAGAATTCAACGTGTCGCAGCTGCCGGATCCGCCCGGTCCTCCGCCCAGCGCGCGCGCGCCTCCGCCCGCCGCCTGGACGCCGTTGCCGCCGCCGATGCCGGTCGAGGGGCCGTTCACGGCGTCGGCGCCGAGGCCTCCGTTCGCGCCCTGGCACCCGATGCCCGGCGCGCCGTGCATGGTGCCGCTCGCTGCTCCGCCGGTGCCGCCGCTGGCGCCGACGGCCGTGTCCGTCCCCACCGCGCCTGCGCCGCCGGCGCCCGCGTTGATCACGCAGCCACGAACCGTGAGCACCCCGGTCGAGCCCGTGACCTGGACGCCGACGCTGCTCGCGCCGTCGCCGTTGGGCAGAGGTGCGCCAGCGTTCGCGGCGGTGACGACGAGGAGCTGGATCTCTGTCGGCCTCGTGAGGTTCTGGGCGACGACGCCCACCGCCGCCGGACTCTCGACGGCCGTGACGTTCAGTCCGCGTGACCAGCTCGCGGCGGCGTCGTATCCGCCATAGACGCTGACGCCGTCCGCGAGAACGAGGGTCTCGGCGTAGGTGCCCTTCGAGACGTAGACGGCCCTGGGCGGCGTCGCGGCGCGGGCGGCGGCGATACCAGCCATGATCGTCTGCTTCGGCGACTTCATCGATCCGTCGTTGATGTCCGAGCCCTTCGCCCCGTCGACGAAGACGGCTCCGGCGGCGTTGCCGACGATGCCGTCGCAATTCCGATCGGTCATCGCGAGCGTCGGCGCGTCGAGCGGATCGGTGACGACGCACGGACAGCTGTGCCCGGCGTCATCCGGCACGCACGCCGCGTCCGCCGCGGCATCGGACGCTGTCGGGCGGCCCGCATCGCCGGAGCCGCCGGCGCTCGCGTCGGTGTCGCTCGCGCCGGGATCCGCCGCCTCCGAGCCACCCGTCGCGCAGCCGTGCGCGCAGAGCAGGAGCACCAGGAACGCACCGAAAGTGAGACGACGCATGGGCACCTCTGGACCTACTCGCGTATCACTTTCAGGGCTCAGCTCCCAGTTCCCTGGGGTCTCGACGCATGGCAACCACGTCGCCGTGCTGGAGCTGCTCGCTCGACTCCTCGCGCATCGACGTCGGAGCTGGCGAGGAGCTCACGCCCGCGACGTCCGGCGCGCCGCGACATAGAGCGTCTGCGCCTCTTCCAGATTGCTGACGAAGCCGTCGCCGTCCCTGCAGTGCGCCCATCCAGGGTGGCATCAACCCAGGACTGGAGCTACCACCCGGGGATGACGTCGGTGGGTGAATTCCTGAGGAAGATGCGGGCCCGGCGGGTACCCGAGGACGCGGGCGGCGCGTCGGGGCGGCGCCGGCGGACGCCAGGCCTGCGGCGCGAGGAGGTCGCGGAGCGCGCCGGCATGAGCGTCGACTGGTACGTTCGCCTCGAGCAGGGCCGGGCCACCAACCCATCCGCCACCGTGCTCGATGCGGTGGCGCGCGCGCTCGAGCTCTCGGCGCCGGAGCGAAAATATCTCTACCGACTCGCGCGCGGCGAGACGCCCGCGCCGATCGCGAATGGCGACGAGGCGTCTCCTTCGCTCGTCGCGGCCCTGGGCGCGCTCGGCGTCCCCGCGCTCATCCTGGGACCACGCTTCGACGTGCTCGCGCGGAACGAAGCCGGGAACGCGCTGTTCGACGGCTTCGGCGCGGGCCCCTTCGGACAGAACGCGGCCTGGTTCACGATCTGCGATCCACGCGCGCGCAAGCTCTTCGCCGACCACGCGAAGATAGCCCGCGAGACGGTCGGTACGTTTCGAGGAGCGTTCGCGCGCCAGCCGCGCGATCCGCGACTGCTCGCCCTGCTGGCCGAGCTCTCCTCCAGGTCACCGCTCTTCGTCGACCTGTGGAACGAGCCGTACGTCGCGGAGAAGGCGGTCTCGCGGAAACGACTCGTGCATCCGCGCGCGGGCCTGCTCGACCTGACCGTGCACGCGGTCTCGTCGCCGGAAGCGGAGGGGCAGATGCTCGTGTTCTACGTCGCGAACGACGGCGCGACGCGCGCCCGGTTGGTCCGGCTCGGGTGAGGTCGCTGCGCTGACGAGGCCGCAAGGTTGCCAGGCTCGGTCGGGCAGTGACGTCGCGTACATCGCCGGCGAGGGCCACATCGTGCTCTTCCTCGGCCGGGACGACGCGGCCCACCCCTGACATTGCCTGTCACGGCAGCGATCTAACCTCGCGAACACAGTTCCATTATGGAAAGCGGCAAAAGAAATCTGATCGCCGCGTTGACCGAGATCTTTTGCCCGGAATAGAGTCCCTCCCGTAGAACGCTGGCCGGCGATCTCCATCGGACTCCCGATGTGAGCCGCCAGGCCGCCAGGCCGTCTTGCTCTCGCGAGCACGGCGCACACGGTGAGGGGGTTAGAGGTGGCGAGCTGTAGGACCTCGGTCCCGCGCAGCGCGCCGCCCGATGCAGTTCCGCTCGCAGCGCCGGGGGACATGACATGGACGCCATGGACGCGAAGATCGCAATCGTTGGAGAGCCGAGCGGCGAGGCGCCGGATGCGCTGACGCGCGAGCAGCGCCGCTCGCGTCGCAAGCGCGACGTACGCGCTCGCACCATCAACGTGAAGCGCATGACGAAGCGCGAGCTCGAGATGGGGCGCCTGCTCTATCCCGACGTCGATGGCGTCGTGCGCCCGAAGCTGCGCGAGGACTGCGCGCAGAGCGAGCGCCCGTGCTCCTTCGTCTCGTGCGCGCACCATCTCTATCTCGACGTCTCCGCCCGCACCGGGGCCATCAAGGTGAACTTCCCCGACCTCGAGATCTGGGAGATGCGCGAGAGCTGCGCGCTCGACGTCGCCGATCGCGGCGGCAGCACCCTCGAGGAGGTCGGCGTCATCATGAACCTGACCCGCGAGCGGATCCGTCAGGTCGAGGTGGCGGCCCTCGCCAAGCTGGAGGCGCTCGAGGACATGTCGGCCCTTCGCGACCACGTCGACGAGGGCCCGGTCGGCAAGCGCCGCCTCCCCATCCTCGCGAAGGCGGCGGCCATCGAGGTCGTCGAGGACGAGGACGAGGACGACGATGACGGGGATTGCGACGAGGACTTCGACGCCGACGAGTTCGCCTCCGCCGCCCTGGACGCGCCGTGAGCCCCTCGAAGCTCGGCATCCAGGTCACGCTCAGGGCGCGCAGCAGCGGAAGCCGATCGTGGGATCGGTCTCGCCGCGCGTCGAGGCCCTGCGGCTCGCGCACGTCAGCTCCGCAGCGGGCGCGTTGAAGGCGCCGCCGCGCGCGAAGCAGCGGTCGGTCGCGACGTCCACGTCCGATTCGCACGTGTCCGTCCACTCCCAGACGTTGCCGCTGAGATCGAAGGCGCCCGATGGCGTGCGGCACGCGCCGAGGCTCTCGACCGGCACCGGCGCGGTCACGCCGTGGTCGACGCCGTTGCATTTGTCTGCATCATACACGTTGCCGTACGGGTAGCTGCCCTCCGCCCCGCCGCAGCCCACGAACCACCCATCGCCTGGGGCGCGGTTCATCATCGCGACGTCGAGCGCGCCGCCGCCGCGCGCGCCGCATAGCGCCTTGCCCGACCACGCGCAGAACGCCTGGGCGTCACAGAAGTCGACGTACACCACGGGCGTCGTGCCGCGTCCCGGCGCCGCCGGCCACGCGCCCTTCGGTGTGAAGTCGGTGCGCGCCTTGCACGTCGCAGCGAGGCGCGCAGGGGCCGGACGCTCGGGCGAGGCGAGGAACGCGGCATACTGGTCAGCGGTCACCTCGCTCGCGTCGATGCAGAACGCCGGCGCAGCGGCGATGCGCACCATCGCCGGG
>Ga0123336_10003514_pt1 | contig 13041 bp, 7 predicted proteins | sample SSSSmetaG_FD_96466 | JGI IMG/M metagenome (GOLD analysis project Ga0123336, IMG submission 96466) | Glacier valley bacterial and archeal communities from Borup Fiord, Nunavut, Canada, to study Microbial Dark Matter (Phase II) - ​SSSS metaG | ecosystem: Environmental > Aquatic > Freshwater > Ice... | reverse complement strand
TGCCGGGCTACCTCGAGATCTTCAGCGGCCGCACCACGGCCTGTCGGGACAACGGCTGCCCGCCCACCGAGCGGGCGACGGTGCTCGACGAGGCCGCGGATGCCGGGCTCACGGCGGCGAGCATCGGCTCGTGGAACGTGCTCGATCACGCGGTCTCGAACGGCCGGAGCTCGGCGTTCGTCGAGGTCGGCACACATCGCTGGCCGGGGCCGAGGCCGTTTGCCGATGCGCGCTTCGAGCGGCTCGTGGCCGCGGGCGAGCACACCGATCCGCATCCGGGCGTGGGCTGGTACCGGCCCGACGCGCTGACGATGCCCATCGCGCTCCAGTTCTACAAGGATACGCAGCCGGCGGTGTTTCACGTCGGCCTCGGCGACGCCGACGAGTGGGGTCATCGCGACGACTACAGCGCGTACCTCGGGGCGATCGCGAAGTCGGACGCGTTCATCGGCCAGCTCGCCGACACACTGGACGGGATGGGCGAGGCGGGCGCCCGCACCACGGTCATCGTCACCACCGATCATGGTCGCAATGCCGACTTCCGCCATCACGAGGCGAAGAGCTCCGCGGCCGCTCGCACCTTCGTGATCGCGTTCGGGGGGCGCGTTCCGGTCCAGGGGGTGACGTGCCCCGCGCACGAGACCACGCTCGCCGACATCGCCCCGACCATCCGCGCGCTGGTGGGGCTGCCCGCCGACACCTCGCGCGAGGCGGGCAACGTCATCCCGGAGATCGTGCCCTCGTCCTCGATCGCGAGCCGCGGCTCCGCGGGCGGCACCGAAGGGCGCTAGCGCTCGGGCTTCGCGGGCGCTGCGGGCGGAGGCGCGGCGCAGCGCGCGTAGATCTTCGAGCGACCGAGGAGCAGGGAGCAGGCGCGCAGGACGTCCATGGCGAGCACGCCGTCGCGCGGGCACGACGAGTCCGCGGAGCCGCCGATGAGATCGACGTCGGTCAGGACCGAGAACGAGCCCGCGGTCACGCGCGCGCCCTTCAGCTTGCGCGCCGAGATCTTCCCCGACGCCGTGTACATCGGCTCCTTGTTCACGGTGCTCTGCGCGGTGAGCCGCTGGCCCGCCGCGGACGTCGTGAACACGTCAGAGTGCTGCGCTCCCGTGTCCACCAGCAGCTCCACTCGCTGGCTGTCCACGGTGGCCGGCACCACGTAGGCGAGGCCCTTGATCGGCCCCTCGTTCTCCTCGCACGCGCGTCCCTGATCGGGGAGCACCAGCGGCGCGCCCGACGCCGAGAGCTCGTAATGCGCCTCCTCCCAGAGCGCCGGCCGCAGCTCGCCCTTCACGAGGTCGAGCACCACGGCATCGCCCTCCTCCACGAGCCGCTGCGGAGAGATGAAGACGCCGATACCGAGCTTCTCGATCACGTCGGGCACGTCGGTGGCGAGCACGGGCGTCGGCACGAGCGCGCCCCATTCGTCGATCGCGAGGTCGGGCTTCTCCACGCGGAACGTCGCGATCGACTTGCCGACGTGGTCGGTCCCCACGTCCCCCAGCTTCTTCATCCCCAGCCCGAGCTTGCGCGCGAGCCATCCTGCGATCACGTGGGAGTTCGCGCCGGTGTCGACGAGCATCAGCACGGGCTGTCCGGCGACCGTGCCGGTCACCAGCGGCAACGGAAACGGTCGTCCGCGGATCTCGTACTTCAGCTTCGCGAGGCGCGGCGAGTACGTGTGCGGTGCGTCGTCGTTCGCGCCGGTCGCGGTCGCGAGCCGCGCTTGACCGGAGACCGGCGGCGTCGCTCGCGGCGTGCACGCGACAGCCGAGGCCGCCACGGTGCACGCGCCGAGGAGAACGAAGAGCGACCGCACGGAGACATGATCGTAACCCTTCCCCGTGCGCCTCGCTCGCTCCGCGTCAGGTCGGGGTGACGGCGTCGACGACGATTGCTCCGGCCTCGACGTGGACCATGGCGACGTCACCGCGCGTCAACAGGCCCTTCAGGATCATCTCGGCGATCGGCGCCTCGATGTGCCGTCCGATGGCCCGCCGCATGGGGCGCGCGCCGAGCTCGGGATCGAAGCCTCCGAGGTCGAGCAGGGATTCGACCGCCGCCGCGCTGGTGTCGAGCTTCACGCCGCGCGCGCGCTCCAGCTCGCGGGCGAGCTCCCTGAGGATGCGGCGCGCCACCTCGGCGACGTCGTCGCGGGTGAGCGGCGCGAACGCGAGCACCTCGTCGAGGCGGTTGAACAGCTCGGGCGGAAGCGCTCGGCGTGCCGCCTCCGAGACCGCCTGCTGGTACGCGGTGATCTCGCGATCCTGCAGCTCGCGGCGTCCGGTGGCGGCGCCGAAGCCGATGCGCCCGCGCGTCGCGGCGGTGGGCGAGAGCTCGGCGCCGATGTTCGACGTCAGGAGGATCACGGTGTTCGTGAAGTCGACGGTGCGGCCTCGCCCGTCGGTGAGGCGGCCCTCGTCGAACACGCCGAGGAAGCCCTCGAGCACGTCACGGTGCGCCTTCTCGATCTCGTCGAGCAGGATGACCTGGTAGGGCCGGCGGCGCACCGACTCGGTGAGCTGACCGCCCGCATCGTGACCGATGTAGCCCGGCGGCGCGCCGACGAGCCGCGAGATCGCGTGGGCCTCGGCATACTCCGAGAGATCGAGGCGGGTCATCGCGTCGGCGGAGTGGAACAGGCACTCCGCGATGGCCTTCGCGGTCTCGGTCTTGCCGACGCCGGTGGGGCCGAGCAGCAGGAACGTGCCGATCGGTCGGCGCGAGCGGAACCCCGAGGCGTTGCGGCGTAGCACGTGCGCGATGCGCTCGAGCGCGTGACCGTGGCCGACGATGCGATTGCCGAGCAGCTCCTCGAGCCGCAGCAGGCGATCGGCGTCGCTCTCGAGGAGCCGCTCCTCGGGCACGCCGGCGAGCTCGCTGATGACCTCGGCGACGTGCGCGGGCGCGACGTCCTTCTCGCCGCGGCGGCGCGCGCGGGCACCGGCGAGATCGAGGATCTGTACCGCCTTGTCGGGCAGCGCGCGGCTCGGGAGATAGCGTACGCTCCAGGTCACGGCCTTCGCGAGCGCGTTCTCGTCGTAGGTGCAGCTGTGGTGCTTCTCGAACAGCGGCGCGACGCGCTCGATGGCGAGCAGCGCCTCTTCCGGCGACAGCTCGCAGACCTCGATCGACGTGAAGCAGCGCGCGAGCCCGGGATCGGCGTCGACGACCTTGCGGTAATCCTGTTCGGTGGTGGCGCCGATGCAGACGATCTCGCCGCGGGCGAGCGCGAGACGGAGCTCGCTCGAGGCCTCGTCGTCCTGGCCGAAGAGCACGTGCATCTCGTCGAAGAAGAGGATGACGCGGCCCTTCGCGCGGGCGATCTCCGCCTTGAGCTGGCCCACGCGCTCGGCGAGCGACCCGCGCACGCCGGTGCCGGCCACCATCGCGCTGGGCTCGATGCTGACGAGGATCTTGTCCTCGAAGCAGGCGACGTCGTCGCCGTTGGCGATGCGCGCCGCGAGCCCGCGCACGACGCTCGTCTTGCCCACGCCCGGCGCACCCACGAGGCACGCGTTGTTCGCGTGCCGCTTCGCGAGCACGTCGAGCGCGCGCTCGATCTCGGCCTCGCGACCGACCACGGGATCGAGCTCACCGCGGGCGGCGAGCTGCGTGAGGTTCTGTCCGAGCTGGCAGAGCAGCGGAAACTGCTTGGGATCGAGGGAGAACCGCTCGGCCCCGTGGCTCTTCGGCGCCGCGCGCTTGGCCTTGGGCGGAGCGGACCCCGCCTCGGGCGCCGACGGCGCGGCGGTGCGAACCAGAGCCTTGTGCGCCGGCGAAGGGGGCGCCTTGTACGCAGGAGACGCGGGCGTGGCCTTCGCGACTGGCGCCACGGGCACGATCCCGCTGCTTCGCGTCGACGACGACGACGACGCCGACGACGACGTGGACGCGGGCATGCGGCGCGGCGGAGCGAGCCCCATCGCGAGCTGCATGGCGGACGTCCGCAGGCGCGTCACGTCGGTCCCGCATTGCACGAGCGCACGATGGGCGGCGGTGCCAGTCTCCTGGCACAGCGCGAACAGGACGTGGACCGACCGCGCCCCGGTGCGTGCGCCGGACCGTCCCGCGAGGTCGCGCGCCTTGGAGAGCGCGCGCGTCAGCGCGTCGCTCGCGTCGTCGACCGTCACGCGTGCTGCTTTCAGCAACACCTCGGCGTCGAGCCGACGATCGAGCAGGAGCTGCGCGGCGTCGTCCCGGCCGCTGGCGAGGGCCGCGAGCAGGTGTGTGGTGGTCGGTTTCTGGCGGTGCTGCTTGGCCAGATCTTCGGCGACGCGCCGGAGCGCGACGAGCTCCGGCTCCCGGGTCGTAAGGGCCCTCTCCATCTTCCATTGCCATCTCACGGGCGGGTCCCGTGGGCCAAAAACGTCGTCGTTCTGGTATAGAACTCGTGCGAAACCGAGGAGCCCCCCGTGATTGATGGTTCGAGCGAGCACACGCCCCTGACCCCACCCGCGGCCCGCGCGAGCCGCGGGACTCGCATCGGTCTCCTCGTCGGCCTCGCGGTGGGGGTGGCCTTCGCCGGTCTGCTCGCGGTCCGGGTGAAGCAGGCCATGGACAAGAAGGCGGCCACGGCCAACGAGCGCATCGCCAGCGAGGCCCGCGGTCAACACAAGGACCCGAGCGTGACCGCGCATCCCACGGCCACGAAGTGGGTGCCGCGCGTCGACCTCACGGGCACCCTCAAGCCGTGGCGCGATGCCGACGTCGGCTTCGAGACCTCGGGACGTATCGTGCGCGTCAGCGCGGCGGTAGGTGACAGGGTGGTCGCGGGGCAGGTCCTCGCGGTGCTCGATGCCTCGCGCGCCGCCGCGCAGGTCGGGCAGGCGGAGTCGCAGGTCGCCGCCGCCGAGGCGAACCTCGCGCTCGCGCGGGACAACCTGAAACGAACCGAGGCGCTGGTCGCCACGAAGTCGATCCCCGAGGCCCAGGCCGAGCAGGCGCGCTCGCAGGTCGCGCTCGCGAAGGCGCAGCTCGACGGCGCGCTCGCCTCGACCCGCCTCGCGAAGAGCACGACCGGCCTCCACAGCATCAGCGCGCCGTTCCCTGGCATCGTGACGAAGGCGCCGACCGGCATCGGCTCGGTGGCGAACGCGGGCGTCGCGCTCGTGCACCTCGAGGACACGTCGCGCTTCCGTCTCAGCGCCACCGTCGGCGAGGACGAGGTGCCGCTCATTGCGGTCGGCGCCGCGGTGAAGATCGTCTATCGCGAGCGCGTGGTGGACGGGAAGGTGGTGGCGATCGTCCCCTCGCTCGACCAGGCCACTCGCCGCGCGCCCGTCGAGATCGAGGTGCCGAACGGCAACGCCGATCTCCTCGCCTGGAGCTTCGTGCGCGCGCGCATCATCGGCCGTAGCGAGGTCGAGGCGGTGCGCCTTCCCCCGCTCGCCCGCCGTCCCGGCTCGCAGGACGAGGTGGTGAAGGTCGAGGGCGGCAAGGCGAAGATCGCGAAGGTCTCCTTCGCGGTCGACGAGGACGGCTCGCTCATCGTGCAGCGCGGCCTCACCATCGCCGACGAGGTGGTGCTCTCCCCCAGCACCGACCTGAAGGACGGGGACCCCGTCGACGTCGCAGGGAAGAAATGAACATCTCCGAGATCGCGATCAGGCGGCCGGTCTTCACCGTCATGGTGACGCTCGCGCTCATGGTGCTGGGCGGCATGGGCCTCTCGCGGCTCGGGACCGATCTCTTCCCCGACATCGCGTTTCCGGTCGTCGTGGTGAACGTGCCGTATCCCGGGGCGTCGCCGCGGGAGGTCGAGCAGCTCGTCTCGAAGCCGCTCGAGGACGCGATCGTCTCGTTGAACGGCATCGATCAGCTGAAATCCACGTCGCGCGAGGGCCTCGCGTCGGTGGTCATCATCTTCAAGCTCGGCGTCGACCTCCAGGACGCGGCGACGCAGGTGCGCGAACGCGTCGCGCAGACGCGCTTCAAGCTCCCCAACGAGGTGAAGGAGCCGTCGGTCGCGCGCTTCGACGTCGGCGCCGCGCCGGTGCTCACGTACACGCTGAGCGGGGCGGGACAGTCGCTGCCCGAGATCGGTCAGTTCGCCCGCGATGTGATCAAGCCGGCGCTCGAGCAGGTCGACGGCGTGGCCTCGGTCGACGTCAAGGGCGGCGCCGAGCGCGAGGTCCACGTCGATCTCGATCGCGCGAAGATCGACGCGCTCGGCCTCTCGGCCATCGGCATCCTCCAGGCCATCAAGTCGCAGAACCTGAGCGTCCCCGCAGGCCACTACGACGAAGGGACGCGCGAGATCAGCGTCCGCACCGTTGGCGAGTTGAAGAGCGTCGACGAGATCCGCAGCCTCATCGTGGCCACCGCGGCCGACGGCTCCAGCGTTCGTCTCTCCGACGTGGGGCGCGTCGAGGACGGCCACGAGGAGCTCCGCACCCGCATCCGCGTCAACGGCGACGCGGCCGTCACCTTCGACGTCGTCAAGCAGTCGGGCACGAACACCATCGCCGTGAGCAACGACGTGAGCGCGAAGCTCGCGCTCATCGAGAAGACGTTCCCCAGGGGGATCCGCGCCGATCTCATCATCGAGCAGGCGCGCTTCATCCGCGAGAACACGCGCGAGGTCGAGGTCTCGATCGTGTTCGGCGGCGCGATGGCGATCCTCGTCATCCTCGTGTTCATGCTCGATCTGCGCTCGATGCTCATCAGCTCGGTGGCGCTTCCCACCAGCGTGATCTCGACGTTCTTCGTCATGTACGTGCTGAAATTCTCGCTCAACATGATGACGCTCCTCGCGCTCTCGCTCGCGATCGGCCTCCTCATCGACGACGCCGTCGTCGTCCGCGAGAACATCCAGAAGCACCTCGAGCGCGGGGAGGATCCGCGCACCGCGGCGCTCAACGGCACGAAGGAGATCGCGCTCTCGGTCCTCTCGACCACGCTCACCGTCGTCGCGGTGTTCCTGCCCGTGGCGTTCATGACCGGCATCGTCGGTCAGTTCTTCCGGCAGTTCGGCATCACCATCGTGGCCGCGGTGCTGGTGTCGCTGTTCGTGGCGTTCACGCTCGATCCCATGCTCTCGAGTCGCTTTTCGAAGAAGCACGTGCCGGGCGCAAAGGACCGTTTCGCTGGCGTGAAGCGCCCCTTCGAGGCGTTCTTCAAGGGCCTCGAGGAGACCTACCGCGTCGTGCTGCGCTGGACCGTGCGGCGCAAGCTCGTGGTCGGCCTCATCGCCGTCGCCGCGTTCGTGCTGATGTTCCCGATCGCGGGGCTCACCGGCGTCGACTTCGTCAACGCCGAGGACCGCGGGCAGTTCGTGGTCGACATCGAGCTCCCCGCCGGCACCAAGCTCACCGAGACCGCTGCCACGCTCCTTCCCGCGGAGGCCAAGCTCATGGAGGACAAGCGGTTCGTCACCGTGCTCTCCACGCTGGGCCCGAACGGCGAGGTCAACAAGGTGAAGTGGCGCATCGTCGCGCTGCCCAAGGACAAGCGCACCGCCACGCTCGTCGAGCTGCGCGACGCCGCGCGCGACGTCATCCAGAAGACCATCCCCGGCGCGCGCGTGGTCATCACCGACCCGCCGTTCGTCGATGGCGGCGCCACCGAGGCGCCGATCATGGTGCAGGTCCGCGCGCCCGACTACGACACGCTCGCGCCCCTCACGAAGCAGTTCGAGGAGGCGCTCAAGGCGGTGCCGGGCATCACCGACGTGGACATGAAGTACACGCCCGGCCAGCCCGAGCTCCGCGTCTCGGTCGATCGCGATCGCGCGGCGCGCGCCGGCGTGCCGGTGGCGAACGTGGCGCTCGCGCTGCGCGCCGCCATCGAGGGCGACGAGGCCGGCAAGCTGCGGCAGGGCAAGGACGACGTCCCCATCCGCGTGCGCCTCGAGAAGGGCGACCGCGCCACCATGGAGGACGTGCTCCAGATGACGATCTTGACGCCCAAGGGGCCGGTGGCGCTCCACGACCTCGCGAACATCGAGCGCGGCGAGGGCCCGAGCGCCATCGAGCGGCAGGATCGCGAGCGCCAGATCGTGATCTGGGCCGCGCCCAAGGGTCGCTCGCTCGGCGAGCTGGTGCCCGAGATGAACGCCGCGTTCGCGAAGATCAAGCTCCCGCCCGGCGCGAGCTTCCACCTCGATGGTCAGGTCAAGCAGATGGCGGAGTCGAACAGCGCCATGGGCGTCGCGTTCCTCCTCGCGCTCGTCTTCATCTACATCGTGCTCGCGTCGCAGTTCGAGAGCTTCCTGCACCCGGTCACGATCATGATGACGACGCTCCCGCTCGCCGCCGTCGGCGCCGTGGTGGGCGTGTTCCTCTCCGGCACCACGCTGGCGATGGGGTCGTTCATCGGCATCATCTTCCTCCTCGGCCTGGTGACGAAGAATGCAATCCTCGTCGTCGACCGCGCCATCGTACGCGTGCGCGATCACGGCGAGACGCCGCTCCAGGCGATCCTCGAGGCCGGCCCCGAGCGGCTGCGCCCCATCCTCATGACCAGCGCCGCCATGGTCCTGGGGATGCTCCCCACCGCCACCGGCCGCGGCGAGGGCAGCGAGTTCCGGTCGCCGATGGCCATCGCGGTGATCGGCGGCGTCGTCAGCTCCACCATCCTGTCGCTGGTGGTCGTGCCTGCCTTCTACCTGGCGGTGGAGGGCCTCAAGGCGCGCGTCCGCACCGCCCGTGGTCTTCCGCCACACTCGCTGCGCGCGCCCCCGATCGTCGAGCCCGCGGAGTAGTGGTCGGCTGCCCGGCCTTTGCGTAGGCTCGGCCCCGCATGTTCGTCGAGAAGCGTGTGGCCTGGCTCGCGACCGTGACGCTCGGCGGCGTCGCGCTCCCTCACATCTGGGGTCGCACGCTGGCCGTCACCGGGGTCAGCATCGCCGTGACCATCGCCTACGGGCGCTTGCCGTGGATGCACCATTCGGTCGGCGCGACGCCGTTCGCGCTCATCGGTTTGCCGCTCGGCATCTTCCTCGGCTTCCGCAACAACACCGCGTACGACCGCTTCTGGGAGGCCCGGAAGCTGTGGGGCGCGCTCGTGAACACGTCACGGAGCCTCACGCGGCAGATCCTCACGCTCATCGAGCCCCAGCCGGACGCTCCCGATCAGGATCCCGACGGGGTACGACTGCACGAGGTGGCGATGGTGCACATGCTCATCGCGTACGTGCATGCGCTTCGCCATCACCTGCGGGGGACGGACCCGTTCTCGACCCTCGAGCGGCTGCTCACGGCAGACGAGGTGGCGCGGCTCACGGGTGAGGAGAACGTGCCGATTGCCGTGCTGCAGCGCATCGCGGAGCAGATGGTGGAGGCGCGCCGCAAGCACTGGATCCACCCGCTGCACGTGCCGGTGATCGAGGGCTCGCTCACTGGCATCACCGATATCCAGGGCGCCTGCGAACGGATCAAGTCCACGCCGATCCCGTATTCGTACACCGTCCTGATGCATCGCCTCGTCGCGCTGTACTGCGTGCTCCTGCCGTTCGGCCTCCAGGAGACCGCCGGCTGGGCCACCCCGGTGGTGGTCCTCTGCATCTCTTACGCTCTGTTCGGGCTCGACTCGATCGGCGAGGAGATCGAGCAGCCGTTCGGTATGGACCCGAACGACCTGCCCCTCTCCTCGATCTCGCGGACCATCGAAGGAAACCTGCGCCGCCGCATCGGCGAGCCCCCTCCGGAGAAATACGTCCCGCGCAGCGGCATCATCTCGTAGCGAGACCGAGGCGAGATCACGGGAGGCCCGGAGGCTCGGAGCGTTCTCGAAGGACCGCTCAGGCGCGATGGCCCGCTTCGAGATACGCTCCCGGCGTCCGGGTGTCCGTCTGTCTCGTCTCGTCTCACACGAAGATGTCGCCGGGGAGGACGCTCTCGCGGACCTTGTAGCCCTCCTTCTCGATCGCGAACGACGAGCCGTGCTGGCCGTCGTACTGGAGGTACAGTCGACGGTCGTTCTTGTAGGGCACCACCGAGCCCGTGAACTTCCTCGCGTCGACGCCGAAGCCCTGCTTCGTCACCTCGCCGCCGAACACCGTGGCGCGGGCCAGGTAGATCATCGTGTCCGGCATCGCCGAGCGGTTCACGGTGAGGCTGGCGGTGAGGTGCGCCACGCCGCGCTCGTCCATCTCGTGCTTGAGCGCGTTCGCGGTGTCGAGCATGCCTTGCACCGCGACGATCGCCGCGCCCACGGCGGCCGTGATGTCGATGCCTTCGGCCGTCTTCACGCCGGTCTCCTGGAGGAACGCGAAGTTCGCGTCGCCGAGGTCGTTCTTGATGCGACGGTGGACGTCGTTCTTGTCGTTGTACTGCGCGAGCGTCCCGACGATCGCGCCGCATGCTGCGCGCGGCTCGCGCCACGGTGACTCCTGCGTCGTGCCGAAGAGCACCGCGCCGCTCTCGGTGTCGAGCCGCCCGATGTGCGCCTTGAGGTCGAAGCCGCAGGCCACGAAGCTCTGGGGATTGCCTCCGTAGACGCGTGCGCGCAGCGGCTCGTCGAGCACGTGAGCCCAGGTGACGTGCGCGAGCGTCGCGCCGTCGTCGGTGCCGCCGCCGGTGGGACGGAACGCCTCCGGCTTGAGCACGCCGAGCTCCGACATCGTCGCGAAGCGCGAGGCGACGACCTGCACGTAGCGATCGACCTCGCCCTGGTGGATGCGATCGCCGCAGTTCGTGAACGCGAGCGTGGTCACCACGCTCGGGAGCGAGAGGTCGGCGCGCGCCCGCTCGCGGTCGGCCGCCGGCGGACCGGGCGCAAACTGCAGCTCGTCGCGCAGGAGCTGGAGCCCGGCGGTGAGCTGGAGGCGATCGCTCACCATCTCGTCGAGGAAGATGCGGTTCGAGCCGCGTTCCGTGCCGAACTGCGCGGCGAGCTTCCAGAGACGGTCGAGGCGGTCAGCGGCGATCGAGGGATCGAACATCACCTCTATTCATCACGGATCGCGCGCTGCCTCCAGCCTCGGAACGAACCTCCGGAGGAACGTTGCAAAGTGCCGCTGGTACGGCGGTGGGCGATCGTGCGAGCAAGTCTGGCGCCATCCCCACAAAAGGGATAATCGGAAGAACCTTGTCCGTCGTCCGTCCCAGCACCACCACCGTTTCCCCGGCGGGCATCGTCGATTTCGTGCCGCTGGAGGAGCTCGTTCAGCAAGCGTTCGCGAGCGAGCTCTCGGCGACGCCGATGCCGGGCGGCGCCTCGACGCGCAAGTACTTCCGCCTCGCGCTCCCGAACGACAAGAGCGCGGTCGCCATGTTCGTCCCCGAGGGCGCCAAGCCCGAGGAGGTGCAGCGCGCGCACGACGGCGATCGGTGGCCGTTCCTCGAGGTCCGCGATCTCCTGGCCGATGCCGGGATCCACGTCCCCACGGTCCTCGCCGAGGATACGTCGCGCGGGTGGCTCGTCATCGAGGACCTGGGGGACGACACGCTCGCCAACTGGCTCCTCCGCAACCCCGGCGATAAGGCTGCACTCTACACGAAAGCCGTGAAGGATCTGGCGAAGGCGCAGCAGTCGCTCGCCAAGCTCCCCAAGGGCTGCGTCGTGGCGAGCCGCACGTTCGACTACGACCTTCTCCGCTGGGAGATCGAGCACTTCAAGGAGTGGGGCCTCGACGCGCGAGGCAAGCCGCTCGCCGAGGCCGACGTCCTCGAGTTCTCCGAGATCGCCGACCGCCTCGCCAAGCGCGTCGCAGACCTGCCGCAGGGCTTCGTGCATCGCGACTACCAGTCGCGAAACCTCATGGTGGTGGAGAAGGACGAGCTGCGCCTCGTCTGGATCGACTTCCAGGACGCGCTCCTCGGACCGCGCGTGTACGACCTCGTCGCGCTCCTGAACGACAGCTACCAGGAGTTCGATCGCGCGTTCGTCGAGGCGCGCCTCGCGGAGTACGCCGCCGCCGCCGACCTGCCCGCGAAGCAGAAGAAGACGCTCGCCTCCGAGTTCGACCTCGTCACGGTCCAGCGCAAGCTCAAGGACGCCGGCCGCTTCGTCTTCATCGACAAGAAGAAGGGCAACTCGTCGTTCCTGCGCTTCGTGACGCCCACCATCCGCAAGGTGGATGCGGCGCTCGCCCGCCTCGAGGCGAGCGATCCCGACATGAAGAAGCTGCGCGCCATCCTGAAGCGCACCCTGGGCGAAGAGCTGTCCGCAGGGTAACGTGCCCGCATGAAGCGCCCGTCTCGCCGGGAGGACCCGCAGCCTGCGAAGGCGGTGGAGGTCCGTCCGCAAGGCCTGTGGTTGCGGGATCGCGAAGAGCTGGTCCCGCTCTGGGCGGGCGCGATGCACTACTGGCGGCACGCGCCCGAGGACTGGGGCCAGTGCCTCGATGCGATGAAGGCGATGGGCCTCCGCCTCGTCGACACGTACATCCCGTGGGGCGTCCACGAGACCGCGCACGGCGTGTTCGACTTCGGTGAGCAGTACGCCCGGCTCGACGTCGCGCGCTTCATGCGCCTGGTCCACGAGAAGGGCATGCATGTCATCGCGCGCCCCGGCCCGCACATCAACGCCGAGCTCACGTACTTCGGGCTGCCCGAGCGGGTGGTGTGGGATCGCGAGTGCCAGGCGCGCACGCCGCGCGACAACCCGGTCATCCTGCCGATGGTGCCCGTCGCGTTCCCGGTGCCGAGCTACGCGAGCGACGCCTTCCACGACGAGACCGCGCTCTGGTTCGACGCCGTGGGCGCGGTCCTCGCGCCGCTGCTCCATCCGCACGGCCCGATCGTGATGCTCCAGGTCGACAACGAGGGCGCGCTGTACTTCCGCGACGGCCCGTACGACCAGGACTACCACCCCGACGCCATCACGCTGTTCCGCGGCTTCCTGCGCGACAAGTACTCGAGCGTGAAGGCCCTGCGCGAGGCGTGGAACGACCCGACGCTCACGTTCGCGCAGGTCTCGCCGCCGGTGCGCTTCGACGCGAAGGAGGCGAACGACCTGTCGCGCCACCTCGACTGGATGGAGTTCCACGAGCACCTGCTCGCGGAGGCCATGGGGCGCTTCGGCAACGCGCTCGAGAACGCGGGCCTCACCACGGTGCCCACGCTGCACAATTTTCCGCTCGGCGAGGCGGCC
>Ga0123336_10003512_pt1 | contig 13043 bp, 12 predicted proteins | sample SSSSmetaG_FD_96466 | JGI IMG/M metagenome (GOLD analysis project Ga0123336, IMG submission 96466) | Glacier valley bacterial and archeal communities from Borup Fiord, Nunavut, Canada, to study Microbial Dark Matter (Phase II) - ​SSSS metaG | ecosystem: Environmental > Aquatic > Freshwater > Ice... | reverse complement strand
TAAACGAACTAAAGCATCATATATCGCAGAATCTCCGTGAGGATGGTAATTACCCATAACATCTCCGACTATACTAGCACATTTTCTATATGCCTTATCTGGCCATAAAGATAATTCGCTCATTACATATAATATTCTTCTGTGAACAGGTTTAAGTCCATCTCTAACATCAGGTAGTGCACGAGCTACTATAACACTCATTGCATAGTCAATGTATGATTTTCTCATTTCATTTTCTATGGTTACTGGAATTATGTGCTGTGTCTCTAATAAATTATCGTCCATAAATTGCCCCCTAATTAATATTTACTATATAATTATACTAGAAAATTACATGAAAAGCAAGTAAAGTAGTTGAATTTTTAAAATATTATGATATAATTAAATAAAAATTGGAGGACCTAAATGAAGTACAAGAATTATTATGAAATACTAGGTGTAAATAGAAAAAACTCAAAAGAAGAAATCAAACTTTCATTTAGAAAACTAGCAAAAATATATCATCCAGATGCTAATAAAGATAACAATACTTCTGATACTATGTTTAAAGATATAAACGAAGCTTATGCTACTCTAATGAACGAAGAAAAAAGAAAAAAATATGATAGACAAGTTTCAAGATACGGATATGGTTTCATTCCTAACGAAACTCCTCTTTCAAATATAAGATATGAATTTAAAGCTGGTAGTGGTATGTTTAGCGATATTCTTACAACTATACTTGGCTTCAAAAAAGATAATGATTCATCACATTCCGGAGAAAATTCATCTTCTGCAAATGAAGTAAAACAAAAACCAGAACGTGGCAAAGATATTACTTCTAATTTAGAAATAACATTAGAAGAAGGACTAATTGGAACAGAAAAAAAAATAGCTATAAAAGGATATAAAGGTGGAATAAAAACATTCAGCGTTAATGTACCAACTGGTATAAAAGATGGTGATAAAATAAGATTAGCTGCTCTTGGATTTCCAGGAAAAAACGGTGGAAAAAACGGAGATTTAATTATAAATGTTAAAATAAGTCATCATCCTGTATTTAAGATAAAAGGTATAGATTTAGTTAAGGAAATAACAATATCCCCTTCAATTGCTGTTCTTGGCATGAGATATAAAGTAAATGTATTCGATGACATTGTATATGTTAACCTTCCAAAATATATTAAAAATAATGAATATGTATCTTCTTCTGGTAATGGTTATATTTCAGAAACAGGTGTTAGAGGAAATTTATTATTACATGTTAATATAGATATACCAGTTGATATATCTGAGCGAGAAGAAAAATTATACGAACAATTATATAAATTGGAAAATCGAAAAGGTGTATAAATTGTCTTTAGATTTTAAATGTATGCAAAAGCAATACTTTTATACAAAATAAAAGTATTGCTTTTCTTTTTTTTATGTTATATAATATTTTATAATAGTATGATATGGAGGAAATTATATGTCTAAAATATTTCAAAGCGACTATAACGGAATAATTAAAAATGTAACAAGCAAATTACCTAAAAAAATTGATGATGAATATGTTAAAAATATGTCACCTAATGGAGGGTCAGGTAAAGATTACACTACTCCAGAGTATAATTGGTTTTTATGTGGGCAAAAAGCATCTAAATTTGATACATCTGAATTGTCTCAAGAGCAGTTTTCAAATATTTCTTTCGATACTAACACAGAATTTTCTAAAGAACAATTAGAAAAATTTAAACCATTAGAATTATTAGAAAATGGTAAAAAGTTTGGTCTAAACCTACAAAGATTACATGATGCAGGAATAGATGGTACAGGTGTTAATGTTGCTATAATAGATTGGACTTTCGATATAGAAAACAAAGAATTTATAGATGAAAATGGTAATAACAAAATAGTTTTATATAACGATGAGCCTATTATACAGGAAGAAAAAAATGACGATGGATTTCATGGTAAAACTGTAGCTTCTCTATTAGCTGGTAATACCACTGGAATTGCACCAAAATCTAAAATTTATTATTTTGCTTCAAATCAACAATGGGAACAGGAAGAAAAAACAGAAATATTAGATAAAATATTAGATATGAATAATAATGATGGTGAAAAAATAGGAGTAGTTTCGATGTCTGCAAGTTTCAGTTCTGATACAGTAAACAAAAATTATACTGATAAATTATCCGAAACAGAATGTGCATTCATAAGTTCACCAAATTTTTTTAAATATTTTTCCTATTATAATAGGAACCCTTACCTGGACATTAATGATTCTAATAATTTTTCGCTGCAAAAGAAGACGGATTCAATGGGATTAACTATGGCGAAATATCCTCACGCACACAAAAAAATCAATACTATAATAAATGATAATACTAAACTTTTAACGGAATTAAAAAACACTCCTAATAGTGAAGAAAAAATATGCTCTATAGAAAAAGAAATAGAACATTACAAAACACTTCTTTTAATGGATTTCGACGAACTTAAAGAAAATATAAATAAAGAAATGGAAAAGAATGCATTAGCTACAACATTTATTCCTTGTGGCGGAAGGTCATATTCTCAGATGGAAAAGGGATATATGTATTGTGGACATTCAAGTGCAAGTTGGACCATACCTGAAGTATCAGGTTTATATACTCTTGCTAAACAAATGGATCCACATATTACATATGAAGAGTTTAGTGAAATGTCTAATAGTACTTCATATAAAAACGACAAAGGATATAGCGTTATAAATCCTGAAAGTCTAGTAAGGGAAATCAACAGAAGAAATAAAGAGAAAAGTGATTCTATGCCAGATAAATATGAAAATATTTATCTAAATTCCAATAGATTAATTTCAAACTTAGATAAAGTAATAGAAAATTCAAAAGATTTCAGAGGTAAATTAACAAGTGGTGTTAATCATGAATTTGTTAATAATTCAGCAAAAGATTTACCTACCAAAAATTTTGAGATTGAACAAGTAAATAGATAAGTTAAAAAACAAAAAGATGTAGTATTTAACTACATCTTTTTTTATTTACATATTACGTCCAACTGTTGTATTATCAATAGTTCTATCACGAAGTTCAGGTACAGGATTTAAGTCAGTTTCATATCTATAATCAGTTTTGTTTTTCTCTATATATTCGTTGATTACTTTATGACTTGGTACACTACCTACATCATGATTTACTTCTAATTGATATTTATGAAAATCAGAATCTTGTGGTAATTCATCAACAGGAATATAATCTTCTCTAAGAGATGTATTATTTACTGTTTTTCCAAGGATTTCTCTAACATATGCAATATTAGGACCTAAACTTAAAAGTTCAGGAAAAGTACCATCAGGAATTACGTCCTTCCAATCTTTATTCTGATATTCTTTTAGTAAACTAGCTGCTTTGTGTAAATTAGCTACTTCTTGATCAAAACATTCTTCCCATATTTTTTTTGTATTTTCACATGTCTCTTCGATAGAACATGAATAATATAGATAGCATGCTGTATACATATGTAAAAGTAAGTTCTCAAGCCACGTAACATTAGGATCTATTAAACTACCATACTCAGTAACATGCTGTTCCTCAATCATAGCAATTTCTTGATATAACTTCCTACCGATATCTGATGTATATAGGTTACATACATTCATGTAAAAATTCATGGTTTGCTGCTCAGCTGCAGTTATTATACTTGCATGTAGTTTGGTAATAGGAGCAGCTTTTTTATTATCAATATGTCTTCTTACAGCATCGAAAGGATATCTATGTTCCGATATTGTTGGTCTTCCTGGGGTAATTTCAGAATATTTTCCAATCAGTTTTTCTGATGGAGTGCCATATTCCATTTCAAGTAGATTTGCATATCTATATAGATGATCAAAATCTTCTAATAACGCAAAATCAAGCTGGTTTTTAACATTAGCATCTGGTTCATTTTGAGCCATTCTCGCCGTTAAATCTACAGCTAACAATTCATACATAATTGTAGTTTCTAAAATACTCTCATTAATTGGTTTTAAACATTGTATCTTCTTTTGTTGTTGTTGCTCTATACGTCTAAGTGAAGCAATTTCTCTTCTTAGATCATTATTATTGCAGTTTCTATGGAACTGGTGCAAGAAAAAAACTTGTTCAACTTCAGTTCCGTTCATTAATATCACACGTGTTTTAGTATATGGATTTGCATTATCCTTATCATATGATTTAGGATAAAGACTACTCCAATCATGGAATTTTATGCCCATATATTTTGGATTTAATTCAAATGGATTCATTTTATGCCATCACACTACTCAAAAATAGTATATGGTATAAATAATCATCTATACAATTTACTATTTAAAAACAAAATATAATATTGATAAAAAAAACAAGTAGATATTTTTATTATCTACTTGTTTTTATTTATTTATTCTACTATATCATAATTTTATTATTATCTACTGGAGTCATGTTGGGATATATTTTTTTTAATGCAGCATCATCTAAATTTCTATCATAAAATTCTTGTACAACATTTGTTGCGGGTATTCCTTCTCTTCTTTGCAATTGTCTAAACAAAGCAAGTGATGTAAATACAATATCTATTATTATAGTTAATAATACGCAATACGTTAAAAATTTACCTATATTATTAGGTATTTTTTCTATTAGATAAGACAAATATGGATATATTCCTCTTACCCAAATTATACCTAGTATTCCCCAAAAAATGCAATATATTAGGCTAGTTCTCTCAAATATTCCTAGTGAATCTGAAGCGTATGACCATGATACAGTTCCAAAAACTAATTCTTGAAATAGACTACACATATACTCAAACATTCCACCTGCTACCATACAACCTAAAAATATAGTTGTATTTTTATTACTACTAAATCTTACAAAGCAGATTGATATAAGCAAAGCTCCAAATCCATACACAGGATTAAGTGGCATAATTATTAGTGCTGTTCTACTTTCAAAGACGCCATTACTTACTACACACCATATTGTTTCTATTATTACTCCAGCAAAGCATCCTATATAGAAAATCCAGAACAACTTAAAAAAATTAAGACCATCAGCAAATGATTTTATTTTATTACTATCTTGCGGACATATTAAACTCGTATCCATAATGAAATCATTCTCCTTTAGTATATTCTACCACTTTTTATAGCAAAATTCAATGAAAAATTATTATTATTATAATATTCCAAAACTAAATACATATGATACAATTCTTTTCTTATATATTTAAAACAGTAGAATTAAGTAATTTATAATAATATATACTACTTTTTTAACTCTCTTTTTAAGAATTCAAATTGGTTTTTCCACATTATCCCCTCTATTTGTTCTTCGGTAAAATTATCTTCTTTTAAATAATTAGATATTTTCATTAATTTTGAATTGTCCTCTAAACCAATAACAGTTTTATCTTTACCCATACCATCATAATCTGATCCTAAACAAACACACTTTAGTCCACCTATATTTGATATATGCCTAATATGTTTTACTAACCACTTTATGTCTGACTTGCTCGCATCGTTATTTATAAAATCTTTGTAAAAATTTACGCCGATTACTCCACCATTTGATACTATTAATTTTATTTGTTCATCACTTAAATTTCTTCTGTGACTACATATTGATTTTGAGCAGGAATGAGATGCTATTACTGGTTTACTAGTTATTTTCATAACATCGTAAAATGACTTTTCAGATAAATGAGATACATCAATTATTATACCTAACTCATTCGTTTTTCTTATTACTTCTTCTCCAAACTTTGATAATCCAGTATCTTCATCACTACTGCAACCTGAAGCAACTTGATTCTTTCCATTCCATGTAAGCCCTATTACACTTATTCCACTATCAAAAAGGGATAGTAAATTGTCGATTTTACCTTCTAAACAACTTGCATCCTCAACCGTTAGTATCACTCCTAAACTTCTACTCTCCTCATTAAAATATCTTTCTAGTTGACTTTTATTAGTTATGATTTTCATATATTTACTATTCTTTTTAACTTCATTTTTAACTGAATTAATTAATTTATTACATAAATCAAATTCTCCGTGTTCAGCACACTTTGGTTCTATATACATTGCAAAAAACTGAATATATTTATCATATATAAGTGCATTATTTAAAGTGAATTGATTTCCACTACTATTAATATCACTTCCATTTAATAATTTCAGTGCAGTGTCACAATGTGAATCTATTATTATATTTTTCAATTAAATCACCTATAACATATATAATAGTAAAAAGTAAAAAGTATGAGAATTTATGCTCATACTTTTTACTTTTTATATATAATTAAACTAATTTATCTTTTTCTTTTTAAGTCTTATATCATCACCAATGAATTTACAAATCATAAAATTACCTATTAATCTAGATACTACTCTTTCATCATATGTATCATATAATTTTTTAATTGTTAAATTTGTTGATATAATCATCTTTTTATTGTTTAATAGTCTTGTATTTATTATATTAAATAATTCTGTGAACTTTATATTATTCATAGTTTCTGTTCCCAAGTCATCTATTATTAATAAATCTGCATCAAAAATTTGATTATATTTTTGCTTGTTCTCATCATTTTTTACATAAGATAATTTATATTGAATTACTGTATCCATAAGGATTGGAGCTGTTTGGTATATGGCTGTGTAACCATTTTTTATAACCTCTGAAGCTATACAATTTGATAAAAATGTTTTACCAATACCTGTTCCACCTATGAATAATAAATTCTTTTGGTTTTTATCTGAAATGTTTTTACAAAAGTTTATAGAAGTTTTTCTAACATCTTCAATATTTTCAAGTGGAGATTTAGGAGAGCCATATTTTTCATCTGGTTTAGAAGAGTAGAAACATGTATCAAAAGTTTCAAAGTTTTCATCTTCTAATCTTAGTACGTTAGATTGTTTATATGCTATGTTAATAATTTTTTGTTTTAAACACGAGCATTGCTTATCATTTACATATCCTGTGTCTTTACATAAATCACATTCATATTTAGGATTAAACATTTCTAAATTGTATCCGTTTCTTTTTAATGATTTTACAATTTTACTGTTTATTTCGTTTATTTTAATTTCTAAATTTTGTGTTTCAATCTCTCTTGAAATTTGATCTTGTATCATATTATTTTTAAGAGATTTTATGGATACGGTAGCTAACTCATCTTGTAACATTGAAACTTCAGGAATTTTCAAAAATATTTCTCTTTTGTTCTTTTTACATTCATCATCTGCTCTTTGTTTTTTTAAGTTATACTCTTTAAGTAAATCTTTTAATACATATGTATCCAAATAAATCACCTCACTTTATAGATTATCATAATATGTTTCTAGGTTATCGTAATTTCTTTGCTCGTAATCTTTATATTTAACCTTAGAATTATTTTCTTTAATAGTTGTTGACTGCCTTACTTCATTTTGTATATCTTCAACTTTTTTATACTCTTTTTTAAACCAATTACTAAGTATACCATTTATATAATTTATACTAGGATTAGATTTACTAACAGTTCTTTTTAAAGCTTCTTCAATCATATCAAAATCATACATATATTCATAAAGCCATTTATTAACATATGCTTCTTCATATTTAGTTAAATTTCTATTTAATCTAAGTGCTTTAGATATTTTTTGAATTGTAATTTGGAATTTAGTTATTTTATCTAAATATTCTTCCAACTGTTCAAAGGTTTTAACTCCACCTTTATACCAGCCTTCAGCTACTGCATATACATATTTTTTGTTAAGCGCTTTTCGTTCGTCACAATAATGGAAAAGAGCAATCATAACTTCTTCTGAAAATTTGTATTTATCAAATAATATTCCAATATCTGTGTACCAGCTAAATGTCATTAAACCATTAAAGAAACTCTCGCTTATTGCGCTAGCTGCTAGTGTTCTTGCTTGCTCTTGTTCAACAAAAGCTTTAGTTTTTTTAGGCTCAACTTTAGGAGTATATAGCTTGTTTATCTCTACTTCTTTTAAATTAATAATATTAAATCCGTACGTAGTTTTGCTTATTAATTCTTCAGATTGTAATCTATCTAAAGAAAAAGATATTTCCTGTTCTGTAGTACTTAATTTTTTTGCCAAATTAATTGAATCTATTTCTTCGTTATTTTTTGACAAATATTGCATATATATGTATACTTTTACATCTATAGGCTCTAATGAATTCATATGATTCACGATAAATAAATCTGGCAGCACAGTGTCTGCTAGTTCTAATTTTGATTTAGATACAAACTTCATGACATTTCTCCTTACATTAAACTAATTTTGTTGTTTGTGATAATTATATCATTAGTTTAATATATTTACAATCTTTTTAATCTTTTTTGTTGTTTTTGAGAAAATATTTATTTGTTTTATCCACATCATCAACATACAGATAATCTGTAGTGACGTAAATCTTATTTTTGAGTTTAAATTTAATTACAATGATTACAACATCTATTGCACTTTCACTATTTATATTAATACATAACAAAACAGATACAGGTATACTAAGTGTAATCAAAATATACATTTTATATTCTAATGGAATACAAAAAAAATCTATTACATTCCATATAGCAGCTAGGTAAGCAACTAAAAACGCAAGTGATTTATAGTCTATAATACCCATCCATTTGTTATTTCTTTTGTAATTCATAAACATTTCTTTTTCATTCATATTTTACCTTCTAAATATATTACCATATTTACTTTCTTCAGTTATTTTAACAAATAAATCCTTTACAAATGTATTAATTTTGTAAATTATATAGATAGTTCCAACTAGAACAATTTTGTACATTATACTATCTACATCTTTATACATTAGCGGTATCAAAATAACTAGTTTGACTATTATTTGAGTAAGTAGAGTTATTATAAACAACTTGAAATATGACTTGAAAATACCTGATGTAATACTACTTGTTAAAGTAGTTAATGATATTGGAAATATAATGAGTAGAAATATCATTGTTACATATCTAATTGAAAAGTTAATTAAAATAGTAATTGCTCCAAATGATATTACACCTTTTATCAATCCATCAAGCGATAACAAATCATTTTTCATAAAATCTTTTATAGACAATATTTTTTCTTTTAGATTACTAAAAGTTACATCTTGACCACATATATCTTCTCCATATATTTCTATTGAATTAGTTATTTCACTTGTTATATTTAAAATTAATTCGCAAATAAAGTAACTATTATTAATTAGTATAAATACAACAATTAATTTAATCACAAATGTGTATATATTTTCCGTAGTATTTCCATTATATAGTGACATCAGCTGAGTAAACATATAATACGTTATATATAGCATCATAAGTGAGTTTGCTATTACAATTATACCATTAACTTTATTTTCAAAAATTATATTTTTTAGAGGATCGGATTTTAAAATATCCGGAGATATATTTACAATCTTGTCTAAAGTCGTATAGACCTCTCCTTCTACTGATTTGAATAGTTTCTCAGATATAAGATTTAAACTGCCGATTATGTCATTTACGTTCATTTAAGCACGCTATCCACAAACCTTATAATAAGGTCTATGGATATAATAATTCCGTAGCAAACTATTGCATTCATTATGACTTTTTTTCCTATTGCCATTTTTTCTTCATCACCAAAACTAAATTTTCTAATCATAACCCCTGTTGCAATAGCAACTCCGGCTGCTGGCACTGCGAGTTTAACTAAATACTCTTGTATTTTTTTAAATGCACTGTTTAATTTGGTAACAAGTGTAGGATCTGTTGCTCCATAAACAGATGAAACAAATATTAATATGCATACAAAACAAATTACTATTAATACTTTTGTATACCTTTTATTAACTATCTTGTTTTTCAAAATTTTATCCCCCTATTATTTTATCCATCTTCTAAATTTGACTTTTTTATATAATTTACTGCTTGTCCCATCTGATAAAATACAGACTGTTTCAAAAGTTTTTAAGTTAGTAGTTAAGTAACTAGAATCTATAATATTTTCAAAACTTTTATTAACTGTGTATCCTTCAGATAAATTAGATTTTATATTTTTAAACTTATTTGTAAATATACTATACTTTGTTTCCTTTGACGCTTCATTTAAATTAATAGATAACCTTTCTTTTTCTTCTTTTCCTATTTGTTTAATTACTTCTTCTACCGTATAGATATCATCATTTCTAAACCATATTTTATTTACTAAGTTCTGTATTATAACCTTCGCTGCGTTTACATTATTTAAGCTGTTACTCAGCGAAGTATAACTTTGCATACTTATTACATTTATACATTTAAACTCTCTAGAAAGTGAAAAGAAGTTGGCATCTTCAATGTTTGAAAATTCTTGATATTCGTCGCAGATAAAAAAAATAGGTTTGCGATTGAAACTTAAAATTTGTCTTTGAAAATCTAATTTCAAGTAAGTAGAAATAACTTTGGCAAGTTTTCTGTTATCTGAAATACTTATTGATAACACGTAAATATTATCTAAACTGAAATCTAGTTTATCTGATTTACTACAGAATTTTTTGTTTATTGAATAATCACTGATAAATACATCTGTTATTCTCGTTATTTCAGAACGTATAATACTAGCGGTCCTTTCATCTAAATTTAGATACTCGTTTTGTATATTACTTAAACTTGAATTAATCTCAAAAAGTCTATCATCTTTAAATATATCTTTTAATATTATTTTCTTAATTTCCACTAATTGATTTTTCAAATACTCTTTATCTATAACTAACTTGTGTATTTCACTAAAATTGACATATTCATTGTATACCCTAATTAAAGTTATAAAGTCTTTTATATATGATTCAACTTTATCGAGCCAATATGAATCTGATGTGTTGTTATCTGAAATAAGAGTTAAAACTTTTCGCACTGTATGAGCAAGTTCTAATGGTTTAATTGTTGGTTTATCAAGTGGATTATAATTAAATTTACTGCTTAAAGATATTTCAATTAAATTATCACTTTTCAAATACTTTTCAGCAACATCATTAACTGTAGTATTGTAATTTCCTTTAACATCCAGTATTAATCCGTAAATGTTGCTTTTTATAAAATAATCTAAAATATTTGTAATACCACTACTTGTTTTACCACTTCCTATACTACCTGTAATTAATATATTTTGATATAGACCGTCTTTACTTAAATAAACAGCATTTTTGTTTTCATCTAAACCTAAAAACATTTTATCTGTATTATCTATTGCTAATTCTTTTTTAGAATTACTAAATTTTGAAATAATTAAATATGAAATATAAATTACGAAAAATGAGAAAAATATATAATATAGAAATTTGAAAACAATAAAATATATACCGAAAGAAGAAACTAAGTCAATTTGCTTACCAAAAAGATTGATAGTATAAAAACTACAAGATAAAAAATTATATGTAAGTGCTATTTTAATAGCTATTATATTTAGCGATACAAGTAATGAATAAATCATATGCTTGTACCAGATAGGTGATTTAAAATAAGATAGATTAATATTATTGCGGGTTCCTAAGCTGCTAGTTATATTTGTTAGATTTTTTCTTTTAATATAATTGTCAAGCTTGCTACCTTGACTTGAAAAAAAGTATATTTTATCTAATAGAGAATATAACTTAAAGAATATAAAAAATAGATATATAAAAAACTCTAGAAATAAAAACATATGAATAAATCACCCGGCAAATTCTAGCATAGAAAAATAGTAAAGTCAACTTATTTTGAATTAAATTTACTCTACTATATTATTCTATTATATTTCTATTATTTACGACATTACAGTAATCTTTTTATTAAATCAGTAGCACTTTTATCTGATATATATGATAAAGGTACATCATAAATTGTATATGCTCCGTATTTTTTTTCGTTAGATAATTTATATGTAGCTCTTGTGTATGCTAGCAATACGCTAGCTGTAAATTCTGGGTTACTATCAAGCTTTAAAGATAACTCAGCAATTTGTTTATTACCGTCTCCTGTAGTACCTGAACATATTGCAAATCCGCCGTGTGGCATTTTTGTATGATTACTTTCAAACTCTTCCTCAGTTATATAATTTACTGTTGTATCATAATCAGAAAAATAATTTGGCATAGTTTTAATTTTCTTTTCAATATTTCTTCTATTTTCAGCATTATCTTCTTCTAAAACAACAAAACATTCTCTTGTATGTTTATCCCTAGTTTTAAATCTTTGAATAATACCTTCCCTTACTTTATTTATTGCATCTTCTTTAGGATGTGTATATTGAACCGCAGTTTTGACACCTTGTATTCTTTTAATAGCTTCAGAATGTCCTTGACTTACACCATTACCCCAAAAAGTATATGTGTTACTTGTAGGAAGTACTGATTCAAACATTAATCTTACAAAAGAAAATATTCCTGGGTCCCATCCAATTGAAACTAAACTTACTGTATTTGATTTTTTATTTATTTTATTAATATGTTTATGATATTCATGAATTTTAGCATGTGTATCATAACTATCAATTGTATTAAAATTTTTAGCAACTACGTGTGCATACTTAGGTAAATCACTAAACGATCCTAAACATAATATCATGACGTCTATTTTGCCAATAAATTTTTGAATTTGGTTTATGTTGTATACTTTATTTTCGCTTATAACTTCACTTACGTTTCTTCTAGTAAATATTGCAACAAGTTCCATGTCCTTATGTTTTTTAATTTCTTTTTCGACACCTCGTGCTATATTTCCATAACCTATAATTCCAACTTTTATTTTCATATATACGCGCCCCCAATACATTATATTAAAGTAATATTTGATGTATTACAAAACTATTAAGATTATATAAACTATGAATATAATCTTTTTTAGGTAAATTTTAATTTTTTTTGCATAAAGTGTTGACATTCGGCAAAAAATATAGTATTATATATAGGCAATACATTTTATGGGCTATTAGCTCAGCTGGCAGAGCACTTGACTTTTAATCATGTTGTCCCGCGTTCGAGTCGCGGATAGCTCACCATAAAATAGGCCCGTTGGTCAATCGGTTAAGATACCGC
>Ga0123336_10003510_pt1 | contig 13049 bp, 13 predicted proteins | sample SSSSmetaG_FD_96466 | JGI IMG/M metagenome (GOLD analysis project Ga0123336, IMG submission 96466) | Glacier valley bacterial and archeal communities from Borup Fiord, Nunavut, Canada, to study Microbial Dark Matter (Phase II) - ​SSSS metaG | ecosystem: Environmental > Aquatic > Freshwater > Ice... | reverse complement strand
AGAATTAAGTTTAAATCCTCATCCTTAATTTGCTCTTCCTTATATTTTCTGATGCTTCTTCTAGATAAAATATTTTCTATTATTTCATTCATTTATAACGCTCCTTTAACTCATATTTTATTAATAGTTAACTTATTATACAATTTATAATCATAAATAATTATAGCAATCAATTATTATTCCATTAAATGTTATATTAAATACATTTAAATATTTATACAAATACAAGCTGTACCAAAACCATATAAATCAAGGTTCCTCCAGCAATACTAATTAGAGTATTATTCCTCCACAGATGTAATATCACAACACTAAAAATTGCAATACCCTCTGGAATACCATATGGCGTAGCCAAAATAGATACATTCTTTAGACAATAAACTACAAGTAACCCAATTGCTGCATAGGGGATTACATTCCCAAGATAAAGTATAAATCTAGGGGTTTCCTTATTATTGGGAAACAGAATAAAGGGTAGCGCCCTCGTTAAAATGGTTCCAAGTGAAATAACTGCAACTAAGATAAGTGCTTGCTGTAATGCAAGAATCATTTCTCTGTCCCCCTTTCAATTGGGTTTTTGAATGCGGTAAATACTAAAATAATTAGAATCATAGATGGGATTATAAAACTACTTTGTCCAAATAGCATTAAACAAAGTACAGATGCAGCCACACCAATTATTGCCGAAATATGGTTCTTTTGTGATTTCCACTGGTTAATAAAAATAACTACAAACAAGGCTGTCATGACAAAGTCGATTCCCTTAGTATTAAAGGAAATTACTGAGCCTAAAATACCACCCAAGGCAGCGCCTGTCACCCAATAGATTTGGTCTAACAGGGTTATGAAGAACATGAACCAGTTTCTGTCTACTCCCTCAGGTGCTTCTGCAGAACAAACAATGGAAAATGTTTCGTCAGTAAGTCCAAAAATAAGATAAGGTTTTATCTTTCCTGTTAATCTAAATTTACCCAACATGGAAATTCCATAAAACAAGTGTCTTGCGTTTACCATAATTGTAATAAAAAAGGCATTTATAGGATTAAAAGCAACTGTAAGCAGATTTATTGCTACAAATTGCATGGAACCCGCATAAATAAAGATGCTCATTAAGATTGACCATCCGAAATGATATCCCTTGCTATCCATTAATATACCGAAGGCCATTCCAAGAAAAAGGTATCCTGTCATGACTGGAATTGTGAGTGGAAATGCCGCTTTTAAGGCTTTTGTCTTTTGCTGCAACGTTGGAGTCCTCCTGTCATTATCTATCTTTTGTAAGGGTCAGTTTTTATAATATTATTAGCTATTATACAGCTTTGGTTATTTTGATGTCAAAACATTGTACTCTCCGGACATGTAGAAAGGGCTATTGTAAAATGCTTTTTATGCTTCAAATAAGATTCAACAGTCATTATACTCTCTAGAATGACAAATTTAGTGTCATTCTGAGCGTTACCGAAGAATTTTATAGCATTTTTCCATTTTACAACAGCCACATATATGTGTGATAATCTATTTTTTTATTGGGTCATAGCCCACTACAGACCATATACCTGTATCATCCTGCTTTATCAACCTTTTCAAATATACCTTGCTTATAGGAGTTTTACTTCCACCCACCTCTACAATTGCATTTTTACTATTAATTTGAGCAACTTTAAATTCTTCATAATTTATTGGGTAATCACCCTTAATACCTTCTGGACTAATCTTCAAACTTACGAAAACCTGTGACACAAAAGCTGGGTCTAATTTCCATGGTGAATGACCTTAATCTACACTTTTTTGTTCATTTTCTTCAACTTTTAAATCAACAGTTACTTCAACTTCTGGCTTCTGAGATAAAGTTTCACTCATTTTTTCAAGTGTACCTTTTCTATATTTATCGACTTCATCGTTTAATTTATAGTTACTTTTTTGAAGCAATGCCATGTAATCACTTATTAATTTAAAATACTCACTATTATTACTTTTTACTACCACTACTGAGTATGCTTTTTTAGCTTCAGAAACCATTTCCTTAGTGTCATATTCAAATAGTGGTGTATTATTTAAACCTAATAAACTGAATGCAATATATTTATTATATAAATTCTTAACTTCTTGTAATTTAATAGAGTTTTTGTTCTGAGTAATAAATTTTTCCTGACTCAATGCTCTATTAACTAGTTCATCCCAAGTTATTACAAGGGCAGCATCCTTCGCGGGTACCTTATTGGATTCTACTGCCATTATCTCAATATAATCCTTTATATCAGATGTTACATAAATATTGTATTTCTTATAGAATTCATAGTTTATTATAGGGAAAAACATGCCTTCCGCTGTTTCTAATTTATATCCGCTGTCTCTAGTTTCGACTAATAGCTGTTTTAGCTTGGTATCTTCAATACTATCAATTTTGTTAATTTCAAAGTCTGGTTTGTAAACTTTTCCCAAGCTAGCCTGAATGCCTTCTTCCTTATAATATCTATCTTCCAAGGTAGGTAAATACTTCTTTTGCATCTTTTCAAATTCATTTAGCAAAAAAGAGGCATTTTCTTTAGAAACCTGTGAAATATTTGTATCTATGAATTTGATAATATTTACTATTCCAGAGTTTTCACCCAATAAAGACTTAAAGGATTCCATTAATTTTAATTGGTCTTCTGCACTTTTTAATGATGTATTACTTTTATCTACAGAAGTAGCTATAACTTTACTCTCTATAACACTACTCCCCTGAGTATTTGATGTATTACAGCCAGATAGTACTGCTGTTGAAAGAATAGCTATAGCTAAAAACCTTGCTGAAGCTGAACTTTTTATATGAACTTTATTTTTTATTACCATAATGATTCATCTCCTTAATTCTTAGTACAATTTTATTATGCTCAATTATTTAGCATATAAGTTTAGACTAAGAATTATCAAAAAGGTTCCATAGGAACTTTAATAACAAACAAGATCTCTTCAATTAAAAGGTGACTTTTTTCAATAATTAGGGCAACCTACCTTCACTCACGCTAATCTAACTTAATAATGCTCTTATGTATCCAACGGCATAAGTTTTCTCTTATTACATTTATATTTTACATTGTTTATATAAATAAAGAGACAAGCCTTTATTTATTGGGCTTGTCTCTTTGTGAGTTTTGATAATTTTAATTAAATAGTTATTACAATTGGTATATGAGCCTTAATTCAAACTTTATGTAGCTCTTATGGGTGAGATATAGAAAGAGCATAATACTCAACTATTGAATATGGGGTAGTGGATGCTGTACCAGATGATGAACTTTGATCGTAGTTACCAGCCTTGAAGTAGAATTTCTTTCCTGAGTAACTTGGAGTCTTCGAGTATACTTGAGCACCACTGATTGTAACAACTAGTTTACCATTTATAAGCTGTAGCTTATAACCAACCTTTTGCCCTATTACAACATGTTTGCTAAGATAGATGTTTTTTCCTGCTCCTTTAGCTTCTTCATACAACAATTGGAGATTTCCGCCAGCAGAATTATCATTTTTTGTAAAAAACAATTCACACAATGGTATAGAATCAGTACTGTTAAATACTTGTGCAACAGCATTACAACTGCCATTCTGTTTCATTACAGCAAAAGTACCACTCAATGTGTTAGTTCCTGACCAGGACCAAGTACTATTTTCTCTCATTTCACTACGAGTATGCTGTGAGCCTGATGTAGTGTATCCATACTGAGGACACATGAAGGCTTGACCTCCGTCAGAAGCTGTGTAGAAATACGCACTCTTATACCCACTTTGCAATGAAGACGAACTTTGGGTACTATTGTTTGGTTGCTGCAATTGCCATTTACTACAATCAATTGATGCAGCTTGTGCTGTAAGTGGGATGATTACTGCCATTGCAAGAGCAAACATCGTTACAATGGACTTTCTTAATAATTTTGACACATTCTTTTTCATACTTTTCTCTCCCTTTCAATTTATATATTATTACTCTAAATAGAGCCTAAATTAATAATGAGATTAGGTCAATCCCATTATATTTTAAATATAGAAATAACAGTTGCACCTGTTTGATCCCTTTTCAGAAATCAGCATAAGAGTTACTTAGAAATTAACTGTCCTTCTATATTCTGCCAAATAGTACGTTTACATAGGCGTGAACCTTTTTTCACCATTATCTTACATTTATTGTCATTACCTGACATTAATATAATATATAATATTTAGTAAAATTGCAACATTTATTTCCAAAATTAATTAAAAAAGTTATTAAATATAGACATTTACTTTTAAGTAATAATTGTTATTGTTTTGTAGAATATATCTTAGTTGGTTATTTTATGGACAAATTTATGAGCAAATATTCTTTTTACCTCAATTAAAGAGCGTTCCTGTTCATGAAGACATTAAGCTTGATCTTCCTACAAGAGACAATTATATTGCAAATTACAATGAAACCCTCAAAAATTCAGGAAAAGCAGTTATTAAAGTAGTTTGTTACAATTTCATACCTGTTTTCTAATGGATACGTTCAGATATTGGCTATAAGCTTCCAGATGGATCAATACAAAAATGTTACTGAAAGAGACCTTTGGGACAAAGAAATAAGTACGATAAAGCATTTAAAGAGCAAACAGTTGAAAAAATATTGATATTTACATATTCACTTTATAGCTTTAAATAAAAAACTCCTCTATGATTTTACTGTTTTATCATAGAGGAGTTTAGATACTTACATATTTGTTTAATAATCTACTTTTTACTTTTTACATAATGCCATGGTTCAACGGTTATATTGTCTATAAACATATTTTCGTCCATGTTTAGCAGAAAGCTTACAATTGAGGCAATGTTGCTGCCCTGTAGCATTTTTTCCTTTTGTTCTTCAGGCATTGGCTCTGCTTTGTGTGACCATATGTTGGTATTGACAGGGCCAGGGCTGATTGACGTCACCCGTATACCCGAGCCCTTGCAATCAGCAGTAAGTGATTCTGTTAAAGCCCTAGCTGCATATTTTGAGGCTGAATACATTGCTCCCCCGCCACTCGCCTTATTAAATGCTGCATTTGACAATATATTTATTATGTAGCCAGAGTCATTTTTTTTCATTTCTTTAAGTACTTCGCGAGTCATTAGCAGTACACCATCAACATTGGTATTCATTATGCGTTTGAATTCAGCAAACTCAATCTCTGCTATGGGGTAAGACTTTTTCTGACTTACCCCCGCAGAGTTTACCAATATATCAATTCTTCCAAACTTCTCCAAAACCTGGGCTACAGCATATTTAACTTGTTCCTCATCCGTTACGTCCATGGCGATACTAGTAACATTGCTTTGCAAATTAGAAGGAATGCTATCTACTGCTGCCTTTAGTGCATCTGCATTTCGTGCAATAATTGCTACCTTTGCACCTTGTGATATCAATTCCTTCATGATCGCAAGCCCTATTCCCAAACTTCCTCCGGTTACGATTGCAATTTTATCTTTTAACAAGCTCAACACTCCTATTATTGAAACGTCTTCATGGACAGTACATAATGAGGGAATGAAAATTCCCATTCAGGAATTTCAGGATGCCACATTTTCTCCCACTCAAAACTGTAATATCCTTTGTAACCTTTGGTTCTAAGTAGTTTCACCGCTTTTTCTACAGGAAGATTTCCCTCTCCTACAAGGGTAATATCAAATCCCTGTTTAGAAAAGTTTGCAGAGTCCTTTATGTGAACATGCTTTACATATTTTCCAATCTGATTCCATGTCTCCTCAAAGGTCTCTCCACAGCGATACGAATGAAGTATATCCCAGATTACATAGATGCTATCCTCCGGCAGTCTCTCCAGGAGTTTCCTGCAATCATCGCCCCTACTGAAATCATCATGAGTTTCAAGAAGCAGTGTTACTCCCTTTTTACGTCCATACTCAGCGAGTTCGGTAAAACCACTTAAAATCCACTGCATTACCTCTTCACGATTTTCAAATTTGTTGATCTTGCCTCCAAATACACGCACATACTTCGAGCCCAAACCCGCAGCAATGTCAATGTAATCTTTACCTTGAACCGTTTGCTGCTCCCTTTCTGCACTATCTGCATTTGCATAGCTGACACCACTGTTTATGCATATAATTTCTATTCCACTGTCCTCAAATTTCTTTCTTGTCTCATGGATTGCATTGGGTTTCAAAACATCAACCTCTGTCAAATCTTTTTTGCCATCCAATACGCGTATTTCAATACCACCGAATCCATTTTTTTTTGCTACATCTATTATCTGTTCAACACTCAAGTAAGGGCAGCCCAAAGTACTAAAGCTCAATTTCATGTTAACACTCCTTTATGCTTTATAATCTAAAGCATTACATTTTATCTAATGCAGGCCTGTCTACAAACTCCATAACTTCACCATCTGGACCATTGATGTTGAGTATATTAAAACCACCGAGAGCTGACTCCTTAGGTTCTCCACACGCTACACCCATACTCTCAAGGTATTTCTTTGTGCCAAAGCAATCTTTAACTCTGAAGGCCATATGCCCTAATGGTTTCTCTGCTTTTTCTCTTCCTGGTGTGTAGAGAGTTTCAACTGTATCTACGCCATGGGAATAATAAGACATAACTGTAGCACCCTTTGTAAGTATTTTACGAACTTTGAAGCCCATTTCATTTAGCAAAAAGTCATTTGTTCTATCATAACTTTCATCTGAAACTCTTATTGATAAATGATCAAATTCCAAAATATGTTCATTAACAAGACCAGGTATACGAATATTCTCTTTACGTTCAATAAGCTCGAAGCTTACTCCCGATGTTTCATTGAAAAAGGACAACCTACCATCACCGGAAGATGCCAGCTTAGGTGTTGCTGTGAATTCAAAGCCCTTTTTAGACAGATATTCATAAGCCTCATCAAGATTCTGCTTGTCATCAATCAAGAAAGCAATGTGTGCCAATCCGAGATTAGATGCACCTGGTTTGCCTTTAATCAATTCAATAAGACCCTCGGAGATTTGAATATAAACAAATCTTCCATCACCAGAAGTTGCTTTTGCATCCCTGACGATTTTACCTCCAAGCACCTCTGTATAAAACTCAACTGATTTGTCGATATCACCAACTCTAATTCCAATATGATTTAATTCCTTGATCATTTTAAGTACCTCCATTGTATTAATTAATTAATAAAAATATTATTAAGCTTAATTATGATTCGTGCTACAAAAGTAATAAACTAACGTGGTTTACTCCATTCCTTGTAGTCATTGTTATAGATTGTAAGAACGTCATCAATACCCATTGATTTTATTCTTTTAGTAAAATCATCAAATTTGGAGATGGGCTCAACCCCTGTGATAAACTTTAAAACCATTTCATCTGCATAAGTTGTTATATCTGCCATCTTAGCACGAATAATCTTTGCATTAGCATTTGACGTAGGTAGATTTGGTACAACATACTTCAAAGAATTTTTATAGAAAGGCTCTACTCGGCTATATGCCTCTGTGGTTAGCGGATTCCACATTGCAAAGCTTCCTATAGAAGGAGTAATGGCAGCATGCTGACCACGAGTTGTATATTTTGTGAGTGCCTGTTGAGTGGACAAACCATCAGGATTCTTTAATACATAATCAGTATACTGTGGTTTTCCATCAGGTCCATATTTGAATGTAACGTCTTTAGGCCCAAATATATTGATGAATGCACCACCAGTCTCAGGTGTGAAATCATAAAACCAATCAGTCCATTTGACTGTCTCTGCAGGATATTTATTTGTCTTTGTAACAACACCACCGATTAAATTAGTTCGTACTACACTAACACAGCCTGGATGAAGCTGTGAACCATCAGCAGCCTTCATAGGCTCTGCTCCATAAAGTTTAAAGCCTGGAATCTTTGGTGGCATAGTACTCATATAGGTGTTAAAAGCACCATTTAGTTTTCCTCGGTAAGATGCCACAACATTCTGTGCAACCTTTGTTGCAAATGCTTTACTATCACTTACTGCTATATCATGATCTATGTATCCTTGACTGTAAAGGCCATTTGCCCATATAAGGAAGTCTTTATATCTAGGTTCAATATTGCTGTATTTGATTTTATTTGAATCTTTTGGATCAACAAAGAATCTATCAATCATACCATATGCACTTACCAAAGAACGCACCGAATCCACAGTTTCACCTGAAAAAGGAATTTCATCATTCTTTCCGTTGCCATTTAAGTCAGTAGCTTTTACTGCTTTCCAATAAGCTTCCCACTCAGCCATAGTAACTGGCAATTTTAGTCCTAGCTTATCAAGCCAATCGCCTCTCACATAAGAGGATCATTAGTAGACAGTTCATCAAATAATGGGAGGAATAAAACATCACCATTAGGTTGTGTAAAATCCTTAACAGAGTCAGGATATTGTTTTAAAACTTTGTTAAAACTAGGTGCATCCTTTTCAGATAAATATTTTTGAACAGGCATGATACCACCTATTGCCTTAAGCTGATCGTACTCAGCAGGTACCAGATTCCAGAACATATCCGGAAGCGTACCTGATGCAAGAACTATATTGAAACGCTCTGTACTAGTACCATCCGGTGGTTGCTCCCATTCAACAAATACGTTTGTGTCCTTTGAATGCTTTATAAAATGTTCAAGCTGATCGAATGGAGTAACAGTAGCTGCTTTTTTTGCATAAATCTTTAATTTGATTGGATCTTTAGAAATAAGGCCATTAGGTGCAGGGGTTCCAGATGCTGGTGTCGCATCTTTAGAGCTTGGCGTTGAAGTTGATTTTGAACAACCAGAAGATAGTGCAACCAACATACACATAACAGTAAAGAGAGAGACCATCTTTTTCAATTTCATTCCTTCCACACTCCTTTTTATAATTGGTTTTGATTTTATTTAATAAACAACCTACACACATTCTTTAGAATAATGCGTATAAATGTTGTAAATTTTAAGCAAATGTTAATGTTATCCTTTCAAAGATCCGATCATTACACCCTGAACGAAATATTTTTGTAAGAAAGGATATAGACACATTATAGGAACTGTTGCAACAACCATTGTTGCATATTTTATGCCTTCCCCTATCATCTCAGTGTCACCTGTGGTTGCGCCACCAATATTAGTGCTTCCCTGAATAATAATTTCTCTCAATATTAATTGAAGTGGATATTTTGACCTGCTAGACATATAGATAAATGCATGATACCAACTATTCCAATGTGAAACACCATAAAACAATACCATAACCGCTAAAATGGCCTTTGATATTGGTATAACAATTTTGAAAAAAAACTGTATGTCATTTGCCCCATCCAACTCAGCGGCTTCTTGTAGTTCTAATGGAACATTTGATTGGTAAAATGTTCTCATAACAATGGTATTGTATACACTAACTGCTCCAGGCAAAACGATTGCCCATATTGTGTTGAGAAGCCCCAAGTTCTTGACTAATAGGAACGAGGGTATCATTCCTCCATTGAAGAACATCGTAATCATCAATACTGTGGTAAAAAAGCCTCTTCCGTAAAAATCGCGTCTAGATAGAGGATATGCGGCAAATGACGTCAGAGATACACTTATTAAGGTACCAAGCCCTGTATACAAAATCGTATTTGCGTATGCACGCATAATTTCTGGATGTGAAAAAACAATTTTATAAAGTTTTAATGTAGGTTCAACTGGAAACAACACCACTTGACCACTCATAAGAGCAAAGGGACTACTAAATGATCCGCTGACAACCAATAATAATGGATATAAAATCACCATACCTGCAATACATAAAATTATAATAATGATTGTATCGAATATTCTATCACCAATTGTAATTCTCTTTCCAGCTACACTCATATTCTCGCCTCCTACCATAAACTCGTTTCAGTTACTTTTCTACAAATCCCATTAAATGAGACGATCATAATCAAATTTAATACAGAATTGAATAATCCAACTGCAGATGCAAAGCTATATTCCATACCTTGAAGTCCACGTCTGTAAACATATGTTGAAATAACATCAGCCGTCTCATATGTAAGTGGATTATATAAAAGCATGACCTTTTCAAATCCAACATTAAATACACCACCTATTCTCATTATCAACATAATTACTATCGTTGGTAAAATTGTAGGAATAGTAATATATATAATCTGTTTATACCTAGATGCACCGTCAATAACTGCGGATTCATACATAGTTGGGTCTATACCCGTCATAGCTGCAAGATATATAATAGATCCCCAACCTGTTGACTGCCAGATGCCCGATCCTACATAAATAGCTGGAAACCATTTTGGTTCTGACATAAATGCTATCGAGTTACCACCAAGCGCTTTTATAACCTCGTTAACTATACCTGTAGTAGGTGAAAGCATTGAAATTACTAAGCCGGAAATCACCACAATTGAAATAAAATGAGGTAAATAGACGATAGTCTGAATAGATTTTTTAAACTTATTATTACGCACCTCATTGATCATAAGCGCTAAAAGTATAGGTGCAGGAAATTCAAAAATAATCGAGGAGCAGCTCAAAACTAAAGTGTTTCGTATAAGTCTCCAAAAATATACTGATGAAAAGAATTCACTGAAATATTGAAAACCAACCCAAGAGCTTTTTAATACACCCACAAATGGGCTAAAGTCCCTAAAAGCTATCTGTGCTCCATAAATGGGAACATAGTGAAAAATAATAAGATATAAAAAAGAAGGAAAAATCATTAAGTAAAGGAACTTACTACGCAGTATTTTTTTCTTAACCTTTTCCCACTTTAAACCTTTAACTGCAACTTGTGGGATCGCATTTTTTACTGTGTTTATATTTTGCATTTAGATAACACCCCCAAAAAAATTTGATCATTTAGTTGTGTTTATTAAAGAAATACTCTTTTATTTTGCGCTGCTGATTTGTACGCAGCATATAAAGCCACTACAGTGTCATAAGCTAACTTTATTCCCGAAATCGGTTCTCTGTCATTTGCTACACATTCCATGAATTCCTGCAACTCCCCAACATATCCCCGTGCATAATTCTCAGACAGGAATATCGACTGCCATCCTGTTTTGTTCTGGGATTTTTCTGTTAGGTAGATGTTTTCAATTCCACCATCATCAACAAAGTAACTTTTTAGTGCATTATTCGGAGACATCATGTTTAACAATACTCCATCACTTCCATATATTTCTAAGTAGTTTTTGACACCTCCCAAAGCCATGTCTCCAGATATTATAACCGCCTTTGTTCCATCCGAAAAAGTAAGATTCATCGTTCCCCAATCCTCTACATCTACTGGTCTTGAATCCATGTAAATCTTATCCTCTTCCTTAAGACCACCCGATATGTTATTGGTATCTGCTAAAATGCTTGTAAGTTTTATCTCCTCGCCCCTTGCCAGTGCTTCCACACTCTTCAAAAACAACACTGCTGATAATGGGTGACAACCCTGGCGAATTAGGGAACCACCTCCATTAAACCTCCAATGGGCTGCATGGGTTGCATGGGAGCCACTATGGCTTTCCTCAGCTTTAATAAATAACTGTTTAGTTTTTTTAGCCTTAATTATCTCTGCCGATTTTTGTATAGAGGGTGCATATATCCAGTTTTCTGCATACATAAATTTCTTACCGCTTAACTTTATTGTTTCACACACTTTATTCATCTGTTCTACTACGCTATTGAACATTTTATCCCTGCTAACATTGAGACCTATAGGCTCTACATCGCCCTCCTCACCAAAGTATCCAGTAAAGGGTTTTTCGCAGATTACATGCTTTCCTGCATTAACCGCATCCTCTAAACATTTAATATGAAGATTAGGAGGGACGATTATATCAATAACATCAATTTCAGGGTCCATTAACATTTCCTTGTAGTCTTTATAAACATCGCGGATTTCAAATTCCTTTGCAAATTCATTTATATCATATGCTAGTGATGAGATCGCTTTAAGGTCTACCTCAATACCATAGACATATCTATACGCTTCACTATGAATCCGAGCCGCAAATCCACTTCCAATCATTCCAATAGTTACCTTTTTCATATAGACCTCCTATATTTTATGATACATTTAAATAACTATCATTTTTGAATACGCTTAACTGTTGCACCTTCTATGATGTGGTTTTCAAACATATGTTGTCTATGCTTGAAAGGGCGGGAAAGCTTACTATCTGCTATTCGCTCAAATAATAGCCCGGCAGCTAGTAAACCCATTTCACTTTCTGGTTGCTTAATGCATGTAAAAGGCGGATTGTTAAGAAGTGCCCATTCCGGACTTCCCATTAGCAATATCGAGATATCATCCGGGATCTTAATATTATGCTCTCTGATATATTCAAGGCCACCTTCAGCCAGTACATGCATTCCATATACTAAGGCTGTGATACCTTGATTATTCTCCAAAAGTTTTTTGGTTGCATGATATCCTTGCTCACGGGTAAGCTCTGTACAGCCTTCCACCTGAAATGTATCATACCTACCGGAAATTGCATTCTCAAACCCCTGTTTTCTGTTTCCAATATTATTTACATCACTTACCCACTCAACAAAGCCAAAGTTTCTATGCCCATATTCTAAAAGGTATTTACCAGCCAAAGTACCTAATTGCAGATTATTACTGGTTACAAAATCATACTCATTTATGCCAACTAAAGGACGTTCAACAACGACATATGGAATGTTTAAATCACGTATAACCTTTGTGTTTTCCGCTCCATTAGCTGTTGGGCTAATAATAATTCCATCTACTCGCTGTCCAATTACTTTTTCAATGATTTCCATCTCACGATCAGGGTCATCTAATGTATTACAAATAAATATTGTAAAATCATTATGGTATGCTACTGTTTCAATACTAACTGCAATTCTCAAAAAAAACGGGTTCTGAAACTGAGGCACCAGTAGTGCAAGAGTTTTTCTTTCAATGCCCTTAAGGCTACTTGCGACAGCACTTTTCATATAGTTTAGTTCTTTTGCGGCAACAAGTACTCTGTCTCGAAGTTCATCGCTAATGTATCTGTTTTCAGAGCCATTTATAACTGCTGAAACAGATGTAGTTGATGTACCAGCGAGT
>Ga0123336_10003509_pt1 | contig 13050 bp, 10 predicted proteins | sample SSSSmetaG_FD_96466 | JGI IMG/M metagenome (GOLD analysis project Ga0123336, IMG submission 96466) | Glacier valley bacterial and archeal communities from Borup Fiord, Nunavut, Canada, to study Microbial Dark Matter (Phase II) - ​SSSS metaG | ecosystem: Environmental > Aquatic > Freshwater > Ice... | reverse complement strand
TGTTTTACCTGTACCTTTTCTTCCTGTAACTATAAACTTAGATGGTATTAAAAGTTCATCATATTTACTATTTTTAGTGTAAAATAAGTCTTCAAAATTAACCTTTTCTGCTTCATCTTCTCCATCTACTGATCCTAAAAATAATTCACTTAACTTTACAGATACCCCCATAGTCCCTCTCCCCCTCCAGATAAAACGTTTCATAGGAAATTATAGCATATTGTCCTGGAAAAAAATAGGAGTAATTTTAAAACACAGCCTTAACAAATTTTAGTACGAATAAAAAAATAAACAAAGTTAAAAATATTACTGAAATCTATGTCTTATTATAAGGAGAGTGAGTGTCTTATGCGTGAAGGATTAATTCCTGTAATTCTCGGTACTGTTGTAACAGCAAGTGGAGCAACAATTAGAGGAGTAGACATGAAAAAACACGGTATGACGAAAAGGGATACCAAAGTAGCCATTGGTGCAGGTTTACTTGGATTGGGATTAGCACACATAATACTTGGAAGCATAGACCTTGTTCAAGATTAAGATGTTAGATTGAAGTTTTAAAAGGTACTGTTCTAAAGCAATATTTAGTACAGTACCTTTACTTTTGGAGAATTTTTCAATATCAATTATTGGTTATCTATTAAAAATCTCTTTTCTGTTTGTTCCTACATTATGATCATAAATATACAAGCTTTTACTGCTTTTAATCTACAATTAAAACTGATCTAGCATAAATATTTATGCATTAATTAAAATTTATTATTTGTTGTTTAGACACCAAAACACTGGGTATTTATATAATATAATCCTTAAGGATTAGGAAATAATTTAACTTAAGAAGGGACTGAGTCCACCAAACAAGTAATAATAGGACTAAGACCAAAGTTATGGAAAGTAAGAGGAACTGTAAGTGAATCGTAGTAATTCTAAAGACTGCTCAGCTGAAGCAGGATAATGGTCGGATATGAAATTAGAATATCCGGCCATTATTTCTGTGTATATATAAGTAGAAACTTTTATAGATGCATTCTTTTACATTGAACCAAAGCAGTATATGTTTGGGGATATATCATTACTTGAATAATTTTTAGCTTTTATATTTATACTAATTCAAGGAGGATATATACTTATGACTGAACTAGAAGACCTTTTAAATGATATTGAAGAATTACGTAAAAATCTGAATAGTCTCATTAATGATAAAAATATGAATTTGGCTGACGCTGAGATTCTGGCAGCAAGTCAGATACTGAATGTTGCGATAACTAAGTACAACGAAATTGTTACTAAAAAAATCAAAAAATGATCTTCGTATTTTTATAGGCAGACAGTTTCTATGCAATAAAACATAATTTTTTCATTTTTGTTTAGTACCCAAACTTCGGGGTAATTATATAATACATCCTTAAGGATTAGGAAATAATTTAACTTAAGAAGGGACTGAGTCCACCAAACAAGTAAGATCAGGACTAAGACCAAAGTTATGGGAAGTAAGAGGACTAGTAAGTGAATTGTAGTAATTTTAAAGACTGCTCAGCTGAAGCAGAATAACGGCCGGATATGAAAGAAATTCATATATCCGGCCGTTATTCTGTCTGTATGCGAAAAAAATGCCCTCTGCAATTACAGAGAACATATTTTTTCATCTTTATATTAGTATACACTTCTAGCCCTTACCTTTTATTTTAATTGGTTGGAGTTTCTGTACTGGTGCTTTTTCCACTGGAATCTTTTCTATTTCCACTGGAACCTTTTCAATTTCTACTGGTGTCTCCACTGGCATTTTAGGCACAGGGCAGACTTCAACTGGCTTTGGTATAGGGAGAACTTCTATTGGTTTAGGCATTTGCATCTGTGGCATCGGGCATACTTCTATCGGTTTAGGCATCGGCATCGGCATCGGCAAAGGCATTTCCTTCGGCTTCTCCATGCACTTTGTCTCCATCATTGGCATCTCCATTATGTTTTGTTCAAAGCATTTTTTCTTATCATCCTTGAAGCATAAGTACCAGTCTACACAGCAGAGGTCATTTTCACATGCGAGTCTTTCCTTCAATGCCTTGTAAGTCTTAGGAGCGGGTTCAATTACAGGAAGCCCTGGCAACCAATTAGCAGGTGTCGCCACATGATCACAGTCAGCTGTCTGCAAAGAATCTATAATTCTTAATATTTCTGGAATGTATCTGCCTGTTGTACTAGGATATTGAAGTATAGTTCTTACAATCTGCCTATTATCGATTATGAATACATTTCTAACAGTCGATGTTGTGCTTAAAGTAGGTGATATCATTCCGTATTTTTTAGCTATTTTCATATCCAAATCAGCAATAACCGGGAATGGTATCTCGATTCCAGTAGCCTTATAAATGTTGTATACCCAGCCTAGGTGCGCGTATACACTATCTATACTAAGTCCTAAAAGCTGAACATTTCTCTCAACAAATTTAGGGAAATACATAGTAAAGGCTAAGAATTCTGTAGTGCAGACCGGAGTAAAATCTCCAGGATGGCTAAATAACACAACCCATTTACCTTTAAAATCTGAGAGCTTTACGTCTCCAAAGGTTGTTTGTGCTGTAAAATCAGGGGCCTTTGTGCCAAGCTGAGGCATGCAGGCGCTAAGTTCAACTTCATCAAACATGATAATCCGTCCTCCAAGTATTATTATTCATTACATAATACTCAGAATTTATTTTTTATGTGCCATATATGTTGCATTTAGTTTTGTTAGTCTCAGCTAATTCGTGCAAAAGTTGCCCTGTTATATCTATATTGTTTTTTTATTTAATAGTTATGTACTACAAAGAAAATGAAATTTTAATGGATTAAAAAGTATACTAAATTCTAATATTTTGCTCTTTAAATTATGCGAAAAGTCACATGTGATTTTATTTTTAAAGAAATATAATTAGGGCTTGCCGTTAAGCAAGCCCTAATTAAGTGGGTTGAGTCGTCCAGCCCCTGCAGTTTATTTGGTATAATGCACTGTATTTCCTCGAATAATCAATCTCACGAAGGAGTGGTAAGGAGTGCCATTAGCCGTAGTTTCTTCGGAGAAGAAAGTGAGATGCACAACATCGCCGAGTTCTGACTTGCCGGTATTCGTGTTGGTCGTGTCGTAGGTTTGTGCGATTTTGTTAAGCTCTGCTGGATCAAACGTGAATTCGAACTTACCGTCTGTTACTGGGAGGGTTCCCTGCATCAAGACAGCGCCAGGAATGATCGCAGCAAAATTTATCTCCTTTGCGGTACTATTACCAACAAATAGGGTTCCTTTTTCCGCGTCAAACTTTGTGAGCGGGGGCAAATCAAATGTAATACCAGTCGCTCCTTCAGGTTTTTCTACCTCAACAACGTATAACTCGCCACCCTCTTTTGGCATGCCTGGAACCAAACCCTTGAATCCGTTCCAATCGCTGTCAATAGTGTACTTGTACAACCCAGGTATATCGAGCACCCATCTATCCTTGCCCGCAAAAGTTCCGGTTGAGTCAGAAATGCCTGACGCAACTACCTGCCGGCCATCTGGGTAGGTAAGTGTAAAAGATACTTTAATAGGTACCATTGGGTCTATTTGAAGTGCAGGCACTAATGCCGTGCCAACGTTGTACACCATTCCAGGCCGTGCATTCATCGCAATAAATACTCGAGATTTTTCGCCTGTAGGTCCAACAATGTCTTCCGAACCAGGTTCAATCACTCGATTATCCTTTGTTCCCTTCGGTAAAATAAATGCGTTTGCCATATAGCCCGCGTAAAGAGGAACTTGGTCTTTATTCCTAATAACAACACCGCCAAGCAAACGATAGATTTCACCAGGTGCATCACCATTATTCGAGGAATTGATCTGTCCCCCAAAGTTTGTGTTACTCGTAGGCCAGTACGGTGCGCGTGTACCATCTTCACCTATTATAAAACGCCCCATAAAACCAGGCCTCGGTGCGCTGGTGTAATAGTACATCCAATCGGTGATGTACTCAGGGAAAAGATGCGGTGAGTATCCATTGGATGTTTGAATGCGTACATTCGTCAAGCCAATCCCTTGAATTTTTGGATCGTAAGGCGCAGGGTTTTCCTTGGTCGCCCATGATAGAACCGGCTCAATCTTGTTCGCACCTTGCCCCTCGCTGGAAATTAATAATACGTCACCGGCGTTGTAAGGGAAGTTAATATGCTGAAGTTGCGTTTCATCCGTTAGAAGGTCATGCCACCCCTCCAGATTCGTATCACCGCGTTCTACAAGATTTTTCCCCACTTGAACCATTTTGCCATGTGCAACAATCGGTGTGTCTTGTGGATATATCACACCAGCGTGGCGCATAGATTCAACCCAGAGATGCCCGTCAGCATCAGTGTATTTTGCAAGTATTTTTGCGCTGTATTCTCCTGGTGCATCAAATATGAATGGTTTCATTCCTTGGGCCGCACCGAAAATTCCGCCAGATGAAGCTTTTCCGGAGTAGGATATTGTCTTAACGTTATTAGCGTCCGAATTAACATACAATGAGGCTGTCACTTCGACATCAGCTGGCACTGCCGGAGAAAAGCCGATGTCACGCCCATATCGGGTACCCACTGGGTATGACTGACCTTGGAATGTTGCGGTCGCAAGAGTCATCCTTTTTGCTACCCAGAATTTATATGTCCCACCACCATCATACTGATTGCCGTAGATATCTTCCATGGACCCAGTTACTTTGACAGTGTATTCTCCATACATCTGTGGTTTCCACTGAGTGAACTTTATGTTCTTGGTTGTAGGGAATTGTCCCGCTTTGGCAACGTAGGGAGCTGTACCAAGGTCTGAAGTATTGCCATCCGGTGAGGTTACCTGAATCCCAAGACTGCCTTTGGTATAATTCAAAAGAATATTCTGGCGGTTATCAATCAGATCGCTTGGGAACTGTGGTTCGAGATTGTAAGCGAGTTTGTTCTTTGGATTTTTCTCGTCATACAATGGCAAAATTACATCGTCCTGAATGAGATTGCGTGATGATAGTCCAAAGTTTGGCTTATCCTCTTCTGCAACTACACCGCGATATCCATTTGAATTATAATTGCCCAGAAGCACCCATGGGACATGAGGCTTGATCGTACTGGCGTCAACCATCCGTCCACTGACATGCTTCGCGCTAGCCTGGATCAAAGAAGTGTATGATTCCGTGTCGCAGGGCCCCTTTGGAAATCCGCGCCGTGCAAACGCCTCGGAGTTGAGATTGAATTGTTTCTTGTTTGCAGTAACGCCATAATCAAGGCGCAAACGATATAAACCAGGTGGAAGATCGTCTGGTAACTTCGTTGAAACGTTGAAGGTAATGAGATTTGCATCCTCGATTTTTTGTGTCGCTGTCAAAGGCACAGTCACAAGTTCGTCTACAGGTGAGCTGAAACCATAGCCAAAACGTTTCGTTACTGCGCCTTGCACTCCACCTTCAATGGGCAGACCGGTTGCTGTGAATAGTGTTGACATTTTTTCATCGCTTGGCAGACGGAGAATGCCATCAGCATCGAAAGTACGTTCAGCAGTTACAAGCATAACGAATCCATCTGTATTAATTTTTTTCTTAGCCAGATTTACTAGATGTGTGTCACTGACTTTTAACGTTACTTGAATCTTTACAGCTTCACCAGGCTGCCATTTCGAAGGTGATGCTTCGATATTTGCAGTCCAGGTTCCGTATTCTGTATTACCAACATCGCTGAAGCGGATGTCAGACGAATCAGTGGATTTTTGATCAGTGTCTGTTATTTTTACAGTGTTTGAATCAGAATCCCATTCCACGGAAGCGCCAAGAGATTCGCTGACAAATCTTAATGGAACAAAAGTACTTCCTTTTATTAACTGAGGGGGTGTTTCCAAAACTATTTTTGCCCCATCAACTACAGCATTTGAATTACCTATTTGTAATTCAATAATCCTGTTGTCTTTTGCAGCAAAAACTGTATTTGTATTTGCATCCCAGGTAACTTTTGAATTTAAAGCTTCAAAGATTACCCTCAGGGGTACTAATGTTCTTCCGTTCTCAATGAACGGAGCTGTCTGGAAAGTTAAGTTTTTCTCATTCAGAATTACTTTGATATCGGTCTTGGATAAGGTATGTATTGGCAAAAACATGGTAGTAATAAAAAAAACAATAAACAGAATTTTTTTCATTCTTTTTCCTCCAATCGAACCTTAATTTAATTGATTGCAGCATTAAATATCAGAAGATATCTTATCTGCAAATTGGATATTGTCTTGAAAATGAATTAGATGAAATCATATTATCATAGATATATTATTGATGTAAAGAAATACCAGGAAACAGTTTAATTGACAATAAAGTATTATTTTCATCACTGTTAATTATTTAAGTAATTCATTGTAAATGAAATATACGAAGTAATATATAAACTCAGTAGTATGTCCTTATATCCAACAAAAAAGAAGCTGTAAAGGAATTCAGATTACTCCAATTTCCTTTACAGCTTCTTAGACTTCCAATCTTACTTAATAAGCTGGTCAATTTTACCTTGATCAAAACCAACAATAATGTTGCCATCAATGTCTATTACTGGGACCCCTCTTTGGCCTGATTTTCTGACCATATCTTGAGCTCCTTCTCTACTTTCTGAAACATCAATTTCCTCATATGCAATGTTCTTCTTTGAAAGATAGTCTTTAGCCCTTACACACCAAGGACATGTTGGTGTAGAATATACTTTTACATCCATGGAAATACCTCCTAAGATTCTTAATCATATATATTTATACCCCTCTTGGGTATGGCGAAACATATTTTTGCTTTTTTATAATATAATCTTGGTTAGTAGCATAATTAAGGTTAGAATATAGCTATATATTATTACAGTTTGGAGGGATAAATATGTTTTCTAACCGAGAAAAAGATATGGCACGTATTTGGAAACGGCGATTTATTATATTACTAACAGCATTTATATTGCTTTTCTCAGCCACTACTTTTATAGTATATGCAAATTATGATTATATTGCATTTAAATTATTTATTTCTAAATTTTACATATACACGGATACCCTTGATAAATTAAATAAAAATGAACTTAAGACGGATGTTAATGGTAACTATTTTAAATATCTCGATGACCTTGCTATTGCCTCAGTTTCCGAGAAGATAAGAGAATTAAATAATGATAAATATACATACCTCTATCTTCCAGAACAGTTTCAAAAATATAAGTCAGAGGAAAAGGAAGAAGCTAGCCTTTCCTTTAATAAAGAGCTGTCATCTGAAACTATATATGTTAAGATTACCAACTTCTCAAAGTATACTGCTTCCTATTTAAAGGATAATAAGGATACTCTAATTAAGTATCCAAATATCATAATTGATATGAGAGATAATTATGGCGGAGATACCTCTGCACTTTACAAAATGGCTGAAATGTATCTTCCAAAGGGAGCTACATTGTCAACTGATTCCCTTAGAGTATTATCCAAGACCTATAAAGCATCTGGTAAAAAAGTATTTGACCACAACAAAATAGTAATTCTACAGAATAAAAACTCTGCAAGCTCAGCAGAAAATTTCATTGCAGCCTTGAAAGATAACCTCCCAAATGTTACTTTAGTTGGTGATACAACCTATGGAAAAGGTATTGGGCAATTTACTTTTAACTTAAAAAATGGTTTTGCTTTTAAGGGTACAATAATGAAATGGTTTACTCCAAATGGGGTAAATATACAAGGTAGTGGAATAAAGCCCGATATATATTATAATAATGATGATATTGTTTATTATGCACAAAAACTTATTGAAGAGAAATAAACTTCGAAAAAATTTGTATTTGCACTTGCCTAACGTATATTATTTACTATAAAATTTAGCTTGTGCTTTTAGTATGTGGTATTATTTATAAATATCCAAAAAGAAAATTCAAACTTATGGCTTATTTTATGGAGCTATAGCATTGTAGAATTTAGAAGTTTTTAATTAAATGTTTTAATTTATTAGAAAGAGGAAATATAATGAGTAACTTAGACAATACTTTAAATAGCGAGATAAACAGGAGGCGAACTTTTGCAATTATCTCTCATCCCGATGCTGGTAAAACAACCTTGACGGAGAAGCTCCTTCTTTATGGAGGTGCCATAAGGCTTGCAGGTTCTGTAAAAGCTCGTAAAGCTTCGAAACATGCAGTTTCAGACTGGATGGACATAGAAAAGCAGAGAGGAATATCAGTAACCTCTAGTGTTATGCAGTTCGATTATGATGGCTTTTGCGTTAATATACTAGACACCCCGGGTCACCAAGATTTCTCTGAAGACACTTATAGAACTTTGGTTGCCGCAGATAGCGCAGTTATGCTTATTGATGGCGCTAAGGGTGTTGAGGAACAAACTATTAAGCTTTTTCATGTATGTAGAATGAGAGGAATCCCCATTTTTACATTTGTAAATAAAATGGACCGTGCAAGCAAAGACCCTTTTGAGCTCATGGAAGAAATTGAAAATGTGCTTGGTATCCGCTCATATCCTATGAACTGGCCAATTGGAACAGACGGCGATTTCCAAGGTGTATTTAACAGGGAGCATAATAGAATTGAGTTATTCGGCGACGGAGATCACGGACAAAACAAGGCAAAAACTGTAGAAGGCAGTGTTGACGATGCAGCCTTTGCGGAACTTTTAGGTGCACACTATCACGATAAGCTAGTGAATGACATTGAGCTCCTTGATATTGCTGGTGATGATTTCGATTTTGAAAAAGTAAAAAAAGGTGAACTAACTCCTATGTTTTTTGGAAGCGCAATGACAAACTTCGGTGTTCAGCCTTTTCTTGAAGAGTTCTTAAAATTAGCTCCCCGCCCACAAGAAAGGTTATCCAGTGAAGGAATTGTTAATCCTAATGATGAAGGTTTGACAGGCTTTATTTTCAAAATACAGGCCAATATGAATCCAGCTCATAGAGATAGAATTGCCTTCATGAGAATATGTTCCGGAAAATTTGAACGTGGAATGGAAGTAAACCATGTTCAAGCAGGAAAGAAAATCAGACTTTCTCAACCTCAGCAGTTTATGGCACAGGAAAGAGCAATAGTTGAAGAGGCATATGCCGGAGATATTATTGGACTTTTTGACCCTGGTATTTTTAATCTTGGAGATACCTTGTCAGAGAACAGTGCTGAACTTAAGTATGAGGGCATACCGCTCTTCCCTGCTGAATTTTTTGCAAGAATTTCAGCCGCAGATTCAATGAAACGTAAGCAGTTTTTGAAGGGCATAAGGCAGTTGTCTGAAGAAGGCGCAATTCAGGTCTTCAAGCAGATTGATTTGGGTATTGAAGAATTTGTTGTTGGGGCTGTAGGAGTACTTCAGTTTGAAGTACTTGAATATAGATTAAAAAACGAATATAGTGTTAATATTAGGATGCAGCAGCTTTCTCTTAAGTATGCAAGATGGATTAAAAATGAAGGGCTTGACCCTAAGAAGTTAAATGTTACTAGTGGTACAATGCTTGCAGAAGATAAGTTTGGCAAGATTGTTCTGATTTTTGAGAATGAGTGGTCAATAAGATGGGCTGAAGAGCGTAATGAAGGCTTGCTTCTTTATGATATATCTAACTAATATGGGTTTCAGTAATATGTAGAGTATCGAAAATGCAAATTTAAGTTAACCTTAAATTAACATTGGTTTAACTGACTATTAATGCTGATTTAGTATTATCAATCTATGTTAAAGTTTAATGTCCTAAACTTCTGCTAGAAATTAGTAGGATATATGAGAACTAAAGAAGGGTTGATTATTATGAGTGAAAACAGTTTTAAGATAAGTACTAAAAACCTAAACTTATTCTATGGAGAGGTTCAGGCCCTCAAAAACATTAATATTGATGTTGAAGAAAAAAAGGTTACGGCATTAATTGGTCCCTCAGGCTGTGGTAAATCCACTTTTATAAAGACCTTAAATAGAATGAACGACCTTATTTCTTCGGTAAAGATAAACGGAGATGTTTTTCTAGATAATAAGAGTATCTTTAAAGCTTATGATGTTGTTGAACTCAGAAAAAAGGTTGGTATGGTTTTCCAAAAGCCCAATCCCTTTCCTATGTCTATATATGATAATATAGCTTATGGCCCTAGAATCCATGGAATCAAATCCAAAGCGACCTTAGATGATTTAGTTGAGAAAAGCCTTAGAGGTGCTGCTCTTTGGGATGAAGTAAAAGATAGACTTAAAGAAAGTGCATTAGGGCTCTCTGGTGGTCAGCAGCAAAGACTTTGCATCGCAAGAGTTTTAGCTGTTGAACCTGAAGTAGTACTTATGGATGAACCTACTTCTGCACTTGATCCTATTTCAACTATAAAAATAGAAGATCTAATTGATGAACTGAAACTAAAGTACACAATAATTATTGTAACTCATAATATGCAACAGGCTGGACGTATTTCTGAAAAAACTGCGTTCTTCTTGCATGGAGAAGTAGTTGAATTTAATTCAACTGATAAAATATTTAGTATGCCAACTGATAAACGTACAGAAGATTATATTACTGGTAGATTTGGATGATGGAGGTAGTATTATGGTATTAAGACATTATTTTGATAAGGAGCTAGAAGTTCTACACACTGATTTAATTAAAATGGCAAGCCTCGTAGAAGAATCCATTGAAAATACGATTATTGCATTGAAGAAACATGATATAGCACTTGCTAAAAAAATCTATTTCAATGACGATGCAATAGATGAGTACGAGAGAAAAATCGAAAAAACCTGTCTTAACCTTATTGCAAGACAGCAACCCCTCGCAAAGGATTTAAGAACAATTGGAACAGCGCTTAAAATCATTACTGACTTGGAAAGAATTGCTGATCAATCTTCCGATATAGCTGAGATTATACTTAGTATGGCAAAGGAAAAATATATTAAGCCATTAATTGATTTACCGAAGATGGCTGAATGTGCAAAATCCATGGTTGTCAGGGCAATAGATGCTTATATTAGACAGGATGAAGATCTGGCTAGAGAAGTTTGCAAAGCAGATGACGAGGTTGATAACCTTTTTGTAAAAATTAAGCTGGAGCTTATTTCAGTTATGAAAAATGACCCTGTTGCTATTGACCAGGTTATTAATTTAGTACAGATTGCTAAATACCTTGAAAGAATGGGCGACCACGCTACTAACATTGCAGAATGGGTTGTTTTCAATGTTACAGGAGAGCATGAACATCTATCTCCCCATTTATTAGATCAAGATTTTATTCCAGGTATAACGGATGCTGATGAGGACAAATAACTTGCTTAAACAATAAAAGGGCTTTCTTTGTATATATTTAGTTTTACATCTATAGAATATAGAGTAAGCCCTATTATCATTGCATTATAGAAAATATCTGGAGCATGGTTTAAAAAATCATAAAGGTGGGTGAATATGTCAAAAGAATTAATATACGCAGTGGAAGATGAATTTCATATTCAGCAACTAGTTAAATATAATTTAGAGGCTTCCGGCTATAGAGTTGTTACTTTTGAAAGCGGTGAAGCAATGCTGGAAGAAATCAAAACCAATATGCCTGATCTATTTATGCTTGATCTCATGTTACCTGGTATTGACGGTTTAGAGATATGCAGGCAGTTAAGGCAGAATCAAGCCAGCAAGCATATACCTGTTATTTTTCTAACTGCTAAGGCAGACGAATTTGATAAGGTCTTAGGTCTTGAGTTAGGTGCTGACGATTATATTACTAAGCCTTTTAGTGTTAGAGAACTTGTTGCTAGAGTTAAAGCAGTTCTTAGACGCATGAATACCAATCCTCCAGTTGAAACAGATATTATTAAGCATGGAGCTATAAAAATAGATTGTACTCGCCGTGAAGTAAACAAAAATGGCGTTTTGATAGAAATGCCCCTTAAAGAGTTTGAACTGTTAAAAATCCTTGTTTTAAACAAGGGAAAGGTTCTCTCACGGGAACTTTTATTGGAAAAAATTTGGGGTTTCGATTACTATGGGGAAACTAGAACTGTTGACGTACATATCAGGTATTTACGCCAAAAAATTGAGGATGATGACAGCAATCCTAAATATATTGAGACAATTAGAGGAATAGGATACAGATTCAGTGATAGAATCATTGAATAACTTTCTTTATATATACTCTCCTCAGGAGTCAGGAGGATTCTAACTTGAAAAAGAGTATCTTCATATATTTTCTTATTTTAATTACTATTGCTATTTCAGTTACTGGCTTTTTTATCTTTCAACAAGTTCAATCGAATTATAGATTTGAATCTGAGGAAAAGCTTATTCAGTTGACTAAAATTATTGGATCTAGTGTAGATACTCTCAAAACTGGCTCCCAAAGCCCTTTGGATTATAACAAATTAGCCAAGCAGTACGCAGAAATAATTGATAAACCTGATAATAGTGATGTACATAATCTTGAAAGAGATACTCGTATAACTTTTATCACAATTCAAGGAGAAGTTGTGGGAGATTCTTCTGCAAACTATCAGACAATGGAAAACCATATTCATAGGAAAGAAGTTCAGGATGCTCTCCAAGGTAAAACTGTGGTTGAAACGCACTATAGTAACACTCTCAAGATGAATTTTATGTATAGCGCTGAATTACTTCCATCAAAAGAAATCATAGTTAGGGTTTCTATGCCTTTGAGTAACCTACAGCAAATAGAGAGACAGATATGGATTATTACTCTGGTAGGCATTCTTGCAGGCCTTCTTTTGGCTGGAATTTTGGCATTCAAATTCTCTTCTTTTATTGTTACTCCTATAGACAAGCATATTAAGTCCATAAATAAAGAACTATCCCAAACTGTTGAAGATTTAAAGGATAGAAATGTTAAGATGGATGCAATATTAAATAGTATGAGGAGTATCATTATTGCAGTTGACTCTGATCTTCGAGTAATAAATTTCAATTCAAGCGCTACTGAATTTTTCTCCTCAAAATGGGCAACCCCTATAATCGGTAAAAGCCTTATTGAATTAATTCGAAATAACCAAATAAATGATTATATTATAAATACTCTAGCTGAAAACAAGATAAACATGGGAGAAATCCATATTTCTTCACC
>Ga0123336_10003508_pt1 | contig 13050 bp, 12 predicted proteins | sample SSSSmetaG_FD_96466 | JGI IMG/M metagenome (GOLD analysis project Ga0123336, IMG submission 96466) | Glacier valley bacterial and archeal communities from Borup Fiord, Nunavut, Canada, to study Microbial Dark Matter (Phase II) - ​SSSS metaG | ecosystem: Environmental > Aquatic > Freshwater > Ice... | reverse complement strand
ATACGTGCGCTGGGGTGGTTCGCCGGCACTTGCGAGAAGATGTTGCGTGCCACCGGTATGCCACCGCGCGCGGCGGGGCTGCTGTTTTGGCTGCTGGTGGTGGGTTGTTTTACGTTCGCGGTATGGGTGACCATTTACTTCGGCGGCGGGTGGGCGCGTGTTTATTGGATTTATTCGTTATTAGCCTCCAGCGACCTGGACCAGGAAGCGGGCCGCGTGGTACGCGCATTGGATGACCACGACACGGAAGGCGCGCGCCGGTGGCTCTCCTGGATTGTGGGCCGCGACACGCAGTCACTGAACGAGCGGGAGATGGTGCGAGCCACGGTGGAAACAGTGGCGGAGAACTTAAGCGATGGCGTCATCGCGCCACTCTTTTTCCTGGCGTTAGCGGGACCCGTGGGCATGGCCGCGTACAAGGCGGTGAACACGCTGGACAGCATGGTGGGGCACAAGAATGACACTTATGCGGAGTTTGGGTGGGCAGCCGCGCGCCTGGATGACATTGCAAACTTTATTCCCGCGCGGTTGACAGCGGTGTTGATCTGGATCGCCGCGCTGCTACCGGGCTTTGATGCCGGGCGCGCGATTCGGGTAACGCTCCGGGATGGCAAGAGCCAGCCGAGCCCGAATTCGGGCTATCCGGAAGCGGCGGTGGCCGGTGCCATGGGCGTGCAACTGGGTGGAACGAATTTTTACAAGGGCGAGCCAAGGAGCAAGGCCGTAATGGGAGATGCTGTCCATCCACTGGTGCGCGAGATGTTCGGCAAAGTGCGGGTGCTGCTGTATGCCTCCGAAGCACTCTGCGTGTTGGCAATTGCGGGATGCGCGAAATGGCGATAACCCATGGCGGCGATGTGTTCGCGGTGGCGCGAGAGCACGGGTGGGACTGGCGTGACGTGCTGGATTTCAGTGCAAATATTAATCCACTGGGCCCTTCGCCGCGTGTGAGGCAGGCTATTTGTGGCGCGCTGGATCGCATTGTGCATTATCCGGAGCGCGAGCCCGAACGTTTGCGCGCGGCGCTCGCGCAGGCATGGCATCTGGAGAGCGACCAAATTCTTCTGGGGAATGGCGCAACGGAGTTGATCTTCTTCTTCGCCAGATTGTTTCGCGATAGGCCGGTGACGCTTGCGCTTCCTGTATTTTCTGAGTTTGAGCGGGCATTTCCGCAATGCCGAACGGCCGATCTTACGGACGAGGCTACGTGGCCCGCGAGCGGCTTGCTTGTGCTGACCCGGCCGGCGAACCCGACGGCGTGGAGCTTATCGCTTGCAATGCTGCGCGAGTATCTGGAGAGCTCTACAGCGATGGTGCTTGTGGATGAATCGTTCCTGGAATTTTCCTGCCTGCCATCAGCTGCGGAGTTGATTCAAGAGTACTCGCGCGTGGCGGTGCTCAGGTCGCTGACGAAGTTTTATGCGCTGCCTGGGCTGCGAGTCGGGGCGCTGGTTGGCGATTCAGCGGCCGTGCGCGAATGGAAGCTCCAGCGTGAACCTTGGCAAGTGAGCGTGCTGGCGGAGGAGGCCGCGCTGGCCGCCATCGGCGACCTGGATCATGCCGCGCGTACCATCGAGTTTGTGCGCAGCGAGCGTGTATGGCTTGCCCAGCGGATTGCGGACCTGTTGAACATTGAACAGCCCGCAACGGATGCAAACTTTCTTTTCGTAAAGCTGAATTATTCCGCCGCAGCGTTATGCGAACACATGCTTCGGCAGAAGATCTTGTTGCGCCAATGCTCTGACGACGCAGTGCGAATAGCGGTGCGGCTACGGGAAGAGAACCAGCGGCTGCTACAGGCCTGGAAGGAGTTTCCATGCGCTTGATAGCGCTGTTCTTAGTGGCCGCTGGCCTGTGGGGTGCGGGTGGGCAGCGTATCGTCTCCACAGCGCCCAGCATCACGGAGACTCTGTTCGCGATGGGGCTAGGGCCGCGCGTGGTGGGGGTCACCATCTATTGCAAATTTCCGGCGGAAGCGGCGAAACTGCCAAAGATCGGTAACCTGCTAACGCCGGATTTAGAAGCCATCATGGCGCTGAAACCAGATCTGGTAGTTGTGCATAAGACTACGACTCACCTAGTGGAAGCACTCACGCGATTGCACATTCAGATTGTAGAGGTGCAGAGCCAAAACCTGGACGCGATCTATGCGGGAGCGCGTGAGATTGGAAAGGCGACGAGTGCGGGCGACGGTGCGGAGCGAATGATTCGGGATATGCAATCCAAATTGAGAGGGCTGAAGAAACTGACCGCCGGATTGCCTAAGCCCTCGGTCGTCTTTATTGTGGGCCACACACCGGGAAAGTTGGAAGGGATGGTGGCGGGCTCTGGCACCAGCTACTTTTCAGACTTGCTGGATTACTCGGGCGGCTCAAATATATTTCACGATGTCACCGCTCCCTACCCAAGAATTTCGCTCGAAGAAATTTTGTCGCTCAATCCGGACGCCATCATGGAGCTCAGCGGCGACGCAAGGCCGAAACAGGAAGAGGTGCTGGCGTTGTGGCACAGCAAGGGGATGTTGAAGGCGGTAAAGACGGGCCGCGTGTTTGCGCTGGAGTCTTCACCGTTTCTGGTGCCAGGGCCGCGCGCCGCGGAGGCCGTCGGAATCTTGCTGCGGCTGCTACATCCGGAGATCAAGTATTGAAGTGTCTCTTTGAGATTCGCGAAGCGGGCGTGCGTTACGGTAGCGCCGATGTGTTGAGCAACGCTTCGCTGAAGCTATATGAAAGCGAATTTGTGGCGATCGCCGGGCCCAATGGCGCCGGAAAATCCACGCTTCTCTCTTTGATTGCAGGTTTGGCCAAGCCTACTTTCGGGCAGTGCCTTTTTGAAGGCCACCCCGCGCATGGATGGAATCGACGCGAGTTCGCCAGACGCGTTGCGGTGGTGCTGCAGACAGAGCCCACTGCTTTTCCTTTCACCGTGAGCGATGTGGTGGCAATGGGCCGTTTGCCTCATGCAACGGGCCTGTACGAAAACGGTAAAGATACGGTTGCGATTGCAGAGGCTTTGTGCGCGGTGGAGATGGAGCGATTCCGGCACCGCGATTTCCGCACGCTCAGCAGCGGTGAGAAACAGCGCGTGCTGCTTGCCGCCGCTCTGGCGCAGGAGCCGCAAGTGTTACTGCTGGACGAGCCTTCGAGCCATCTGGATCTGGAGCACCAGCTTTCGCTTCACCGGCGGCTACGCGAGTTGAGCGGCAAGGGTCTGCTGGTAGTTTCCGTCACTCATGATCTGAACTTAGCGGCCGCGTATGCCGAACGCATTGTGTTGCTCAAAGAGGGAACTATTCGCGCAGATGGCCCGCCTTCAGAAGTGCTTAGCGCGGACTTGCTCGAGGCTGTGTTCCATGTACATGTAAAGGTGCACCAGAGGGCTTCGGGACAGCCCTGGATGCTCTATGGAGAGTGAGACTTTGGGTGTGCCGCGCGTCAGCCACGGTTCCGCGCTGGCGTTCTGCTTCCTGATGCTGGTGGTAGCGACATTGGCAGGGATCGCCTTCGGATCCCGTACGCTGAATTTCGTGAGCGCCATGCAGGGGTTGTCTCCGGATCATGAAATTCTGGTGGAGCTACGGGTGCCGCGAACTCTGCTGGCTCTGTGGACGGGAGGGTCCCTTGCCTTGGCCGGCGTGCTCTTTCAGGCTCTGTTACGCAATGCTTTGGCCACGCCATACACGCTCGGCGTCTCTGGTGGCGCTTCTCTGGGTGCGGTGCTGGCCATTGTATTTGGGTGGACCGCGTTCGCGGGTCTTTCGGCGGTGAGTCTTGCGGCATGCATCGGGGCAGGTGCCGTGCTGATCTTGAATGTGGTGCTTGCTTCGAACCGTGGCCGGCTCTCCTCTCTCAGTCTGTTACTTGCGGGCATCACTATTAACAGCATCTGCGGTGCCGCGATTTTATTTCTGTCCAGCTTGGTGGGCCTTCTCAAATCATTCGCGGTGACACGTTGGTTGATGGGCGGAATCGATGCGCCGGATTACTCCACATTGATTTGGCTCACCGCCGTTCTTGCGCCCGTGTGCGCCGTAGTGTTCCGCTATAGCCGTGAATGGAACCTGCTTTCCGTGGGAGAAACGTGGGCTGCCGCGCGCGGTGTTTCCACCAGCAAAATGTTGTTAGTGGGGTGCCTGGCGGGGTCCATACTTACCGGTGCCGTGACGGCTTTGACAGGGCCGATTGCATTTGTAGGCTTGATTGTTCCACACGCGCTACGGATGTGGTTGGGGGCGGACCATCGGATTCTGATACCGTGTTCGTTTCTCTTAGGCGCGGCTTTTGTGGCTCTTTGCGACGTGTTCTCGCGGACCATTCTGGCGCCGGTTGAGATACCCGTAGGAGTGATCACCTCGCTGCTTGGCGGTCCTTTTTTTATTTGGATGTTGAGCAGCCGGCGGGGAGGCGTTTCATGATACTGATCGGTGGCGGGAGCCGCTCAGGCAAGAGCGCGAAGGCTTTGGAATTATTGAACGAAGCCGGGGCTCGTCGGGGCTTCATTGCGACCGCCCAAGTATGGGACGAGGAAATGAGGGAGCGGATCGAGCGGCACAAGACCGAGCGTGATTCCGGAATTGTGACCTGGGAAGAACCGTTTTCGGTGGCCGAACGCATTGCGAATGAAGATGGGAAGTATGACGCCATCGTGGTGGATTGCCTTACGCTCTGGTTGACGAATCTGATGCTGGCTGAAACTTATTCGTTGGAACAGGAGAGCTTGAAGCTTGTGGAAGCATGCCAGAAAGCAAGCGCAAAAATCATCCTGGTGACGAACGAAGTGGGATGCGGTATTGTGCCTGATAATGCTCTGGCGCGCCGCTTTCGCGATGAGGCAGGAAGGTTGAATCAGCTTTCGGCGCAGCATGCTAAAGACGTGTACTGGATGATTTTCGGCATCGGGATGCGAGTGAAATGATCCGCCGATTTCTGGGCGCGGTGCAATTTCTTACCCTGTTGCCATCGTCAGGCGCCACCACCACGCCGCCGGGACAGGCCGCAATATTTTTCCCTTTAGTGGGTGTTCTGTTGGGCCTGTTCGCCGGGGCATCTCTGTTGGCGTTCAGTATGTTTCTGACGCGCTCCTTGAGTGCCCTGCTGTCTCTAGCGCTCCTACTCGTCGCCACCGGTTGTCTGCATGAGGACGGGCTGGCGGACGTCGCCGATGCGGTGCGGGCCGGGCGCACTCGCGAAAAGATGATGGCGATTCTGAAGGACAGCCGGATCGGTACCTATGGCGCCGTCGCGCTGGTGCTCTCAATCGGCCTTCGCTGGGAAGCCATGAGTGAATTGGCGCATCCGGTCGCTGGGTTGGCGGCAGCCATTGCTCTTTCGCGAGCGTCGCTTGTGGTGCTGGCGGGCATCACTCCTTCGCTGGGCGCTGGGATGGGCAGCGCTTTTGCGCTTGGCTGCACGCGCAGTGCAATTAACGTGGTTGCCGCTCAAGTCTTCATCGTTGTCTTGGTGGCTGCATGGTTCATCGGAGTTTGGCCCGCGCTGGCCATGCTCACGGCTTGGCTCCTTATCATTTTGCTGGCGCGCCAATTTTTTCTCCGCCGGTTGGGGGGCGTGAACGGAGATTGTCTCGGCGCCACTTGCCAAGTGGTGGAAACCATAAACCTGTTGATCTTGTCATGCCACTCCTTTATTTAATCCGCCATGGCAAGCCTGAGATTACTGGCGTGATGCTGGGTCAAATGGATCCGCCATTGTCGGAGGAAGGTCGGCGTCAAGCCGCGGCGCTGGCCACGCTGCAAATTGAAGTCGCCTGGACCAGCCCACTGCGCCGCGCCCGGGAAACAGCCGCCTGTATGGCCTCTAGTCGCATCACGGAGCTTACGGAACTGAAGGAGATGGATCTTGGTGACTGGACCGGAAAAACTTGGGATGCGATCGAGAACGCTTGGCCCGATTTGGCGGCCCGAAAAATTGCTGATTGGTTAGGATGGGCCGCGCCGGCCGGCGAGGACTGGCATGAGTTTCTCAATCGAGTTCGCAATGCGTGGAACAGCATCAAGGCTGGCCCGTTTCCGGCTGCAGTTGTGGCGCATGAAGGCGTGAACGCTGCGCTCATGCATTTAATTCAGGGAAGCGATCCGCTTCAATTTCGACAAGGTTATGGCGAGGTGATTCGCGTTGAATATGATTGAACAAACTGTCGCGGGCATTCCGCGCGCGTTCGATGCGAAGACCGCACATGCGGTGGCTGAGCGCTGGGATTCCCTGACAAAGCCTCGCGGCAGTTTGGGCGTGCTGGAAGCCTGTGTTATGAAGCTTGCGGCTATTCAGGGCTCGGCAATGCCACGGGTAAAGCGGCAATGCGTGTACGTGTTTTGCGGCGACCACGGGATCACGGAAGAAGGTGTCAGCCCCTACCCGTCTGTTGTGACGCGTGAGATGGTGAAGAACTTTGTGCTCGGCGGCGCGGCGATCAATGTATTGTGCCGTCAGCTGGGAATTCAGACTCGAATTGTGGATAGCGGCTTGGCGGGCCCACGGTTGGAAGGTGTGATCGATCGCCGTGTAGCGGACGGAACACGGAACTTCTTGCATGAGCCAGCCATGTCGATGGAGCAGGCAAGACTTGCTATAGAGCGTGGCATTGAGTTGGCCAGCGAAGCCAGCGGCGAGTTCGATCTGGTGGCGGTGGGAGAGATGGGGATTGGGAACACGACATCGGCCAGCGCCTTACTTTGCGCCTTAACGGGAGCCACCGCGGATGAGGCTGCTGGACGCGGAGCGGGCCTGGATGACGCGGGCTTGTCACGCAAGCGCGAGGTACTGACAGCGGCCCTCAAAAAGCACGCTACCCATCCACGGGAACCATTGCATTTGCTGAGTGCATTCGGTGGTTTTGAGATTGCCATGATGGCCGGATTTCTGCTTGGCGCAGCTCGGCATGGGCTTGCGGTGGTGGTGGACGGCTTCATTAGTGGAACTGCTGTTCTTGTGGCTCGCGCGTTTTACCCGAACCTGGGAGACCACGTATTCTTCGGACATCGATCGGCGGAGAAGGCGCATGAACTTCTATTGACGGAGGCCGGTGCCGTGCCGCTGCTCGATTTGGGCCTGCGGCTGGGTGAAGGCACCGGAGCGGCTATGGCGATGGGAATTTTGACTTCGGCGGTGACTCTCTATCGGGAGATGGCCACCTTCGCCGAAGCTGCGGTATCGGACATTCCAAGTGAAAGGGAAAGAGAGCGATGAGCATTGCAACGAAGCGCGGCGATAACGGTACCACCGGCCTGCCTGGTGGAGTGCGGGTCTCGAAGGCCGACCCAAGAGTGGAGTGTTATGGGACCATCGACGAGTTGATTTCGCAAATGGGATTCGCGCGGTCCATCACCCAGCACAAAGAGGTGCATGATCTAACCAAGGAAATTCAACGTGAGCTTTTCAAAGTAGGGTCTGCCATAGGCACGACTCCTGAATCCCGCAAGCCCGCGCCGCTTATCACGCAGGAGATGGTCAATGCGCTAGAAGCCCATGTCCATCGCATTGAGGCCATGCCCGGCATTCTCGGCGATTGGTCGCTGCCCGGCGAAATTTCGGATTCGGCGGCGATGGATGTGGCGAGAACAATTTGCCGCAGGGTGGAACGCTTGGCGGTGCGACTTGCCGAAGATGGCGTCTTGGTAAATCCACCGGTTCTTGCCTATTTGAATCGTCTCTCCGATCTGCTGTGGTTACTCGGCCGACAACTGGAACTTGCCGCCGGCGTGAATGCGGCGTTGCGCCCGGCCGATCAGCCGGGGAACCGCTGGTCGCGCGCCTGGTAACGTTTGTTCACCTAGAGCGGCACCTCTATGTGCTCCAAAATATCCCGCATGATGGCGTCACCTTGTAACGACCGCGAACCGTTCAAAGAAGCTTTCGTGCGCAACACGCAACGGTGCCCGCACACGGCCACGGCCAAGCGTTTGACGTCATCGGGGATCGCATAGGTTCGGCCTTCCAGATACGCCAACGCCTGCGCGGACCGGTAAAGCGCTTGGCTGCCGCGGGGGCTGACGCCTAGCTCCAGCGCTTCATGGTTGCGTGTTCGTTTGACAATTGCCAATAAGTAATCGGCGACGGCGTCATTGACAATCACCTGCCTCACGGTGGCTTGCATTTTTAGAAGATCCTGGTAATTCATGACCGGCCCCGCGCGTTCGTCTGAACGCTGCCGCAATATCTCGCGCTCACTGGCCGCATCGGGGTAGCCGATTCGCAAGCGCATCAGAAAGCGGTCAAGCTGGCTCTCCGGCAGCGGATAAGTGCCGTGGTGTTCCGCCGGGTTCTGCGTGGCCACCACCATGAACGGGTCGGGCAGCGCGAGCGGTTTTCCATCTACCGTGACCTGACCTTCATTCATGGCTTCCAGCAGAGCCGATTGAGTCTTCGGCGTGGTGCGATTGATTTCGTCGGCTAACAAAAAGTTAGTGAAGATGGGTCCTGGCTTGAATTCAAATTCTTCGGAGTGAGCGTTGTAAATAGTGACGCCGAGCACGTCGCTGGGGAGCATGTCGCTTGTGAATTGCAGCCGCTGAAACTGGCCGTCGATCGCACGCGCCAAGCCATGGGCCAGTGTGGTTTTGCCCACGCCTGGAACATCCTCAATCAGCAGGTGTCCTCGCGCGAGCAGGCATACCACCGCCAGCCGTACAGCTTCCGCTTTGCCACGCAACACCTGTCCAAGCGCTTGTTCCAGCGCCGCAACCGCCATTGTTCCAGGGTAACCTGCTTAAGGAAATTTACACTTCCAACCCGATGGCGCGCATCAGTTCCAGCGCATTGCTCTTTTGTACAACGCCGGGCCGAATTCGATAATCGAAACTGATTTCGCCACCTTTCAACTCATCTTCAAAGTGCTGGTTCGCTTCGCCCAGGCTTGTCAGCGCGAGGTCATGCGTGGTGACAATTCCCACCGCGCCGCGATCCAATAAACCGCGCACCACGCCTGCCGCGCCAATGCCGCGATCGTGCGAGTTGGTTCCATTCAGCAGCTCATCTAACAGAAATAGCGTTGGGCCTTCTTCTGCCAGCCTGACGATGTCTCTCAACCGGGTGATCTCCGCGTAAAACCGCGAGGTGCCCCCCTGCAGTGAATCGCTTACTCGGATCGACGCGCCAATTCGTAGCGGGCTGATGACCATGGCACGGGCACGAACGGGTGCTCCCGCTAGCGCGAGTACCGCATTCACACCGATCGTCCGCAGGTACGTGCTTTTGCCCGACATATTGGACCCGCTGATCACGACAAAGTTCAGGTCTGAAAACAAATCGACATCGTTTCGGACGCACACGGCATCGGGCAGCAAGGGATGCCCCAGCTGCTCGGCCGAAATTCTAGCCGATCCCTCAACCACTTCGGGGAACGGATCTTTTGGATGCTCGTAAGCGTATCCGGCCAGCGCGGAGAGCGCTTCCAACTCGCCAATAGCAAGAACCCACTGGCCCACATGAGAGCCCGATACCGCGCGCCAACGCTCAATCGCAAAGGCGATCTGCGTAGTCCAGAGCACAAGCGGGCCAAACATCCGCACCAGAAGGTTGTCCCGGGAATGCAAGAGGTCAATGAGGCGTTGCAGGTCCGCGATTCGTTTCGAAGCAGGTTTGCCGGCCACATCGAGCGATGAGCGCAACGCGGCGAGCTTTGCGCTTTGAAAATGTTCTCGTTCAAAGCGCGCCAATACTTGGGAGAGCAGATCCAGATCATGCGCGGGGGCCTCGACCGCTGCGACGATGCCCGCCACGCGCCCGCGCAGGGGGAGAGCGAAGAGCGCTTCCACCGCCCCCGTACAAATCAGCGCCACGCGCACACCGGCGTTTGCCACACCAGTCGCGAAATAGCCAACGATCAGGACCGCGGCCAGCAGGGAAAGTATCAACGCGATGGGCTGAGCCCGGGAAGCAAACTCGACACACGGCGCCACACCCCATTCCGCCAATTCCGCCGGATGAACACCGGTGCGAAAATCTTCCCCCAAAGCTGCCAGTTCTTCTCGAAGATCGATGCGGTCGCGCAGTTCTTCAATCGCCTGCTGGCGGAGAAGAACCTCGGCGCCAGACGTCGGCGACAGAAGCCACTGGGCCAACTGCCGTTCTCCCGCTCGCGTTCGCGCCGTGGAAAGCAATTCGAATAAGCTGCCGATTCCGAATAGATCCAGGTCGTCGCTGTAAGGGTGAGCGGCATCGCGAAAACGTTCGCCCGTTTCGCCCTGACCCATCCAACGATCGTCAAGCCTGCCGATGCCGCGTTCGTAATGAGCGATAGCGCGTTCCGCGAACCGACGCTCACCGGCCGCGCGCGACTGCAGCCAAACCAGAACAACAAAAACAATCGGGGCGAATAACAAGACCCAAATGGAAAGATTGCCCGAGTACACGGCCCAACCCAAGAGCGCTGCGCCCAGAGCCACCAGCAATCGGAACCCTGCCAGGCGGCGATGTCGATCGTCGGCGCGGCGCGAACTCTCCTTCGCTCTCGCCAACCGCTCTTCGTACTCTTGTCGTGGCATCAGTCTCATTGTTGACGATAGGCGCGAAGCAGCACGATCGCGGTTGCGGTCCATGCAAAGAGCGACAGCCAGAGTAGCACTTTGCTTTCCCATCCTCCATCGAAGATGAGCCGTATGGCGCAATCGCCATTGCAGTGAGGGTCGATCAACATGAACCCGAGCGCATCCTGGCCGATTTTAAGTCCAACTCCTTTTGCCGATTCCGCGCGCCAGCCGAAGTGAAATGGAATCTGAACGGAGAGCAGATCGCCCAAGCGTGGCGCACCGCGAACAAGAGCACTGGCTGTGCTCTGCCACTCGAAACTGGCTTGAGGGCGCGCCGGATCGGTCACAGCAGCAGCATAGTTTCTTATGGGCTCCACCTCTACGCCGTTGACGGGCATTTGCCGAATGGCTTCGTTTGACTGAATCCAATGGGCCAGCGAGCCAGGCGGGCCAGGTACCTCATAGATGGCATCGTCGCCGTTGTGCCAGCGGCTTTCCAGCATGCCCGTAAACTTTTTGGGGTGGTGAGTCACACCATACTCTTCGGTGCTATGCGGGCCGGAAAGCGCAAAGTATTTTACGCCCATTGTTTTCATCCAGACCAATGAAATTTCACCCGCTCGCGCTCCAGCCCCATCATCGGTGCCCATTTCATAAGTGGCGATACGGGGAGCCTGGAAGAGAAAATTCTGGTCGCAGCACCCCGTCATCTGGGGCGTGTTGGTAAAGGTGTTCAGCCAAAAAGAGACTGAACCCGGAACCCACACGCGATTGCCGCCGGCATGCTGGTCCATCCATTTCGCGATCTTGTATTCGCTCCGTTCCCAAATTGGCTCACGCTTCACAATGTGCCTTGCGTAGAGGTGATAACTTTCGATCTGCCAGCCCACCGCCGCGACACTTAGCGTGGCGATAGCGATACGAGCCCAACGCGCGCGAACATGCACAACGCCCGCCAGCGAGGCCACGCATGCCACGATAGCCATCTCCAAGCCCAAGTGAAATCGCATGGGTTGGGCGATCACTGAAAAATTGCCCCACGCTTTCCCCAAAACGATTGTGGCCGTGACCAGTAAAAAGGCAATTGAGAAACGCGCAAATTCGGAAACGCGCAGCCTGCGTAATCCGGTTACGATGCCGAACAGAAGTAGCAGACCCAATGTGATCCAAAGCAGCTTGACCGGGGTGATCTGCCCTTGTTGGTCCATCCATTGCGTGTTGCGTGCAGCCAACAGAAGCGCGGAAAGGGGAATCAGCGGGGCTGCTAACAGATAGCCCAGGAAGGAGCAGAACGCAATCACGAACAGGCGGCGTAAATGCTCACCCGGCGGCGTCGCCAGTACATAGGCCAGCAACATCATGGCCAGCGTGAGAGTTGCAGGAATGTTGGTCAAGGGTACGGCCACAAGACCAAGTGCGGCCAGGAACAGGTTCAGTGGTGAGGTTCGTTGGGTGGCTTTGTGCACCAGGAGAACCGCCAGCGGGACGAAGGTGAGGCCTGTGACATACGGAGAATCGCCATAAGCGACAGCGGCGTGTAACCTTCGGGCATTCAGTAGTCCCCCGGGGTCAAACGTAAATGCCCAGTACCCCGCGTACTGCTGCCCGAATCGAAGCGTGGCGTGGAAAGCGCCGCCTGTATCTTGCGCAAGATCCCGAACCAGCCACGTGGAGGGCGACCATAGCGAATACAACAGGCCTGCCGCGAGGGCGATTCGGAAGCTGCCGGCCAAGCGCCGTACCAACAAGTACAGCGTGACCGGTCCGGCGGAATACAACAAAGCGAACGTGAAGTGAAAGGCCCTTGCCGTGTTCCAACCGGTGAGTGCGGAGGTAAGGGCTACAAGGGAGTGCAGGCCGGGCTGATAGGTGTAGCGGAAAGGCATTCCGCAATTCCATGTTCCCCACCAGCCGGGCTGGAGCCAGTGCGCGCGCAGGTGAGCGGCAAGTGCGTAAAAGAATGGCTCGATGGACTTGTAATGGGTGGTGTATTCCAGATTCAGCAAGCGCCAGCTAAGGAAAAGATTCAATGCGAACAGGAAGAAAGGAGTCCAGCGCCGAAGTTCCGTTCGATAGTGGCTTGAAGGCATTCTAACTATTGTGTTTCATGCGCGTCGCCGGCATTTTCCGCGCGGGTGTGGGCGTGAGGTAAACTCGAGTGTCGGCTGGTTCGTGATGAGCCGCTTAAGAGGGCGCGTAGCTCAGTTGGTTAGAGCGCCTGCTTCACACGCAGGAGGCCCGGGGTTCGAGTCCCTGCGCGCCCACCATTTTTTTACAGCCCACTCATGAGCGATGCGACAGATGACCTGAAACGAGCTGCCGCTGACGGGGCTGTCGATCAACTGCCAGATGGCATAATCGTCGGCCTGGGCTCCGGGAGCACTGCCGCTTTTGCTGTTTCGTCCCTGGGCCGACGCGTACGCGAAGGCTTCCGCGTCATCGGCATCCCCACTTCAGAGAAGACCGCCAGCCAGGCGCGCGAGCTTGGCATCGCGCTGGCAACGCTAGGCGAGTACCCCGAAGTGGACGTGACCATTGACGGAGCCGACGAGGTTGAACTCGGCACT
>Ga0123336_10003506_pt1 | contig 13052 bp, 9 predicted proteins | sample SSSSmetaG_FD_96466 | JGI IMG/M metagenome (GOLD analysis project Ga0123336, IMG submission 96466) | Glacier valley bacterial and archeal communities from Borup Fiord, Nunavut, Canada, to study Microbial Dark Matter (Phase II) - ​SSSS metaG | ecosystem: Environmental > Aquatic > Freshwater > Ice... | reverse complement strand
GGCCGGCGCAACCTGGAGATTCTGAAGCAGCCCCAGTTTTCGCCCGTGAAGGTGGAGGACCAGGTGGCCATCATCTACGCCTCGACCAACGGCCTGCTCGACACCGTGCCCGTGAACCGCGTGCGCGAATTCGAGAAGGAGTTCGGCCAGGTGATGAACTCACGCTACCCCGACGTGCTGAAGGCCCTGAAGGCCGGCAAGCTGGAGGACAGCGCCACGAAAGCCATCCGCGAGGTAGCCAAGGACGTGGCGGCAAACTACGCGGCCAAGTAAGCTCGAACCAAGTAAGAACGTCATGCTGAGCGCAGCGCAGCGGAGTCGAAGCATCTCGCTCGCTTCGTTTGAGCCGTTACAACGGTGCGAGTGAGATGCTTCGGCTCCGCTCAGCATGACTTTCAATTAAGCAGAATACATGGCCAACCTCAAAGAAGTCCGCAACCGCATTCAGTCGGTCAACAGTACGCAGCAAATCACCAAAGCCATGAAGATGGTGGCGGCGGCCAAGTTGCGCCGGGCCCAGGACAACATCATCCGGATGCGGCCCTACGCCCAGCGGCTGAACACCATTCTGGCCAACCTGACGCGCACGGCCGATGCCGACGTCACCAGCGACTACGGCGTGGCCCGCGAGGTGCGCCGGGTGCTGGTCATCGCCGTCACGTCGGACCGCGGCCTGGCGGGCGCCTTCAACTCGAATGTGTTCAAGGGCGTGAACGCGCTGATTGCCGAGCGCTACGCCAACCTGCCGGCGGCCAGCATCTCCTACCTGGCCATCGGCAAGAAGGCCCACGACTACTACACCCGCAAGGCCAGCACGGTGGGCAACTTCACCCACGTCTTCGCCAAGCTCTCGTTCGAGACGGTGCGCGAAGCCGCCGAAGTGGGCATGGACGGCTTCCGGGCCGGCACCTACGACGAAGTGGTGATAGTGTACAACGAGTTCAAGAACGTGGCCACCCAGGTCATCCGCACCGAGCAGCTGCTGCCGTTGGTGCAGGTGGCGGCCCCCGTATCGGCCACGCCCACGGCCAACGTCGACTACCTCTTCGAGCCCAACAAGGAGGAAATCGTGCGGACCTTGATTCCGCAGTCGCTGAAAATCCAGCTCTACAAGGCGGTGCTGGAAAGCAACGCCTCGGAGCACGGCGCCCGCATGACGGCGATGGACAAAGCCACCGACAACGCCGGCGAGCTGCTCAAGGCCCTTAAGCTGACGTATAACCGGACGCGGCAGGCGGCCATCACCACCGAGATTCTCGAAATTGTGGGCGGCGCCGAGGCGCTGGCTGCGGGGTAGTATTTGGGTGATGAGGTAATGAGGCCCGTTTCCGATTGGAAGCGGGCTTTTTTTGTGCCGGTTCGCGATGGTGTGCCGACGAGCCCGGAGTGGGCGTCGTTCATCGATGGGGAAGCGCTGTCTGACAACGGCGCGGCGCGGCCAGTCGATAAAGCAAGCAGGGGCCCGGCGGGCGGGATACTTTCGGTGGATTCCCAACGGCTTCACCTTACGCGCCCCGCCATGGAAACCACCATTACCCAGGATTGCGCCCCCGCGGGGGTGACCATTTGCGAACGTACGCCGGGGCTGCCGATTGCGGGCCCCCGGCACCGGGCCGCAGCCGGCTGCCTTGTGCTGCTGCTCCTGCTGCTGGCCGGCCCGGCGGCCCGCGCCCAAGCACCCGCTTGGCAAACGGCCGTTACAGCCTTTCAGAACAACTTCATTTCTTCCCAAATCCGGGCGACGGCCGCCGATGCCAGCGGCAATGTGTACGTGGCCGGAAACTTCACTGGAACAATTGTACTGGGAAGCATCGGCCTGACGAGCGCAGGCAATAACGACGCCTTCGTGGCCAAGTGGAGCAGCGCGAGCGGAACCTTTGTCTGGGCCCAGCGGGCCGGCGGGCCGTTGGACGATTATGGTACCGGGGTGGCCGTGAGCGGCGCCAGCGTGTACCTGACCGGCTACTTCATGGGCACGGCCGCTTTCGGCGGCACCGCCCCCCTGGTCAGCGCCGGCGGCACCGACGTGTTCGTGGCCAAGCTCGCCGACGCGGGCCCCGCGGGCAGCTTCGTCTGGGCCCAGCGCGCCGGTGGGCCGGGGTCGGAACAGGCCAATGCCGTAGCGGTGCAGGGCGCCAACGTGTACCTGACCGGCTACTTCACCGGCACGGCCGCTTTCGGCGGCACCGCCCCCCTGGTCAGCGCCGGCGGTACCGACGTGTTCGTGGCCAAGCTCACCGACGCGGGCACGGCGGGTAGTTTCACCTGGGCCGAGCGCGGCGGCGGGGTCATTAACGACGCCGCTACCGCCGTGGCCGTGAGCGGGGCCAACGTGTACATAGCCGGAAACTTTACCCTCACGGTCAGCTTTGGCTCCGCCTTTCTGGTCAGCGCCGGCTATGCCGATGCGTTCGTGGCCAAGCTCATCGACGCGGGCCCCGCGGGCAGCTTTGTCTGGGCCCAGCGCGGCGGCGGGCCGAACTTCGACGTGGCCCACGGCGCAGCCGTGAGCGGTGCCAACGTGTACGTGGTGGGCCAGTTCGAAACCACGGCCAGCTTCGGGCCCACCGTTCTGACCGGCACTGGCTACGATGTGTTCGTGGCCAAGTTCATCGATGCGGGCCCCGCGGGCAGCGTCGCGTGGGCCCAGCGCGGCGGTGGGCCGAACTTCGACGTGGCCTACGGCGTGGCCGTGAGCGGCGCCAACGTGTACGCGGCGGGTTACGTCGTTCCCCCGGCCAGCTTCGGGCCCTTCGCCTTTGCCGCCCCGACCAACACCAACGTCGGCTTTCTGGCCTCCATGCGCGACCCCACCCTGACGGCCACCCGGTCCGCGTTATCAGCCGAAAGCGTGACCCTGGCCCCCAACCCCGCCCACGGCATGGCCACCGTGCGCCTGCCCGCCGTACCCGGCACGGCCACAGCTACGCTCACGCTGCTCGACGCCCTTGGCCGGGCCGTGCGCACGCAGCAGGTGCCGCTGGCGGCCGTCGGCACCACGGCCGAGGTGCCGCTGGCCGGTCTCGCGCCGGGCCTCTACCGGCTGCGGGTGCAGGCCGGCGGGCAGCAGGCCAGCCAGGCGCTAGCCGTGGAGTAGGCCGACAACGCCGGCGAGCTGCTCAAGGCCCTTAAGCTGACTTACAATCGGACGCGGCAGGCAGCCATCACCACCGAGATTCTCGAAATCGTGGGCGGCGCCGAGGCCCTGGCGGCGGGGTAGCGATGAACGAGTAAGTGGTGAATGAGTGAATGAGGGCCCGTTTCCGAAAGGAGGCGGGCCTTTTTTGTGCGCGGTGACGCGAGGCGCCTTTGCCCGGAGTGGGCAGCCGACGCCCCAGGCCGACGCCCCGGAACCGCCCCGCGCAAAGCAAATAGCAACGGCACCCGGGTCCGTACTGGCCCGGACTGAAAATTACGGGCTGCTACGGATTGACCGTCCGCCAAGTAGGTCAGTAGCTTTGTATTCCTTCTCAGCAGCAGAACAATGCTTTACTGCGGACGGTCAACCACCACCCTTATTTTTTACTTCAGTGAAAAAATACCTTACCCCACTCGCTGCGCTCGCCTTGTTGGCCAGCGCCATTCCTTCGGTTCAGGCCCACGGCTTTGGGCCACCCGCCAGGCCCCGGACGGCCGAGGCCACGGCCGCTGCAGCCAGTGCTTTTGCGGTCGGCACCAACGTATTGAACGTGGGCATCGGCCTGGGAAACCGCTACGCCTTCGGCACCGGGGCGGGCTCTTCGGTGTCGCCGGCCCTCAGCGCCTCTTTCGAGCGGGGCATCCTGGAGCTGGGGCCGGGGGTGCTGGGCGTGGGGGCCTTTGTGGGCTACCAGGGGGCCAGCTTCGACATCGGGAGCGGGTTTGGCAAGTATAAGTACACCGACATCATCGTGACCCTGCGGGGAGCATTTCACTACCCGGTGTCGGAGCAATTCGATGCGTACGGCGGCCTGGGCCTGGGCATCCGGCGGGCGGGGGTGAGCTACGAAGGCACCAACGCCGCGTTTGGGGCCACGGCCGTGGGGGCCACCAGCGCGGCCTCGGGCCTGTTTGTGGGCGGCCGCTACTTTTTCAGCAGCGCCATCGGGGCGTTTGCCGAGCTGGGCTACGACCAAACGTACCTCAAGGCGGGCTTGTCGCTAAAGTTCTGACGCCCGCGCCCCCGGCCGGCCGCCGCGCAGGTGGCGCCGCTGGCACAATTTTATTGGCCCGCTTCAGTTAGAGGCGGGCCTTTTTGCGTCAATGGGCTTTTCCCGCTTTCTATGAAAAGCACGGTGTTCCCTTCCCGGCTGGGCTGGCTGCTGAGCTGGCCGGTGTTTGCGCTGGCGGCGCCCGCCGCCCGGGCGCAGCAGGCCCCGCTGGCCGACCTGAGCATTTACCCCAACCCGGCCCACATCCGCACCACGGTGCAGGTGCCGGCGGTGCCGGACGCCACCCGCGCCACCGTTTTTCTCACCGACGCGCAAGGCGTGACCGTGTTCGAGCAGCCGGTGAGCCTGACCGAAGCCGGCGGCACGGCCGAGGTGCCGCTGCTGGGGCGCCCCCCCGGCCTCTACCGCGTGGTGGTGCAGGCCGGCGAGCAGCGTGCGACCCGCTCGCTGAAGGTGGAGTAGGGGAGGCATTTGCCGCAGAACGATGTAGAGACACGACCCTTCGCGTCTCGTCGTCCGCGCCGGTGGCTGATGAGCGGATGAAACCTGCTGGCGCGAGGCGGCGCGGTGCCGGAGACGCGATGGGTCGCGTCTCTACATCGTTCTTTTAGCGGTAGAGGCCTTCGCCGTTGCCGTGCTCGGTTTGCCAGCGGCTGGGGTTGGTGAGGATGTAGTGGTGGATGCGCTCCCGCTCGTGGTCGGAGCGCACGATGCGGTCGTGAAAGCGGGGTTGCCACTGAAAAGCCAGGGCGTGGCTTCGGGCGAAGGTGCTGACGCCTGACTTGAAGCCGCGCAGCACCGAGGCCAGGTTTTCGCTTTGAGGCCCGAAGCGATTCTGGTGGGTCGGGGGCAGGCCGGCGGGTTCGTTCTTATCGAAGAGCAGCAGGCCGTGGAGGTGGTCGGGCATGAGCACGAAAGCACCCAGCGCGACGAAGGGAGCGAAGTGGGGGATGCTGGCCCAGCCGCTGAGCACCCGCTGACCCAGGGCCGTGGGCTGCACGAAGGCGGCATCCCAGTCGCCGTCGGGCACCTCCACCGTGCCGAAACACGGCTGCCGGTCCGCGGTGCAGACGGTGATGAAGTAGGCGCCGCTCTGCCCGTAGTCGTAGCCGGGTAAGCGGGCGGAGGGCACCCGGTATTTATCCTGAAAAAGGGCGGGCTCGGGCATGGATAAATGTAGCGCATCCTCGGCGGTCAGACCACTGTAGAGACGCGAAGGGTCGCGTCTCTACAGTGGTCCAGGGGTCCGTTCAACGATGTAGAGACGCGACCCTTCGCGTCTCCGGGACCGCGCCGTTCGGATAGCATGCCCACGACATCGTGCAACGCCGAGACGCGAAGGGTCGCGTCTCTACACCGTTTTGGAGGCTCGGAGCGACCAATTGGAGGCTCGGAGCCTCCAACTGCTCGTTCGGAACCCCTACTTGCTCGCTCCGACCCTTCACTTGGTCGTTCGGAGGCGTCACTTGCCCGCTCCGAACGACCAACAAAAAGCTCCGAACCACCAGTTGGTCGTTCGGAGCTTGCACGGGGCCGGGCAGCGCGGCCGGTAGGGGAGGGGCAGCGGGCTAGGCCACGGGCGCGGCCTTTTTGGCCACGCGGCCGGGCCAGCGCTGGCTCAGGTCATCGTAGGCGGCCTGGGCGCCGGGCTGGCGCTGCTGGGCCAGAAACTTGATGTTCTGGTACACCGGCGAGGCCTGGCTCATGCCCTCGGAGCCGGCCAGCATCACGGTGCTGCTCAGGTCGAGGGCGAGCTGGGCGGCGGCCTGCTCGAGGGGGGTGAGGGCGGTGGCCACGCCCACGTCCTGCTGCAGCTCGTCGAAGCTGATGAAGCCGGGCACGAAGGCGGGGGTGGCGGCGGCGTAGTCGAGCAGCTTCTGCATGAAGCCGACGGACTTGTCGCCCATTTTCACGATGCTTTTGCGCTCCTCGGGGGTGAGGGGGTGCAGGTAGGGGTCGAGCAGGGCGCGGGCCTGCTTGAGGTGGTCGAGGGCCTTGGCCAGGTCGGCGGGCGGAATGGCAGCGGTAATCTGATTGGGCATGGGTAGCAGAGAAAAAAAGGTTGGGAACAGCACCCGCCGCCCCGGCTGCCGGGCGGCGGCACCGGCCACGCGGCCGGCGGCAGAAAGGTGGGGAAAATTTCTGAAAGTAAGGCCGTTCGGTAGGGCAACGGCGGGGGCTTTGGGCCGCGGGGCCGCAGCCCAAAGCCCCACCCCCGGCCCCGCGCACCCCACCCCTGGCCGCCGGCCGCCGCCAGCAGACCTATTCCGGGAAAAGAAAGGGCTTTGGGCGAAACATTCTCTTGGTTGGCAATGGCTGAATACCGGTATCTTTAGCGCCTCACATCTCCTTATTTCTTCCATATGAAAGACCTCTCCGCTCGTTCAATTTCCGGGCCGCCCGCGGCCCGCCCCACCGGCCGCTGGGCCCTGCTGCTGGCCCTGTTGGCGCTGCTGCTGAGCGGCGGCCCGGCGCGGGCCGGCGCGGGCCCCGGCGCCCCGGCCCTGGCCACGGTCCTCAACCCCGACGGCACGGTGCGGGTCGGGGCGCGCGGCTCGTTCGATGCCACGGGCTACGCCCTGGCCACGGCCCCCGGCGGGCGGCCGGCGTTTCGGCCGGCGGCGGCCCGCGCCCTGCGCAGTGTGCTGGGCCCCCTGGGCGCGGGCGACAGTAACTGGTCGGATGCCTTTGCCCTGAACGGCAGCAACGGCGGCGTGTATGTGGTGGCCGTGAGCGGCGCCAACGTGTACGTGGGCGGGCAGTTCACCACCACCGCGGCCACCCCCACCAACAACATCGCCCGCTGGAACGGCAGCGCCTGGAGCGCCCTGGGCGCGGGCGTGAACCTGCAGGTGAACGCCATCGCCGTGGACGGTAGCGGCAACGTGTACGCCGGCGGCACCTTCACGCAAGCCGGCGGCGCCCCCGCCAACCGCGTGGCCAAGTGGGACGGCTCCGCCTGGACCGCTCTGGGCGCGGGCGTGAACAACTCGGTGAACGCGCTGGCCGTGGACGGCAGCGGCAACCTGTTCGTGGGCGGCTTCTTCACGCAGGCCGGGGGCAACCCCGCCAGCCGGGCCGCCCGCTGGGACGGCAGCGCCTGGACCGCTCTAGGCGCGGGCCTGAACAACGGCGTGAGCGCCCTGGCTGTGAGCGGCGGCAGCGTCTATGCGGGCGGCTTCTTCACCACGGCCGACGGCAACCCCGCCAACTACGTGGCCCGCTGGAACGGCACGGCCTGGAGCGCCCTGGGCGCGGGCGTGGGCAGCTTCGTGAGCGCCCTGGCCGTGGACGGCGGCGGCAACGTGTTCGCGGGCGGGCAGTTTACCACGGCCGGCGGCAACCCCGCCAGCTACGTGGCCCGCTGGAACGGCATCGCGTGGAGCGCCCTGGGCGCGGGCATCGCGGCGGGCGGCTACGTGCGCACCCTGGCCCTGGACGGCAGCGGTAACCTGGTGGCGGGCGGCGGCTTCGCGCAGGCCGGCGCGGTGCCGGCCAGCAACGTGGCCCGCTGGAACGGCACGGCCTGGAGCGCCCTGGGCGCGGGCCTGCCCGACGTTGTGAACGGCGTGGCCGTGGGCGCGGGCGGGGCGGTGTACGCGGTGGGCAGCTTCCCCACGGCCGTGTTTGGGGGCACGGCCTGGGCCGTGCTGGGCCCCCTGGCCGTGGCCGAGGGCCTGAACGGCAGCGTGAAAGTGCTGGCCGCCGACGGCAGCGGCAACCTGTACGCGGGCGGCAGCTTCACGCAGGCCGGCAGCCTGGCCACCGTCAACATTGCCCGCTGGAACGGCAGCGCCTGGAGCACCCTGGCCGGCGGCACCAACGTGGGCGGCGACGTGACCGCCCTGGCCGCCGACGCCGGTGGCAACCTCTACGCCGGGGGCTTCTTCTCGCTGGCCGGCGGGGTGCCCGCCAACCGCGTGGCCCGCTGGAACGGCACGGCCTGGACCGCCCTGGGCGCGGGCATGAACGCCGCCGTGAGCGCCCTGGCCGTGAGCGGCACCGCCGTGTTCGCGGGCGGGCAGTTCACCACGGCCGGCAGCGTGGCCGCCAACTACGTGGCCCGCTGGAACGGCAGCGCGTGGAGCGCCCTGGGCGCGGGCACCGACGCCAACGTGTTTGCCCTGGCCGTGACGAGCACCGGCCTGCTGTACGCGGGCGGCAGCTTTGCGACGGCCGGCGGGGCGGCGGCCAGCCGCATCGCGCAGTGGAACGGCACGGCCTGGGCCCCCGTGGGCACGGGCATCACCGGCACCAACGTGCGGGCTTTGGTGCTAAACAGCGCCGGTGTGCTGTACGCGGGCGGCGTGTTTGCGCAGGCCGGCAGCGTGGCCGCCGTCAACATCGCGCAGTGGAACGGCACGGCCTGGGCCGCCGTGGGCACGGGCATGGCCCCGGCCGACTTCCTCACCGCCCTGGCCGTGGACGGCGCGGGCGGCCTGTACGCGGGCGGCTCGTTCGCAAGCATCGGCGGCACCACGGTGAACAACGTAGCCAAGTGGGACGGCATGGCCTGGACCAGCCTTGGCACGGGCACCGACGCTACCGTGCTGGCCCTGGCCACTGTGGGCAGCAGCACCTACGCCGGGGGCGATTTCTTCCGGGTGGGCGACGGCAGCAAGGTAATGGCCCACCTCGGGCGCTACACCGTGGCCCTGGCGCCGGTGCTGGCGGGCATCAGCCCCGGCAGCGGGCCCGCCGGGCAGGCCGTGGTGCTCAGCGGCACGGGCTTCGCCGGGACCACCCAGGTGACGTTCATCGGCGGCAGCACTAGCACCGTGCTGGCCACCGCCTTCACCAGCTTCAACTACACGGCGGCTACCAACACCATCAACCTGAACGTGCCCGCCGGCCTGGCCGCCGGCACCTACACCGTGACCGTAACCACGCCCGCCGGCATCAGCAACGCGGTGAGCTTTGTGGTCATCGGCGACCTCATCGTGAGCACGGGCACCGCAGCCAGCCCCGTGTCCGTACCGGCCGGCACCTACAACAACTTCACCGTGACCGGCACCGGGGTGGCCCAGCTGGCGGGGGCCGTGGTGGTGAACACCGCCGTGGTCGTGCAAGACGGCGGACTGCTGCTCACCAACTGCCAGCCCCTGACCGGCGCTGGCAGCTTCACGCTGGCCGCCGGGGCCACGCTGGGCATCTGCGACGCGAACGGCATCACGGCCAGTGGTGCCACGGGCGCCGTGCAGGTCGCGGGCACCCGCACGTTCTCGGTCGACGCCAGCTACCTCTACAACGGCACCGCGGCCCAGGTCACGGGCGCCGGCCTGCCGGCCCAGGTGCGCGCCCTGAGCACGACCAACGCCAACAACGTCACCCTAAGCCAGGCCCTGCGCGTGGCCCGGGAACTGACCGTGGGCGCCGCCGGCAACGTGGTGCTGAACGGCCAACCCCTGACCCTGCTGAGCGACGCCACGGGCACGGCCCTGGTGATGAACAGCGGCGCCGGCCTGGTGACGGGTGCCACGGCCAGTATGCAGCGCGCCCTGGCCTCGGCCACCGGCTACACCGGCCCCGGCTACCACCACTACAGCGCCCCGGTGATCGGCAACACCCTGGCCGACCTGACCACGGGCAGCTTCACTCCGGTGTTCAACAACGCCTACAACGCCGCGGCCCAGCCGGGTTAGGTGGCGCCCTTCCCCACGGTGTTTGGCTACGAGCAAAGCCGCCTGGCCACGGTGAGCAGTCCCTTCTCGCCCTTCGACAAGGGCTGGTACTCGCCCAGCAACGGGGCCAACCAGCCCGATGCCATGACTCTGGGCCGCGGCTACACGGTGAACATCGCCGTGGAGGAAGTGGTGGACTTCACCGGCACGCTGAACAGCGGCGCCTACACCCTGCCGCTGGCCCGCAACGCCACCGGCACCCCCGGTGCTACTGACGCCGGCTGGCAGCTGGTGGGCAACCCCTATCCCGCCCCCCTGGACTGGAACGCGGTGACCGCTGCCGACCGCCCGGGCCTGGATGCTTCTATGTACGTGTTTGAGGCCAGCAGCCAGTACGGCGGCACCTACCGCACCAACGTGAACGGCATGGGCGCCACGGCGCTCATCGGCTCGTCGCAGGGCTTTTTCGTGCGGGTGAGCGGCGGCCAGACCAGCGGCAGCCTCACTTTCCGCAACGCCCAGCGCCTGACCAGCTACGCCACCCAGGTGCCTGTGCGCCGCGGCACCGCCGACGCCCGCCCCCAAGTGCGCCTGGCCCTGACCAGCCCCACCGCGGGCGCCGATGACCTGATAGTGTACGCCGAAGCCGGCGCCACGCCCGGCGTCGACGCCGCCTACGATGCCCGGAAGCTGCCCAACCCCAGCGGTCTGAACCTGACCGCCCTGGCCACCACCGGCGAAGCCCTGGCCATCAGCGGCCTGCCGCTGCTCACGGCGGCCACCGTGGTGCCGCTCACGCTGCACGTGCCGGCGGCCGGCACCTACGCCCTCACGGCGCCGCTGCTGGCCAACCTGCCCGCCAGCACCCAGGTGTTCCTCACCGACGCCCTCACCGGCCAGCGCCTCGACCTGCGCATACTGCCCGCCACCGGCCACGCCTTCACGCTGACCGCGGCGCAGGCGGCCGCCCCCGTGGCCGGCCGCTTCTTCCTGAACCTGGTGCCCGCGGCTAGCCCGCTGGCGGCCACCGCCGGCCTCTCGGCCGCCACCGTAAGCGTGTACCCCAGCCCCGCCCACGACCGCCTGACGGTGTTGGTGCCGGGCGTGAAAGGCGCTTCGCAGGTCGAAGCCGGCCTGTACAACACCCTGGGCCAGCGGGTGCTGCGCCAGGTAGCGGCGCTGCCCGCCACCGGCGCCATACTGCCGCTCGACGTGCGCCCGCTGGCGGCGGGCGTGTACGTGCTGCGCCTGCAGGCCGGTGCCGCCCTGCTCACCCGGCAGGTGGTGGTAGAATAGGTTTTATTACTGCCTGAATAGGGCCCCGCCCGCTGAACCTTGGTTCGGTGGGCGGGGCTTTTTGGTGGGGTAGAGACGCAACAGTAAGGTCAGCGCAGCTAATATTTTGCGTCTCGTCGTTGAACGGCTGGCGTTGAATGGTGTAGAGACGCGACCCTTCGCGTCTTGGCATCCGCGCCAATCACAAGTTGTTCAACCGAAGGCCGGCGGCGCTAACGCCGAGACGCGAAGGGTCGCGTCTCTACACCGTTCAATAACTTCAACCGGGCTGCCGGCCGTGGCACCTCGGGCTGCGCGGCCAGCAGGGCCGGAAGCTGTTCTGGTGTGAAGCCCACGAAGTTTTTGATAGCCGTTAGCGGGGCTTGAAAATCCTTGGCCCGCAGCGACGAGAGCACGGCCACGCAGCGCATTTTGGCGCGGTAGGCGGCTTGTTCGCCCAGCACGGCGTCTTCGAACACCACGCAATCTTCGGGTTTTGCGCCCAGCCGGGCGGCCACGGCGGCAAAGGTGTCGGGGCGGGGCTTGCCCTTGTCCACGTCGTCTTTGCCCACCACCACGTCGAAGTAGCGGCGCAGGCCGAGATGGTCGAGGATGTAGGCGATGGTGGCCTCGCCCGAGCCGGTGCCGAGGCCGATGGGATGGCCGGCGGCCCGCGCCGCTTCCAGAAACGCCACCAGGCCGGGCATCGGCTGGCGCTTGCTCCAGTACAGGGTTCGGTACAGAAACTCGCGCTGGGTGGCGTATTCTTCCAGCTGCTTTGTTGGTACGGGGTGGCGGAACACCGTTTTGAGGATGTCGCCGGCCGGCATGCCGTTCAGGCGTCGGAGCAGCTGGCGGGCGTTGGTGGTCAGGCCCAGGTCGCGGAACAGCAGCTGGAAGGCGCGGGCCTGGTAGGGCGTGTTGTCGATGAGCACGCCGTCCATGTCGAAGATGAGGGCCGTTTTCATGAGCCGGCAGAACGGATGTAGAGACGCGACCCTTCGCGTCTCGGCGTTGAACGATGATGCCTGAACAACGCCCGGCGGCGCGGGGCCGGAGACGCGAAGGGTCGCGTCTCTACATCACCCAATGATAACCCGGGCCGGTGCAGGCCCGGCCAAACCGAGGGCCGGCGCGGGGTATCTTTGCGGCAGCTTACTCATTTCTCCTTGAAAAAGATACTTCCGCTTGCCCTGGCCGCTCTGCTGGCCGGGCCCACCGTTGCTCAAACCCCGAAGCCTCGTTCAGTTGCCAGGCCGACGACCCGGGCGGCGGCCCCCACTACCCAGGCCGGCGCCCTGGCCCGCCCCAAACTCGTGGTGGGCATCGTGGTGGACCAGATGCGCTACGACTTCCTCTACCGCTACTGGAGCAAGTTTGGCAGCGGCGGCTTCCGGCGGCTGCTGGGCGAGGGCTTCAGCTTCGAAAGCTGCCACTACAACTACGTGCCCACCTACACCGGGCCGGGCCACGCCAGTATCTACACCGGCGCCACGCCCTCGGTGAACGGCATTGTGGGCAATAACTGGTTTGAGCGCGAAACCGGCCGCGGCACCTACGTGACCGAAGACAAGACCGTGCAGGGCGTGGGCAGCACCGGCGCCGCCGGCCAGCAAAGCCCCCGCCACCTGCTGACGACCACCATCACCGACGAGCTGCGGCTGGCCACCAATTTTCAGAGCAAGGTCATCGGCGTGTGCATCAAGGACCGGGGCAGCGTGCTGCCGGCCGGCCACGCCGCCACCGCCGCCTACTGGTACGACGGCGGCAACGGCAGCTTCATCAGCAGCACCTTTTACCAGAAAACCCTGCCCGACTGGGTGGTGAAGTTCAACCAGCGCGGGCTGGCCACGCAGTACCTCTCGCGGCCCTGGACTACCCTGCGGCCCCTGGCCAAGTACACCGAGAGCACCCCCGACAACGTGAGCTGGGAGGCGGCTTTCAAGGGCGAGGCCGCGCCGGTGTTTCCGCACAACCTGCCGGCCATCAGTGGGGTGCCGGCCGC
>Ga0123336_10003504_pt1 | contig 13058 bp, 10 predicted proteins | sample SSSSmetaG_FD_96466 | JGI IMG/M metagenome (GOLD analysis project Ga0123336, IMG submission 96466) | Glacier valley bacterial and archeal communities from Borup Fiord, Nunavut, Canada, to study Microbial Dark Matter (Phase II) - ​SSSS metaG | ecosystem: Environmental > Aquatic > Freshwater > Ice... | reverse complement strand
TTTTTCTTTGGAGCCTCTGGGCTAGACTTCTCGGCGCGATGCGACTTGTCCATGTCTTCTTTCTGTGCCTTCTCGCTGTGTCCACACTGGCCAATTTTGCCTTGGCTCGAGTCATCAAACTTTCAGGTCAAACGCTGACCTCGGTTATCGAGACCAAAACCCTGCCCAGTGGCCGCGAAGGGCTGCCGCTGTGGTTTCTTCCTCGAGCCGGAATAGAGGTGGAGAACACCGCCGAGAAGCTCACTTTGAGCCGAGCAGACCGAACCTTGGTGTTCACGCTGGGTGTTGGCTGGAGCGGGGATTTCGTCTTTCCGGCGCTGCCCAGTCCCGAACTTTTTGGCGGCAGTGTTCATGTGGCGCTCGAGGTGCTCAGGGCGCTAGGTTTACCGTTGCGTGAAAGTGCGGACATGCTAGACCTCAATCCGGTAAATACGACGGCGCTGCTCACCTCTATTCGGCGCAGCTCGAGGGTCGAGGACGGCCTGGAGATTTCGCGGTTAACCCTCGAGTTTAACCGTCCGCTCGAGTTCAGGCTCGAGAAGCTGCCGCGTCAGGTGCGAGTCTCGCTCGAGGGGGTGAGCGTGTGGGCCAGTGCCGACCCGCTTTACGGCGACCTGCTCGGTCAGGGCATGGTGCGCTATTCGGTCAAGCCCAAGGCTAATTTACAGGCCAATTCACAGGACAACACACAGGAGGCCACCTTCACCCTCGAGACGGTGGACAACGCCTCGAGCGAGGTCTTCACCCTGGACAATCCGTTTCGCATCGTTGTAGACACCCATCTGGTGCTCGAGCCGCCCCAGTTGCCCGCTGGGGTCGCGCTGCGCGAACTGGGGGCGCTGCGGATTTTGAGCTTTGACCCCCGGCGCTACGCGGTGCAGGTGGCAACGGCCCACTCGGGCGAGGTCAAAACCGTGGCCGAGTTCGTGCAGGGCAGCGGCGCGGTGGCGGGCATCAACGGAGGCTACTTCGACCCAGCCTCGGGCTTAGCAGTGGATTTGGTGGCACTGGGCGGCCAGATGCTCTCGGCCTCGCTCGAGCGGCGCAGCACGCTAGGGCTTACCGCCGATGGCTCACCCATCTTCGGCACGCCCAAACCGCGCTATCTGCTCGAGACCGCCCGTGACACGCTGAGGGTGAACACCCTGGCCTCTAAACCGCGCCCGGAGTGGCTCACCGCCTTTGTGGGCGACGGTCAGACGCCAGTGGGAGCAGACGGTTACGCGACCCTTTACGTGAAGGCGGGAAAGATTGTCAGGGTCGAGCGCTCGAGCAGCGTTCCGGCCCCCTCCGAGTGGACCGTGACCTTCCAGAGCGCCCGGTTTCCGCAGATTCCGCTCGAGCTTGGCGCGGCTCTCCCGGTGCGGCTCGAGTGGTTCTCGAGCGATTTTAACGGGGTTCAGAGTGCGCTGAGCGCGGGTCCACTGATGATTCGAGGCGGTCAGAACGTGCTCAACGGGCCGCTCGAGGGTTTCGATACCCGCTCGAGCCTGTGGCGGCGCACCCGGCAGGTGGGCTTTGGGGTGCTCAGCACGGGTGAATACGCGCTGCTCTACCTCGAGTGGGGCACTCCCGAGGAATTCGCCCACGCACTCGAGGCGGCGGGTCTCAGAGTCGCGCTCAGGCTCGATTCCGGCTCGAGCGCGGCAGTCTTTGTGGGCAAGGACTATCTGAATTCTGGCTTCAAGCGCCGGGTTCCCAACGCGTTGGTCTTAATTCCTCGAGTTTTGCCGTGAGGTGGGGGGGTCTATTCGGGCGGGAACGACCCCCCTTGCGTAGTCACGCAAGACCCGTCCTGCGGAAGCTGCGCGAGCCTACAAAGCAGGGGGGTACTTTAAAAGCTCGAGCTGGAAAGGCTTTTAGTTCCGTGCTTCGCAATCCTCCGGGAACCCTGCACGGTAGGGGGGATATTCTCGTGAGTGCAGCGCTCGAGAGAAGGGGTCCTTCCAGGCAGAATGAACGCTACCCCGCAAACTTGAGTTATCCCCCACACCAACCAAGTTAAAGACAAACTAAAGGAAAAGCTGTATAGTCGCCCTGAGTCAACCCACTAATGTTTGCAGTCCGCAAAGTTGTCCGTACCTAACCCTGCTGCCGATAACCCAAAATCTTGACCCTGTTTTACCGTCGGAGCCGGAACTTCCCGAATTTGGCTGACGAGTGCTCATACGGTTTCCGTTGTATTCCGTATTGTTGGGAACAGCACCCTCTTGGGCAAAACGGCACCTATCGGGCCTGCCCGCCAAAAATACTCCATACCGCTGAATCCGTATGTTTTTCCCACTCGCTCCGCTCGGGAAATATCCAAAACGATTCGGATATTTTCGGAAACTGTATCAAACCCCTGGCAACCCTATGCCCCAGACCCTGCCCATCCGTCCCGCTGGCCCGACCCGAGAACTGCGATACCGCTTCGGGGAAAATATCCGTCTCAAAAGCCCGGTTCAGGGCTACTTTTACCTCGAGCAGTACAGCGAGGGCGTCCGGCGCTTCGAGGGCATTTTTCAGCCCAGTGCCGACGACGAGCGGTGGGGTGGGGTGTGCTACGACGCACTGAATCAACCCACCACCGCCCGCTTTCTGATTGACCAATCCATCGCCAGACACAACCTGGGCGCGCAACTCGAGCTGGCCCGCCACTGGCTGCGTCAGGGAGAAGATACCAAAGCGCTCGAGCAGTTGGGTAAGCTCGAGCCGCAGTGGCTCGACCCCATTGACCGGATGCTGTGGCATACGTCGAGAAGTGAGGCCAAAAGCCGTCTCGAGTCGGTGAGCAGCGCCCTGCCCGACGCCGAAAGGGCCTTGCTCGAGGTGCAGAATCTGCCCGAGTTCTCGGTGTGTGCGCCGTGGGTGTACCGACAGCTCGGCGTGCTCTGGGCGGCTTGCGGTGACGACCACAGCGCGCTGTACTACCTGAATCGGGCGCTCGAGGTGACGTTGAACCCTAGCGCTGCACTGCGTCTGGAAGTGGTTGCGAGCTTGCTGTGGCTGGGTCGGCTCGAGGAGGCCGAGGTGCAACTCCAGGCGCTCGTCCTGAAAGCCCCTCGGAACCCCGTGAACAGCGATTTGGGCAATGCTGCCGCACTCGAGCTAGCCTGGGGACGCTTTTACGGGGCGCAGCACAAGCTCGAGGCGGCCCAACCTCACTTTCTCGAGGCACAGCGTCTCGAGGCACAGCGTCTCGAGGCACAGCGTCAAGGGCAGGCGTCGGGCAGTCGGGAAACCCTGCTCGAGGCCCATCTGGCGCTGGCGGCCCTTTACGCTCCGGTGAACCGCCACGAGGCCGAACTTGAGTTGGTCAGTGCTCGAGCACTGCTGGAAACCCCGTACCAGACGCTGCTGTTCGAGCTGCGAGAGCTTCAGGTGAGCGCGATTCAAAAAACGCTCGAGCCAGGGCCAGGACTGGGGATGGTAGCGCAAAAATTGCTCGAGTGCGCCGCAGGTTTTGAGAAGTTGGGCCGGGTGCGCGAACATTGCTGGGCGCTGCTGAGCGCGGCTAACGCTCAATTCGAGCAAGGGGACAAGGAGTCGGCAGCGGCAGCTTTGATTACGCTCGAGGCCCTGAACGCGCAGGTGCAGCGCGTTCACAACCCGGCCCTGCTGTGGGGAGAGTGGGGCCACGTGTCGGAGGCGCTGCTTGAGCTGCTCGAGCGCCATTTCCCGGCCCTGCGGGTCAGTACGCCCTCGAGCGTGATTGACCTCATCACCCTGGGACAGGAAAGAATCGTGGTGGGCGGCAAAATCGTACCGGTTCCCATGCGGCGCTTCGTCGAGGTGCTGACCTATATTCACCAACACGGTGAGGTGTCGTTGGCCCAGGTGGTGCGCGACATCTTCAGCGACGAACCGCTGCAAAAAACCCGCAACTACTTTCACCAGTTGCGCCATCAGCTCAAGCTTTACACCCCTCAGCTCGAGGTTTTTTACAACTCCCAAGCCCGCACTTACCGCCTCGAGAGTAAATTGCCGCTGCGTTGGGATGTGGACGGGGTGCGCTCGGGTCGCACCCCGCTGGGGGGCCGCGAGTTTCTGCCGGGGAGCGGCAGCGAATGGGTGATGCGTCTGGGCGCGGACCTGTCCCTGCTCGAGCAGGGACAGGCTCGAGTCTGAGGCGGGTGCGTGAGGAAAGTGCAAGCTCTACAAACCTATCCCTGACCTCGCTGCGGTAAAGTGCGGTATGGTCCCCGCGCTCGAGTCCTACCCTAGTTTTGGCCCTCGAAATGAGCTGGCCGAGCTGCGTCTGGCTGTGGAAAACGGCTTTCGTCGCCTCGAGCGTGAGGAGCTGTCTTACGCGGTGGTGTTTGGGCGCTTCATTCACGATGCGGGGGGCGAGGCACAGCCCAAATTGTTGGCATTGTATGGAAAAAGCCCGGTGGGAACGCCGCTGATTAGTCCGCTCGAGCAGAAGGCGGCGGCTCTGGCTTTTTATGTATGGCATCAGCGGTTGCTTGAGGGCCGTGCGGTGAATCCGGCCCTGCTGTGGGTGGAAGCACTTCAGGCGTACCGCACGCCGCTGGTGTGAGGTGGTTGGCGCTCGAGTGCAACCGGGCGAATCCTCCTACTTTTGTGCGCTTCGCTGTCTTGGCCCAAATTCAGCACGTCTTGGTCAGAACGACACTGTCTTGGATAGAACGCCACCTATCGGGGCTATCCGCCTATCGGGCCATCTCGCCTTTCGAGCCAGACCGCTCGAGTGGAACGGACCAAATCCCCCTTTTCTTTCTAACGCTCCGCTTCAGAAAGAGTTTCCCCCTTATCGAAGGGGGACCTAACTGCTCGGCGCTCGAGCGGGAATCTTTTGGCCACCCTGAACAAGGGGGGCGTGTGGTGACGCGCAGCGATACCTCAGGGGGGGATTCGCCCGGTTGCACTTGAGTGACCCCACCCCGCATTTCTGAGTTGCACTCAGGGAGATTCTCCCGGTCCCCTCGAGCGCCCTAACTCATACTCGTGAGTTGAGCTATGACGCCCTCTATACTCGAGCCATGCGCGACCTCTCCCGCCGCCTGACCCCCAACCACCCTAACTGGCCCGGTGACGCGCCTTTTCGTCTCGAGCGGGCTGCACAGATGTCGCAGGGCGATAGCGTGAACACCGCCATTTTCAGCACCAGCACCCACACTGGAACCCATGTGGACGCGCCTTTTCACTACGACCCCTTGGGAGCCACGCTCGAGCAGGTTCCACTCGAGGTGTACGTGGGCCGTTGCCGGGTGATTCACGCGCTTGGATTTATCAAAATACCTGCCGCTGTGCTCGAGAAGTATGACCATCTGCCCGCTCGAGTGCTGATTTACACTGGACAGCCCGCGCATTGGACTCACTTTCCCGAAGATTTTGCCGCGCTCGAGCCAGACCTGATTCGGGCACTCAGCGCCAAAGGCGTAAAACTGGTCGGCACCGACGCGCCGAGTGTGGACCCGCTGGACAGTAAAACGCTCGAGGCCCACCGGGCTTGCCGTGAAACCGGAATGTACATTCTCGAGGGCTTGGTTCTCGAGAATGTGCCCGAGGGCGAATACGAGCTGATTTGCCTGCCGCTGCCGCTCTTCGGGGCCGATGGTGCGCCCGCTCGAGCCATTCTGCGGGACCTGCCTCTTTCTGGACCACAGGCGTGAGGCGCGACCTGTTCCCCATGCCGCCCAGAATTTACCTCGATGGAAACTCGCTGGGCCTGATGCCGCACGCGGCCAGAAGTGCGGTGGAAAAGCGTCTGCTCGAGTGGGAAGGGTCGGCGGTGGGGGGCTGGGACGACTGGTTCAGTTTGTCCGAAAAGCTGGCGGGTCAAGTGGCGCGGCTGGTGGGGGCGGGTCCGCTCGAGGTGGCCGTGACCGGAAGCATCACCGCGAATCTGCACGCCCTGCTGGCCACCTTTTATCGTCCAGCAGGGATTCGGCGCAACCTGCTGGCCACCGCGCTCGATTTCCCCACCGACCTCTACGCCCTTGAGAGCTGGACCGCGATGCACGGCGCAGAACTGGTGCTCATTCCCTCGAGAGACGGTGAAACCCTGCACCCAGACGATATCCTCGAGCACCTGACCGACGACATCGCCGTGGTGCTGCTGCCCACCGTGCTGTACCGCAGCGGTCAGCTTCTGGACGTGGAACGCCTCACTCGAGCGGCTCACCAACGCGGCATTTTAGTCGGCTGGGACGCAGCACACTCGATTGGGGCCATGCCGCACCACTTTCACGACTTTGAGGCAGATTTTGCGGTGTGGTGCCACTACAAGTATGTGAATGGCGGTCCCGGCGCTCCTGGCGGACTATTTGTGCACCAACGTCACCTCGAGCGGATTCCGGCCCTGCGCGGCTGGTGGGGCCATGACAAAACAACCCAGTTCGAGATGCGCGGCGATTTTCGGCGCTCGAGTGGGGCAAACGCGTACCAGCAGGGCACGCCCAGCATTCTGGCGCTGGCTGCGCTCGAGGGGGCGCTCACGGTGTTTGACGGCCTGGATTTACTCGAGCTGCGCCGGGTTTCGCTCGAGCTGACCGACCATTTTATGGCGCTTTGCGACGAGTTCGTGCCCGAGATGCGGGTGGTAACGCCTCGAGCACCCCAGGAGCGCGGTGGTCATGTGGCGCTGGCCCACGGTGCAGCCAGAGCGCTCAGTTCGGCCCTGCGTTCAAAGGGTATAATCCCCGATTTTCGCGCTCCAGACGTGCTCAGACTGGCTCCGGTAGCGCTCTACAACACCAAATCCGAACTCGAGCAGACGGTCCAGATTCTGCGTCAGGTGCTCGACGAGTGGGCGGCTGGAACCCTCGAGCAGCGGGGTTCCGTGGATTCGGTCGTGACCTGAACCCTCGGGCTTTGAGCATGCACCATCTTAAATATGGCGTAGGAACGCTTTATGAGAAAACATTTGCCAAGCGTTAAGATGGGGAGTTTCGATGTTCTCGAGGCCCTCGAGCCTGGATTTATTCCTTTGTTAAACTTTCATCAAGACAATCGTATAAATCTTCATGTTTCGGGGTATGAGCGCGGGTTACAACTGAGGCGGCCCGAAATCCTACAGCCCCGGTCTGCTCCGAACTCTGCACCTGCTTCAATGGAGGTTTTACATGCGCTATGCCGCCGTATTTGCCCTGACAGCCACCCTGCTCGCCGCCTGCAATCCTACCCCCGAAAACAAAGCGCCCACCGTCTCGCTGGTCGCCACCCCACTTACGCTGGCACCGGGAGCCTCGAGCACGCTTACCGCCACCGTGGTCAAAGGTACTGGCGACGTCAAGAAAGTGGAGTTCTTCGAGGGCACTAACCTCATTTCATCAGATGACACCGCGCCTTACACCGCTACTTACACCACAACCGCGACGACGGCGTTGGGCGACAAGAGCCTGACCGCCAAAGTGACCGATAGCAACAGCCTGAGCGGCACCAGCACGGCGGTTAAAGTGACCGTGGCAACCCCGATTGCCCCCACCGGAACCCTAACCACACCCGCAACGGCTTTAGTCGGCCTCGAAGTGACCCTCAGCGCCACCGCCACCGCAGCTACGGGCGCAAACATTGCCAGCGTCGAATTCTTCGACGGCACCACCAGCCTCGGCAAGGCCACGCGTCTCCTTACAGCGTCAAGTACACCTTCACCACCGCCGGGGCCAAGAGCATCACCGCCAAGATTACCGACGATAAGGGGGGAGTTTTTACCACTCCAGCATCTACCACCACCGTGGGGGATTCCGCTCGAGTGCGCGCGGTCCACGCCTCCGCCGATGCTCTTGGAGTCGATGTCTTCCTCAACGATCTCAAAGCAGTGACTAATATCACCTTCGGCACGGCACAGCCCGCTGCCGGCTACGTCTTCATTCCAGCGGTCAGTACGACCATCAAAATCAATCCAACAGGGACGACAACTACGGCGTATACCTTGCCTGCCCCCGTCGTTCCAGATGCAGGAAAGAGCTACACCTTCATCGCGCTGGGTAAGTTAATCCCACCTACAACTTTCAGTGTCGAAACTTACGTGGATGATATCACGGCTCCCGCCGATGGCAAGGCGAAAATTCGTGTTATTCACGCGGCCTCGACGGCTCCCGCCAAAGTCAACGTGTACGCCAGCGACCCAGGTGTAGCCCTTCCCGCTGCACCTGCTGTGACCGCCCTCGAATATAAAAAAGCTTCGGCCTATTTGACTGTGGACGCCAAAGCTTATCAGTTCCGGGTGACTTCAGACACCAGCACAGCGGTTGCCATCAACGTACCCACTTTCACGCTAGTTTCCGGCAAAATTTACACCTTTATTGCTCTCGACCCAGCTCCTGGTGCGGCAGCAACAGCGTTTACCATCTTGCCCTTAACCGATAATTAAATCTTGATTTCGTCCTCGAGCCTGCTCCCTCACCGGGGCAGGCTTTTTCCATTCCTCGAGACTCGAGCGTTGACACATCATAACTAAAATGTAATATATCAATATGCCACTCCCCGAAACCCCACCCGACCTCGAGCGGACCCTGATGCGCGAAGACGTTTACAACCGAGTGCGCGACTGGATTGTGCAGGGCGTGCTCGAGCCGGAAGAAAAACTGCGCGACGCGGACCTGGCGCTCAAACTGAACGTCTCGAGAACCCCGGTGCGCGAGGCCCTGCGGCGGCTTGAGGACGAAGGATTGGTCGAAACCCGCGCCCAGAGTTGGACCCGTGTGGCCCCGCTCGAGGAAGCGCTGGCAGGCCGTATCTATCCCATTTTGCAGGCGCTCGAGCCGCTGGCCCTGAGCTTTGGTTTCGCCCGGATGAACGCGGGCGACCTCGAGCGGATGAGGAACGCGAACACGGCGCTGGAAAAGGCCATTGTTGCCGACGATGCGCGGGCTGCTGCCGTAGCAGACGCCCAGTTTCACGCGGTGTACCTCGAGCGTGCAGAGAACCCCGAGCTGAGCGGTATTTTGCGCTCCCTCAAGGCGCAGCACACCCGTTTTGAACTCTACTTCTGGCAAAAGGGGGCGCGGGACCAGAGCCTATTTGAGCACGCGGGGATTTTAGACGCACTCGAGCAGGGCGACCTCGAGCAGGCAAAACAGATGTTGGCGCTCAACTGGCAGTTTGATTTGAAGCGACCAGAGCAGAGGGCAGAGAGCAGAGAGCAGACCTCAGAAAAAAAGCGAGCCTCTTGATGCGCTCGAGCTTGCGCTCCGAACTTCCTCAAGCGCTGATTCTTCCGGCTTGGTTAGCGGGCTTACTGATTGTACTGGTCGGCTTTTCGGGGTCCTTGCCGCTTATTCTGGCGACAGCGAGCGCGGCACACCTCTCGAGCGCGCAGCTTGCCTCGTGGGTGTTTGCGGTCACGGTGGGCAGTGGCCTGCTCACGATAGGGCTGTCGCTGTACTACCGCCAACCGCTGATTTTTGCCTGGAGCACCCCCGGCCTCGCGGTGCTGGCCCTCTCGCTGCCGCACTTCCCGCTCGAGCAGGCGGTGGGCGTGTACATGGGGGTAGGGCTGTGCATCGCCCTCATCGGCTGGAGTGGGCTGTTCTCGCGCGTTATGGCACTCATTCCGCCGAATGTAGCTCTAGCCGTACTGGGGGGGATTCTGCTCAAATTTGGACTGGGGCTGTTCGGGTCTTTTGCGCTCGAGCCGCTGCTGGTCGGGGCAGCACTCACGGCCTACTTTGTGGCTCGAGCACTGAATAACCGGGTTCCCGTCGCCTGGGCGCTGCTGGCCGGATTCGTCTCGGCGGGGCTGAGTGGGCGGCTGGCGCTGGGCGGATTTTCGCTCGACCTGGCCCATCCGCTGTGGGTTACTCCCCAGTTCTCGGGTTCGGCACTGCTCGAGTTGGGTGTGCCGCTGCTGGCCCTGGCCCTGGCGTCTCAAAATGCCCCCGGCATCGCGGTGATTGGGTCGCACGGCTATCCGGCTCCGGTGCGTGGCGCATTGGTCTCAAGCGGCTTACTGAGTGTGCTCACCGCACCGCTGCTGGGTCACGGCTTGACCCTGGCTGCCATCACGGCGGCGCTGGGGATGGGGCCGGAGGCGCACCCGGACCGGAATTTGCGATACGGCGCAGGCGTGGCTGCCGGAACCTTTTATATCGTGCTCGGCCTCTTTGCGGGTTCGCTGGTTTCACTGTTCGCGGCCCTTCCCAAGGCGCTGATTTCGGGTCTGGCGGGCCTCGCCCTGCTGGGCACCATCCAGAACTGCCTGACGGGAGCCTTTGCCGACCCTAAAAGGCGAGACTCGAGCGTCTGGGCGCTCATCGTGAGTGCCTCGAGCGCCGAATTCTTCGGGCTTTCAGGTGCGTTTTGGGGCCTGTTTGTGGGTGCGGCGGTGAATTTTGTGCTCGAGCGCAGACTGGAAACCCAGTAAAATGGGGATTATTTTAGGCCCTTTCGAGCTTTCTTCCTTGGAGCAAACATGAAACTGATTTCGGTCAACCTACCCATCCCAGCGGGCGAACTCATCGAAGGACATTCAAAGCCTACCGGCATCGTCAAAAAGCCTGTGCAGCATTCGGTTCACATCGGTACCCTCGGACTCGAGCACGACTTTATTGGCGACACGCGGCACCACGGTGGTCCTGACCAGGCGGTTTACGTGTACACGCTCGAGGATTACGCCTTCTGGAACGCTGAGCTGGGCCGCACGCTCGAGCCGGGAACTTACGGCGACAACCTGACCGTAGAGGGCTTCTCGAGCGCGTCCGTCAACATCGGGGACCGCTTGAAGGTGGGCGAGGTGCTGCTCGAGGTGACGGACCCGCGAATTCCGTGTAAGACGCTGGCGGCGCGCATGAACGATTTAGAATTCGTCAAGAGGTTTCGGGCTGGAGGCAGGCCGGGACTGTACTGCCGTGTGCTCGAGCTGGGAACCGTGCAGGCGGGCCAAAACCTCGAGTTCATCCGCAACCCTGCGCCCAAAGTGAGCCTGATGGACCTCTTCGAGCTGTGGTTTCTGAAAAAACCGCCTCGAGCGCTGCTGGAACGGGCGCTAAGCGCCCCCATCGGGGCGCGGACCCACCGTGACCTGACCGCGCAGCTCGAGAAGATGGGTTGAACTGTGCAAACCCATTTGCACGACCCCCTGAGTGGACACCGCCTGTCGCTCGAGCGCATTCTGGAAGCGTCGCGCACGGTGGACGCGGTGTTTCTCAACAGTGCTCAGTACCGGGCCGAGGTGCTCGAGCCAGAACTGGGCTTTGAACTCGTCGTCAAGGTCGAGACCCTCAACCCCATTCGCAGCTTCAAGGGGCGCGGGGCCGATTATTTTGTGCAAAGCCTCGAGCCGGATACGCATTTGGTGTGTGCCAGTGCGGGAAACTGGGGTCAGGCGATGGCTTACGCCTGCCGAAGTCGTGGTCTAAAGCTCATCTGCTACGCTGCCCTGCAAGCAAACACGCTCAAGCTCGAGCGAATCCGGGCGCTGGGCGCGGAGGTCCGGCTGTTCGGCTCAGACTTCGATGCGGCCAAGCTCGAGGCCAAACGGTTTGCGCTCGAGAGTGGCACCCGTATGGTCGAGGACGGCTTTGAGGCGCGCATTTCTGAGGGCGCAGGTACGCTGGGCCTCGAGTTGTGCGCTTATCCCGAAAAACTCGACGCGGTGTTGATTCCACTGGGCAACGGCGCGATGCTGGGTGGAACGGCAAGGGCCATTAAAGCGCTGAGTCCCCACACCGAGGTGATTGCGGTGTGCGCCGAGGGTGCGACCTCCATGCTCGAGAGCTGGCGGGCCAACCGGGTGCTCGAGCACGCTCAAATAGATACCATCGCAGACGGCATCGGGGTGCGGGTTCCCATTCTCGAGGCCGTACAAGACATGCAAACTCTGGTGGACGACGGCGTGACCGTGACCGACGCGCAAATGCTGAGCGCCATGCGGCACTCACTCGAGGGGCTGGGGGTGCTGCTCGAGCCGTCTGGGGCGGCGGGCTTGGCGGCAGCGTATGCGTACCGCTCGAGGTTTCAGGGAAAGCGGGTCACTACGGTTCTGTGCGGCGGCAATGTCACGAAGAAGCAGTTCCAGACGTGGTTTATCTAGAGACTGAAAAGTGGACATAACGTTATGTCCACTTTTCAGTCTCTTAAATGCAGCCCGATTGAGTTGTAGAGTGTCCTCCGCTCGAGGTCAGGCCGCTTACAACACAGGTTTGAGCAGGGAACGTGCGTGTTCCTGGGCTTCCAGTCGAAGCTGCGGCAAATCTGGGTGAATTTCCAGCGCTTCACGCTCGAGGGTTACGGTTCGGATTCGGGTCAGTTGGCGTTCAAAGACCCGCTCACGGGGTCCCCAGTAGGGCGAACGAATCAGATTCTCGGGAACCATCGGGTTTTCTCCCAGAGTGTCGGCGTTGCCGTCTATAAGGTCAGTTTCGGTCTCGAGCCACGCGTAGTCCCACTCGAAGGGTTTTTGCTCCGGGGTCAGGTAGCGCGCCCAACCAATCACGACTTCCGAGGTTACGCCCTGAGTTTCCAGAACCGCTCGAGCGAAGGCTGCAAAAAGCGGTCCCTGCGTGCCCCGCCCCCCTGAGTTGCGCGCGTGGCGGTCGGTGAATTCGGCGGCCACGTCCAGCACCACGTTGCGAACCGCTCGAGCCGGTGTTTCGCCCAACGAAAACAGCTTGGCCGAAGGACGCGGACGCTCGTTTTTAGCTTTTTGCTCTGCAATCCACAGCCCTGCCTCGAGTTCTCGCCGCAAAAAATCTCGCTTCTTTCGAGGACTTAACTTGGAAAAGAAAGCGTGAGTCACCTGTTCCATGTCCTTGCCAAAAGGACCCAACTTTTCAAATCTATCGGTCATCCGAGCATCTTAACTCAGGTGCGGTGAGGTCTGCTCGAGGATGGCTCCATTTCGGGTGAAACTCAGGAATGCGAGGTCATCTCGAGCGGGCTAGAAGGACCCGTGCTTCGCAATCCTTCGGGAACCTTCTTGTGAGCGCTACGCTGTCTTCTTGGTCAAAACAGCGCCCATGAGGACGCTTGACCGCTTGAGCAGAACGGCACCTAGTGAACGACCACACGCTCGAGCGGCTAGAGGATGAAGTGCAAGCTTGGGAGGCAGACCGCAACGCTAAGCAGGTCAAAATAACGTGGCAGTTCGGCCTCTTGCAGGCGCGTGAAAA
>Ga0123336_10003502_pt1 | contig 13066 bp, 11 predicted proteins | sample SSSSmetaG_FD_96466 | JGI IMG/M metagenome (GOLD analysis project Ga0123336, IMG submission 96466) | Glacier valley bacterial and archeal communities from Borup Fiord, Nunavut, Canada, to study Microbial Dark Matter (Phase II) - ​SSSS metaG | ecosystem: Environmental > Aquatic > Freshwater > Ice... | reverse complement strand
TTGGGAGTTCGCTTTCGACGGGAGACGAGAGCCATATGCGATCGACCTTCTCGGAAGGCGTTGAGCATGTCGAGGAGGGGTTGATCTTGGGGAACGGTGGTGAGGAGGGTGGACATGGGGATGGACATGGGATGTGGCTCGAGTTTAGCGCACTCGGGATTATGAGGCTCGCCGCATAGAACAGACTTCACAGAACCTGTACCCTGAAAGCATGGTCGACCTGTTTGAAACCACCCTGCCGCTCAGCGCGCCCACCGAGCAGAGACTCGAGCAGATGAAAGAACTGATTTTAGAAGCACTCGAGGACGACCAACTGACCCGAACCGAGATGAAAGGACTGCGTGACGCTCGAGTGAAATTGGGCCTGAGCGTGGAGGAAGTTAGAAGCCTGCGGCGTGAAATTTACAATCAGGCGCTCAAGCGCACTCAGGAGGACAACGCGCTCAGCAAGACCGAGGTAGAGCTGCTCAACCGCATCATGCTGTACTTCAACGCTCAGCCCTGAAGAGGGACAGGCAAAAGAAAAAGCGCTCTCTTGAGCGCTTTAATAAAAATAGGACACCACCGTATACATTATGCGTCAAGCTTATGCGCCCGGTTTGGTCGATTTCAGCGCCATCAGGTCCAAACCCTCCACGGTCAGCCCATCCATACCCCCGGGCAGGCCGGATGGGGGTCCCTGAACCACCATCTCGAAGTTGCCCACCCCCACGCTGGCCTCGAGCGTGCGAACCACCCGGTCCACGTTGTCATTCGGGCCACTCATGAACAGCGGTTTGCCGTCCGGGCCACCCAGTGGCACTTTCTCGGTGATGGTTTCAGGGTGGACCTCGCCCAGATACTCGAGCACGTTGAGCGCGTCGGGGTGCGGCTTGAAGCCCAGTTTTTGCGCGTACTCTCGAGCGGCCCCGGCGATGTGGGCCACCAAATCTGGTGAACAGGCCACCAGTTCCTGATTTTCGGCCATGCGGTCCCGGATGCCCAGCTCAAAAGCCTCGAGCGTGGGCAGGCGCAGGGTTGCGCCGTTTTTGAGGCCCAGGCAGGCCAAATCAATGAGCATAAAGGCCGCGCCGATTTCACCCCGGCTCGAGCGGCGGGCAATCAGCACCTGAATAATTTCCTCGGTGTTGCGCCAGTTGGCGGTTATCAGGCACTCGTGCAGCGGCCAGTTCTTGGGGTTATCGGGGTTGAGGGTGATTCCGGCGCGGCGCAATTCGCGCATCTCGGTTTTGCGGGCTTCGCGCTCGAGCGCTTTATCGAGCTTCTTTTGTTCGCGGGCTGGGGTACGGGCCATAGGGGTAGCATAGCGCACCCTCGAGCGAACATAAAAAGCGAGCAGAAATAAAAAACGCGCCCCGTTTGGGACGCTGATAGAAATAAAGTATCACCGTATTCATTATGCGTCAAGCCTATTCATCCGGCGAGGGTTCGCCCTTCAGGTCCACAAAGCGGTAAATCTGCTCGAGCGAGAGCACGGTTTCCAGGCAGGACACGGTGAACTCCTGCCCTTCTCCGAATCTCTGATAGGTCCACAAGCCACCGCCTGCACGGGTGTAAAGCTCGACGTAGCGCCGTTCGCTCGAGACCAGTGCGTACTGCTCGAGCGAGGCGATGGTCTGGGTATACGCCTCGAGCTTGAGGGTGCGGTCCCTTGTTTCGGTACTGGGAGAAAGCACCTCGAACAGCGCACAAGGACTCTCGAGAATGTCGTCGTCCCCGCTACGGGGTTCGCAGGTTACGGCCACATCGGGATAAAAGTAGGCGCGTCCGGCACGCACTTTAATGTCCTCCATCGTCACCCGACAACCGCGTGGGCGGGCCGCCTCCTTGAGCGCTGCCGTGATATTGAAGGTGATGTCGTTATTTTTGATTCTACCGCCCGACATGGCCCACAGCACGCCATCCTCGAACTCGAAGCGCACTTCGGATTCGCGGTCAAAGGCCAGATATTCGGTTTCGGTGAACGGCAACTCTCGAGCGGCGTCGGTCATGGCTCGAGTTTAACACGGCGCAAAAAGTGAAGGGAAACCCAGCTTCTCGAGCGCCAAAACGTCAAAGCGTTTCTTGTGACCCACCCTCGAGCGGAAATAAAAAACGCGCCCCGTTTGGGACGCTGATAGAAATAAAGTATCACCGTATACATTATGCGTCAAGCATATGCACCCGATTTCGCGCTCGAGGGCCAAACGGTCCCCACTGGCTCGAGCCGAAGCGGGGGAGGGTGGCTTGAGTACGGGTGGGGTTACTCGAGTTCTTGAATGCTAGGAAAATGATAGATACAAACAATAAAATACGCTGGTTTTTTATTTTAATTGATATAAGTCTGAGTGAGCTTGAGAGTTGAAGAAAGGGCTATTAAAGAGCCTACTTTTTTCTGTCTCCCTCTGAATTTGGAGACTTAGGGTAACTTCTTATGTCACCACTTTTGTCTCCATACCCTCTATCATTATCTGTAATTTCGATATTCTTCGTAATGTTGTCCCAAGCAGGGGGTAAGGGTGGGGGAGTGGGTTTTGTCTCACCGCTCCCAGAAGTCGGCTCTTGTTTGGGTGTGTTATCTTCGTTCGCCATTACCCCTCCTAAATCAGAAAAACTCCACTCATCAGGACGTAAGCACAGGTAGATATTATAGAGGTTGTTCCATATTTATATTGCAATTTTATCAGCTCAGACTTTTTATCCGTAGACTTCTGAATAGCACTAATTGTTTTTGTTAAAGCATCACCATGCGTATCTAAAAAATGGTCATAAGACTCACATTCTTTTACAGAACTCGCAATCCATAGGACTGCTGGTAATTTATAATCTGTTGGACTTGTGGTTTGTGAAGAAGTATAGTATGCGAAAGTTAAGGATATAATAATCACCACTAAAGTAATAAGAATCAATATGAAAAATATGTTACTCCAAATTGGGTGAAACGTCATTTCGCTAAACTTCTTTATCACGTCCGTAGGTTTGACTATGGCTACACTAAATGCAAAAATTGCCGACACTTGAATTGCTTGACTTTTCGACTTATCCTCTATTTGTTTTACAGAATCTTCTGTATACTTAAATCTTTCCCACAGTAAATCTAGTGTTTTCTCGAGTGATTTTGTTATTTCAGAGGATTCCATCACATTTGTAATATACAACATTTTAGTCTCGACTTGTAACACTCAGGCTTTTAGGCGTCATTCCCGAATCAACTGCACCTCAACCCTCAACCCCGGCAGCTTGGCCCAGGCACGCTCTCCGGTCAGCACCTTCACCCCTCGAGCGTTATTATAGCTCCTACACGGGCTTTAGGGAGCGGGGTTTGGACTTTTGGCGATGGGTTGAAACTCTGTAAAGCGTTCACTTTCGGTTGACACTTGTATCACTATTTTGATATAGTTATGGAGCAATAGACCCAGCTTCCGAACTGTCACCGTATGGTGTGCGTGCCCCAAAAGGGATAGGAGCTGGGTCGATTTTTTTATCGAAACTTCCATTCATCCTCGAGCTTGTGCGCGATACGGTCCCGAAACTGGCCTTCCAGTTTGCTGGGGTCGAAGTGCCGTCTTAGAGCACCTGCAACCATATCTGCCAGTTGAATAAGCGAGTCAGACGCCGAATCTTTGAACTTGCAATCTGCAAGCGTGCCGCTGGGGAGCTGCTGGCGAAGGTACGTTTTGAAGGCGTCTTTGAACTCGCGCCCTCCTGAACCGTCTACCCTCAATTTTGCTTGGCGGATACGGCCCTGGTTGTGCTCGAGCACTTTTTCTACAAAATAGTTGTAAAACTTGTTCTTATCCTTTCGCAACGTATCGCTGTGGATGAGGCGTTTGTCCACCACCATTGCACGAATACGGAACGGACATCCTCGAACCGCTTCTAAAAATTGGAGCCGTCGGAAATCGTCCATTTTGTTGAACTTGAACTCGAAGTTGTCACGTACTTTCAAGCTGACACGCAGGTCTCGAATTTTTTTCTCGGTTTGTTGAGCATCTTCGGCAGAATCGAAAATAATCAAAACGATGATAAAAAAAGTCGAGGAACCTTGCTCGAGCTTGAACCCCGCATCTCCGCTTTCGTCTAAAAATACGTACAATTTTACCCCTCGAGCGAAGGGGAAGGTCCCAGAGACCTTCCCCTTTAAATTCTTACTTCAACCGCACTTGCTGTATCCACAGGCCATGCACTTCACACAGCCCTCTTCTTTCACCAGAGCCTTGCTCGAGCACACCGGACACACCATTCCGGTGTCGAACACCACACCCTCGAGCCGGGGTTCACTGAAGTGCTGAATGGGCTGCTGCACAGGCTCGAGCACACTCGCTTCAGTTAGCGTGCTTTTTTTTTCAGCGTGGGTGCTGTCTTGGGTATACGTCTCGAGCGCCACCGCAATCAGGTCGGCCTTGCTGCCCACCAGTCGCCCGTTGTAGCTGCCATAAAGCCCACCGTTGATGCCGCGCAGGGTCTTAATCAGGGCCTCGGCAGGAACCCCGTATTGCAGCGCGATGCTGACCACCCGGCCCAGCGCCTCGCTGTCGGCGTTGGCCTCGTCCCCGGCGCGCCCCGAAATCACCATCACTTCCACGGGCCTGCTCTCGAGGCAGTTCACCGTGACCAGAAAGGAGCGCCGTCCGCCGGTACTGGGGTCGGTGAGCTTGACCATATCGGTGATGCCGTGCAGTCTCGAGGGCCGCTCGTAACGCGGGTTGGCGCTGGCCTGACTGGATTGGGTCTGGCTCGAGGTTTGGATGGGTTCGATTTGAGGGGTCACGCTCGAGGTCACTTCCTCGGTTTCCTCAGTCTTTTTCGCCTTCTTGCTGGTCGAGAGCACCTGAAACTGCCTCGAGCCGTCGCGGTAAACCGTAATCCCCTTGCACCCGGTGCGGTACGCCTCGCTGTAGGCGTTTTCCACGTCCTGCACGGTGGCTTCGTTCGGCATGTTGATGGTCTTGCTCAGGCTGTTACCCCCGTACCCTTCGGCGTCAAAAGCTCGCTGCACCGTGCCCTGCATCCTCACATGCTCGAGCGCCGCGATGTCGTGGGCGCACACGAACACCTGCTGGATGGCCTCGGGAATGAAGTCCAGACCCATCACGCTGCCGTGATTGCTGCTCAGCCCCTCGCTCACCTTGTCCCAGTCCCACTGGCCTTCCGGGGTGCTGAACTGGGCGTGGGCCGGGTAAGTCTCGAGCAGTTCAATGAGTAAGGGCGCGACCAGTGAGCGATACTCGCTGCCAATTTTGCGCCAGATAAAAGGGCTGTAGATGGGTTCAATGCCGCTCGAGACGCCCATCAGCATACTGGTAGTTCCGGTGGGGGCCACCGTGAGTACCGCGACGTTGCGGCGCGGCGCGTGCGGCACCTTCTCCGCGTTCTGGGTGTACACCGAGTACGCCCCGCGCTCCACCGCTAAGTTTTCGCTCTCGAGCAGCGCTTCCTCGCGCAGCACGCTCATGAGTTCATAGATGGTGTCACGTCCGGCCTCGGAGTCGTAGCGCTGACCCATCAAAATCAGCGCGTCGGCCAGTCCCATCACGCCCAGACCCAACCTTCGCAAACTCTGCGAGGCGACCCGGTTATCCTCGAGTGCGAACACGTTGACCTCGAGCACGTCGTCGAGGAAGCGCACGCAGGTGCGGATGTCCTGGCGGAAAGCTAGGTAGTCGAAGCTCGAGTGTTTGACGTAGGCGGCCAGATTGATTGCGCCTAAATCACAGGGTTCTCCAACCGTGAGCGGAATTTCTCCACATGGGTTGGTACACTTGATTTGATAACGCTCACCCAAATTCTTCAGCGCGCTGAATTCGTTGATGCGGTCCGCGAAAACCAGTCCCGGCTCCCCAGTGCTCCAGGCGTGGGTAGCGATTTCGCGCCACAGCCACTTGGCCGGAATGCCGCCCGCGTAAACCGGAATACCTTTCGCCCCGTCCTCGGCTCGAGCGGGCAATTCTGGCGTGCTGCCGCTATATTTGCCCTCGAGTGCCACAGGGTAATACTTTCCGGGAACGTCCCTCGAGTCCAGTTTCCACAGCCCGTCCGCTTGCAGGGTGTCCCAGAACGCTTCGCCCACCAGAATGCTGATGTTGAAGGTCGAGATGTCGCCCTCGCTCGATTCGCGGTCCAAATCCTTGGCGGTCAGAAAGTCTAAAACGTCGGCGTGCTCGATGGAAATCGTAGCCATCCCAGCGCCCCTGCGCGTTCCGCCCTGCCTCACAACTCTCAGAACCGGAGAATAACAGTAGCGCAACGTGTTCACCGGCCCACTGTTCTCCGCGCCCAGGTTGGCCCACTCGAGAAAGTTATCGAAAATCTCTACCAGAAACGAAACCGGTCCGCTCGAGGTGCCGCCTGAACCTTGAATCGCGGTTCCCTCGGCCCGTAAGGGGGTGAGGTCAATGCGCGGTTCTAAGCCCATCTTGCCCTGCTCGGCCACCCAGCGGGCGCTGTCGATGATGCCGCCCATATCGTCGGATACGCTGAGCACGCCCTCGGGGAGCTGCCGCACGATGAGCACGCCGTTGGCCCTGGCACGGGCTACCAAATCCGGCGCAATGGCCTGACCGTAAACGACCCTGGTCCAGTTGCGAATACTCATCGATACCTTGTCACCGTCGGGCTGGGTGGGGGGCCGCATCATGCCCTCGAGAAAGTCCTCTACATCTTTGTGGCTCGCGCTCATGTAGACCCAGCCGCGCACCCCAGCGTCGCTGCGAGACGCGCTCGAGCGGGGGGTGTACACATCCAGATTGACCCCGTTGCCACCGCCCACTTTCGTCACCAGGGCCAGTTTCTTGGCCACCTCCATCACACCCCCGAAGCTCGAGGGGTCAAATTCAGTTGCGCCCTGCACGAAGCAATTTAAAACATTGCCGTGTTGGGTTCCCGCACCCGCCAGTACCCGCCCACCGGGACAGAATTTCTTCGCGGCCATCAGGTCGAAGTATTTCTGCGCCCACTCTGCGCGGGCCTCGAGCACCTCCGCGCCCGCCACCCAATCGGCCACCCTCGAGAACAGTCCGGCCACGCCGTCGTCACTGGGCTGCATGTACTGGCGCTTGGCAATGTGTAGAGCGTTTTCGTCGAAGTTCTTCAGGGTGCGGGGGGCAGTCTGGGTCATGGGAAATTCTCCTCGAGTGGTGCAAAAGCTGGCTTGGTGTGCAATCAAAACAGCAAAACCCGAGCGGCAGAATTCTGCTGCTCTCGAATGCGGCTTTGAACTTTGGACAGCTTAATACCAAATGTTGTATCCGTCTAGGGTTCTAGTACAACATCTGACAGGTTTGGCACATCTCAGTTTTGAGGAACGACTCGAGTATATCAAAAAGGCCCTCTGAGTGCCGGGTGATAAATCTAGGCGACTTGGCTAGAGAGGATGGATTAAGAAAGAATCAAGAAAGCGGCTCGAGCAGCTTCCCATCTCGAGCGGTAAAACAGTCGGTACACTGAGGCATGAACCGCTACGATGACCGCGCTCGACTGGTTTTTCACTACGCCAGGGAAGAGGGCAATAAACTGGGCCACGCGATGGTGGGGCCGGAACACCTGCTGCTGGGCCTGATGCGCGAAGCCGGGACCGCCGCGCAGATTTTGCAGGAGTTTGGAGGGTCACTCGAGGGAATGCGCCAGCAGGTCGAGGAAATTATTGGCAGGGGTGAAGGCTCGAGACTCAATGACGCTCCTTCCATCGCGCCCCGAGCGCGGCGGGTGATGGAACTTTCAGCCGCAGAAGCTCGCAATCTGGGTGCGGAAACGACCAGCACCGAGCACATTTTGCTGGGCATCATCCGTGAAGGCGATGGGGTAGCCTACCGCATCTTGCAGGACTTAACTCGAGACATGGAAGCCCTGCGCTGGCGCATTTTGGCGAACTCCTCGGCTAAACAAGTCTCTGAACTGCGCGAACAGGGTGGCGCGGTCAAATATCAGCCGTCCCCCGACCCCGACCTCGAGAGCCGGGTGGAGCGGCTCGAGCACAGCGTCGATACCGTGGCCAGAACCTTCAGTGAAACCGTGAACGAAATCTATAATATGGCGACTCGAGACAAACCCGAACCCTCGAGTACGGCATCCGCTGAGCGGGCCGGGGTTGACCTCGAATCCAGCGCGACCTGGAATTTTCGAGCTAAGTTGAAACCCTCCAGCCGTACCCCTAGTGCAGACTTCCCAGACTCGAGCACACCATCCTCAGCACCCCTCCCCCAAAACCGGGCGCTCGAGTACCGCAAGAACTGGCTCACCAACGCGCCCATCGGCCTGACCCTTTTTGGGCTGGGTCTGACCCTCACGCTCGAGGCCAACAACCGCAAGAACGCTCGAGAACCGTACTTCTGGCTGGGGACGCTGGGCCTGATTATTCTGAATGCTGGACTGGCTTTTCTGGGCGACGCGGTGAAATCGCGGGTGCTGCTGGAACTCGAGTCGCGTCCGCGCCAAACCTCGAGTTGAACCCATGAGTGCAAAAGAAGGGAAAGTGCTCGAGCTAGACAAAGTTTTGACGCTTGTCTTGAACCCGATGTAATTTGGAGGTATGTACGCTACACTACCCCGCATGGAAGGACCCTCGCTGCGAGAACGGCAAAAAGAGCGCCGCCGCGCTCGTATTTATCAGGTGGCCATAGATTTGTTCAAGCAGCGCGGCTTTCGCCAGACTACTGCCACCGACATCGCCAAAGGGGCGCACGTCTCGAGGGGAACTTTTTTCAACTACTATCCCTACAAGGAGTCGGTGCTGCTCGATTACGGGGCCAGTATCGTGCAGAACGTGCAGGAGTTCACCGGCGCGGCTCTGGAGCGTGGAGACGCGCCGCTCGAGATTCTTAAAGGCATGTGGCGTCAACTGACGCTCGAGACCGCCAAAGAGCGCGACCTGTTTCTGCCGCTGGCCTACGAGTTTCTCAATCCCGAACCGCTGCGGGCCAAAACGGCCTACAACGCCGCACCCCTGGCTCAGGTCATCAAATCGGTGCTGCTGCCACTACGCGAAAGCGGCCAGATTCGGGCCGACATCTCGCTCGAGCGCATGAGCAACCTGATGGCCGACAACTACCTGATGACCGCGCTGCGCTGGGCTGCGTACCGCTCGGACACCTCGCTAGAACTCGAGATGGACAAGGCGTTGGCTTTTCTGCTCGAGGGGGTGTTCAAGAGATAGGCGTGAGTCATGAGTTCCGAGTTCTGATCTTAAGACCGTCCCGAGCGGGCTTTTGAGCTAATAGTCCCGTTTTTTGACGGTTGGGAAGGTTTAACATCACCTCATGGATAAAAGGCGATGAGACATTTTCGTTCTGATTTCTTGGTTCGAGCGCCTTAAAGTAAAACAGCAACTCGAGCAAACCGAACTATCCACCCTCTTTTTGCTCAAAACTCACCACTCAAGACCCTATTATGCCTGACATCTACCTCTCGAGCGGAAAACTGCGCTGGCCCTTCTCCAAAGGGCTGGTCACTGAATCCCTGCTCAACGCCGGACTCGAGGAAGACGACGCGCAAACCGTGGCCGGGAGCGTGGAAACCCACCTGCTCGAGAGTGGGCAGCTCGAACTCAGCACGCTCGAGCTTAAGAAGCTGGTGGCCCACTACGCCCGTGAGAAAGCCGGGACCGAATTGGGGCAGCGCTTCGAGCAGCAAACGCCCACTTTTGCCGGCATCATCGTACAGGACCAGACCAGTCGGGTGCCCTTTTCGCGCGGTATTCTGGCCCGCAGCTTCGAGCGGGTGGGTTTATCCCCGCGCGCGGCGTACACCGCTTCGCTCGAGGTGGACCGCGCGCTACGACTCGGCGGTGTGCAGGAAACCAACGTACAGCAGCTCGAGAAGGTGGCCTCGGAGGTGTTGGGTCGGCTCGAGGGTGAAAGCACCCGAGACCTCTACTTGGACCGCTACCGCACCCTGGGTGAAATCGAGGTATTCGAGGACGGCACCGACATGTCCTTTCCCTTCAGCAAGGGCATCCTGGCCCAGACCCTGCTGGCGGCGGGCATTGAGGCTACTTACGCGCAGCGCATCGCCCGTGAAACTGAAGGTGCGCTACGTAAAGAGGGACTCGAGGAGGTGACGCGCTCGAGTTTGCGCGCGCGGGTCGAGAAGCTGGTGCGGCGCGAACTGGGCGACGATTTGGCCGACCGTTACCGCATCCTGCGCTCGCTGCGTCACCCCGCTAAGCCCATCATCATCTTAATTGGCGGCGTCACCGGAACCGGAAAGAGTTTACTGGCGGCAGAAATCGCTTACCGCCTGGGCATCACCCGCATCGTCTCGAGCGACAGCGTGCGCGAGGTGATGCGCGCGATGGTCAGCCAGGAACTGCTGCCTACCCTGCACGCCAGCACTTTCACCGCGTGGCAGGCGATTTTGCCGCCGGGTGCGTCAAAGGAGAGCGCGCCCTCGGCCCGCAATCTGCTTCAGGGCTTCCGCGAACAGGTGCAGCAGGTCAGCGTGGGCCTGTCGGCGGTGGTGCGGCGCTCGATTGAGGAGCACTCGAGCGTGGTGCTCGAGGGGGTGCATGTGGTGCCCGAATACCTGGGCGAATACGCCTCGAGCGAGGCCACGCTGGTGCCCATGCTGGTCGCGGTGCCCGACGAAGACGAGCACCGGGGCCACTTTAAAATGCGCGACCTCGAGACCCAGCAACACCGTCCCGTCGAGCGCTATCTGCGCTACTTTCCCCAGATTCGCCAGATTCAAGACAGCCTGCTCGAGAGTGCGCGGCGCGGCAATATCCCCATTCTGGACGGGCTTTCGGTGGAGCGGGCCGCCGAGCAGGCGGTGGAGGTCATCACCCGCCGGGTGGTATTGAGCGAATCTGGGGGTTGAGAGTTGAGCGGGTGTGTCTGTAAAAGCGTTGAAGTTTCTTTCGGCCTGGAACGCCCTCACCCTGCCGCTCATCGCGGCGGTCCCTTGCTTCGCACTCCTTCGGGTCCTCCCAAAGTCGGGAGAGGGTTTTTTTGTGCCTTTGACCCTTTCCCAAACTGGGAGAGGGTGGCTGGCGATAGCCAGCCGGGTGAGGGCCTTCCAGGCAAGTTACCGCATTCAAACACATGCCCTGCACTAACCCTCGAGCACCTTCACCCCAGCGTTCTGGGCCTTTTCAGTATCTCTCATGCTCACTCGAGCGGCTAAGCGACTCAAAGTTTCCTCGAGCACCTTGCGTCCATGCTCGTCCAGACTCGGCATCTGGTGCAGCGCTTTCTCGAGTTCGTCCCGCACCAGGGTTTCGCGCTCGAGTTGCTCGGCCTTGAGACTTTCGCGCTTGAAGTAGCCCTTGAGCCAGCCCTCAAAGCGCTCGAGCCGCTGCCCCACAATCATTTCAGCTTCGGGCAGCTTGCTAGTGCGCCCCTCGAGATTTTCCTCGACAATGCGGGTCAGGTCGTCGAGGTTGTACAGGTACGCGCCCTCCAGGTGGCCTACCTCGGGGTCAATGATGCGCGGCACGCTGATGTCTATCAGGAACATGGGGCGCTCACTGCGGCCCTCGAGCGCATCGCTCACCCGGTGGGGCTGGATGACGTAGTGTGGAGCGCTGCTCGAGGCTAGCACCACGTCGGCGTGTGGCAGCACCTCGGCTAAAGTCTCGACGGCGCAGGCTTTGCCGCCCCACTGCTCAGCCAATTTAAAAGCGCGCTCCACGGTGCGGTTAACCACGTAAACCTCACCAATGCCCCGGCTTCGCAGGTGGGTGAGGGTCAGCTCGGCGGTTTCGCCCGCGCCCACCACCAGCGCGGTTTTTCCCTCGAGCGTTCCCAGGATGCGCTCGGCCAGTTGCACGGCGGCGTAGCTCACACTCACCGCCACATCCGAGATTCCGGTGTGTGAGCGCACGTTTTTTCCCGTCTCGAGCGCGGTTTGAAAGGTCTTGTTGAGCAGCGGCCCGGTGAATCCCGCCTCGAAGGCGGTCTGCCACGCTTTTTTCACCTGACCCTGAATCTGGGTTTCGCCTAACACCAGGCTATCCAGGCCGCTCGAGACCCGGTACAGGTGCCTCACCGCCTCGAGACCGTGTTTCTCGTAGAGGAAGGGCCGCAGACTCAGGCCCCAGCCGCCCTCGAAGGCGCTGATGGGGTCGCCCTTGACACCTGCCAGATACACTTCGGTACGGTTGCAGGTCGATAGCAAGGTGACTTCCTGGGCGTGGCGGCGCAGGTGCTCGAGTAGGGGGGTCAGCTCGTCTTCGCGCACACCTACCCGTTCGCGTACCGCCAGCGGCGCGGTTTTGTGGTTCAGGCCAATCACTCTCAGGTCGAGAATCGGGTTGTGGGTTGCAGAAAGAGCTTTTCCAGTGGGACAGTTTGCAGATTGCGCTCTCGAGGGGTCGGGCAGCAGGGTGTCGCGTATCTCGAGCTTGAGGCGCTCCATCGCGGCCTTACGTTCGCCCTTGTCCAGTCCTAGCATCCGTTCACGGGCGGCTTCCCAGTGCTCTAAATGACGGCCCAGGTTGGTGGGCAGCGCCATAGCGTAGGTGTCGCGCAGGGCCTGGGCCAGCAGTGGAAGCTCCTTGCCGCTCGAGAAGGCCGCCACGGTGCCGCCCGCCCGGTGAACCGCGCCCAGGCGCAGGTTGCCGTTTTCGGGATTAGAGGCGTGGTTGCAAAAAATACCGCGCTCGAGGGCTAAACGCGCCACTTCATCGTTTATGGCATTGGAATCGGTACAGGCAAAAACCAGTAGTGTACCATCCAAATCAGAGGGTTCAAAAGTACGCTCGAGTTTTTCAAGGACGAGGGCAGCAAATTCTGGCAAAAACTGGGGGGACACCACTTTCACGAGCGCGCCCGCCTCGAGCAGACCTTGCGCTTTACGCAGACCCACGTTGCCACCGCCCACAACCAGCACGCTTTGATTTTTTAGCTCGAGAAAGGCGGGGTAGAGCATCACCCGAGCATTTTAGACGCTTTTGCAGTGGTCATACGTCCCCCTGTAGGGGTGAAGAAAGCAAACGTCAAACGTCTGGGACCTATAGGGCGTTCGACGTTTGACGTCTTGGACAGAACGGCACCTTCCGGGCCTGTCCGCGTCTTGGACAGAACGGCACCTTCCGGGCCTGTCCGCGTCTTGGACAGAACGGCACCTTCCGGGCCTGTCCGCGTCTTGGACA
>Ga0123336_10003501_pt1 | contig 13071 bp, 9 predicted proteins | sample SSSSmetaG_FD_96466 | JGI IMG/M metagenome (GOLD analysis project Ga0123336, IMG submission 96466) | Glacier valley bacterial and archeal communities from Borup Fiord, Nunavut, Canada, to study Microbial Dark Matter (Phase II) - ​SSSS metaG | ecosystem: Environmental > Aquatic > Freshwater > Ice... | reverse complement strand
TCCGGCTTCACGTCCGGCTTCACGTCCGGCTTCACGTCCGGCTTCACGTCCGGCTTCACGTCCGGCTTCACGTCCGGCTTCACGTCGGGGTCGGGCTTCGCGTCGGGGTCGGGCTTCGCGTCGGGCTTCTTCTCGCCGTCCTTCGGCGGCGGCTTGCCGTCCTCCCCGACGTACCCCTTCTCGTAGGGGTTGCCGTACTTGAACGTGCGGCCCGCGCCGAACAGCTCGTCGAACGTGACGGTGATCGAGGCCGCCAGGATGTGCGTGAAGCCCCGGTAGGCCCCCTCGTTCACGGCGGGCAAGAGTTTGCCCTGGCTGTCGACGGGCTTGCCGTTCTTCGCGCCGTTGATGGGGCGGACGTCGCCCTGCTCCGTTCCCACGACGCGCGGGATGGAGGCGACTGCCGCGTAGCCGACGTCGAGGCCGAAGGCGCCGCGCTTGTAGCCGAGGCCGAGCGTGCCCGCGATCTTCGCGAGCGTGTCGAAGTCGAGGCGCGTGTACGCGAAGCTCGTCGCAGCCGAGTCGAAGTAGCTGCCCGCGCGCACGCTGAAGACGCCGCCCGACGCCTCGAAGTTGTACGCCCCGCCGGCGCGCACGCTGAACGTGTTCGAGTACCCGTGCACGACGAGCGTATCGATGTTCTTGAACTGCCCGAGCGACGGGATGCTGAGCCGCGGCCCGTCGCCCTGCGCGCTTGCCCAGCCCTCGAAGGTCGCGTCGAGCTCGAGGTCGTAGACCTCGAAGTCTCCGTCCATCGAGATGTAGCGGCCGCCCGCGCGCACGATGAGCGGCAGCTTCGTGGAGAGCGTCGCGGTGCCGGGCTTCAGCGTGACCGCGGCGATCTTCGGCGACTCCGGCGTGACGATACCTTGCGCCTCGAGGCTGATCGGCGTGCGCACGCTCAATCCGAACGCGACGCTCGGGCTCGGCCGAGCCAGCGCGCCGACGGTGCCCGCGAACGAGGTGGCGGTGGCCTGGAGCGTCGCGCGCGAGTCACAGGGCTGGTACTCGACGTTCTTGCAGGCGTCGCCGACGTCGCCGTACGAGACGGTCGTCTGGTCGAAGTTGCCGAGCACGAGGTGTGCGGAGAGCCCGAGATCGAGCCACGGCGTGACGCGGAAGCCCGCCGACGCCGTGGGATAGATCAGCGTGGAGCGAGACTGGACGTAGTCGTAGCGCGACGCGGCCGGCGCGCCGCGCACGCCGAGCGGGAAGGTGCGGTTGCCGACCGACGGCGGCCCGAACACGCCGACCGCCACGGTGACGCGGTCGAGCGAAGCGAAGTCCGTCGAAGCGGCCAGGAACGGCGCGAGAAACGGGCCGCCCGAGTTGTTCACGACGGGGTACGGCTTGCCGCCCCACGGCGTCGATGCGTCGTTCGGATCGTCGGGGAAGGAGCTCGCCCGCTGGAACTCGTACGAGTGCAGGAAGAGATTTCCGCCGACGTAGAGGCGCGTGCCGCGCTGCCGTGCGAGGCCCGCCGGGTTGTAATACATCGCGGTGGTGTCGTCGGCCTTCGCCACGAACGTCGCCCCGCGCCCGACGGCCTGCGCGCCGTTGTCCGGCAGCTCGAAGCCGCCCGCGCGCGCCGTGGCCGACGACGTCACGACGCCCGCGCCGAGCGCGAGCATGACGAGCGAGGACCTCACAACGCGCGTCACACGTGCATCGTGCACGATCGGGAATGTACCGCGGTTCGAGGTCAGGCGATCAGGCGATCAGGCGATCAGGTGCCGGGACATCCCGGCGCCCCCGTGGCCTTGCCGGTGAAGGGGTTCGTGCAAGGCGCGCACTTGAAGCCGTCGGTGCAGCTGCCCCGTGAGATGCCGAGGCTCTGGATGAAGCCGAAGCTGAGGCAGTCGCTGAGGCAGACGCCCGCATAGCTGTCGGTGAGCAGCGTGCTGCCGTTGCAGGCGGGGCCCTTGAAGTTCGGCTGGAGCATCTCGTTGGGGACGCACAGCTCGGCGCCCTTCGCGCACGTGCCGTCGTCGTCGTCGAGGTTGCCTGCCTGCGAGGCCGGGACACTCGCCTTCGGAACGCACTTCGCGCGCGCGGTGCCCTGCTTGCTGCAGCACGGCGTGAAGGTCTTCGCGGGCTGCTTGGGAGCGTCGCAGCTCACGCTCCTGCACGCGCCGGTGTCCTTGCCGTCCACGGGGTTGAAGCACGGCGTGCAGAGCTCGCTCGCGTCGCAGGTGTCGCGCGCGAGCTGCGCCTTCTGCACCTCGATCTGCGGGATGTTCACGTTGAGGCAGCGGCCTTCGGCGCCACCGACCGCGGCGCAGGTCTTCGGCAAGTACTGCCCGCCCGCGGCGATCGACTTCGCGGGCGCGCACAGGCCGGTCGCGCACGCCTTCAGCATCGCGGCCGAGGAAGCCGGCACGAGCGTAGCGGGCACGCAGCGCGCGCCTTCACCGCACGAGGGGAACGTCGTGACGTCGACGATCGGCGGCCCCGTGTACGGACAACTGACCGCCGGCGCCGGGCTCCCGGGCGCGGGCGGCGTCGGCTTTGCGTCACAGACCGGCGCAGCCTTGCCGATCTCGCACACGCCCGTGGGCTCGTTGTTCTTGAGCGGGTTGAGGCACGGCGCGCAGCGCTCGTCCTCCGCGCAGCTGTCGTTCTCGCCGCGGCCGAGGAGGTCGGCGTTCTTCGCGATCTCGGGGACGCACACGCTCATGCAGCGGCCCTCGCCGAACGGCGACTTGCACGTGGGAGGCGCCGCGCCACCGCTCTTGACGATCGGATCGGGGACGCAGAAGCCGCCGCCGCCGTCGGCGCACGTGTCGAGCTGGCTCGAGACGTTCGCGGGGACCTTGGCCTCCGGCAGACAGCGCGCCGCGCCGCCCTTCGCCGCGCACGCGCACTTCGGGTACTTCGCGGGGTCCTCGGGCGTGCGCGCTGCGCCGCCGCCGGGGACGCACGCGTCGGGATCGGTCCTGGTGGTGACGGGCGTGGCGCCGCCCCCGGCGGTGATGGAGTCACCCTCGAAGTCCGCGGAGGAGCACGCCGCGAGAAGGACCGCGGCGACGCCCGCGATGGCGATGAAGTTCGACATACGGAGCGGATCGACTTCAAGACCCGGACCACGCCGCGCGCGCGCCGCATGACCGCAGCGACCTTCGCCACCGGCTGGAATCCTCGGCACCTAGCCGACGGCACAGATGTAGGCCGATGAGCGCGCGGCCGGCCGGGCCTCCGGCCCCGGAGGCGCCCACGTGATCCAAGCTGGATACGAGGCGGACCACGCCGCGTCGAACGATTCCATCGCCGGTGGAACACAAACGTTTCTTTGCGTGACGCGATAGAGTGAACAATACTCTATAAATGACGAACGCAGACGCAGCGGTCGGCGCGGTGCTCGGGGCGCTCGTGGGCGATGCGGCGGGCGCGGTGCTCGAGTTCTTCCGCGCGGAGATCACCGCGCAGGACGTCGAGCACGCGCTGACCATGCCGGGCGGCGGCACCTGGAACGTCGCGCCCGGGCAGGTCACGGACGACGGCGAGCTGACGATGAGCCTGCTGAACGCCCTCGCTGAGACGCCCGACCGGCCCCGACAGGCCGCCGAGCACTACGCGCGGTGGGCGGCCTCCGATCCGTTCGACATCGGCGTCACCACGCGCAACGCGATGGCCTGCTTGCGGGACCCCGCGGCCGCCGCACGCGCGCGCGTGCACGGCGTCGCCGCGGTGATGACCGAGGCAGCCGCGACCCGCAACCAGGGCTCGAAGGCGAACGGCAGCCTGATGCGCGCGACGCCGCTCGGCGTGTGGGGAGCGACGCGCAGCGACGAGGCGCTGATCGCCGCCACGCAGGAGGACGCCCGGCTCTCGCATCCCAACGCGTCATGCGTCGAGGCCGCTGTCGTCTACGTGCTGGCCATCGCATCGCTGGTGCGCGCGCCGGGGGACGCGGAGAGCGCGGTGGCGCTCGGGAGCCGCTGGGCGAGCGCGCGCGCGGGCGACGAGGTCCGTGGCTGGCTCGCGGACGCGCGCGCAGGGGCGCAGGTCCCGTACTCCCCGCAGGACGGCTTCGTGCGCATCGCGTTCACGCACGCGTTCCGCCATCTCGTCGCCGGCACGCCCTACGTGGAGGCGCTGCGCGAGACGCTCGCCGGCGGCGGCGACACCGACACCAACGCGTGCATCGTGGGCGGCCTCGTCGGCGCTCGCTGGGGCGCAGGCGCGATCCCCGAGGCGATGAAGGCCGCGGTGCTGGGGTGTGACACCGGGCGCGGTCCTCATCCGCGCCCCGAGGCGCTCCATCCGCGCAGCGTGAGCGCGCGGATTCGTGCGCTCTCCCAGCAATAAAACAGGAATGGCTTCCTTGCGCAGCGGGGTGCTCTACTCCGGCTCGATGCCGAGGGAATCAGCGAAGCGTGTGCCGCCGGTGAAGGTGAAGGCGAAGGCTCCGGCCACCCGGTCGACCCCGAAGATCTCGAGCCCGCGCATGCGCGCGGCGGCGCCGATCTCGGAGCGCGTCCCCGAATCGCAGCGCGAGCTCCCCGAGTCGCAGCGCGCGCCGGGTCGCGGCAAGTACGACCGCACGCGCTCGCCCGACGAGCGGCAGAAGGATCAGATGCGGCGCCTCCTCGAGGCGGCGGGCATCGTGTTCGCGGAGATGGGCTGGGCCGACGCGACGGTCGAGGCCATCGTCACTCGCGCCGGCATGAGCCGCCGCACGTTCTACGAGCACTTCGACGATCTGAAGGAGTGCTTGCTGGTCCTCCATCAGAAGGTATCGAAGGTCTCGTTCCGCGCGGTCGAGAGCCAGGTACAAGCGCAGACCGACCCGCCCGAGATGCTGCGCACGGGCATCATGGCGTTCCTCGGGGGCATCGCGATGTTCCCGCACATGGCCCGCGTGATGTTCCGCGTGGTCCGCTCGGCGGGCCCCGAGTTCGAGCGCGTGCACGAGCAGATGATGGCGCGCTTCGCGAAGCTCGTGCTCGACGGCGTCGAGGCGTCGTTCGAGAGCGGCAAGGGCCAGGGCAAGCGCCCGGCGGATGGCCAGGTGGAGCTGCGCGTGTTTGCGCTGGTGTCGGGGATGGAAGCGGTTGCGATGAGGTATGTGCTGCGGGGGGAAGAGGCGAAGGCGCTGGAAGCTGCGCCGATCTTGATGGATATGGTGCAGCGAACGTTCCGGGCCTGAGGGAGATTGCGGGGAACAGGCAACTGGCGACAGGCAATTTCGAGGCGATAAAGCCATGACTTCTCGTCTCGAAATTCCCTGTTGCCCGTCCCCCGTTATCTCAAAATCCCCAACGCACCTCGAGCCCCGCCGACTGCGGTGTGACCCTCGGCGCGACGACCAACGGGTGCGCGTCGCTCACCCCGCGCACCACCAGGTCAACCCCCCACGCCACCACCACCCCCGCCACCATCCCGATCCCATCCCACGTCAGATCCTTCCACGACGGATCCCCGTACCCCGCGAGGTCGAGCGTCTCCTTGCCGATGCCCGCCGCCGCCGCCAGCGCCGCGCCGCCGATCAGCGCGTGGCCGCGCGCGTCGAACACGAACGCGCCGATGGTGTAGCCGCCCGCGGCGATCAGGCTCGACACGCCGAAGTGCAGCGCCTTGTCCTTGCCCAGCCACGGGTCGGGATCCGCGGCCCGCGCTGCCGACGGCAGCGCGAACAACGCCGCCGTCGCGATCAGGATCCGTGCACTCTTCACGGACTCGGGAGTGTCGACTCGAGCGGCACCACGAACCTCGAGACGAGCTGACGCATCACCTCGATGTTTGCCACGTAGCGCTTGAGCGCGGCGTCGCCGCCCGGAATATCGGGGTTGAGCTGCGGCTTGCCGTCCTTCAGCTTCAGCTTCGGCGTGCCGTCGGCATTGAGTCGGTAGTAGCCCTGCGCGTCGACCTCGACGAGGTACGCCTCGTACACGAGGTTGTTCGCCCACTCGAGCATGCGCGCGCCGGTGCTCTTCTCGTGATCGACGCCGAACAGCTTCTCGGTGCCGGTGGTGCGCGCCTTGTAGGCGATGCTCGTGGCCGGATCGATGAACACGTACGTCTCGAGGGCGTTCCACGAGACCTGCTCCGAAGCGAGCGCAGTGATGCGCGTATCGTCGATCCATGTGCGGGACCATCCCGTGGGGAACAGCATCGTCCCCCACACCATCGCGTAGAGCTGCTCGTTGAATCCGAACGCGGGGTCGACGAGCTTCGGCGGCGCGGGGCGCGTTCCGAGGCCGGTGGGCAGCGACCACGAGGGGTACGTGAGGTTCGCGTTGGCCCCGCCGCTCCCGTCGCTCCACGGCGCCATCGTCTCGCGGTCGCCGGTGAGCAGCGTGCCGAAGAGGCGCCGCATCTGCTCCGGGTAGATGGTCGCGAAGTTCACGTTCTTGTAGCGACCGTCGATGAAGTCCTCCTTCGAGTTCGACACGAACGAGTCGAAAGCCTCCGCGAGGTAATAGATCGCCCACGTCTTGTCGTAGAACGAGCCGACCTGCTTCTGGTAGTCGCCCCACCAGTAGCCCTGGCTGTAGTCGAAGTCGTTGTGGATGTAGCGACCCTTGCCGAGCGCGATGGTGAAGTCGTACGGCCGCGAGGCGGGCAGAGGGTTCGGGTCCGCGACGTAGATGTAGTCGGTGAGACCGTACGGCTGCACCCCTGGGCACTTGTCCGAGCCGGTGGAGCAGTAGGAGCCAGGCTCGGGGCGCGTCAGCATGCGCGTGAAGAGATCGAAGCCGACGCTCGCCGAGACGGAGAGCGGGCCGTACTGCCCATCGCCGAGGAGGGTGGCGGTGGGCTTCGACGGGTCGTCGACCTCGAGCACCATGGCGAACGCGAACGTCTTCGCGAGGAGCTGGATGGTGTCGAGGTAATGCGCCTGCACGCGTGAGACGACGCCTTCCGAGTTGAACATCGTGCGGCCGCGCCGGAACGCGTCGAGGACGTAGCGGTTCTCGTACGCCGTCTCGAGGAACTTCACCTGCTCGTAGGGATCCGCGCCGGCGTCGTAGCGGAAGGAGGGTACGTTGCCGGTGTCGGCGAACTCGTCGGAGGAGAACATGTAGCCACGTCGAACGCGGCCCCGCCCGTCGACCACGGACGCGGGCGTTATCATCTTGGCCTCGAGGTCGCTGCCGCGCAGCTTGCCCAGGCGCTGCATCAGCGCGGGGTTTCCCGGTCCGAGCTTACCGGCGCTCTCGAGCGCCCTCATGCGCTCGCGGAGCTGGAGCGCCTTCGGCCCCGTGTGCGGCTTCGCCACGCCGGTGGCGAACGAATTCATGGCCTGCGGATCGAACGCGCCGAGGCGCTGCGCGAGCTCGTCGGCGCCCATCGGCGTGGGCTTCTCGGTGAGGCCACCCGCGGAGTTCGTCTTCACCCAGTCGGAGACGTCCTTGCCGGAGATGAAGGCCTCGGGCGACGTCGTGCCGTTGATCAGCTCCACGAGGTCGACGAGCTGCGCGGCCGCCTTGTCGAGCGTCGCGCCCCACTGGTTCACGCTGCCGGCGATCTTCTCGCCGGTGAGCGGATCCTCGGCGTCGACCATGATTCCCCACGGCCCCTGCTGCTGCGCGGAGACGACGTACGTGAAGAAGTTGTAGCGGAGGTCGCCCATGCGCGGGCTGAGGCCGTCCTCGCCGCAGATCTCCGCGTCGACCTTGCGATCGACGGGGTTGTGGCAGAGCACCATCACCTGCGGGACCTCGTTCGGCCCCGTGCCGACGGGCGGCACGAAGTCGTCCGACCAGCGCGCGGGCCAGCCCAGCTTCGACTCGCAGTCCGCCTCCTTCGTACGGCGGCACTCGGCGAGCCGGCCCGCGAGGAGGCCGACGCGGATGCCGTCGCTCCACGAGGTGACGACCTTGTGCCCGCCCTCGAAGAGCTCCGCGGGATAGTCGCGGTTCACGTACCAGGGGATCGTCTTCACCGCGCGATCGCGGTACGGCATCGTGCAGAGGTGGCTGAACTCGTCGCAGCGAGAACCGCGGCCGACGGTCTGACATTCGTCCTCGGTGCCGTCGTGATCGAGATCGCGATGCACGTCCGCGCCGGTGGGCGTGCGCTCGGGCGTCGCGCAATCGAGCTTGCGGACATCGTGCGACCTCTCGAAGACGTTCCAGCGCGAGACGAACCGATGCCACTTCTCGTCGACGATGCCGTAGCGTCGGTCGTAGCCGAAGCGATCGTTCGTGAAGTAGCCGAACAGCTCCATCGCGCGGCCGCCGAGATCGCTCGGCTCGTAGTCGGTATCGACCACCTTCTTGAACGCGAGGCGGAGCTTCACCTCGCTGGGGTTGCAGCTCGTGCGGGGGAACTCGCCCACCAGCTCGCAGACCGGGTAGTCGTAGCCGAATTCCTCGTCGTGGATGACCTGTGGTGAGGCGAAGGCCTTCTGCGTGATGTCGAGATAGCCGTGCTCGGTGTCGAGCACCGGCGCGTCGGGGTGGCGCGGATCGCTGACCTGGTACGCGACCGGATCCCACTTGATTCCGCCGTAGAGGCCCATCTGCGAGACCGCGTCGAGCGTGTACGCGTCGGTGACGAGGTTCTTCGACCAGTCGACCCTGACGTACTGGCGCTGGTTCCAGGGCCGATCCTTGTCGTTCTCCTCGATCGTGTTGTTCTCCTCGCCCGTCTCCGGGTTGTAGCCGCGGCGGATGTCGAACTGCTTCTGGATGTCGAAGCTCGCGACGATCTGACCGTCGGTCGTGGTGCGCGCGGGGACCTTGGGAGCCGGGTTGCCGTCCTTCGCGGCAGGACGCGGCTCGTCGTTGCGCGCGCCGCCGCCGGTGCCGGTGCCGTCGGTGTTGTCGATCAGCTCGTAGGCGAGGCGAGCGATCAGCTTTCGCTCGGTGATCTCCCAGCGGATGCGGACGGTCGGCTGCGCGTCCGAGCTCGTGAAGAGCTCCTCGGAGCCGGCGCCGGCCGCCACATCGACGACGGTGGTGCGGAAGTAGAACTCGGGATCGTCGGCGGCGTCCTCGAGCTGCTCGCCGACGAAGAACGCCTTGGGCAGCGCGCCGACATCCACCTGGCTTATCGGGTCACGCTCCTCCGCGCAACCGGACCCCAGTGCGACGCAGCCCAGCGCGAGGGCCGCAACACACAACCGCGCCGATCGGACGATCCCCATGAGCCTCTTCCCCCCTTTGAGCAGCGGGGCGCGGCATGTAGCACACGAAGTCGATCACGCCAGGCAAGGCGTCGCATTCCGTTACGCCGCCGCCACGCGATACGCCCTACGCCCTACGCCCTACGCGCGGCGCGTCAGCGCGACGGCGAGCGCTGCATACGCCGCCAGCAGCACCACCAGCAGCGCCGAGCTCGCGCGCTGCGAGAGCTCCGCGCACGGCAGGCCGCCCAGCAGCGAGAGGACATGGCCGCGCGGCGTGAACAGCGCGCCGAAGCCCGCGCCGCCGCCAACGATCCAGTCGAACGCCAGGAAGACGCCGCGCAGCTTGCCCTTCCAGATCGCCGCGCCGGCGCAGAAATAGGCCGCGTAAGCACCGCCCCCGAGCGCACCGACCCAGAGCGAGGTCGGGAGATCGCTCGCGAGCGGAGGATCCTGCGAGCCATGCGCGAGCACGCAGACCAGCGCCGCGAGCACGCCGCACGCCGCCATCGCGTACGCCACCGCCACGCCCACCGACGCGAGCGCTGCCTGCCGCGGCTCCGCGCCCAGCGCGACGACGCCGCGGATGCCCTGCTGCAGACCCGCGCCACCGATCACCGCGCCGACGATCGCGTAGGCCACGAGCGGCAGCACGAGGAACGCGAACGAGCCGCGCATCACGTGCGTCGCGCCGCTCGCCGAGCCAGTCGAACGCGCAGCGGTCGCGATCACGACCGCCGCGAGCGTCCAGAGGAGGAGAGGCGCCCACGCGCGCGGCGTCCGCAAGAGACGCAACGCAGGCACGCGCGCGAGCACGAGCATCATACGCCCACCTCCGGCGCGGGCGGCGCGGGCGGCGCGGGCGGCGCGGGCGTGTCCCTGCGCGGGGTCACCTCGGCGGGGACCACCACCGGGCGGCGCAGCGCCTCGAGCGGCAGCACCGCGGACTCGATCGCGAGCACCTTCGCATCGCTGCGCGCCGCCGCAGTCGCGACCGCGCGCGCCACCTCCAGCAGCTCGGCGCCGCTCACCACCACCGCCACCGCGGCGTGGAGGATGCGCGTCCCCACATACGTCGAGGTCTCGACCGAGGCGACGGCCGCCTCCTGCGAGAGCGCGGCGACGAACGGCGCGATCTCGGGCGCGCTCTCTGCGCCGATCACCACGCGCAGCTTCGCGCCGCTCGCGCCGACGTGGGCGCGCGAGGCCGGCAGATGCCCGAACACCCCCTGGGTGAGGACCCCGAGCTGATCGCCGAGGCGCGTCGCATCGCGGACCGACGCGGTGGTGACGAGCACCGCGGCGCCCGCCGTGGCCCGCTCACGCAGCGCCTCGATCACCCGCGCGGGCGCGGAGCCGTCGAGACCGACGAGCGGCTCGTCCACGAGGAGCACCGACGCCTTCGACGACAGCGCCAGCGCCAGCGACACCGCCCGTGACTCGCCCGGCGACAGCGAGCGCACGCGCCGCTTCGCGAGCGCCTCGAGCCCGAGCACCGCGAGGCGCGCCGCGGGCGCCTGCGCAGGCTCACCGCGAAGCTGGCCGGCGAGATCGCAGACCTCGTCCACGCGCAGCGCATCGGGCAGCGTGCACGCGAGCGGCACGTAGGCGATGCGCGTGCGCGACGCCGCAGGCGCGTGCCCGGCGATGGCCACGCTCCCTGCGCGCACCTTCGTCAGGCCGGCCGCAGCCTCGAGCAGCGCGACGGTGCCGTCGGCCGGCGTACCGAGCACCGCGAGCACGCCGCCGTCCCACGACAGGGTCACGCCCTTGAGCAGAGACGGCTTGCCGTCCGCGAGCTTCGAGCGGGCGTGAGCTCCGGTGAACGCGATCACGGATCGGCTCCAGGCTCGTCGATCTGCAGCGCATCGCGCCGCACGAGGAACGTCGCGAACGCGACGACGAGCGTCAGCGCCACGATGGCGCGCGCGGTGCGCGCGAGATCGAGCGTGCCCGGCGCCAGCGAGGTGCGAAACGCCGCGAGCGCCGAGGGAATGGAGAGCACGTCCGACACGGACTCGGGCAGCGCCGAGCCCATGGTCATCACGAGGAGCTCCGGTAACGACACGACGCAGATGAGGAAGAAGTACCCCCCGAGTCGCGAGCGCGCGCCGAGCGCCGCGAACGCGACCGGCGCGACCACCGCGGAGAACGCGAGCGCGAACGCCACGCCCGCGAGCGTGGCCTGGAGGATCCGCGGCACCGAGCCCGCGCGGGAGGCTCCGCCCATGGCCGCGAGCCCGCAGAACAGCGTGCCGCCGGCGACGACGAGCGCGATCAACGCCGCGAGCCCGCCGACGCGGCCGAGCAGGTAGCCGCGCAGCGACGTGGTGCGCGCGACGAAGAGCCCACGGATCCCCTCGGTGCGATCGCGGCGCAGCGCGTGCGCGGCCGCGGAGAAGGCGAGCAGGAATCCGCCCCCCCACGCCAGCGCGCTCGAGGCGAGGATCGGGACGTCGTGCGCGGGGGACTGCGGGCACTTCGACGCGAGCATCACCGCCACCACCGCCATGGCGATCGCGGTGACGATGCAGATCACGATCGACGCCACGGGCAGCACGCCGCGGCGCGCGAGGCTCATCCCGAGCATCAACAGCGGCACCGACCGCCGCGCGCGGCCGGGCCGCGCTTCGATCGACGGGGTGGTCACAGCAGCGCTCATTCGCTCATCGAAAAGACCACAGCTGCCGGGGAACCGCCAGCTCCGGTAAGCTGGCGACATGAGCTCGGGCGCGAATGTCGCGGAAGCGGCCTACGACTTCTGGAACGAGCGCTGGCTCGACGGTCAGATCGGCTTCCACGAGGGCACGCCCAACGTGCTGCTCGAGACGCACATCGCGCGCCTCGAGGCGCGCAAGGCGAAGGCGCGCGTGCTCGTTCCGCTCTCCGGCAAGTCGATGGATCTTCGTTGGCTCGCCGAGCGCGGTCACCAGGTGGTGGGCGTCGAATTCGTGCCCACGGCCTTGCGCGACTTCTTCGCGGAGTGGAACGTCGAGCCAGAGCGCCTCGAGATCGGCGGCCATCCGGCGGCGTCGGCCAACGGCGTGACGCTCATCTGCGCCGACATCCTCGGGGTGCCGCCCGACGCGCTCGGCACGTTCGACGTCGTCTACGATCGCGCAGCGCTCGTCGCGCTCGAGCCGGAGGCGCGCGCGCCCTACGTCGAGGTCTGTCGCAAGGCGCTCGCGGCCGACGGCGTCGTGTTCCTCGTGACGTTCGCCTACGACCAGTCACGCGCCGCGGGCCCGCCGTACAGCGTCGACGCTGCGCTCGTCCACCAGCTCTACGCGCACGAGACGATCGAGCTGCTCGAGACGCGCTCGGCGCCGACGTCGAAGCGGCTCACGGCGGCCGGGGTCCCGAGCTTCGACGAGTCGGCCTACCTGATCAGCTGACCTGACTCCCCTGCCCGTCTCGGCTAGGGTGCGGCGCCGCCATGGCCGAGGAGCAACGCGAGCGCGACCCCCAGATCGCAGAGCCGCTGCGCACACGCATCGCGTGGCGCCGGGTGATGGTGCTCGTGCTCCCGCTGCTCTACGTCGCGGGCACCGCGGTGAAGACGGCCGAGACCTCGCCCCGCGCGTGGCTCGCGATCGCCGCGGGCCTCGTGGTGGGCATGCTGGGCTCGGTCATCCGTCCCGGCGAGACGGAGAGGTCGGTGCGCAGCCGCGTGTGGACGTCGGCCGCGTTGGCCATGGCCGTCGCGAGCGCCGGGCTCCCGGAGCGCTGGGCGTGGGTCGCCTGCGCGCGCGAGATCGCGCTGCTCGGCGCGGGCCTCGCGGCGGTGCGCGCGCTCGGCGCGATCGACGGTGATCCCGGCCTCGCGCCCAAGGCCACCGAGGCCACGGCGGCGCGCGGCTTTGGCGTGCCGGTGCTCACGCGCCTCGCCACGGCGGTGGTGGCAGCCACGTGGGGGGCGGCGGCGCTCATCGACGGCCTCGTCTGGACCGGGCTCGCCGACAGCCTCTCCGACGTCGCGCCACTCGTCGCCTCGGGCG
>Ga0123336_10003500_pt1 | contig 13071 bp, 6 predicted proteins | sample SSSSmetaG_FD_96466 | JGI IMG/M metagenome (GOLD analysis project Ga0123336, IMG submission 96466) | Glacier valley bacterial and archeal communities from Borup Fiord, Nunavut, Canada, to study Microbial Dark Matter (Phase II) - ​SSSS metaG | ecosystem: Environmental > Aquatic > Freshwater > Ice... | reverse complement strand
TATAATGACCGGGAGGAAGTGCATTAAAACTGGCTTCATTCAAATCATTGGCATTGATCCATTCGTTGTTGTAGTTTTCCATGGAATAGAGGTATTCCATGTTGGCACCGTGTATATAATCAATGGCTATGAAAGACACTGAAAAGGAATTCTGGTGATGCGTTAATTGCAGATAGGAACCCTTTTTGCCCTTTTTCATAAAGTCAGTCAGAACCATTTTTCGACCATTAAGTTTCAATCCGTCAAAATAAACAGGAGGCTGAATGCCTTTATCATTGGGAATATTCTGTTCAATCCAAACTAATCCATCGATTCCTCCAAAGAAAATTCGGTCGGTATAAGGACAAGTATAATCCGCATTATCGCTAAACTCAATAACATCCAGACCTATATGGTTTATGTACTTGTTAAAATCCTGACTCAAAGTATTGTACTTTAACAAACCTCGATTGGTGCTCATCCAAATGCTTCCTGTCTTATCCAACTGCATTCCGTGAATCATTTCCTTCATCGTATTTCCATAGTTGTTGTTGGAAATACCCTCCAGTTTCATTATACCTGAAGCACTTTGGATCTTGACAAGACCTGATGCAGATCCAAAGAACATCACAGAATCGGTACTAAAGCACGTACTCAGAATATCATCCGTTGTGGAATTTAATCCTCGTCCGGTAGTAATAAAGCGATACGTGTTTTTAACCGGATCAAATCGAATCACACCGTCCCCCCTGCTACCTATCCAAAAAATGCCATTCTTGTCTTTCAACATGGAAAAAAAATCACGGACTATTTTTTTTCCTCTTTTAAAAAAATAGGTATCAATGTTTGTCACTTTGAAAACTGGACCATTCTTTTTGTAATTGACTTTCATAAATCCGAAGTCAGAGGTGGCCAGCCAAAGGGTAGTATCACTCTCTTCCAACAAGGAGTGGGCTGCAATTATGGGCTTTGAAGTCCCATTGAGTAGAGTATGTATTTTCTGATCCTTATAGGAATAGTAGGATAAACCCGGACCATCTGTTGCCAACCAGTTGATATCGTGAAAGCGGCTGCTGACAATATCGTAAACCTGATTGCTGGTAAGCCCCTCTCTTATGGTATAATGCTTCACATGGCTTTTAGGGATACGTTGGTCTTCAAATTTATCGTAGTCGAAAATACGAACCAGCCCATCCCCTTTTGTTCCAATCCATAAAGTATTGTATTTGTCTGTATAAACTGATCGAATGGGCTTGCTAACCCGAAACGGCAAAGACTCTGATTTAATGGTATTAAAAATAGACGATTTTTTACTATTCATAACAAGTCCCTGTCCATCGGATCCTATCATAACGACGTCCTGATTTATGTCCTTATGCATACAAAAGACGCCTGAACCAAAGTCTAATAATTCTTCCGCATACCTTTTTGCTGCAACCAGCTTAAAAATTCCGCTTCCAGAAAAAGATATCAAAAGGTCGTCGTGATAGGCAATAATGGATGACAAATTACCATATTGAAACAAAAGTCCCTTGATGTTACGAATATATGTACTTCGCTCACGGTCAATATCATAAGAAAATAGATTACCCGCAGTATCTACGAAAAAGAGGATGCCATTTTCCTCATAAACCTTAACTATCGGGAGGGCATTTATTTTGCGGATTCTAGGCTTAATTACAGGCTTGCTTTGTGTGGCAGACCAGGTGATGTTTATTGTCCAAACATGATTGTCGGAAGTAAAAACCCATAAATCATTTTTTTGATCTATAAACGAGGATATGACTTTAAACGGGTCAATATCAGGGGATGGTACATCCACAAATCTTTTTCCTTTTGTATCATAGACAGAAATAAAACGACGTTTAGCTACCAGACAAGTGAGTTGCTTGCCGTTTGTGGCCAAATTGTAGGGTGAAGTAAAGGATGGATAATTTTCTACCACCTTGTTGAGTGAAGTAGAAAATTTGCTGAGACCCATATAGGCTGAAACCCACAAATGTGTAGAGTCTGCTCCTTGAATTTTTTGTATAATATTGCTGGATTGTGTTCCATTTCCGTCCTGGCCCAAATAGAATGACTCAACAAATTTACCATCGTATCGATTCAATCCATTGTACGTCCCGACCCAGACATACCCTTTATGGTCTTGATATAGTGAAAGAACCGCGCTGTTAGATAAGCCATTTCTGCTGTCTATACTTTGCATCCGATAATTGGCAGCATGAAGTGTCGTGATTACAGAGAAAAGCAGTAGGATGGGAAGAAAAGGGTTCTTCATGCAAGAATCAGGTTAACGAACTGTAGGCCAAAGATACTGAAATTTATGAGAAGCGTGAGATTTATCAAAAGACATGCGTGTGGACAAAAAAAAGAGGAGAACAAACTGTTCCCCTCTCCTCTTAAAAAAATAGAATTATCTTATTTGTTAATCACTTTAACAATACTCTTTTGTCCTTCAACATTAATTTCTACAACATAAAAACCTTTTGAAGGTAATGTAGTAGTATAAATACTTGACGTTGCAGCAGCTTTAGAAACAACACGACCTACTGCACTAAAAATAGTGATAACGGCTTTTGTTTCCAAATTACTTATTTGAATAGAATTACCAGATGCAACAAGTACATATTTGGTATCAACATTCATTGCTGGAGCTGAAGTAATCGTTTTGTTAAAGACTTTCAAAGTTGGATATCCTTTCGTTTCAGAGATTGCCCAAACATTTGTCAAATCCCAACCCATCGTTGTGGTATAGAAAGCGGCAGTCATAGCATCTGCATCATTTGCAATATTTGCACCTTCTCTGTCTGCTGCACCATAATAAAGTGAGTCCGAAGTAATAGGATGGTTCGTTGTTTCATCTTTTCCGCATTTTGTAGATGCCAAAGAATAATTGTTAGTCAAATCAATGGTTGAACTTCCTGTATCTATGATACGATAAAGATCTTTACTACCACCTATGGAATAGATTGATGGAGAAAGGACAACGCAGTTTTTAACACTATTGTGACTCAAATTGTTTGTACTATGATCCACCATAGAAACGATACCACAAACCCTGCCAGCCAAATTCGTAACAGTTCCTGATTGATAGGAATTTTCTACGTGACCAAATTGAATGATACCAACAAGACCACCAGCTTGATAACTTCTGGATTGAACCTTACCTTCTGAGTAACAATTTTTTACCATTCCTTGATTCTGACAGCACCTGCAATAGAACCAACATGGTCACGACCTTCAATATAACTTTTTGAATTTAACCAACATTTTTCAATAAGTCCGCCCCACATATTTCCAATAATACCACCTGCATCAGCGTTACCTACGATGCGTACACTGTCCATTCCAAGGTTCTTGACTGTTGCATTATAGGAACAATTGATTAATCCAGCACGATCCTGATTCGTATTCTCAAGCTTTAGATTTTTGATGATAAAACCATCACCATCCAATACACCCATAAAAGGTTCATTTTCAATACCTATTCCTGCAAACGCAACACCTGTCATATCAATATTATTGCTCAATTTGAAATACTGGAATGGATATTGAGTCATTAGGGCTAAATCTGCCGGTGTCGAAATCATTACAGGAGCATTGTACAATTTAACTTTGATTGTTTGCCCTGTAGATGAATAATTTGCATTTCCACCTACTGTCAATAAAATCTCTTCTTCATTCGTAAATGCTGCATTAGGAGCAATTGACAACATATTTTCAGCAGAGATAACGACTTTAGGGCTCACACTTGTAAAGCTCAACTTGGTCCCAATAGTTGAAAATTGTTTATTCAAATCAATTGAAACCATCGTGTTCAGTTTCAAATCTTTTAGTTCAATGATACTTGCCTTAATGGGAGCTGTTTGCCATTTGAGAACAGGATAGCCATCACCAATGAATTTCCATTTATTGGCAAAATCCCATTCCAAAGAATCGGTATAAAACGAAGCAACTTTAGCATCTGCATCTTTTGGAAGATCAGCACCATGTGGCTTGTTTGGACCATAATTACCATCTTTTGAAGGGATGCCTTTTACATTATACCAACGGCTACCAATTAAACAAGAACCAATAGAATAATTGTCTTTCAGGTTTACTGTTTTACCATTGGTTGAAACAATACGAAGATTGCCACCACCAATAATATAAGGTGCAAGATTAACACAATTTTCAATGATGCATGGAGTTAAAATTGAACCTGCATCCACTAGGCTAACAATTGCACAAGGCCTGTCATTTACAGACTTAACGACACCAGAAAAATAGGATTTGGAAACCGTTGAGTTCAATAAGACCCCAATTAGACCACCTGCTTGTGATGATCTGGAAAAAACATAAGCTGAAGAATAACAATTTGTTACTACGGCTGGTACGCCGGCTATATCTGCCAACCGACCAACAAGACTTGCTACGTGGTCATTACCTTCAAAGTAACTATTAGAAACATAACAGTCGCTGAGAATACCACCATTCATCTGACCAACGATAGCTGCTACATCATTATGGCCAATAACATTGGCATTTTCAATTCCTAATTTTGTAATAGTTGCGTTATGCGTTTTTCCAAATAAGGCTATTTCATTGCCTACTGTATTATTGGCAGTAAGTCCATAAATAATATGTCCATTGCCATCAAATGTGCCAGTAAAATCGGTAATAGGAATCCAGGCTTCAGTTAATGTAATGTCGGCTGTCAGCTTATAACTACCGGCTAAATCATTTTGAACTGCAATTAAAGCTTGGGCTGTACTAATCTCAGTTTGACTGAACGCGAAACCCGAGGAAAATAAAAGAATCACTGAAAGCGCAATAGATTTAAAAAAATTGTTTTTTTTCATGGTTGTTTTAGTTTTATAAAAGTTTTAAAATAATCGCATATTCTCGTAAATCCCATTAAGTTAAAATAAACGAGAAATATGCGACTTATTATACTGGAAGGCTACACTACTTTCAAAACATTCTTCTTGATGGAAACGGTACCGGAACTTTTCAGGGTTGGTTTGTCTGCCAATGTCAAATCTTTGAAAGTGTAGACCATTGTCAATGCCGTTGTCACAATCTCGTACCGGTTGTCATTGGGGTGATTTTCCTTGGTAATAGTAATCTTGGCACTTTCCTGTTTGAACATCAAATCTGGATTGGGGCTTTCCATAGTAATTACACCTGCATTGTCAATGGATATATTGACAATGAATTTGCTCCTGTCAGTCTTAGACCTATCCATTTGTCCGGCAAAAAAGTAACACTGATTGCTTGAAATAGCAAAGAACGTTTTACTACTTACTGTAATTTTGTTACTGACATCCGTAGTCTTAAAAACACTCAGATCGCCTGAATAATTACCGGAAAAACTATTCTTTAGTAAAACATGTAACAGCGCTTTACTAAAAATATTTTGCCCCACTTTGTAATCGGACACGCTTTCTATAGCGATGGGGATTACATAATCGGCATATTTATCGGTTATCTGATTTTCATCAAGCATCATAAAAGATTTTGCATTGATTTTACCGGAAGGGATATTGATGGTCGCATCTTTAAAGGTTACAGCTCCCTTAGGTACTTCATTGTAGTAAAGTGCTTTCTGGTTGCGATACTTATTAAAGTTATAAGCAGTCAAAGTATCCGAATCAAATTTCATTCGGACATCCACTGATTTATCATTTCCCTGAGTTCCATTGATGGAAAGCACAAACGGAATTTCAATAATACCTGATTCAGTAATAGTTATTTCTTCATCTAACCAGCCATTATTGGTGAGGAGAACCGTTTTTTCAAACAACTCTTTATCCAAACTATCGTTGCAGGCATAGTTAAATGTTAGAGCTATAGCTGATAAACATATAATTACAATTTTTTTCATACTTTTTTTCTTAATGGATTACAAATCACCAACCTGGATTTTGTGTAAGTCTCTTATTTCGTGTCAACTCATATTGAGGTATTGGCCAAAGATACATACTGGGCAAGAATAGTTTTGGATACGTAGTAATAACTGTTTCTTTATAAAAGTCCTGTCTAAGCAAATCACCTTTTGTTATATCTACATTACAGCCTGTAATAGGCATGTTTTCCTGAACCATGGCATCTTTCCATCTTCTCAAATCATAGTAACGTTTGGATTCAGCAAAGAATTCTATCTGACGTTCGTGTTTTAAGGAAGCCCTGAATGCATCTGGATCATTGTAAATATTATCTGCAAGGTCAGGCAAACCAGCTCTCACACGTACACGCTTCATACCATATCTCATTTGCTCAACATCCCTGCTTATCGTTACATCTTCGCCAGTAAAGGCAGTGATCGTGTAAGATTTTCCTGTTTTCAGTTCATTGAGTGCTTCGGCATACCATAAAAGGACGTCAGCATATCGAATGGCTGCCTCAAATTTAACTACGACGTATCCACCAGCACCTCTAAAATCTTCTTTGTTGTAGTATTTTTTCATACCAATACCTGTGACCGGAAATTTATCGGCATTGTTATAAAGTTTACCGTCTGACAAGTCTTTGTAATAGAAAATCTGTTGATTCCTGAATTTGGCATCTGAGGCACTTTCACATTCCCATATACTGCCGTTGTAAGCAATAGATGCATAGAATCGAGGCTCTCTGTTGGCATATTGCAATGAAACATTGGGCGGAAGAAAATCATAGTCAGTTCCGGTGGTGAAACCAAGCTCCTGATAGTCGCCAGTGGTTTTTGCATCATCAATACTGCGTCCATCTCTCATATAATAGGCATTCACTTGCTTCTGTGTCACAGCAATGGAATTATTTCCACTCAGTGAAAAAGGCATAAGCAAGTTGAGCAAATCGCCAAATGCATTTTCAGGGTCATTGGCTCTGGTGAAAATAACTTCCCTATTCTTCGAAACGGCTACTGCACCATTGAATATTTGTCTGTAGGATTCAAATGGATCAATGTCTGCCCATCCGTCCGGGTAATTCAACGTTGAATAAGTATCATTTAATGGAGGTATAACGGTCGTTTCCGTTGAAGGAGCTACATACAGTTCATATTGCTTCATATTTATGACATCCTTAGCTGCAGCCGCTGCTCTGGCCCATTTAGCCTCATCGTATTCTTCAGGAAACAGCTTTTGACCATCGTAGTTTTTCAGCGAAAACATGTCTTCATTTCCATTATAGAGAGGACTCGCTGCATAAAGTAACAATCTGGCTCTGGCAGCCAATGCAGCACCAGGGTAGGACGTCCAATGTTATTGGCAGTACGTACAGCTGGCAAATTCATCGCGGCCTTCAGGAAATCTTGTTCGATGTTGTTCACACATTCGTCCAAGGTATTACGTTGAACGGACAATTGTTCATAGGTCATACTGATATCAAAACCTGCATCTGGAATTAGTGGTAGTGGACCATATTGACGAAGTAAAACCCAATAAGCATAAGCCCTTAAGAAATAAGCCTGCGCTTTGACATCGGCACGTTCCGACATTGTCATTTCTTTGCAATTGTCAATGTAATAAATGATGGTCGTGGCTTTACGAACAGGTTCATAAACACGCTTCCATTTATCTTCCGTCAAGGTATTTGAGGCACTGTATTCTCCATTCTGATATTTTTTGGTCAGATCGCCTTCACCCATTCGCAACAAATCATCGGATGCAAAAAGAGCATAACCTCCCAACCCTCCGGTTGACATATCACAAACTTCATCCTCCATTACCTCAAAGGCATTCGACAGGAAGCCTTCAGCATAGACTCTTTTGGTAAAAGCAGTATCGAGTGTCAATACATCATCGAAGTATTTATCTACATCCAGATAACTACTACAGGATGTAAAAGAGAACACCATCGGACTTAATACGGCAATGCCCAATATTAAATTTTTATAGTATCTTTTCATGTCTTTTATTTTAGAAATTAACGGTCAGATTTAAGGAATAAGTCTTGGAAATAGGGTATGCAGCACCATCGCTGCTACCGATTTCCGGATCCCACCAATCAAATGCGCTAAACACAAGTAAATTATATCCAATAAAACCTACACGGACATTCTCGGCAAAAAACTTTCTGGAAACTTCTCTAGGGATGTTGTAACCAAATTCCAGATTTTTCATGCGAAGGTAGCTTCCGTCTTTTTTCCAATAGGTTGAATTACGGTAGTTGTTTGCGTTCCCACCATAAGACAGACGAGGCAGCATAGCGTTGATGTTTTCTGTAGCTGGATCATTGGAAATCTCTCTGGATATCCATCTGTCCTCAGGATTTGTTACATTTTTCAGGATGTTACCAGTTTCAGAACCGATGAATGGATAAACACTTTTTCCACTGATAAAGAAATCAGACTTTCCTGTTCCCTGAAACAAAATATTGAAGTCAAAGGCTCTCCAGTTCAAACTGATACCAGCACCATAAACAAAACATGGGACTGTTGTATAACCCATTGGTACAACATCCTTTTCATTCACCAAACCATCACCGTTTACATCTTTGTATTTGATATCACCTGGTAAACAAACCCCGAATGTTTGTGTCGGGCTAGTATCAATATCTTCCTGATTTTCAAACAAACCCAATGATATTAGACCTCTTGTCTGGTTCAGACGATATCCCTTGGTCATTTGGTAAGGTAAAGCATTGTCTGCCTCATCGTAATTGATGACATTCGTTTTGGCATAGGTAAAGTTTCCACGAAGCGTAAAACCAACTTCGCCGATTTTATCGGTGAAAGAGGTTGTTCCATCAACACCCTTAGATTCCATCTCGCCAATATTGGCATACGGTCTCAAATCCTGCAAACCTGTGGAATAGGGCATTTGACTGCGTTGCATAAAAATATCCCTACGAATATCCTTAAAGAAATCCACTGTGGCATTAAACTTATTACCAATAACTAAATCGACACCTAAATTGTGTTTTTGAGCCTTTTCCCATGTCAGGTTAGAAGATCCCATCGTTGTGATACGATATCCTTGTACATTATTTGATCCATATTCACCCCAGTTGTAGGAAGCCGAAGTCGTGATAAAGGACATATAGGGAAATCGTTCGGAAGCAATCTGATCGTTGCCGACCTCACCATAAGAGTAACGCACTTTGAACATATTCAACCAATAAAAGTTGTCTTGAATGAATGGCTCTTCGGATATAACCCATGCAGCGGATATGGCTGGGAAAAAGCCAAAACGTTTGCCCTTCTCAAAATTCTCAGAACCGGTGTAACCAAAGTTGAAATCTGTTAGGTAACGATCCTTATATCCATAGGTCAACCTACCGGATAAGGCCATATTTCTGTATGGAATAGACGTTGTAACAACGTCAGTAATACCAACAGTACTGGTCTTTTCCTGCTGATAATACATTAACAGCGATGAAATACGGTGGTCCTTGTTTAGTATTTTCTCATAATTCAGTTTCAACTCCGAGTAATAGCGTCTTTGACCAGATGATTCAGATGATTGTTTCATTAGGGAAGCTTCCTTCACACGACGCATCACCAGGTTACCTTGCGAATCACGGCGTCTATCGGCATACCAAAGTTCAGGGTTTTTAGCTCTGGTGATTATATTGGTATTGTCAGTATCAAAGGAGAAAGTCCCTATTAGTTTCAATCCTGATAGAATGGATTTCAGGTCCTGTTCGAGGGTAACGTTTGTTTCCACCTTGTTTTCCCACTTCGTTAGATATCCAGTCTGGCTTAACTGTACTTCTGGATTCATCGTATTACCGTCGCCATAGGTAGGAATTAACCCATTTGAATACATTCTTGGCACAGTAAGTGGAGTCAGATTGGACAAGGAGGACCAGATATCACTGGATGACATTCTTGGTTTCGTTTCATTGGTCAGATAACCGCCAACACCGATCTTTAATAGGGTAGTCTGAGTTATATTCAGGTCAACGTTCGTTCTGTAATTGTATCGCTCATAAGAAGCATTGGTACTGTATTTCTTGCTCTTTTGTGCGGTATCATACATACCATCTTCTTTGAAGTAACTTCCTGATACGTAATAACGAGCTGTAGTACCACCACCACTCAATGACAGTGTTTCACGGTTGTTGTAGGCACCATTCTTCAATACGATATCAGACCAGTTTACATTGGGAAAAAGATCCGTATCAAGGTTTCTTCCGATGATTTCGATATCCTGGTTGGAATAAATGGGATCTTGATATCTTGTTGTACGGGCCTCGTTGACCATTTTGGCATAGGTGATACCGTCAGTAAATTCAGGTGTACGGGATCTGGTATTGTAACCTTCTTCCGACTTTAAATTGATATTCACCTTTCCAGCTTCACCACGCTTCGTATTGATGACCAAAACGCCATTGGCACCTCGTGATCCATAAATGGCGGTTGCAGATGCATCTTTCAATACACTGAAAGATTCAATATCCTCCACGTTCAGTTCGTCCAGTGATCTTTCAATACCATCAACCAGAACCAACGCTTTAGCATTTGCACCGAAGGTACTTATACCTCTGATCCAGAATTCCGTATTGTTTTCACCAGGTTCTCCGGTCGTCTGACGACCAATGATACCCGTTACGTTACCAACCAAAGCATTACTAATGTTTCCGGTAGGTACTTTCATCGTCTTTATATTTACGGTAGAAATGGCACCGGTCAGTGTTATTTTACGTTGAGACATACCACCCGCTGTAACGACAACTTCGTCCAGGTTTTGGCTTTCTTCATCCATAGTGATGACGATTTCTCCTTTTATAGTTGAAACTGGGACCTCTTTTATGGTGAACCCAATGTATTTGAGTACAAGGATATCGTATTGACCAGCTTTTATCTTAAAACGGCCATTAATATCAGTAGCTGTAACAAGGGTTGGTTGATTTTTTATAAAAACGCTAACTCCTGTCAGTGGGTCGTTGTTTACGTCCGTTACTATTCCCCGTATTTCTTTAACTGTCTGTGCATTCACTGCGAATGCACAAATCAGCATCAGAAATAACGAGCATATAATTCGTTTGATGTTTTCCATAGGTTGTTCTTTTTAGTATTGATTTATCAGAATGCGTCTTCCGATTACTCAACCATGATTTTTCTCATTAATTGATTCTCTCTATCTGCCACATACAAACCTCCATCAGGACTTAAACCGACTGCCTCAGGCTGATTGAACAAGGAGGTGGAAGGATCACCATCTTTATATCCACTGGTTTGTCCTACACCTGCATATACACTTACAACACCCTCTGGTGTGATTTTACGAATACAATGATTCCCTTTATCCGGCACAAAAAGATTACCATCTTCATCTACTACTCCTTGACCTGGAGTATTGAATCTGGCAGTTGTTCCGAGTCCGTTACTGAAACCTGAACTATTCCATTGACCTACAAACAATACAGGATTTTCAACCATTTTGGTCTCTTCATTATAGTCCGCTTTGTAGATACAATGTTTATTCTTGACCATAATGTACAATACTTTACCATCTGGAGTGAAAGTCATCTTCAACTCAGTATCTGTACCGTTCAATTGGAATTGTTGATCGTTTGTTTTGGCTATTCTGTTGTATTTATAGACATATCCATCATTCTGGCTATTGAAGAAAATCGCACCGGTTTTCGGATGAATAGCCAAAGCTGTAGCTTTGGAATAAATGGCCTTTACCAATGTTTTAATCTGAATAAAACCTGTCGCTCTGGTAAAAAAACAAACAACTCCATCGGTGGTCATATTATTTTCATTCCACAATGAATTTAACATATAGAGCGTATCCTGAGCTGGATTAAAAGCTATACAAGTAGGAGATTGCATTGGTCCTGCTGAGTTTCTCAAAAGAGTAGACACTACCCCCTCATAGGCTTTTCTCAAGGCTCCGTCCGAATTGTTCCCACGGCCTTCATCTATGAAGTACAATGCGCCATCATTGTCAAAGGTAACTGCCCATGGACGACGGAGTTTAACCTTAATATATTCTCCATCATCTGTACCAGCCTGACCATTTTGACCAAAAACTGTGGTCACGTTCCGGTTAAATTGGTATTTAAACTGAATTGGATAGGTATAAATCTGAAAGTTGGGTGCTTTGCCTATTTGCACCTTGATAAAACCGGTATCAGCTTTGGAGGGCATTATAGCGTAGATGGCCTCACCGTCAGTGCCGATAACTCGGACATTTTTTCCATTGATACTCACTTTAATGTAAGAAGTGTCGGTGCCAAAATTAGATCCGTACAAAATCAACTTTGTAGCTACACCTCCATTGTCTGGAAAGTAAGTACTGATTTCTGTTGTTTTAGTGGGATCTGGTGGTGCCACTGTTCTTTGTTTATTCAAATCTTCGTCCTTACAACTGACAAAACAGACAAGAACAAACATAAGAGACATAAAAAACACACTCCTAAAAGATTTGCGCTTGATTTTTTCTTGTGTTTTCATATACGTAATAAGATTTAAGGTTGAATTCTATATTTCCGACGGGGTAAATCTAAAAATAATTTTTCACAATTTTAATATTTTATAAAATATTTTTATAAATAATACCCATTTAAAGATACCCTAAAGAGGTTCAAAGAATATACACAGATTAACTAAACGGGTTAATTATTAAAATACAGGTTAAATAACGATTAAAAAAGGGTAGCTGCTTAAGGATCAAGCCGAAAAGTTGGGGGCTAGGTATAAATGTTGGTTAATCAATAAAGAAAGTAGGAAACATTATTGACTCCTCTCAGGCAAGCCCAAAAGCATTTATTTTAGCGTTGAAGGATTCGACCGAGGCGTTTTTTGTAGAACGATTTTCAAAGTAATTGATGATTGTTTGATAGTGAGCAGAAATAGTTCGTTTCACCTTATTGAATTGCTGGAATTGGAGTCCATTTGTTCTCGGTTTTAAAAGCTGGAAGCGGCTAATAGCCACAATAATGCCTTTTCTTCCCTCCTACTTTTTGGCTTGATCCATACATTCTTGAGATGACATGAGTAAGACGCTAAGTGTAAGGCATAAAAAAAAGCCTCCGAAAAAATTCGGAAGCTTTTTTTGAGCCTCTTGTCGGATTCGAACCAACGACCCCGAGATTACAAATCACGTGCTCTGGCCAACTGAGCTAAAGAGGCGGGAGGGTAAGCTTACTATATCGCGCCGCTACAACCAAACT
>Ga0123336_10003495_pt1 | contig 13080 bp, 8 predicted proteins | sample SSSSmetaG_FD_96466 | JGI IMG/M metagenome (GOLD analysis project Ga0123336, IMG submission 96466) | Glacier valley bacterial and archeal communities from Borup Fiord, Nunavut, Canada, to study Microbial Dark Matter (Phase II) - ​SSSS metaG | ecosystem: Environmental > Aquatic > Freshwater > Ice... | reverse complement strand
ACGTGTCCTTCGAGTTATCAATGAAGCTCTCCACGACGCGGATATTTTCCACGAGTGAAGGAATCTGAATTTTAACCTGCTTCATATAAATAATTTCGATAGAAAGTCGGGCGGGAGGAAGCGAAAGGAGCGCGTAGGAACCGCCGAAAACGTCGGGAGCGCAAAAGTACGGCGGGCCGTCAGAAGGATAACCCCGGCTGTTAGCCAGATTGCTTGGCCATCTCTACGCAAGCCCGGCCCGCGAGTTGGCGCGCCGCTGTGCGGGCTGCCGGCTTTTTGGCCGACTGACTTACCGGCTCTGCTGAAAGTATTCGCGCACTTTCTGCTGGTAATAAGGCGTGAGCGCCGGTTGCTGACGGCGCAACAGCTCCGTTTGCGGACTCTGGGCGGGGGCGCGGTATTTGTCGAAAGCGGGCGGGAACACCGGCGGGTGGGCTTGCGCCGCCTGGGCTTCGCGCTTGGAATCCTGGTCGCGCTCGCGGGCCGACTTTTCGGCTTCGAGCAAGCGGGTCAGAATCTGGCGCTGGCGGCGAATGGTTTCCTCGGTGAGGCGCTTGTTCACGAGGTCGGTCTCGGTTTGCTCCATCATCTTCTTCAGCTCGCCGGCCGCGCCGGCTCCCTGCCCGTCTTTTTTGGTTGGGTCCTTCCCGTCTTTGCCGCCGCTCTGGCCGTCTTTTCCGTCTTTGCCACCGGGCTTGCCGTCTTTGCCGCCCGGTTGCAGGTTGCCCATTTGCTGCATGGCTTGGCGCAGCATCTGCTGCTGGCCGGCAAGCTTAGCCAGCTCCTGGCTCATGGCGCGGCCGGTTTTGCCGCTTTGCTGGAGCTGCTGAATCTGTTCGTTGAGCTGCTGCTGCATCTTACCCAGCGCGCCGGGGCCGGGCGCGCCGCCGCGGCCTTTTTTCTTGCCGGGCTTGCCGCCGCCGGGCTGCGGCGGCCCCTGGCCCTGCATCTGGGCCAGCGCCTGCTGCATCTGGCTCAGCGCGTCGGCCAGCATCAGGGCCAGGTTGTTGACGCTCGTCATGGCCTGCTGTTGGGTGGTGGTGGCGCGGCCCACGTCGCGCTGCCGGATGTGGCCCAGGCTCTCGTCCATGCGCCCATTCATCTCGCCCACCTCGCGCGTGACGAAGCTCTGGATTTTCGGCTCCCGCTTGGCCAGCGCGTAGAGCGAGTCCTGGATAATCTGGGCATCGTCGCGCAGCTTGCGCTGCGTCTGGCCGAGCTGCACGAAGCGCGGGTCGGACTGGTCCACGGCCCGGAAATCCTTCATCAGCTTCTCCTGGTCGAAGCTGAGGGTTACCAGGTTATCGAGGATGTCGCGCAGGTCGTCGATGTTCTGCTGGGCCTTTTTCTCTTCGTCGTCGCTCATCTGGTCGCGCATTTTGCGGGCCATTTTCTGCATGCGCTGGGCGGCGGCTTTCTGGCTCTGGCTGGCTTTCGAGTTCTGGTTTTTCGAGAGCTGCTGCTCGCCGTCCTCCAGGTCCTGGTCGGTTTGCTGCTGGTCGGGCTTCTGCTCATCGAGGTCGTTCTGGTCGCCCATTTCCTTGTCCTGCTGCTTGAGGTCTTGCAGGTCTTTTTTCAGCTCCTCGAACTCCTGGCGCTTCTGGGCTTGGTCTTTTTGGAGCTGCTGGTTTTTGGCTTGCTGCTCTTCTTTGCTGAGCTTATTTTCGGGGTTCTGCTTGTCGTTTTGCCTCGTTTGCTCGGCTAACTTCTGCTCGTCCTGGGCCAGCTTTTCCAGGCGGTCGGCGGTTTGCTCGGCTTTCTGCTCGAACTGCAATTGCTTGAACATTTCCAGCGCCCGGTCCAGCTCTTTTTGCAGGGTGTTTTCCTTGTTTCCGAGCTGTTGCAGCAGCTTTTGCATCTCCGCGTCGGGCTGCTTTTGCTGGTCAAGCAGCTTTTGCAGCTGGTCGTAAAGCTTCTTGGTGGCGGGGTCGAGCAGGTCGGCCATGAGCTTTTTCAGCTCTTCGGCTTTTTGGGCCAGCTCCTCGTTTTTGGGGTTGTTCGGGTCCTGCTTCTGCTGCTCCTGCAATTGCTCGAATTGCTTCTGCATCTGCTGCATCTGTTGGTCGAGCGCCCGCTTCTGGTCGAGCATCTGCTCCAACTGCTTGCGGTCCTGGAAGCTCATTTCGCGCTTGGTGCGCAGCTTGTCCTGGCTCTGGGCCAGCTCGCGCTCCAACTGCTTGCTCTGCTTGGCGGCCGAGCTGAGCTGCCCGGCCACCGACTTGGCCTGGGAAGACAACTGCTGGTCTTGCTCACGGCGGCTGGGCAGCCGGTATTCGAGCGGCCGCGAGCGGGTCGTTTTCGGCCCGTGCAGCCCGTCGTTATCACTGGCCTCGACGTAGTATTCCACCCAGTCGCCGGGCCGCAGGCCCAGCCCGGTCAGGTTCCAGGTGTAGGCGTAAGTGCCGCCCTTCGGAAGAGGTAAGAGTTTTGAGGTAAGAGTGAAGAGTCTTTGCTTTGGGCTTTCATCGGCCCGATGGACGCGGTAGAGCAGGCGCAACGCGCTCAGGCCGTAGTCGTCCTGGGCGGTGCCGCCCAGGGCCAGAAACTGGCGCGAAGTCGTGTCCGAAAACGCCTCGACCGTGAGGCTGGGTGGCGCGTCGGGCAGCACCGTGAGCTGGTAGGCGATGGGGTCGCGGTTGGCGCTGGCCGCGTTTCGCAGCCGCACCTGGTAAGGCTGCGAGCGCAAGGCCGCCCGCTCGGCCACGAACGTGTCGCCCTGCCGCGTGGCGGGCACGGTCTCAGCCGGTTGGTCGAATTGCAAACTCAGCGCTTCGGTGGCGGCCGTGCTGAATTCCCAGCGCAGCGCGCTGCCCTCAGGCACGGTCAGGTTGCCGCCGTTGCGCACGGTTTCGGCCGGCCGGCCTGTGTAAGCGGGGTAGGTGACGCGCACCAAAAAGTCGCGCAAATCGGGCCGCTCCAGCACCCGCAGCCGAAACTCATCAGAGGCAAAACCCGCCCCGCTGAGCTGAAACACCACGTCCTGGGCCGGCTGCTCAAACACGTAGCGAAACGCATCGGCGCGGCCGGGCACTTTGGTCAGCGGGCGCGTTGAGCCGTCAGCTGTCAGCAGGCTCACGCTGGCCGGCAGCGCCTCGCCGGCCACGGCCACGTCGAGCGTAAAGTTCTCGCCCCGAAACACACGCAACTCCTTGTTGCGCAGCTGAAAAGCGAACGGCGCGGGCCGCGCGTACTGCCGCTGGTAGTGCCAGATGCGGCCCGTCGGCGCGGTGATGAAGCTCGGAAAAACCAGCAGCGCCAGCAGCAGCACGGCCAGCGGCGGCAGCACGTACTTCCACAGCGGCCGGCTTTGCTTCGGAATGTCGATGCCCTGGCTGAACTCCACGCCCCGCAGCTGGGCGGCGCGCTGCTCCAGGCTGGCGAGCAGCAGCTCGTTGTCGCGGGCTTGGCCCTGCAGCTGCAGCGCGTTGAGCAGCCGGTCCTGCACCTGCGGAAATAACTCCCCGACCTGCCGGGCAGCCTGCTCGTCGCTCAGCAGGCGGCGCAGGTTGGCCAGCGCGGCCAGCGGCTGCCAGAGCCAGCGCGCCACGGCATAAATCAACAAGCCTAAAAAGCTGAACAGCAGTCCCGCCCGTGCCACGGTGGGCAAATACAGAAAATATTCGAGGGTATTAAAAACCACGAATAGGCTCAGCAGCAAGGCCGCCGACAGCAGCCCGCCGCGCACGAGTAAGCTCAGCGTGTACTTACGCTGGTAGGCGGCCAGCTCGGCCCGCACCTGGGCGAAGGAATCGGTAGTCGGCGAGGCCGCGACGAGAGGCATAGGGCTGAGAGGAAATTCCGGTGCTCTAAGTTAGGCACGGCGGGGGCTATCGCTTCGGTTTTCGGGGGCATCGGGTGCGTCCGTCATGCAGAGCGTAGCGAAGCATGACAATGACTCTCGACACCCAACCCCCAACAACCCCGAGAAACCGCCATCAACTTCACCCCTCCCGCAACCAGGCCATGGCCGCGCCCTCGTCGCCAAAAAAGCCCACCGCGAACGGCTGCCCGACGTAGGCTTCGCTAGCTTGGAAGCCCGGCTCGGCCAGCACCTGGGCGTGCAGGGTGGGGCTGACCAGGTAGGCCACCCGTAGCTGCCCGGCGAAGCGGTCGGCCAGGTTGGGAAAGTAGTCGGTGAGCAGCCAGCGCGTGGTGGCCGGGTCGTTGAGGGTGCGGCGGCGAATGTCTTGCAGCCAGTGGCGCGCGTCGTGGGCCAACGCGCTGGCCATGAGCCGCTCGTACTGAGCCGGTAACTCCGTCGGCTCGGGCTGGTAGCCCCAGCGGCCGATGAGCACCGCCAAGTCGTCGCGGTAAGTCAGGGTGAGCAGCTCGGGGATGGAGTTCATGAAATTTCGGGGTGCGCCCCGATAAGGAGTCGCTCAAAATTACACGGTTGGTGGGGTCGGCGTTGATTTCACTAAGACCTGAGACGTTAGAAGCTGTTTAAGTTGGCGGATTCTGGTTAAACCATTGCTTACAAAGTAGTTGCTCGCCGCTCGTAGCGCCTCACCCCCCGGCCCCCTCTCCGAAAAGGGGAGGGGGAGCCGAGGCACAAACAACGGTCAATGAGTGAATAGGAGATAATTGCGCATACTTTTTATGGTCAACTGTCGTCTGGCTCCCCCTCTCCTTTTCGGAGAGGGGGCCGGGGGGTGAGGCGCTACGAGCGGCGAGCAACCAACTGACAAGCAGCAGCTTGATTTATATTAGCTGATTTAAACAGCCTATTATACCTGAGACATGAGACTTTTACCAGCGAGAATTCTCATGTCTCAGGTCTAATGTCTCAGTAAAATCAATCGCTAAGCCGCCTGCGTCCGCCCCATCGCCCGTGGCCTGCGCCAATAAGCGGTGCCGTCCTCGTCGAGCAGGTTGCCGGCCATGCGCTCGCCCAGCTCGTGGGTGAGCATCGTCAGGCCGGGACTCCAATTGACTTCCAAATCCGGCTCGCCGAGGGCCTCGAACTTGGCCCACCAGCGGGCGGGCGGGTGGCAGTCGGGGCGCATGAGGTTGCCGGTTTCGGCCACCACCACCTGCTGGTCGGGGAAGAGGGCGCGGGCGGCGGCGAGCATCCCCGGAATGTCGTTCTCGAAATAAATATTCAACCCCACGATGTCGAGCAGCTCGGGGCGGCCCTGCTGCCAGGTGAAGCACTCGTTGTCGTCGGCCACGGCATCGGGGCGGCCGAGCACGGTGGCGAAGGGCCGGGCCTGGTCGGCATAGGGCATCTCGCCCCAGCCCCAGGGTTCGCTCAGGGCGGTGCGGCAGGCGGGGTCGCCGGCTTTGAGGCCCTCGGCGATGGCGATGGTGATGGCGCTCGTCTGCCGATACACCGCCCACCAGTCGCGCCCACCAAACGGCCACTGCCGGCACTGGGGCGCGGCAATCCAGTCGGTCCAGATGCCCAGCTCCACGCCCAGGTTGTAGCTGCGGAACGCGCCGCCCCGGTAGCGGCGTGCCACCTGAAACGCCAGCTCGCGCATGGCTTCGGCCGCGCCGTCGCTCCAGAACATTTCTTCCGTTATCCATTCTGGCAGGCCGTAGTGGTTGAGCACCAGCTCGGTCTGGCCCCGGCTCAGGGCGGCTAACTGGTCGAGCCAGGCGTAGTCGGGCGCGCGGCGGGCTTCGTCCCAGAGGATGGTATCGCGGAAGCGGGTCAGGCCCAGGCGGCGGGCGCGGCGGTAGTCGTCGGCCACGCGGCCCACGTGGCCCGTGGCGCGGGTGTTGGAGAAACGCAGCGCGCGGCCGTCGTCGCCGCGGCCGCGCACCACGCTGCCATCGAAACACATACCATACCGCATCGGGTCGGGGTCAGGAGCCGGACGCGGCCGGGGCGGGGGCGGCCCCGCGCCCGGCTCGCGTCGTGAGTCGGCTTGTACGCGCTTGCCGCGTCGCCGTTGAGAATCAGGCGCGGCTCCACCGCCCGGCGCGCTGGCTTGCGCGCAAGAGTAGTTCTGGTAGCCACTCATTCGCGTCATTTAAATCCGAGCGGGCGGGGGCCCAAAAGCCGTCTGCCCAACCCCACCCGAACAATCTCACGTACTGAACAACTACCTTTTACTATGCTGCGCGATTCGTGCGGTTTTTATAATAAAGAAGGCGTTCTGACGCTGCTTCCCCGGCCAGGCAACGCCCGCGCGCTTGCCGGTTAGCCAGTGGCTGATAATTTTGAGGCCGCTCCAATCAAGCTCAACCACTTGAATTGCTCAACCACCTGATTTCCCGTCCTGCTTCCGCTTTCCACCATGCCTGACGACTTCCCGACTGCTCCGCTTTCGCCTACGCTCTCCGATGCCGATTTTCAGGCCCTGCTCGATGTTTCGCTCACTGCTCTCACCGTGATGCGGCCGCTCTATAGGCCGGATACTGGGCTGGGCACTGGGCCGGATACGGGGCCGGGCGCTGGGCCGGATAGCGAGCTGACCGATTTCGCCTGTGTCTATCTCAACCCGGCCGGGCAGCGGATGCTCGGCCAGCCCGAGCGGCCCGCCGAAACGTTGCTTAACGGCTTTCCCCACGCCCGCGAAAACGGCCTGCTGGCGTTCTACCGCCGCGTGTTCGAAACCGGCGAGCCGGGCCGCTTCGAGGTCAACTACCAGGCCGATGGCCTCGACAATTATTTCTACGTGGCCGCCCGCCGCCAGGGTCAGCAGCTGCTGGCCAGCTTCACCGACACGGCCAGCCAGGACCGGAGCGCCGTCGAGCAGGCCCTGCGCGCGAGCCAGGCCGCCGAGGCCCAGGCCCGCGCCGAGGCCGAAACCCAGCGCCAGCGCTTCCGCGAGGTGCTGCTGGCGCTGCCCGCCCAGGTGGCCATGTACGACGGCCCCGACCACGTGTATGCGTTCGTCAATGCGCGCTACGAGCGCTACTTTCCGGGGCAGCGCCTGCCCGGCCGGCCCCTGCGCGAGGTGCTGCCCGAAACCCAGGAGCAAGGCATCATTGCCCGGCTCGATGAGGTGTACCGCACCGGCCAGCCCTACTACGGCCCGCAAACCGAGGTCTGGCTCGATTTTGCCCGCACCGGCGAGCGCGAGCAGGTGTTTCTGGACTTGTTTTTTTATCCGCTGCGCGATGCTGGTGGGCGCGTGAATGGCCTCCTCGATTTCAGCTACGACGTGACTCAGCCCGTGCGCCTGGCCCGGCGCGAGCAGGTGCTGGCCGACGCGCTGCGCGAGCTGAACGACGAGCTGGAGGAGCGCGTCACGGCCCGCGCCGAGGCGCTGTCCGCCTGGGCCGACGAGGCCCGCGCCGCCCGCGCCGAAGCCGAGCGCCAGCGCGCCAGCCTGACTCGCTTCCTGAACCAGACCAAAGCCCTCGTCGGCATTCTGCGCGGCCCCGACCACGAACTCGACTACGGCAACCCGGCCTTTGGGCGGCTGTTTCCGGGCCGCCCACTGCCCACGGGCCGCCCGGTAGCCGAGCTGTTCGCGCCGGGGGCCGAGGCGCTGGACTTGGTTGCCAACCTGAACCGCGTGTACCGCACCGGCGAGTCGTGCACGGGCACCGAGCAGGCCCTGCTCATCAACGGAAGCGGTGCCGAGCCGGCCCAGACGCGCTACTTTACGATTACCTACGATGCGAACCGCGAGCAGGACCAGGTAACGGGCGTGTCCATTTTCGCCTACGACGTGACCGAGGCCGTGCTGGCCCGCCGCCAGAACGAGGCCCTGCAAGCCGACCTGCTCGCTGCCGCCCAGCGGCAGGTGCGCGCGCGGGCCGATTTCCACCGGGTATTCGAGCAAACCCCGACCCCCATCTGCCTGCTGCGCGGACCGGAGCACCGCTACGAGTATTTCAATCCCGCTTACCAGCAGCTGTTTCCGGGCGTGGCCCTTACCGGCCGCTCGGTGGCCGAGGCGCTGCCCGAAGCCGCCGCGCAGGGCTTCGTGGCCTGGCTCGACGGCGTGTACGCGACCGGCGAGCCGTATTTTGGCTACGAAGTGCCGCTCACGCGCCCGGATGCCGACGGTCGCCCCGGCCCGGCCCGCTACTACACCTTCACCTATCAGCGCCTGGAAGAAGACGGCCAGCCGGCGGGCATTTCCGTGTTCGGCATCGACGTAACTGAGCAGGTGCTGGCCCGGCAGGAGCGGGCCACGCAGCAGCTGCGCCTGCACGACTTGTTCGAGCAGGCTCCGGTGTCCATCGCCGTGCTGCGCGGCCCGCGCTACGTATTCGAGTTGGCCAATCCCGTTACCTGCCGGCTGCTGGGCCACCCGGCCGATTACTTGTTGGGCAAGGGCTTGTTCGAGGCGCTGCCCGAAACGGCGGGCCTCGGCTTCGAGGAATTGCTCGACGACGTGCGCCAGACAGGCGTGCCCCACGCGGCTCTCGAAAGTCCTTCGCGGCTCGTGCGCGACGGCGGCCCGCCCGAAACCGTGTACTGGAACTACCTCTGCCACCCACTGCGCGAGCCGGACGGCACGATAAGCGGGGTCGTCACGGTGGCTACCGATGCCACCGGGCAGGTGCGCGCCCGCCAGCAGCTGCTCGAAGCCAATGAAGCGCTGCGCGCCACCAACGAGCAGCTCACCCGCGCCAACGCCGACCTCGACACGTTCGTCTATGCCGCTTCGCACGACCTGCGCCAGCCCACCGCCAACTTGGAAGGCTTGCTGCTGGCCCTGCGCGAAGAGCTGTCCGCCGGCCCGCCACCCGCCGCCAGTGTCGCCGGTGTCGCCAGCACTACGCCGGCCGCCGCCGTAGCCCCACTGCTCGACCGGATGCAGCAGGCCATCGAAAGCTTTCAGCCAATTATTCAGCAGTTCACCGATAGCTCGCGCCCGGCCGCTTAGCTTGTTTCTTGTTTCTTGTTTCTTGTTTCTTGTTTCTTGTTTCTTGTTTCTTGTTTCTAACTTGAACGAGACAAGGTAGCGGTACTTTGACTTTGCGAAACTTCGCCGCCTTCGCGGAACTTTGCGCTAACCCGCGCCCTGAAAACAAGAAACAAGAAACCTATCTGCCGCCGTCAGAAGAGGCTTCCCCGTCCTGGTAGCTACTCCGAAATAAACTCGCCCTCGGGCGTGAGGTAGATGTAAAATGGCCGGCGGCCCCGCGCGAGCTGCACCTTGTATTTCATCTTGCCGGTGGTCGGGTCGGTCATTTCGACCACCTCGCCGCTCAGGCGGGCATCGGGGTAACGCTTCGTGATGGTGGCCAGCGCTCGCGGCACCAGCGCGTTCACCTGCACCAGCCGCTCCGGCTGCTTCGGCAGCAGCTGGTTGGCCCGCTTGTTAAGGGCCAGCACGGCCGGAGATTGGGCGCGGGCTTTGCTCGTAATCAGCACCACGCCGCCCTCGGCATCCGGGGCCAGGCTCCGGGCCGCCTGCCCCTGAACGACGTTAAGGCTGGCGATGCTATCGGGTTTTACGCTGGTCAGCGCGAGTGGGTCCAGGCGCCGGCCGTCCAGAAAATAAACCGGATGGGGGCCGTTGGGTGCGGGCGCGTCGAGCACGACGCGGGTCGGGGCTGCGGTCGCGGCGGTTGCGGCCGCCGTCTGGGCGCGGGCACCGGAGTAGCCCAGGGCGAGGGCCACCACGAGCGGGGCAGCCAGCAGGTAGCGCCCCAGTTGGCGGGGCGAGGAAGCGGGTTGATTGAGCATGAGAATGCGATTTTTAAAGGTGAAAGCAGTGAAGTAAAAAGTCAGCGCCAAGCCCGGCGCGTCCGCGCCATGCCTGGCCAGCAGTAGCCGCTGATAAGCGCGCCGGTTAGGGCTGGCCCCGGCCGATACGGCGGCGCGGTCGGCCAGAAATTCAAGGTTGTCGAGCACGGCCCGGCGCAGGAGCCACGCGGCCGGATTGGGCCAGGCCAGGGCCACGAAAACCTGCGTCAGCAGCACGTCCAGGGTGTGCGCCTGCCGCCCGTGGGCCTGCTCGTGGGCCAGCGCGACGGCCAGCGCGGCGGGGTCGCTTAGCGTGTCATCGTCCACATAGATGGCCCGGCCAAACGAGAACGGTCCGCCCGGCTCGGGCAACACGCGCACCGGCCGGCCCAGCACCCGGGCCGGCTGGGTACGGCGGTGCAGCCAGGCCAGGCTCAGCAGCTGCCCCAGCAGACGCAGCAGCAGCCCGGCCGCCCCCACCGCGTAGAAGCCGCCCAGCAGCCAAAGCCCGCCGAAGCCCGCCGCAGCCGTGCCGGTCGTTGGCGCGGTGGTTTCCCTCGCGGCGCTCCACAGCACAGGTAGTCCCGGCAGCTCCGGAGCCGGCAGCAGCGCCGGCACCGGCAGGGCCGGATAAATCGCCGCGAACGCGAACGCGCCCAGCAAATACGCCCGGTTCAGCCCGAAAAACGTGAGCCGGCGCAGCAGCCCATAGTAGGCAGTCGCGAACAGCGCCAGCACCAGGTTAGCCTTGAGCAGATAAAACAGCAGCGCGGTCATGGCTACTCGGGGTTTTGGGTTTCGATGAGCCGGATAATCTCCCGCAAGTCGGCTGCGCTGACCTTCTCCTCGCGGGCGAAAAACGACACCAGCTCTTTGTAGGAGCCGCGAAAGTGCTCGCCCACCAACCCGCCCAGCGAGCGCCGCTGATAGTCTTCGGCACTAACCAGTGCCCGGAAGCGGTACGAGTTGCCGAGCTTCTCCGCTTCAGCGTAGCCCTTGCGGGCCAGGTTGCGCAGCGTCGAAGCCAGCGTGGTGTAGGGCGGGGCCGGGGCCGGGGCCGGCAGCGCGGCCAGCGCGTCCTTGACGAACGCCGGCCCGGTGCGCCAGAGCGCGCGCAACGCGTCTTCTTCGGGTTGGGTGAGACGGTCCATGCGGGGCTTGTTTACGAATTCGTCGTAAAAATACGAAGATTTCGTAACCGAAGCAAGCTGTGAGTTTCGTCTCACATCAGGACTCGCGTGGTTAGTTGGCAGGCGAAGGTTCGCGCAGCGGTTCGCGGAGGTCAAACGCAGCGGTCCGCGGAGCTTTCGCCCGGTCATTTATCAGCCTCTGCGTTTGACCTCCGCGAGCCTCCGCGAGCCTCCGCGAGAAACTTACCAAGCGGATTTTCTCACGCCGCCCGCGCCGCGCTCAACCGCCGCAGTGGCCCCACCGCCACCAGCAGCGCCACGGCCGTGAGCGCGGCCCCGGCCAGAAACGGCGCGCCCGGCAGCCGCAGCGGCGCACCCGGCCGCGTGAACCAGGCGAAGAGGTGCGTCATCAGCAGCGGCCCCACCACGCCGGTCGCGGCCACGAGCGAGGTGAGCGCACCCTGCAGCTCGCCCTGCTCGTTGGGCGGCACCTGCCCCGAGATGCTGCCCTGCAAGGCCGGCCCCGCCAGCCCGCCCAGCGTGTAAACGGCCGTAAAAGCAAACATCATCCAGCCATGAGTGGCAAAGGCGAACAGCACGAAGCCCGCGATGTAGCAGAGCAGGCCCAGCGTGACGGCCCGCGCCGCGCCCAGCCGCGGAATCAGCACCCGCACCAGCCCGCCCTGCACCAGCAGCGCCCCCAGCCCGACGGCCCCCAGCGAGTAGCCAATGAGCTTTTTGCCCCAGCCGAATTTGAGAATCGTGTAGAACGTCCAGACCGACTGCGTAGCCGAGCCGGCCAGATACAGCAGCACCAGCGCCACGACGAGGGCGATAATCTGCGGGTACTTGCCGAAGCGCAGCAGCGAGGCCACGGGGTTGGCCCGCGCCCACTCGAAGGGCCGGCGCCGCTCGGCGGGCAGCGACTCGGGCACGAAAAACAGCCCGTACAGAAAATTGCAGAAGCTCAGCCCCGCCGCCGCCATGAAGGGCACCCGCGGCCCAAGGTCGCCGAGCAGCCCGCCCAGCACCGGCCCGATGATGAAGCCCAACCCAAACGCGGCCCCCACCAGTCCGAAATTAGCGGCTCGCTTTTCGGGCGTGCTCACGTCGGCGATGTAAGCCGTGGCCGTGGTGAAGCTCGCCCCGGTGATGCCCGCGATGACGCGCCCCACGAACAGCCACGCGATGGTGGGGGCCAGGGCCAGAAATACGTAGTCCAGGCCCAGGCCCAGCAGCGAAGCCAGCAGCACCGGCCGCCGCCCAAACCTATCCGACAGCCCGCCTATCACCGGCGCGAAGCCGAACTGCGTGCCCGCGTAAGCGAACGAGAGCCAACCCGCGTACTCCGATGCCCGGCTCACGCCCTCGTGCGTGAGCTGCTGAATGAGGGTGGGCAGCACCGGAATAATCAGCCCCAGCCCAATCACGTCCAGCAGAATCGTGACGAAGATAAAAGCCAGGGCCGGCGCGCGTTGGGGAGCCATTTTACCGATGGTTAATGATTAGTGGTTAATTTCTGCTCCCGATAATGACCAAACTAACGACCGGCAATAGACTAATCATTACTCATTACCCATTGAATAGCAGCTTGTTCCTCCACGAAGCGGTCGGCAATGAAGGGCTGACCCACGAAGTAGTCGGGCGGCGGGAAGGCGGCATCGGCGGCCTCGTCGCGCAGAAAAGTCGGCACAAGCAGGTACGCCAGCCGGGTGCGCCCGCCCAGGCGTGGCCCCAATTGCGGCAACAGCGTACTCGCCATCCATTGCGCCCCGATGAGGTGGGTGTTCAAGCGGCGGCGCACGTCGAGCAGCCAGCGGCGGCGCGGGGCAGCCGGGTCAGCGGTCGCTGTTTCGAGCATGGTCTCGTAGCCGCGCTGCAGCTCGGCTAGTTCAATGGGCCGCAGCCAGCGCGCCACCAGCACGTCGAGGTCGGCGCGATACGTGATTTCCAGAAAGTCGGCGAGGGTAATTTTCTTCATATACTGCGCCTCAACGGCGGGCCGTCGCCGGCGCGGGTTCAAAGGTAGCGGCCAAGCGGGCCGGGCCGGAGCCAAGACGAAACTGCCTGTCAAAAACGGGTAGGCAGCACAATGTCAGGCGGCTTTAAAACCCGTCGGCAGGCATTCCGAATGAATTATTTCCGGTTGATAATCAGCTGGCTACTTACTCTCAGCCAGGTTGCGGCGCGCCAGCAGTTGCATTTGCGCGAACTAGGAGTACCTTTGCACCCCCAAACAATGCGGGGTGGAGCAGTTGGTAGCTCGTTGGGCTCATAACCCAAAGGTCACTGGTTCGAGTCCAGTCCCCGCTACAAAAAAGCCCGTTTCCAGCTTGGAAACGGGCTTTT